>Ga0335075_10002669_pt1 | contig 28546 bp, 27 predicted proteins | sample Lox_Sample_24_FD_206723 | JGI IMG/M metagenome (GOLD analysis project Ga0335075, IMG submission 206723) | Soil microbial communities from Loxahatchee National Wildlife Refuge, Florida, United States - Lox_Sample_2.4 | ecosystem: Environmental > Terrestrial > Soil > Wetlands | place: USA...
ATCCTCTTCACCGACTACCGCCGCCCGCTCGAAACATTCCGAGACTCCTTCAAGGCAGCGATCGGCCTGTACTTCTTCAAGCTCACTTTTGGATAAGCCTGTAGGTCGGCCGACCGATCGGCGATCTCGTTGCGGATGATCCCTTCGGCCCAGCTGCCGAGGGCAAGACGCATCGGTGGCTGCTCGGCTTCGACCAGCCGCAGGATTGCCGCGGCTATGCGGGAAACGTCGGCACTCGCCTCGGGTGGAAGGTGCTTCAGCCCGTCAAGAGTGGCGCCCGCGGTATCGTCATAGTCGGGAATGGCGTGCTCGGCGACGGTCCACTTGGCCAGGAACTCCGTGCGGATCCCGCCCGCTTCGACCTGAGTGAACCTGATGCCCATCGGGGCGAGCTCGGCGCTCATCGCCTGGATGGCACCCCCCAGGGACTGCTTAACGGCCGCGAGCATCCCGGTCGCCGGGAAAGACATTTCCCCGAAGATGGACGACATGTGCAGCACGTGCCCGGAACGCTGGCTCCGCAGCACGGGTAGCGCGGCACGCAGCACGTTCAGGGCGCCGAAGAAGCCGGTGTCGAAAAGTTCCCTTGCCTGCTTGTCGCTGGTGCCCTCAACGGAACCTACCAGCGCGAAGCCGGCATTGCTGAAGACGACATCGATGCGGCCGAACTCCCCGATTGCCGCGCCGACCGCCTTCCTGGCGGCCTGTTCATCGCGCACGTCAAGTTCGATGGCAAGCACCCGGCCAGGGAAAGCGGTGATCAGTTCGTCGATCGCCCTGGTGTTCCTCGCGGTCGCCGCCACCAGGTCGCCGTGGTCAAGAGCCGCCTTCGCGGTCGCATAGCCCACGCCTGACGACGTCCCGGTAATGAACCACACCCGGGGCCGCGTCGAATTGATCTCCGTCATCACGAATCACCTGTTCGCCTAGATCCGGTTCTGGACCTTGTCACGTGGTGCACCGCACATGCACCCTTCGATGCTCGCCCAGAACCTGGCGGGTCGTCTTGGCCGCCTGCGCACGCTTACTGTGCAATGCGTGCCAGCAGCGACCGCGCAATGCGGGCCGGCAACGCCGCTGCCGCCGGGCGGTGAGTCGGCCAGGCAGGGCAGATGTTAGAAGTACGTATGAACTACGTCGGCTCCTGGCGCCAGGATCCTCGGCTCGTAGAAGTCCGAGAACAGGCGCGCGGCAAGTTCGTTTCTGCTAGTGACGCCCACCTTGGCGAAAATCGCCTTGAGGTGATCCCGCACGGTGTGGGCTGACAGGCTGAGCTGGGCGGCTATCTCCTGGTTGGACAGGCCGCGGGCGGCTGCCGCGCAGACCTCTTGTTCCCGTTGTGTCAGGCCGAAGGCCTCGGCGAGCAGCGGGGCGATGTCCCAGCCGACGGAGCGGGACACCGACAGGGCGACCGGACCCGGATTCAGGGTGTCGCCCGGCGTGCGGAGGACCGATGCGCTCAAGGTGACCCATTGCCACTGCCTGGTCCGCAGCCGCACCACCGAAGCGCCCCAGTCTCGCCGAGCGTGAACATTCGCCGCATGGAAAACGACAGCCCACACGCCGCTCATAGCGGGCGGCCGCTCCGCCCACTGCGGGCCTGCGATGTCAGTGAACCAGCGGTCTGCCTGATCATCGAAGGAGAGCAGCCGGCCGTCATGGTCGAAAAGGGCGGTCCCGGTTCCCTCCGGCGCCAGCGGGACATCGCCAAACCGTCCCCTGACTGCCAGGCTGCGGAGCGCGCCGGCGATGGCTGTCCCCGCCCGTTCGACAAGGGCGACATCTCGCTCGTCGAATGAGCGCCTGCCCCGGTCCCGGTACAGGTCCAGGGCACCCCATGTCTTCCCGCCGATCCGGAGCGCGGCGCGCAGCTCGTCGTCGTAATTCTGCGGCGCGAGGTACTCGCGGTACCGGGGACTCATGGACGGCCGATTGCTGGTGGCCGCGTACAGAGTCCCGGCCGCGACGGGCGACCTGGCCAGGTCCCGGAACAGCAGGGCGTCGCGGCCCCTGCACTCGCGCTCCCAGTAGGACTGGCAGTGGCCCTGTTCGATATTCTCCGCGCGGATGGGGTAGTTCGCGAGCAGGGTCGATGGGTCGATGCCGAACCAGCAGGCGCCATCGAACGGCACGAGACGGCGCACGTAGCCAGACACCGAAGACCACAGGTCCTCGCTGTTCGATGAGGTACGCACGCAATCAGCGAGCAGGCCTTCCAAGCCGCTGGACATCAGTGACCTCCCGGGACGTAGGCGAGCTCGTCCAGGGTCCCCAGGTCTAGCGGCCCGGCCCCGCCGGGCAACCGCGACGCCCACGCCACCCCCCTGTATACCTCACCCGCGGCCCGCGAGTGACCCCGCGCGCCAGCGTTTCATCCCGGGATGAAACGCTGGCGCGCGGGCGTGAATGCTATTCGGCCTCGGCCTGTGTCCAGGTGGACGCGTCCTCGCGATACGTGTACGGGCTGGTGAGAGTCTCGCTGGGGGGGATCTCCGGGTGCATGCCCTTCTCCCATTCCTCCGGCCCGTGTTCGGCCTGCAGGTACGCGATCGTGGACTCGATGGCCCGCTTGGCCGCGGCCAGGTCCACGCTGACTAGCTTGTGGCCGAACTTGACGACCTTGCCGTTGACGATGACCGTGTGCACGTCGCCTCGGCCGGCCTGGAAGACCACGTGGCCGTACGGGTGCAGGAGCGGGAAGCTGACCGGGGAGTCGTCGTTCTTGATCAGCACGATGTCGGCCTTCTTGCCGACCTCGATGCTGCCTACGGCTGCGTCCAGGCCCAGGGCCTTGGCGCCACCGCGGGTGGCGTAGTTGACGACGTCCTCGGCGCGCAGGATGTGGTTAGTGACGCTGGCGCCCTTGTTGTGCGCCTCGAAGTGCTCCATGGCGCGGTCGGCGTTGAGCGTGGCGCGCATCGCGTTGAAGATGTCGCCGCTCCACCAGACGCTGGTGTCCTGGGACAGCGAGACAGGGATGCCGTACTTGCGCAGCTTCCAGGTGGGCGAGTAGCCCTGCCCGGCGTTGCACTCGCTCTCCGTCGAGACGGAGGTGTAGCCGCCGGTCGCCGCGATCTTGTGGTAGGAGTCCGGGGACAGCTTCGCGGCGTGCACGTAGATCGTGCCCGGGGTCATGTAGCCGCCGTCGTACATCTGGCTGATGCCGGCGTCGCCGGTCACGTTGTAGACGCCGGCGTGCGTGGTGACCGCGACACCGAGTTCGCGGGCCACGTCGAAGGCGGCCTTCTCGGGGAAGCCGTCCACGCCGGGCAGGTCGAAGGCGAGCTGGAAGCCGAGCATGTCGCCCTTGCCGTCGATGCGCCGGCGGTAGAAGTCGCGGAACTCCGGCGTCGTCGCCCATTCCCAGGCGCCCTGGTGGAGGTTGCCGTAGGCGAGGACGAACCGGCCAGGCACCGCCTCCAGGGCATCGACTGCGGAGTCGGCGTGCTCGGTCGTCTTCAGGCCGTGCGACCAGTCGACCGTGGTGGTCACGCCAGCGTCGATGGACTCGATCGCCGACAGCAGGTTGCCGGCGTAGACGTCCTGCGGGCGGAACTTCTTGCCCCAGTTCAGGTAGTAGTAGACGAAGTACTGCGTCAGGGTCCAGTCGGCCCCGTACCCGCGCATCGCGGTCTGCCACATGTGCCGGTGGGTGTCGATCATGCCGGGCATGACGATGCCGCCGGCCGCGTCGATCTCCGCGGTGCCGTCCGGCACCGTCAGATTCGCACCCGTGGCCGCGATCGTTTCGCCGCTGACCAGCACGTCAGTACCGGTGAGCACGGTGTGCGCGTCGTTCATCGTGAGCACGGTCGCGTTGCGGAGCACAACCGGCTGGCCTGGCTGCGGCGCCAGTGCTTGCGGGGACGATGCTGTCATGAGGAACCCTCCTTGATTAGCTGCTAGGGCGAACGAGCGCGCCTATCAGGCTGGCTCGATGTTGTGGTTGACCCGGAACATGTTCGCGGGATCGTATTCGCGCTTGATCCGGGCAAGGCGGTCGTAGAGTTCGGGGCCGTAGACTTCCCGCATTGCGCGCGGGTTGGTTGCCTCGTCTGGCGAGAGGAAACTGACCATGCGCCGGGCATCCGCCCAGGGCCGCACCCGGTCGACCATCTCGGCGAGCTGCGCGCGCAGCGCCGGCATCTGTTCCCCGGGTCCCACGCCGAAGGCGAACAGCTGGTAGGGCAGTCCGCGTAGCGAGATGGCGTCCGGCGTGCGCGGCGCCCGGTCGAGCGCGCCGCCTAGATGCCGTATCTCCATGCTGGCAAGCTGGCAGTCCGAGTGCGGCCCGGCGAACTCGACCAGCGCCTGCACGGCTTCCGCGGTCAATTCGGCCAGTCCGGAGGAGCGATCGGCGTACGGCAGCGGTAGCGGCGGATCCATGTGGATCGTGGCCGCCTGGGCGTAGGGCAGCTCGCCGACCGTGTCGAAGACCGTCGGCGCGATGGCGCGGAGCCGGGCAAGCAGTTTCTCGCCTTCTTCAGCCATGCCGTTGTAAGCCACGCGCACGTGCACGACGAACGCCCGCGCAGCGGTTCCGGCAGGGCCGGGTCCGGAGGCAGCCGCTGCACAGCGACGGAGGTAGCCATCTCATCCGGAATCTCGGCGACCCATTCACGCCACGTATGAAGTACCTCAGCGATGTCGTCGCCGGCAAACCAGAGGCCCCCGCCGTAGATGTGCGTGACCGGGAAGACCTCGCACTCCACGGCGGTAACCACCCCGAAGTTTCCCTTGGTTCCCCGGAGCGCGAAGAACAGCTCAGGCTCGCTCTCGGCCGTGACCCTGCGGACCCGCCCGTCTGCCGTTACCAGCTCCAGGGCGCTGATGTACTCGGCTGCCCATCCGAGCGACCGGCCAAGGGTCGGGCTGTGACCGCCGCCCAGCATGTACCCGGTGGCGCCGACGGTCGGCGATGAGCCGTTCATGGGGGCCAGTCCCAGCGGCGTGACGGCGTCCAGCACCTCCTGCCACAAGGCTCCGCCACCGAAACGGACGCGCCGTGCACCCGGGTCGACGCTGACGCCCTGCATCCGGCGCATGTTGATGACGACGACGCCCTCATCCTGTTTGGCCACTATGTGACCTCCCCCGCGGACCGCGATTCCCATGCCGTTTTCCGCGGCGAAGCGCACCACAGCCTGAACATCGGCTACGGTTTCGGCGCCGACCGCCACCCTGGGGCGCAGCGGGGTCATCAGATTGTAGGTACTGCACTCTGCGAAGTATCCCGGTTCGCCCGGCAAGAACGCCCGCCCGGTCAACTGGTCGCGGAGCCCGCTGATAGAAAAATCGCTATCAGACACTCGTCCCCCCTTAGGTGAAATCCTGCTCTGCGATTTTGATACCCGGTAAGAGAACTCGGATCTGTTCTCTTCAGCAATTGTCCTGATCGCGGCCCGGGCTTCCTATCCCACCTTCGAGGGAAATACCGGGTGGCACCCCCTACATTTGTAGGGGGTGCCACAAAATCAGCGCCGCTTCGCTGGAACCTGCGCGCCAGGTATAGCTGGCACGCAGGTTCCAGCTCCAGGGGCGCTGAGGTACAAGCGCCTCCCGTCTCCCCATCCCTAAAGTTGCAGCGAACTCCGTACGGACACGATACGGACAAAGGGAATAGGTGGGAGTTGACTGCCATGATGGGCACGACGTACGACGCTGACCAGGCGCCTGGCGGCACGCCGGCGGATGCCGCGGTGCTCATGGACCAGATCGTCGGGGGTGTCGTCTCCCAGGTCCTGCGCGGGGTCGCGGCGCTCAGCATCGCTGATCACCTCGCCGACGGCCCGCAGACGGCGGAATTTGTGGCCGAGCGCACGGGCAGTGACGCGCGGGCCATCTATCGCCTGATGCGCACGGCTGCCTCTGTGGGCGTACTGAGCTACGAGGGAGACCGCCGCTTCGGCCTGACCGGGCGGGGCCGCCTGCTGCGCTCCGGGGTACCGGGTTCCCTGCGCGCCGCAGCGCTGAGCATGGCTGGGGAGCTGCACTGGCAACCCCTGGGACTGCTGCCCGAGGCGGTACAGCAGGGCACCAGCCAGGCGAAGAACGCGCTGGGGGCGGAGGTCTTCGACTACCTCGCGCAGCCGGGGAACGCCGGCGAAGCGGCGGTGTTTGCCGAGTTCATGGCGGACATGTCCAGCCTGACGACCACGGGCGCCGTGGACGTGGCCGATACCGCAGGCGTGTCGACCGTGGTGGACGTGGGCGGCGCGGACGGGCAGTTCGTCCTGGAACTGATGGCAGCCGATCCCAGGCTGCAGGGCCAGGTACTTGACTTGCCGCACGCCGCTGAGCGCGCCCGCCAGGAGGCTGGGCGGCGCGGCCTGTCCGGCCGGTTCTCCGCCGTAGCCGGCGATTTCTTCACCGAGGTTCCCGCTGCGGATCTCTACCTGCTGAAGACGATTCTGCACGACTGGGACGACGACCGGGCCGCGGTCATCTTGCGCAACTGCCGGGCGGCGGCGAACGAGGGCGGGCGCGCGCTGGTCGTGGAGACCGTCATCGGCGAGATCGGCGAGCCTGACTCCGCCTTCGCGACCATCGCGGACATGGTCATGCTCTGCATAACCGGCGGCATGGAACGAGACCTGGGCGAGTTCGACGCCCTCTTCGCCGCCTCGGGATGGCGCCGCGGCAAGACCTACCCCGTCGGCGCCGGCTACTTCGGCATGGAACTTGAGGCCGTCTGACCGTCTGGCGTGCCTGGCCTGCCCCGGCCCGGCCGGGCACGCCCTGCAGGCGATCCCGTCCGGGGACTACTCCTGCAAGTAGCCGCTCAAAAGCCAAGATCAGCCTCTGTAGGTCAGCTGAACGGGTTCGTGTTTCACCAGAACGTGAAACGCGAACCCGTTCAGGCATTTCCAGGTCGGCGGCGGGGCGCGGCCGGGTAACCCCTTGTGCGCTGCCCGGTCAGTACGGCGGTGGCACCGGGGCTGGCAGGACGGCGGCACCGCGGCGCTGCGGCCCAAAGGGGGTTCACCTGGCAGGACTCGGCCCGCGTCCACTGCTAGTCCCCGCTCGTCAGCTGTCGGCGGCGTTCGGGACGTCTCAGGAAGATCCGTAGGTTCCCGTACGGGCATCCGCACTTGTTCAGAACAGTGGCGTCTTACCCGAACTTGGGCAGCTCGATCCCGACGGCCGCGTTCTGCTCCGGGGTACCGAGCGTGTATCCGTACTTGATGGCGACCTCGACGAACCGGGCGAGGTCCTCAGGGGCGGGCGGTTGCAGTGCGCCGGTGACCGGACGGCCGATCTCCTCGAAGAACCTGCCTAGTTTCGCCGTCGTGATGATGAGATCGACTGCGGGCTGGCTGGTGACGTTGCGGTGCGCGTGCATGGTGCCCGGCGGGACGCGAACGTAGTCCCCGGCGTGCGCTTGCGCCCATTGCAGGCCTCTGGGGTGCTGGGTGAGCACCTCCTGCGTGCCCGCGAGGATGTAGAAGTCCTCCGCGTCGTCGTGGCTGTGCAGCGGAACCGTGATCCCGGCCGGGATGACGCCCCGCATGACGCACAGCGCGCCGTCGTCCTGTGAGGGCCGGCTCAGGAACTCTACGGTCGGCCCGAACACGTCGAGAGCCGGCCCGTGCGCCTCGTTGGCGATGCGGTAGAGGATCGCCTCGATGTCTTTCTCGGATTGCATCTGGCCTGTGCCTTCCCTAAGCTGACTCGGCCGTCGGCGCGCAGACGACAGTACATAGCCATAGTATATTGGATATAGCAACCCTATAGTCAATCCGGCAGGGCAAGTGACTTCAACGGATCCGGGCAAGCCCGTCCGGACATACCGGTCCGCGCGGCGTGCCCAAAGCGCCGCCGACACGCGCGCGGCGATCCTGGACGCGGCCGTACGCCTGTTCTGCGAACACGGCTATGGCAAGGTGACGGTCCAGGACATCGCCCGCGCAGCGTCTACCGCGGTCCCCACTGTCTACGCGAGCACCGGGGGCAAGACAGCCATCCTCGGCACGCTCATCGACGAGGCGACACGGGATCCTATCGTCGGGGAGACTATCGCCGCCGTCGACGCGTGCGACGATCCGCGCGGCGCCATCCGGGCGCTCGTGCACGGCGTCCGGGTGGACAACGAGCGATACCGCGAGATCGTGCGGGTGATGAAGGATGCCTCCGCTCTTGACCAGACCGCCGCCGACTTCGTCGCGCGGTCCGACGACCTCTACCGCCAGGCCCTGGCGCGCGCTGTGGACCGGGTACGGGAGATCGGCGCGCTCAAGCCGGAGCTGACCCGCCGGCGGGCCGCCGACATTGCCTGGTTCTATCTCGGCCACGAGTCGTGGCATGTGCTGGCGGTTGCCCGGCAGTGGACCTGGGATGAAGCAGAGGAGTGGCTCGCTGGGCAGCTGGCCGTCGCGCTCCTCGGCACGGGATAGCAGCCTGAATCAGCCGGTGATGCCATACGGAGCGACCGGTCGAGTCCGGCGAACACGGCAAGGGGCGGTGCCTGAGGTGACCTGGGATCGCGGCCCTCCAGACGCGGCTACTCGACATCCCGCTCGAGCCCTGGTAATCCCATGCACTACGGGTTCAACCTGGGGTATCAGCTGCCCGTCGCGCTCAGGCGGGCGAACTGGCTCGGCGTTTCCCCGTACTGCTTCCGGAACGCACGGCTGAAGTGACTTTGGTCCGCGAACTGCCAGCGGGCGGCGATTTCTGAGACGCTTGGCCGGCCGGATGGCGAAGCCAGGTCGAGCCGGGCCCGCTCAAGCCGCGCGCGTCGGACGTATGCCGTCACGGATTCCCCGGCCGCGGAGAACGCCCGGTGCAGCGTGCGCAGGGAGACGTTGAGATCGCGGGCCAGCGACGACGGGGAGAGATCGGGGTCGGCGAGGCGGGCGTCCGCGATATCCATCGCCGCGCGGGCCAGCGCCTGGGTCAGCCCAGGCTCGGTGTCGTCGAACTCTCGCCTTATGGCCCCCCTGACGAGCTCGAGCAGGGCATCGCGGGCGCCCCGCGCGCCAACCGGGGTGAGGCCGGGCGCGTTCTCGCCGACCGTGATGGCGTGGGCCATGAGCAGGCGTACCTCGGGCGAAGGGGCTGAGCCGACGATCTGCCGACCACCCATTAGCCGTCCCAGAGCCAGGGCGGGCAGGATCAGTATCTTCGTCGCGGCACCGGGGTCCACTTCGACCGACCACGGCGGACCGTTATTATGCGCGAAGAAGGACCCGGCCGGGGAGGTGACGGCCTCGCCCCGGCCGTCCAGTCGGGCGAAGTGGTAGGCGCCCCGCTGCATCAGGTTCACGAGCACCCTGTCGCCGGCGTCGCGGACACCCGTGGTTGCCGCAGCGAATGACCCGCCGTAGTTGCGGATGTCCACGATCACCACGTCGTGCGCCTTGACGGCCCGGAGCCTGACCCGGAAATCACCGGAACCGCCGATACCGTATCCCGGCAGCGGCCACGGCTCGCCTATCCGCGCGTCCCACTCTCGCTGCATGGCGGCAAGGCCGTCCGGGGTGGTATCCGGGGTGATGCCGGCGGAGAACCTCATCCCCGGCCAAGTCGACGTGGAACCTGTGCTCATCAGTCCCACTTCCCCGATCTGGTGTGTAGGTCAACCAAAAGCGGGCGCCGGGTGCACACGCCACCAGAAATCCAGCCCTGATCCTACTGCGCAACAGAAAGCACCGCGAACAGACTCAGCAACCGCAGCTTGCCGACGGTCGCCCGGCTCGTTACCAACCCGCTGCTCATCATTGCCATCTCCCGGGGTGTCACGCAGATTCCACCAACGCGGCGCTGAGTTACACACGCCCCCGACATCGCGCCATAACGTACCTGCTGGACATTCCCCACCGGGCCGCGCAGGTCGAGCTGTCCCTGACCGTCGTGTCCGAGATGGACGGGGAACTGCAGGCCGCAGCGCGCGGGTATGCGCTACTCGCGGGCGACGAGCGGCTCAGCGGCCGGGACCGAACCCGCTCCCGGCTGTGGATCGGGACCGCGCTGAGCAAGGACGGCGAGCACGGGCACGCCGCACGCGTGATGACCGAGGCGGCCCGCGAGTTCGAGGACCTGGGCGAGGCCGAAGACTGGTCGGTCGCCCAGCAGAAGCTGGCGCTCGCCTACCGCGGCGGGGGGAACCTGGCCGAGGCCCAGCGGCTCATCACCATCGCCGACAGCAGCGGCCCCACGGGAACGCCCATGCAGAAGGTCCGCCTGTCCACCGCCAAGGCCCATATCCTGCTCTCCGACACAGGCACCCGCGCCCAGGGACTGACCCTGCTCGACGAGACCACCCGGCTAGCCCGAAGCAGCGGGCTGTCGCACCAGCTCCAGTCCATCGAGTCCATCCGCACGGACGCGCTCGCCGAGGCCCGGTGATGCCCCTGACAGAGAGGGACTTCATGAGCCGCGCTGACACCAGCGCCCAGCACCGCGCCGACGCGAAGCTGATCTGGGACTACCACCAGCTCGGACACCAGCCCCGTCCCTGCTCAGCCGGGATCGGACTGGGCAGCCACGACCTGGGGGTCGCGACGCTCGCCGCCAGCCTGTACCGGGCCGGGCTGTTCCCGCTGCTGGTGTTCTCCGGAGGCAACAGCCCCACCACGGCAGAGCGGTTCCCGCGCGGCGAGGCTGTCCACTACGCAGAGCACGCCATCGCCCTCGGCGTCCCGCAGGACGCCATCATCATCGAGCCGTGTGCCGCCAACACCGGGCAGAACATCGACTACTCCCGCGACGCGCTCGCTACGGCCGGGATACCCGTCACCTCGGTGATGCTGATCTCCAAGCCCTACATGCAGCGCCGCGCCTACGCCACCATCCGCAGGGCATGGCCCGAGGCCGAGCCGGTGTGCGCGTCGGAGGACATCTCCTTCGACGAGTACCTGAAGTCCATCGGCGATGACAAGCTCGTCATCGACATGCTCGTCGGCGACCTGCAGCGGATCATCGCCTACCCCGCGCATGGGTTCGCTATCCCCCAGGATGTCCCCGACGACGTCACGGGCGCCTACCAGCGGCTGATCGCCGCCGGCTACGACAGCCGCCTCATGAAGGAGTGACAGCCATGGCAGGAATGCTGTGCGCCATCCACCAGCCAACTTCCTGCCCCGCCTGTGCGGAACCGGCGGCAGCCGCTACCTCGACCAGGCCCCCTTCGCCGCCCTGGGGCTCTCCGTCGCGATGTTCACCCCGCCGGAGCACCTTGCCCGCAGTCGCTCCGAGGATGCCCGTCGAGTATCCATCCTGGCAGACCTGGCCGCTGCAGGACCGGAGCAGCTCTCTGCTGCCATCCGCGAACATACGCGAGTGTCCAGGGACGCCTGGAGCGGAGAGCAAGCCGGGCACTCCGCTGCTTTCCCGTCCGCTCGAACCACAGCGCTTCAGGGAGCCGACGGCTGCTGACACGGGCCGGCGCGGCCTCGAAGCCGCGTACGACAACGACGCGTGCCGGCCAAGCACGACGACGACACCATGGTCTCCTGTATCTCCGCTCCGTCGATCGTGGGCACCCAGCTGGAGCGGCTCGGCTCCGCCGGTGACAAGGTCTTCGAGGCCGACGCGGCAACGGGATGCAACCTCGCCCTCCTCGCCGGGCCTGCCGGCCACGTCTGGGTCTGTCGACGTTGACGAACACCTCGTCCGTCGCGCCGCCGCGCGCCTGAAGGCCGCCGGGGTGTCAACGCGACCGTCGTCGCCGGCGACGGTACGGCTGGCCTCCCCGGCCAGGCACCCCTCGGCCGGTCCAGTTCACCGTCGGCAGCACCGACGTCCCCTGGCGTCCTGGACCCGGTCGGCCCACGCGGGTGGCCTGGGCGGCGGCCAGCTGCCGGAGGTCTATGCGCTGGCTGCCGGTTCCCCGGGTTCCTGGGCGGCCTGGTCGAAGGCCAGCGGGTGAAACTGGTTGCGGGCGATGTTGCCCTCGTGGTTCCCGGCCGCGATGTCGCGTAGGATCCGGATGCCGCGCGGGCTGGTGAGGAACTCCAGGGTCCGCTGGGGCACCTGGCCGTCGTCGGTGCCGAGGTCTTCGAGGTGCCTGCCGCGCGGGCCGGCGTTCGGGTGGCTGACCTCGACCGTCCAGTTGCGCAGGAGGGTGTGGTCGCCGTACGGGAGGAAGGACAGGGTGTGCCCGGTGTCGAGGCCGACGGTGCTGACCAGGCCTTCCTCTTCCGGGGCCGGGACCTGGAACCCTGCCGCGCGCAGGGGGGCCGCGCATCTTCTTGTGCCGGCGGTGCTTGTCTTCCTGGGACGCGTCGGACCCCGGGTGGGCCGGGTCACTGAACGCGATGCCGTACCGAGGGTCAAGCACCGGCCGTTGCCCCGCTTGCCGTGCCTTCCCGGCTGGCCAGGACACCGGCCACGTCGGAGCATCCCTCCAGCAGGCCAGCGGCTGCGTCCTTACGCGACTCGTCCGGCCCCCGGCCTGCTTCCGGCCCGGCGGCTGGCCGTAGGAGATGGCCGATCTGCCGGCCGAGCTCCCGGAGCTGAGCCTCAGAGAGCTTGCCCAGGCCGTACTTGCTGCCCGCGCCGGCCCTGGTAATGGTCCACACGTGGAATGCCCGGCCCTGGCCCTCGCGGTAGTCGAGGTGACCGGGGAGGATCTCCTCGACCTCGATCTCGCGTTCCCGCCGCTGCCCGCCTGCGCCAGGCATTGTCGTGTCCTGTCCTGCTGGCCCTTCTGCCGTCATTTGGCCTCCTGCCGACATGGCCTCCGCGCCGCGCTTCCCGGGGCCGGCCGGCCGGGTCGATGAACGCCTGCCTTGGCGGCTCCTGTCAAGGCAGGGCACGGGCCCGCGGTCAGTGCCGTCCTCCTGCGCAGGCTCGAAGTGGCCGGTCACGCTGAAGGGGAGCCCGTGCGCCTGGAACCTGGCCTTCACGTCCCCCGGGGCCAGGCGAGGGACGCCGACGGGCGGAAAGGGTCATCAGGGTCGAGGACCTGCACGGGTCACAGCGCGATGGCGGCGAGGGCGCCGAGCAGGAGGAACGGGCCGAGCCTGTGAGCATGGCGGAACTGACGGTCCCGCGATACGGCCCCGATGCCCGTCCAGGTTTTCTGTCCCCGCGCTTCCCGCGTCGGCACCGGCCGCATCTGGACGTACCTGGCCGCAGGGCGAACCGGAGTGCCTGGCCGCGTCCGGGCGGGCGTCCCGCATCACTCTGCGGTGCTGTCAGGCTGGGCGCGAAGTCCGTCGAGAGTGAACTGGAGGGTGCGGCGCCAGCCGTCGTCTCCTGCCGGGCGGTCGCGTACGAGGTAGGCGTTGACCGCGAAGACGCGCGCGAGGTCGCCCGCGGAGAAGCCTGGCCGGAGCGTGCCGCAGGACTGGGCGTCTCGGATGAGCTCGGCGCCGAAGGCCAGTGACTGGTCGCAGACCGCCCGCAGGCCGGGGGCGTCCGGGTAGCGGCGGGACAAGACGTCGTTGAAGACGGGGTCCGCGGCCTGCTCCTCGCACATGCCCTCCACGAAGGCGGCGAACCGGCCCCATGCCGTGCCCTGCCCGGCGGCGCCGTCGATGACCGCTCGCAGCCGACCGGCCGCGACGTCCGCGACCACCGCATCGAGCAGCCCCTCCCTGCCGCCGAAGCGGTTGTAGATGGTGCCCGCCCGCACGCCGGCGCTGCCGGCGATCTCCTCAAGCGGAACGTCAAGCCCGTCCCGGGCGAAGGCCTCCGCCGCGGCCTCCATCACCTTCTGTATGTTGCGGCGCGCGTCCGCGCGCAGGGGCCGTTCCCCGGCCCGTCCCTCTCCGCTGCTCATGCAGGCAACCCCATTATCTTGAGATACCATCAACTTAGTGTAGGCTCGCCTCCCGCCCAGAATTTGATGGCATCTCAACTTTAGGAGCGTTGCTTGCGTAAAAGGGTCGCATGTTGTCTGACAGCCGTCGCCGACGCGGCCGGCCACGAGGTGGCCGAGCCATCGTCGGCGTATTCAGCCAGGGAATCCGACGGCTGCCTCACCGAAGCCGCCCGACCGTACAAACATCTCAAACACTCCCGGATCCTAGGACCCTGTCGAGATCTCGTCACCGGTTTGCGCCGCGTTTTCTGTCGCGGAGGGATGACCGGCGCCAGTCTCGGTGGTGATGCACTCGCCGGTTCCAGCATCGCAGTATCCGGAGATTTCGGCCGGGATGATTTCGGTGATGTTCACTGGTTGCTCCATGCTCGGTTGATCGCGTTGGTGAAGCCCTCGATGCTTGTGGAGCCGGGGATCGCGAATCGGCCGTCGAAGACGGTGAAGGGCACCCCGGTGGCGCCGAGATCGCCCGCTTCCTTCTCGTCCGCGCGGACTGCGTCGGCGTACTCGTCACTTGAGAGGACTTCTTCGACGCGGCTTCGGAGGATGCCGAGGCGACTGGCAACGTCGGCGAGGACGGCGTGGTCATAGACGTTGGCGCGACCGCTGAACAGTGTTCGCTGGAGATCGCCAAGCAGCTGACCGGCGAGTCCGTAGGTGTCGGCGAGGTGCAGGACCCGGTGCACGTCGAAGCTGTTGGCCAGCACGCGATCTCTGGTGAAGGGCAGCCCGTCATGGCGGGCGATGGCACCGACCTTGTTCTCCATGCGCAGGGCTTCGGCCGGGGACACGCCGTACTTGGCACCGAGAAGCTCCAGGTTCGGCTTCGCCTCCGGCGACATGCCCGGGTCAAGCTCGAAGGAACGGACCTTGACGGTAATGGCCTCGGCGTGCGGCGAGGACGCGATGGCCAGATCGAGCCGGTTCTTGCCGATGTAGCACCACGGGCAGGCCAGGTCACCCCAGACGTCAATCTGGAGCCGCTTGCCCGTTGACGCTCTCGCGGACGTCTGCGTTGGCGGTGAGGTGGTCATTTTGAGAATGTCCTTTCGCTGTGCGGAGGGTGCTGGTCCGTGGCCTCGTGCTGGCGCGGCTGCGTCAGCTGGTAGCCGCCCCGGGGGCCGTCGGGGCAGGGACGGGCTTGGGTTTGGCCGGCAGGAGCGCGGCGATGAGGGCTGAGGCGAGGCTGACCGCGGCCGTGATGACAAAGGCGGTGCGGTAGCCGTGGACCACGCCGGCCGCCGCGCTGAGCCCGCTGCGGTGGGCGCCGGAGGCTGCGACTGTCACCAGGATCGCGAGCCCGATCGCTCCGCCGACCTGGCGTGACATGTTGACCAGTCCCGATGCGAGACCGGCGTGCTGGTGGTCGATCCCGATCGTGGCGGCCGCGACGACCGGCACAACCATCACGCTCAGGCCGGCTCCTATGACCAGCGTTGGGCCCAGTACGTCGGCTGCATAGTCAGAGCTGACGGGGATTCTCGACAGCCACGCCAGGCCTGCGGCAGTGACGATGGCGCCAGCGATGAGCAGCATCCGGGGACCGAACATCGACATCAGTTTCCGGCTTGCGGTCGCACCGACCGCGAACACCGCCGTCAGCGGCAGCAGAGACAGGCCGGTGCGGATGGCGCTGTAGCCGAGGACCTGCTCCTCATACAGAGACAGGAAGTAGACGCTCGCGGTGAGCGTCACCCCCAAGGTGGCCATGAGAACGTTGGCGATGCTGAGTGGGCGATGGCGGAAGATGCTCAACGGGACCAGCGGCGCGGCGGCGCGGGTCTCGATGACCACGAAGGCCGCCAGCAGCACCAAGGCGGCGGCCAGGGTTGCGACCACGGGTGCTGGTCCCCAGCCGCTGGCACTTGCATCCGACAGGCCGTATACCAGTGCCAACACCCCGAGCGTGACCGTGACCGCGCCGGGGATGTCGAGGCGGCGCCAGTCGCTGCCCGCCGTGTGGGGAAGCAGGCTGACGGATGCCACGAGCAGCAGGGCGACCCCGAGGGGAACATTGACAAACAGCACGTAACGCCAGCTCAGCGCCGAGGTGAGCACACCTCCGAGGACTAAGCCGGCCGCCCCGCCTGCTGAGGCCGCCAGCGACCACAGGCCCAGCGCGCGAGTCCGGTGACGGTTAGCCATCGGGGTGGTGATGATCAGGCTGATGGTCGACGGCGTCATCGCGGCAGCCCCAAGTCCTTGCACGAAGCGGGCGGCGAGCAACCACCCGCTGTCCTGGGCCAGCCCGCCGGCCAGGCTGGCGAGCGTGAAGATCATCAGCCCCGCTTGGAACACTTTCTTCTGCCCGAACAGGTCCCCGGCCCGGGCGGCGAACAGCAGAAACCCCCCGAAGGTCACGAGGTAGCCGTTGACGACCCACTGCTGGCCGTCGACGGACAGCCCGAAGGCCTGATGTATCCCGGGCAGGGCCACGTTCACGATTGTGGTGTTCATCACCAATACGAACTGAGCTGTGCAGGCGATCGCGACGATCACCCCGACCGGCACCCGCAGCTTTGGGGCGGCGATGGCGGGCTCAGCGGATTCCAGGCTAGTCATCTGGCTTCTTTCGCAGGTAGAGGTTGGTTACTTGTTGTGCGTCACCACATCTTCTGTTAGCTTCACGTCATGCACAAGAAGGCACTTTCATGTCAGTAGGGCACATCGAGACGTCCACCCCGTTCGGCCTGAGCGAGGACTGCCCGACCCGCGAGGTTCTCGACCGGGTCGGAGACAAGTGGAGCGTTCTGGTCATCGTCCTTCTCGGCCAGCGCACCCATCGCTTCAACGAGCTGCACCGCAGCATCGAGGGCATCAGCCAGCGCATGCTCACGCTCACCGTCCGCGCCCTCGAGCGCGACGGGCTGGTAAACCGCACCATCCACCCCGCCGTGCCACCCCGGGTCGACTACGAACTGACCGAACTCGGCAGGACGCTGCTCGTTCCGCTCGGCGCCCTGAACACCTGGGCCAACGCCCACCGTGAAGACATCCGAGCGGCGCGCGAGAGGCACGATGCCAAGACGGCGGGCCGCCCTGTGCAGGCAAGCGACTGATCGATGTGCCTGCCGCTTTCTTGATAGCGGCCGACGGGTCACCCGGCGTCGCGGTCCTTCCTGGCACGGAGGATACCCCTAGCGCCTGACCTGGCCAGGCCCGCAGCCTCGCGGTCGTCGTCTCCGAGGCCAGCGGCGCGGGCGGCCGAGCTCGGGCGCGGCCCGGAGCAGTCCCGCGAGGCGCAAGGCCAGATAAGAACATGCGAATGCCCCGCAGGCATGCTGGTGCTGTCCGGCGGCTTCGAGACCGCGGCCACCGGCTGGGTTCCACCGCCGACCGGGGAGGCCCGGAGATCACGCGATTGTAGGATCTCACTTTGCGTGACATGTTGATCTTGTCTGACCTGCTGTCTTGGGTTTGTCTCACGACCTCTGCACCAAGATCAATCTCAGAATCGCCTGCACTTCCTACGGCGGCTCGACCAAGCCCACGTCTCTGACCTGCGGAGTCTCACGAGCACTGGCGAATCCGCCATCCATCCGCCAGTGTCCGTTAGATTCCGCCACGCGGCGTGAGATCCTACACAGGTTGTAGGTTCCCATTTCTGGTGTCCCCGCAGGCACCTGTGAGCAGGGGCGCACCGAACTGTCCAGCGATATGGCCCCGAAGCCGTCCAGGTTCCCTGTCCCCTGCGCTGCTTGTGTCGGCTCGGCCACGGCTGAGCGAAGTCGTCAGTAATCCCGCCCTAGCCGGGAAGCAGGTTCTGGTGGATCAGGCAGGTGATCGCGGTGATTCCTGCCGTGGCCAGTTCTTCCTTTGCCGCGTCCGCTCCGTAGGTCCAGAGGATGGCTGAGGCGGTCCGGCCGTCCAGGCCGACCTGTTTGAGGGCCTCACGGGCGGACCGGAGGGTCTGGCCGGAGAAGACCAGGTCGTCTATCAAGTGGAGTGGCGTGCCGGGCGGCAGGCGCTCGCCGGCAAGCCGGCCGTCGCCGATCGCCGGGTCATCTCCGTAGGAGACGAAGTAGGTCTTGGGCGCCCGCCGGACGAGAACGGCCGGCGTCCCGAGCTTCAGGGCGATCGCACCGGTTAGGGCCCAGGCTCCCTCGTCGCATGCGGCGACGGCGTGGCCTGCGGGGACGGTTCGAGCAAGCTGTTCAACAACGAAGGCGAAGTCCGCTGGGCGTCCCAGGATGCGCTTGAGGTTCGTGAAGCCACGGCCGGTCCGCCCTTCCCGGTCCCGCAGCTCGAACTCGTCGGATGCGCAGCGCATCACGATGTCCGCGATCGCCGGCGGATTCACTACATGTAGCCGCAGCGGCAGGTCCCGGTTAACCACAGCAGTGCTGACCTGCCTGCGCGCCGGGCTTCCACCGGGGCAGTTGCAGGGGCAGAAGCATTTCCATTGCCCGGGTGCGGCGGAAAGGCCGAGGTATGCCCGAGCGGCGAGGCGTCGCTTTCCCCGGCCCGTGCCATGCGCCGGCGCTGGACGGCGTCACGCCGCGAATGCTGCCGGGTCGCCAACCGCGACGGTCCCCGCGGAGAGGACTTGCGCGTACGTTCCGAAGCACGCGGCGCGGCCCAGGCCCGGTATCTCGGTGCGGTGCCGTGCGATAGCCCGCAGGACTTCCGGCGCGGGCTCCAGCCCTGGCTGGGCTGCGGCGGGAATGGCGCACCGGGGCGTCGGCACCACGATCCGCAGCGTCACGTCCGGTCCGACCCGGACCTGGTCGCCGGGAGCCGGCTCCCGGTCAAGGGAGAGAACCAGGTTCGGGCGCAGCCGCCGGACCTCGGCGGGCGCGCCCGCGCGCCTGAGGTCATCCAGCGCGCTGGCGGTCACGAGGTGGACGGCACCGAAGTCAACGAACCGGCCGCCGGACGCGGCCCCCGCGATCTCGGTGACCTCCTCCTCGCCTGCCCCGGCGCCGCCAGCCCACTCGGGAATCATGCCCGGCTCCTGCGGCCAGAGCCGGTGCAGCCGCGGCTGCGGCGGGACCTCCCTGGTGAGCCGCACCCGCTCGCCGAGCCAGGCGGAAAGCGCCTCGTCGGCATCGGCGGTCCCCGCGATAAGCGGCTCGCGGCCAGGCACGCGAATGACCACGCCCCCGCCGTCGGCGGAGGTCACCACGCTGGCGGCGACGTAGAGCATCTTCCCCCACCGGCGCGGGCTCTTGGCGCTCACCACGATCCCGTCCGCGCTGACGCAGGCCCACAGGCGATCGCCGTCCGGGCCGTCCACGCCGAAGAAAACACGCTGGACAGGCTCCCCCTGCGCGGATTTCACCGGATACCGCCAGATCCACTCGACCACGGTTCAGTGTCTCACGGTGACAAGGAGCCAATGGACATGCCGTAAGTGCGGGCCAGGTCCGAGATGGCGGTCCTGCTGTAGCCGGTGCGCTGCCCGATCTCAGTGAACGAGAGCCTCTGCTCGTGGTGAAGGTCCCAGAGCTGCTCGCGGGAGATGGCGTAGCGAGCCCGGCGCCGGCGGGCGCCGGAACTTGGATCTGCCGGTGCCGGGTGATCGAGGAGGAGCGCCTGGATGGCGTCGCTGGTGGTTCCGAGGCGGCGGGCGATCGCCGCGGCGGAGACGCCGTCGGTGCGGGCGAGCTTGTGGACCTCGTCCAGGTCGAGGCCCGCGGGGTCGGTCCCGGGGAGGTCCAGGCCGTCGAGGAGGCTGGCCGGCGGCTGCCAGGCCACTGGCTCGTCCCGGATCTGGTGGCGGGCCAGGAATTCCTCCGCCACGCGGGTGAGCTCGGCGGCGAGCTCAGGCGTCAGGGCGGTGATGAAGGCGGCCAGCCTGGTCTTGGAGGCATAGTCGTCGCTGGGCCGGGGGAACGGTGCCCGGGTGAGGGGAAGGCCGCTGAGCCGGGTGAACAGCGCATGCCGGGCAGACGGCGCGAGCCGCCTGGACAGCTGAAGATGGTCAGCGCGTTCGGTGCGCAGGCGGATGTCCTCCCACTGCGCATCCGGGAGCAGGCTGGCGTAGTCCAGGTGGCGCCGGCGTTCGTAGTCGATGACGGCTGGCTGGGTGTCGAGGTGGCCGGCGAGCGCGGTCAACGCGGTGCAGATGTCATTCCACTGCGGCGTGGCGTGCAAGTGCTGCAGGGTGGCGGTGACCATCCAGTTGGTGGTCACGTCGCCGAGGAGCCCGGCTGCTTCCGCATGGGTGAGCCGGGTGCCGGCCAGGAGCAGGGAAGCCGCGAGGGCCGGACCCCGCACCCAGGGGTAGCCCTCTTGCGGCGGCAGGAGCCGGGCGGTCCACACAGGCCAGAAGGTGGAAGGGATAGCATGCCGGCGGGCACGCGCAAGGGCACCGGTCGTGTCGAGGCGGACGGCGGGCGCGGGGGCAGCCGCACGGTAGCGCAGCTGGTCGCCCGGACGCAGGTCCGGGCCGAGTGCGGCGAGCTGGGCGCGGCGCAGGACGTCGCTGGTGCTGCGGCCCCAGTCGTCAAGGCCAGAGGCGTAGGTCGGGAGGCGGCCGGGACCAGCCGCCGTGGTGAGCCAGCGCAGCCGCTCTGCCGCGATCCCGGCGTCCTCGCTGGTCATGACCTGAACGGCATAGGACAGGCCGAGAGCTGCCGCTGCGGTCATGGGCGGCGCGGCACCGACGCGGTGCTGGGCCGCGTGCTGGCTGGCCTGCTGCTGGCGGGCAAGCTGGTGCAGTTCGGCAAGCACCCGGTCGCAGGACATGACACCGGGAATTTCGCCGTGCAGGGCGTGGGTGATGACGCGGCCCGCGATCGCGCGCAGGTCGGCCAGCACGGTGATGGTCGCCTGCGGCGCGACGGCGTAGAGCCCGAAGCTGGCGGTGGCACCTTCGATGAGCTGGTCGATGGCCTGCTGGGCGGCCAGGACCGGGTGCCCGGCCGGGAGCTGCAGGGTAGGGGTCCGGGCGAGGCCGGTGCCGCAGCGCTGATGGCGGCGCCGGCCTGGCCGCTGGCTTTCTCCTGGCGGGGGAACGGGTGCCTCGCAGTAGCCCGGGGACGGCGGCAGGTGGCTCTCGCCGGCCCGGAAGCCGGGGATCCTGTCGCACGCGGGGCAGGTATCGGCCAGCAGCCGCTGGTGGGTGGTGCATGCGAAGCTCCAGGTCAGGCGCCAGCGGAGCTGCCAGCGTCCGCCCGTTTCGGCCAGGCAGGCGGGGCAGTAGCGTGATCCGCGGCCGCGGCCCCACATGGCGCGGAGGCTGACCCGGCGGCTGGCGTGGTCGATCATGATGGCGCGCCGGTCATAGCGGGCCATGGTCATGGCGTGCAGCGCGGGAACGGGGACGCCCGCGGCGGCGCTGATCGCGTGTGCCTCGTGGTCGCGCAGCAGCACGACCCGGTTGGCGGGGATGTCGTCTTTCCGCAGGACGCTGTGCGGCCCGCCGGGCAGGCCGAGAGACCAGCACAGGTCGGTTAGCGGCACCTTGAGCCGGTGCGCCAGCGCGTCCAGCCACGAGTCCAGCGCTTCTCCCGGCAGCGGTGCCAGCCGCAGCGGGAGCGTCCTGCCCGGTTTCACGCGCCTCCGCTCCGTGCTGCCCGCCGCGTGGCGGGCCGGGGGCGGCTGGTCAGCCGCCCGTCCGCGAGCGAGGCCGCCAGACGGGTGCGGGCTGCCTCGGCTGCGGCGTCGTTCTTGACCTGGTCCAGGACCTCGGCGTCCAGGCGCTCGGCACCGGTGCGGATCGCGCGCTGGCAGCCGCGGGCGACCAGTGTCATGAGCGAGCCGATATGCCCGGTGGAGCGGGCGAAGAGGTAGTCCGACAGATCGTCGGCGAGCATGCCGGGATGCTTGCCCGCGAGGACCAGCCGCTGCTCGATCGCCAGCAGCAGGCTGCGCCAGTGGTGGCGGTGCTCGTCGGTATCGATCAGGAAGGGATCCAGGGTCAGTGCGGTGGTGCGGCGGCCGGTCTGGGCCAGGGACTCGTCGCCGTCGCTGTCGATCTCGCCGAACAGGCCGCGCTCGGCCAGGCCCACGCCGACGAACAGCAAGGTAACGGGGAACTCGTTGGCGATGTACTTGAAGTGGTTGCTGATCTCGGTCGCGCTGCGGTGCCTCGGGCGCAGGAAGTGCAGGTCATCAACGACCAAAAGACGCACTTCGCATGACAAGAAGCAGTCCAGTGCCCGCTGGCCGATCTGCGTGGTGGTGCCGCGGGCCTCGCCGGGATGGCCGAAGAAGTCGAGCATGGCCCGGTTGAAGTCCTTCATGCCGGTGTTGCCGGTCAGCCCGACCCGGCAGACCGGCCACCGCTCGTGCCCGTCCCCGGTGACCGGGCCGGCCTCCGCGATCTCCCGCAGGTGGAACTTCCTCGCGAACGACAGCACTGCCGTTGTCTTCCCCAGGCCCGGGAACGCGTCGACCGCCACGGCGCCTTTCGCCTTGTCCCCGTCCTGCTGGCCGGCGTCGGCGATGTCCCACAGGTCCTCGTGCAGCGCGGCCAGCTGCGGGGTCCGGATCGGCCCCAGGTTGGCGTGCCAGACGCGCCGGTCCCGGTCGTAGCCTGCGCGGGCCGCAGGGCCGAGCGCCGACAGCTGCGCCGCCGTCAGCTGCTCGGGCATCACCCGGTCAGGGGCCTCCGCGAACCTCCGCCAGCCCTCCTTGTGCGCCAGGGTCAGGTTGTCCAGCCGCGGCCCGGGTTCTGCGGGCACCGGGCTCACACGTCATCCAGGGCGTCCGCGTAAAAGTCGTCCTCGCCGCATCCCGGGGCAGCGGGATCGTCAAGTTCGTCCTCCTCGTCGTCATCCCCGCCTGCCTGCCCGGGGTAGGGCTGCTCGCCCAAGTCCCGGCCGGACGGCTCGCCGGCCGGGCCGGAGCCTGCCTGGCCGAGCACCCGGGTCAGCGACGGCAGCGCGGCCAGCGGGTCGTCGTCCCCGGCTTCGGGTGCGAGGAGGGCCTTCTGCTCACGAGACAGCCGCAGCGCCATGCGCCGCTCGGCGGCGCTCAGCCCAAGCCCGAGGTTCCAGCGCTCCAGCAGCGCCGCGACCGCCTGCTTGTCGTCCGGGTAGCGGTACTTCGACGCGGCCATCTTCCGCGCGAGCTCCAGCGCCTCCTCGCTGACCGGGAAGTCCACCGCCGGCGCGTGCTCCCAGGTCAGGACAGACCAGCGGCGGGTGTCCGGGCGGCGGAAGTAGACACGGGTGATGTCGTCCGGGTCGGCCTGGACCGGCCAGCGGCCCCGGGCCCTCGGCCCGGTGTAGGGGCTGGTCTGCCCGGCCAGGCCCGCCAGCGCCGGGCCGCGGTAGCGGCACGAGCGCAGCTCCACCCCGTAGTGGTGGATGGGCACCCACTCCGTCTTGAGGAACTCATAGGCCAGGTCCGGGTCACGCGGCACCTCGATGTAGCCCGCGCGGGCCACCCCGTGGTCGAACATCGCCGCGGGGGACAGCTCCAGCCCCGGCACCTGCGGGTCGGCCAGGCCGTCGTTTGGCGTGTGGTGAAACACGCAGGCCGACCACTCCCTGATGATCTCTTCGAGCTCGTGGAGGAAGAAGAACGCCTGCCCCTCCGGGTCAAGGCCGCGGGAGTGGACGTCCGGGCCCTTGTAGGCGGGCAGCCACTGCAGCAGCCCTTCCCGCAGCGTCCTGAAATATCTTTCGACCGGCCCCTTGTCCCGGCCCGTGCGCAGCCTCGCCGGCTGGATCGAGATGCCCATCCGCTGGCAGACGCTGGTGATGTGCTCGGAGACGTAGACCCGGCCGTGGTCGACCACCAGCGTCTCGGGCACCAGCGCGGGCGACGCCGCGCCGCCTTGCCGGGCCGCGTCGGCCATCGGGCCCTCGATCGCGTCCCGGTCCAGGACAATGCCGCGCGGGATGCCGTGATCGGGCCAGGCCGCGTGCGCCGGCCAGTCCGCGCCCGCGGGCCTGGGCCGGTATGCCTGGAACAAGGTCGCGGCGATGTCCACGGACTTCGTCGATACCGGGGTGACCCGGATGCCCGTGATGCAGCGCGAGTACCAGTCCATCGCGACGCTGAGTTCCGGCTGCACCCACCGGAACGTCAGCTGGTCGAGCACGAAAACATCCAGCCGGGTGGTGTCCATCAGCAGGTACTCGCCCGGCCGGGTCGGCCGCAGCTTCCCGTAGGCGCCTGCCGGCCGGGCCGCGATGTCCCGGCGGCGCTTCCCGCTGACCCGGAACGTCGGCTGCCGTCTTTCCAGCTCCGCCAGCCACCCGTAGGCGGTCGACCGCTTCGGCAGGCAGATCTCCTCGCCCGGGTAACGGGCCGCCAGGCGCGGGCCGATGCTCTGGAGGATCTTCGCCTTGCCCGGCGTCGACTCGTCCTTGTGCTCCCCCATGATCTCCAGGGCCATCTCGACCCACCGCGGATCCGCCCGGCCCAGCCCGCCCGAGCCCGCCTCACGGGCCGGCATCTCTCCGGCCAGCGCGGCCTCCCGCCCCTCGCGCGTGGCAGCGACCCAGCGCTTGACCGTCCGCACGCTCACCCCGCGCTCCGCAGCCTTCGCCGCGTACCGCTGCATCAGCGGCACCCCGGGCGCGTACTCAGGGCGCGGCTCTCCCTGCCCCGCCAGTTCCTCCGACCCGGACCGGTAGCCCGACCGCACCTCGTTCACGTCCGCCGCGCGCTCCCGCACCTCCTTCAGCGCTTCCGCGGTCAGCTGGCCGAGGATCACCGACGCCGTCTCGCGCGGCTCGTCCGAAGACGGGCCGGGACCGTCCGGGATCACCCGCGCACGACCTGAGGCGAGCACCTCGCGAAGCGACAGCCGGAGCCTCCTGTCCCGCCCGTCCCGGACGAGGACCTCGTTGCCGTGCGCGGAGGCGGACATCTCCACGACCGCCACGACCTCTCCTTCGTAGACGAAACGAGTCCCCACGCCCACGCGGACGCCTGCCTGCCCCATATGCGCTCCCCGGCCAGCAGAGCCGGCCTTTTCGTCTTCCACTTTCCTGCGGCCCTCACCGGCCGCGGCCGGACGCGGAAGCTCCCGCGTTCCCGCGCCCGCTACCTCAGCCGGGACATCTATGCGCAGCCGGTGCCGGGCGGACAGCGGCGTGGCCAGGTCCGCCACCAAGTGCTGCGCCCACAGCAGGTGCAGCACGCCTGCTCGCACCAGTTCCGCGGGCCGGCGCGGAAACGCCCGGAACGCCTCGCCCAGCGTGGCACCGTCCAGATCGGTGCCGCGGATCTCCGCCACCAGTTCGGGGTCGAACAGCCAGGCCCGCCGGTAGCCCGCCAGGAACCGCACGTTCGCCAGCTCCGCCTCCGGCGGCTCTGACCACGCCTCGAACTCCCAGCCCCGCGACTCCACCGCCTCCCGCGCCCAGCCGAGAGAGAACGCCACCTTCGGCCGGGTCAGCAGGTGCCGGGGCTTCACGTCCACTACCAGCGGCACCCTGCCCCGGCGCAGGATCAGGAAGTCCGGGACATGCCTGCGCTTCCCGCCGTCCACGCGGGCCGACAGCAGGAACGGCTGGGCGAGCACCGCCTCCGTGCCGCGGTCGAAATCCGCGTATAGCAGCCTGGTCAGCTCAAGCCGGGACTCGTAGATCACGTGCCCGCTCATGACCGATGACCAGTAAGTCCCCGAGTAGTGCTCCTGGCCGTGGCGCCAGCGGAAGGTCCGCCACGGGACGGCGCGCATGATCCCGGGGTCAGGGGCGCCGGGCGCCCACCTCCCCTCGTGCACGGCACCGTCCTCGCCGCGAATGCTCAGCGAGACGGAACCGACCGCAGGACTCACGTGCCCCCCTCGCGCCGCTGGCTCAGCTGAGCCCCGCCCTGACGAAACGCTAACGACCGTGACAGACCGCAACTATAGGGTCCGGCACGGAGAGAACGCGCCTGATTACGCAAAGAGGGCCGGGTGCCCGGTCCAGGACGGCTCGGCAGGCTCCCCGGGCCGGCGGTGAAATCCGGTCGACTTCCGGAGGCGGCCAGGGAAGGATGAGCGGCGTGGCCTCGGTTATGTGGGACGCGGAGCTTGCGGCGGTCTATGACGACGTTTACGCGTGGGAGGCCGAGCCGTCCGTCGTCGATCCGATCACCCGCGTCCTCGCCGAACTGGCGGGCAGCGGTGCGGCCCTTGAGCTCGCCGTCGGCACGGGGCGGATCGCGCTCGCGCTCAGCGCGCGGGGAGTTGCCGTCACGGGGATCGAGCTGTCGCCGCACATGGCCGGGCGGCTGCGCGCCAAGCCCGATGCCGATACGGTCCCCGTGATCGTCGGCGACATGACCACCACCCGGGCGGAAGGCTCGTTCACGCTGGTCTACCTGGTGGCGAACTCCATCATGAACGTCACCGCCCAGGACGAGCAGGTCGCGGTCTTCGGCAACGCGGCCGCTCACCTGGGACCAGACGGGCGCTTCGTGGTGGAACTGGCCGTGCCCCAGCCGCACGCGGTGCCGGCCGGCGGGAAGGGCCGCGTCTTCACCCTCGACCCCGACCATGTCGGGATCGAGACGTTCGACGACCCGGCCGGCCAGATCGCCTGGTCGCATCACTGGATGCAGGCCGGCGGGCGCCTGGTCCGGCACTCTGCCCCCTACCGCTACATCTGGCCCGCGGAACTGGACCTGATGGCCCGGCTGGCCGGCTTCCGGCTGGAGCACCGCTGGGCCGGCTGGGACCGGGCCCCGTTCACCGGCAAGAGCGCCCGTCACGTCAGCGTGTACGCAAAGACCATGGCCGCATAGGCCGCCCCGGCAGCGGCCATTGAGGACGACCGTCACCATGGATAAAGACGAGATCACAGCATAGGAAGCCGCATGGAGATCGGCGAGGTTCCCCTGGCTGACGTCCGCGGGCCGCTGACGGCGCAGCGCAGCCGGCTGCTGAGCCTGCTCGCCTCGCTGAACGACGCGCAGTGGGCCACTCCCACGGCGGCACCGCACTGGCTGGTCAAGGACATCGCCCTGCACCTGCTCGACGTGGACCTCAGCTGGATCGCCCGGAACCGGGACCGCGACCAGTCCGGCGTCATACCCGTGCCCGCTGGTCACGAGGAGTTCGTCCGCGGGCTGGCCTCGCGCAACCAGCGATGGGTGGACGGCACCCGGGTGCTGAGCCCGCAACTGGTCACCGGCCTGCTCGCCTGGGCAGGAGGGCAACTCGACGCCTACCTGGGCACGGTCGAGCTCACAAGGGCAAGCTCGGTTTACTGGGCCGGCCCGGCACCGCTGTGGTTCGACCTCGCCCGCGAGTTCACCGAGCGATGGGTGCATTACCGCCAGATCCAGGATGCGGTCACGCCAGCCGGCCACGATCAGCAGCAGGACCAGTACCTGCCCCTGGTGCTACGCACGTTCATCTGGGGCTTCCCGCACCAGTACCAGGCTCCGGCACCGCCCGGCACCACGATCTCCCTGGAGATCCCCGGCATCGGCACGTGGACGCTGGCCAGGACGGCATCCGGCTGGATCCTCGATGAGGGCCAGGCCGCCGCGCCAGCCGCCAGCCTCCGGATGAGCGGCGAGGCGGCATGGCGGCTGCTTACCGGCGCCCGCTACGACCCCCGTCAGGTAGAGCTCTCAGGCGACCCGGCCCTGGCGGAGCCACTGCTCCAAGTCCGCGGCGTGATCGTCTAGCCCGACGGCTAACAGGGCGATCCGCCTCAAGGAGGTGACGGTCAGGCGACGCACAAACTCGCGCGTCCAGCTTTCATGTCCCCTGGGGGCCAGACAAGGGACACCGTCATCTGGAAAGGGACATCAGAATCTGGAACCTACATGGTAACAGCGCGATGGCCGCGAAGGCGCCGAGCAGGAGAAACGGACCCAGCGGCAGGTGAAGCGGGTCGCCTGCCCCGGCCACCTGGCCAGCACGTCCGCGCACACCTGCGGGTTCGTCCCCATGCAGGGCGCCAGTGCGCGGCCAGAGACGTTCTTCACGATCTCCGCACCCGGCGGCGGCCACATCACGCTGCGGTTCGAGGACGACGCGCCCTTGGCGGGCGCGGCGCTGCGCCAGTGCCGGCTACCGCGGCGAACGGCAGGCCATCCTGCCCGGCGAGCAACGCCCAGCGCTCCGCCCGGTCAAGCTTGGCGTCCGGCATCGAGCGGCGCGCCCAGGCCTGGTAAGGACCCGGGCAGGACGGCGAGCAGCGCGGAACGAAGACGTTGCCAAGGCGCGCCCTCGGCGCGGCCCGCCTGGGAGGCTGTGCGCAGTAGCCCTCACGGGGCCAGTCCAGGCGGGACCACCGCAGCCCGGGAACCAGGAAGGCGACGATGATGGTCAAGGAGCTGACGGCCAGCGTGCACGTGTTCCGCCGGGATGCGGCCGGCGGCTGGCTGACGGCGCTGGTGCGGCACCCGAGGCTCGGGTGCTGGCTGCCCGCCGGGGGCCACGTCGAAGCGGGCGAGACCCCGGCCGAGGCAGCGGTCCGGGAGGTAAAGGAGGAAACCGGGCTGCAGGCTCGCCTGCTGCCCGGGCCCGCGGTGCCGCCGCTGGCCGGGTTCCCCCACCAGCCCGTGATCGCGCCCTGGTGGGTGTCGGAGATGCCGGCGAGCGCTGACCGGCACACGGCCACCACGCACGTCCACGTCGATCATGTCTTCCTCGCCATCGCTGAGGACGGCCCGCCGGCCGGCGACGCGGCCCACGAGGTGGGGTGGTTCACCGAGGCCGACGTGGTCACCGCCGAGGGGATCTCCGAGGACTCGCGGCTGCAGGTGCTGGCGCTGTTCGGCTACCTGCCAGGGCGGTACGGGCCCTCCCTGCCATACTGGTGTGAAACAGGATGAACAAGTAAACATCAGTGCATACAGCTCAAGCAGGGCGAGATCAGGATCTACCAGACGTGACGATGTCGATCGCCGACGTGACCGCGGCCCGGG
>Ga0335075_10002670_pt1 | contig 28540 bp, 28 predicted proteins | sample Lox_Sample_24_FD_206723 | JGI IMG/M metagenome (GOLD analysis project Ga0335075, IMG submission 206723) | Soil microbial communities from Loxahatchee National Wildlife Refuge, Florida, United States - Lox_Sample_2.4 | ecosystem: Environmental > Terrestrial > Soil > Wetlands | place: USA...
CATGTTCACCAGGCACGACGTCGGGTGGCCGGGCATCCCCACCACCAGGGTGCCGTGGACGTCGGCCGCGAGCGTCGGCTTCCCGGCCCGGACGGCAATCCCGTGGAACAGGAGACGTCCGAGGCGCGGAAGGATGCGCGGGAGGTGGTCGCGCTCGCCGACCGAACTTCCGCCGGTCGCGAGGACCAGGTCCGAGGTCCGGAGCGCGCGTCGGATCGCCGACTCGATCCGCCGCGGATCGTCCGGCAGCGGAGGGAGCGGTCGGGGCACGGCACCGGCCGCCAGGATCACCGCCGAGAGCGCCGCGTTGTTGCTCTCGTAGATTCGTCCGGGCACCTCGCGCGCGCCCGGGGCGAGCAGCTCGTTGCCGTTGGGCACGATCGTCACGACCGGCCGCGCGTAGACGCGAACGTCGGGGATCCCGCACGCCGCGAGGGTCCCGAGCGCCGTCGCGCTCAGGGACTCGCCGCGGCGCACGAGCACCTTCCCGCGGGGAAAGTCGTGGCCGGGGGGTGAGAAGCGGTCGCCCGGCCGAACCGGGCGAACGACCCGGATGCGGTCGCCCTGCCGATCGACCTCCTCGAAGATCACGATGCTGTCCGCGCCGCTCGGCAGCGCCCCCCCGGTAGCGATCGCGACGGTGGTGCCGGCCGCCACGCGGCCGGGGAACGCCTGCTCCGCGAACACCTCGCCCACGATACGCAGCTCGACCGGTCGTCGAGCGCTGGCGTCCCGGGTGTCGGCGGACCGGAGCGCATACCCGTCCCACGTCGCCCGGGCGAATCCCGGCACCGGGCGAGGCGCCCGGTAGGTGACGGCGGCGATCCGGCCGAACGCCGAGTCGACCCGGAGCCGCTCCGTGCGGGAGATCGGCCGCGCCGCCGCGAGCAGCCGCCGCCGGGCCCGGTCGACGTCGATCAGACGACCAAACGCATGCATCTCCATCGAACCCAGCGCGCCCTATCGGGCGCCCTCCAGCCAGCGGGCGGCCGCTCGGGTCCCGGCTCTCAGGCAGCCGCGCATCTCCTCCCCCTCGAACCATGCCGCATAGAACCCCCCGCGGAAGGCATCGCCGGCACCGACCACGGTCCGCACACGGCGCGGTCGAACGCCGGCACAATGCACGGAACCGCACCGGTCCCACGCCGTGGCGCCCGCCGGGCCTTCCGTGCGCACCACGAGGGGTACGCGTTCGAGCAGCGATTCCGGTCCCGAGGCCCCGAGCAGCCGGGCGACTCGGTCCAGCTCCGCCCGGTTCCCGAAAAGGATCTCACATCCGTCCAGGAGCGCCCGCAGCCGGCCGCGGTCCCAGCGGTAGTGGACCTCCTGGGCAGGGTCGGCCGCGACGCGGAGCCCCCGGCGCCGCCCGTCAGCGAGCAGACCCAACTGGAAGTCCGGGTCGCCGGTGGTGAGATGGAGCCAGGAGTACTCCGCGAGCCACGGCCGCGGCAACGGTCGCCGTCGCAGCGACCCCATCGCGCCCTGGTCCATCAGCGTCCGCTGACCGGCCCGACGGTTCTCGAGGATGTACGCGGTCGGGGTCGAGACCCCGGGTACCGTCTCCACTCCCCGAAGGTCGAGGTGGGCGCCCCGGAGCCGCTTCCAGAACTCCGGTGGAAACTCGACTCCCACGCGCGACACGAGGCCGGTCGCGACGCCGTAGCGACTCGCCGTCAGGGCGATGTTCGTCGCGGTGCCGCCGAGTTCGACCCGGTGCGACTCGACCGGTACCGTGCGGTCGTCGGGCGGGAACTCCGGGAGGCGGAGGAACCGATCGACATTGACGTGACCGGAGACGAGCAGTTCCCGGGGTCGCTCCGCGATCGTTTCCCGCATCGGCACGGACGTGGAGAGGAGGGGCGCGCCCGCATAGCGCTTCGGGGTGGCGCGAGTTGCGCTTAAGCGGTCCGGCCCCTCCGGCCGCGACCCCGATGCTGGTGGACGGAGCGATACTGGACGCCGACGGCCCTCGACCGGCGTACGTTCGGATCCGGGAGGGACGGGTGACGGAGGTCGGTCAGCGAGGCACCGCGTCCGTCCGGCGCTCCGAGCGCCGCGTGCGGGGCATCGTGGTTCCCGCCCCCATCAACAGTCACACCCACCTTGGGGATTCGATCTCCGTTCGCGAACCTCCGGCGGGTCCGGTCGCTCGCCTGGTGCGCCCGCCGCACGGCTACAAGTTCCGGCTGCTGGCGAGCGCCTCGCGCTCGGCGAAGCTCGAAGCGCTGCGGGGGGCGTACCTTCGGATGGCTCGGGACGGGATCGCGGCCGTGGTGGATTTTCGCGAAGAGGGGGTCGAGGGGGTCCGGCTCCTGCGGGAGGCCGCCCGAGGGACCTCGGTCCGTACCGTCATCCTGGGACGCCCGCTGCGACGGCCGGTCGACCGTTGGGAACTCGCGTCCCTGCTCGCGGTCGCCGACGGGGTCGGCCTCTCGAGCGCGCTCGAAGAGACGCCCGCGACCCGTTCGACCGTCGCACGCGCGTGCCGGGCGAAGGGAAAGTTCTACGGCCTGCACGCCAGCGAGGCCCGTCGCGAGGAGCCCGACGCCTACCTCCGTCCCCGACCCGACCTTCTGATTCACCTCGCGAAGGCGACCCCGGACGACCTCGTCGCCGTGCGCGAGGCGAGGGTGTCGGTCGCCGTCTGTCCGCGGTCCAACGCGCTGTTCGGTCGGCAGCCGGACCTCGCGGCGATGGAACGGGTCGGCGTCCGGATGCTCTTGGGGACCGACAACGCCATGTTCCACGCCCCCTCGATCTGGCGCGAGCTCGAGTTCGCGTACGTCGCGACCCGGCTGCGTCGGCGGCCGGTCTCCGCGGCGTTCCTCGCGCGTTCGGTCCTGGTCGAGCCGTGGCGCTGGCTCGGCACCCCGGACGCGGCCCGGGTCGCTCCGGAAACTCCCGTCCGACCGCTCGTCCTGCGACTCCCGCCGGACGACCCCGAGTACCAGGTCGTCACGCGGACGACCGAACATCTTATCGTCCCCGTCGGACCGCGGCTCTCCGGTAGGGCGGACCCGTGAAGAGCGACGAGCTGTTTGCGCTGCTCCGGCGGCGCGGCGTTCTCTGGCCGTCCGCGGAGATCTACGGGGGCGCCCAGGGGCTCTACGACTACGGTCCTCTCGGGACGGCGCTCAAGCGCCGGGTCGAGGAGGCGTGGGCGGCCTGGTTCGTCGGCCTCTCGCGCGACTACCACCGGATCGAACCGGCCGAGATCCTGCCCGAGGCGGTGGTTCGGGCCTCGGGACATCTCGAGAACTTCACCGACCCCGAGATCACCTGCGAGCAGTGCCACACCGCGTTCCGTGCGGAGACAATCCTCGAAAAGGTCCGTCCCGAGGGGGTGGACGGCCTCTCCTCGACCGAGATCGCGGAGATCGTCTCCGCCCGCAAGCTCCGCTGTCCGAACTGCGGCTCGATGGCGCTCAGCGTGCCGCGGTCGTTCAACCTGATGTTCGGGCTCGAGTTCGGCGTGACCGGCAAGGAGCGGGCGTACCTGCGCCCGGAGACCGCCCAGGGGAGCTACCTCTCCTTTCCCCGGATGTGGGACGTCGGACGCAAGGCGCTCCCGCTCGGGATCGCCGTGATCGGCAAGGCGTACCGGAACGAGATCGCCCCGCGCCAGGTCCTCTTCCGCATGCGCGCGTTCACCCAGGCGGAGCTCCAGATCTTCTTCGACCCCGCGCACTTCGACGTGCCTTTTGACCGGGTGCGGGAGGAGTCGCTGCCCGTGCTCCGGGTGCCCCGCCGCGAGTCGGGGGAGGAGACCCCGGAGTGGATCCGGGCGGGCGACCTGGTCGCCACGGGCGGGCTTCCGGAGTTCTACGTCTACCACCTGGCGCACACTTACCGGTTCTTCCGTGACGTCCTGCGCTACCCGGCCGATCGCATCCGCCTCTTCGAAAAGTCGGACTCGGAGCGGGCGTTCTACAACCGGATCCAGTTCGACGTCGAGGTCCGACTGGAGAGCCTCAACGGGTTCAAGGAGCTCGGCGCGGTCCACTACCGCGGCGACTACGACCTCGGGCGCCACGGACAGGGCTCCGGCAAGGACCTCTCGGTGACCGCTCCCAGCGGTGCGAAGGTCCTGCCGCACGTCCTCGAGCTCACGTTCGGGGTCGACCGGAACGTCTGGGGACTCGCGGACGTTCACCTCGGAAAGGACGACGACCGCACGGTCTGGAGGCTTCCCTCGTACCTCGCGCCCGTGGCGGTCGGCGTATTCCCCCTGATCCCGAAGGAGCACGCGGAGTACGCCGGCCGGCTCGCCGAGGAGCTGGCGGCGGCGGACGTGCCGTCGCGCTACGACGAAGCCGGCACGATCGGCAAGCGCTACGCGCGGATGGACGAAGCCGGTACCCCGTTCTGCGTGACGGTCGACGGCGGGACGCTCGCCGCGGGCGACGACCGGGACACGGTCACGCTCCGCGATCGGGACTCGAAGGCCCAGGAACGGGTGCGGAGCGCCGACCTCGCCGCGCGCATCCGCCCGGCGCTCATCCCCCCGCGCCCTCCCCGGTCGTAGGCGCGCGGTGCGAACGGAGAATAACGGATATAGCCCAAGTCGCCTAAGCGACGCTCGTGGCGACCGGTGGCGGACCCCCGCCGAACCCCAGCGGGGGGGTGAGCCCCCTCCTTCACCGCCAGTCCCGCTGGCTGGGCCAAGGGTACGCCGACATCACGAAGCTGCGCGAACTCGCCGCGAAGCACGACCGGACCGCCGGTCGCATGAACCAGCGCGCCTCGCGCATCAACACCAAGATCGAAAAGCTGCGGCACCAGGCGACCCTGCTGCGGGAGAAGGGCCAACGGGTCCTCGCCGAGATCCCCGAGATCGAGCAGCAGATGAAGCAGCACGAGCGGGACATCGAGGCGAGCACGAACCGGGCCGGCGGGGCGCCGGTCGGTTCGGACGTCACCAACCTCCATTACCGCGTGCGCAAGCTCCAGCAGAAGGTCGTGGACAAGCAGCAGAAGGCGCGGACGCTCGAGCACCGGGCGGCGATGAAGACCCAGAAGACCGCCGAGCTGAAGGTGAAGGTCGACCGGTACCTCGAGGCGGCCCGGCTCGAAGAGCAGGAAGCGGTCGCGTATCGCCAGCGCGCCGATCGGCTGCAGATGGTGACGGAGACCGATGTCGCGGCGAACCTGAAGGCCAACGCCGCGCCGAGCGCGGCGGACGACGGTCCCCGACCGCCATGAAACTCATCGTCACGGTCGGGATGCCCGGCTCGGGGAAGGACGAGCTGATCGCGGTCGCGCAGGGGATGGGCCTCGCGACCCTCAAGATGGGCGACCTCGTCCGCGACGAGACCCGGCGCCGGGGGCTCGGGCTGACGAACTCGAACGTGGGCCGGATCGCTTCCGAGGAGCGCGACAAGCACGGCCCCGGGGTCTGGGCCCAGCGCGCGCTGCCGAAGCTCACGGAGACCCGGATGCTCGTCGACGGCTGCCGGTCGGACCAGGAGGTCTCGGTCTTCCGCCACAACTTCGGCGACCTGTTCGTGCTCGGGATCTTCGCCTCGCCCGAGACCCGGCACGACCGGCTCGCCGCGCGCCACCGCAGCGACGACGTCGACCTGCAGGACTTCTACGACCGCGACCGGCGCGAGCTCAAGTGGGGGATCGGCAACGCGTTCGCGCTGGCGGACGGGATGCTGGTCAACGAGGGATCGCTTGACGACTTCCGCCGCAACGCGCGCGCGATGCTCGAGTGGATCCTGCGCCGCGACCGGGACTAGTCGTCCCCGATCGGTTCGGGGTCGGCCCCGACGAGCAGTTCCCGCACCTGGTCGAACCGCTCCCGGTCCACCACGATCGCCACGCGCGCGCGCCCGGCCCCCAGCCGGCGCGCGGCGTGCACGAGGTGCCGGTCCCGCGCCCGCGCGAACTGCCGCGACCCGCGGCCTCCCGCGACCTCGCGGTCCCACTCGAGCGCGAAGTCGTCCGGAGTCGTGGGGGTCGGCGGCCGACGGGAGACCGAGCGTTCCTTGACCGTCCGCCGCACGAGCTCGACGTACCCGATATGCTCGGTGAACAGGCTCGCGGTCCGGTCGTCGCTCGGGTCGAGCGGCTCGACCGGGACCGGACGCCCCGTCGCCCAGCGCAACAGTTCGACGTAGGACGGATTCGGGACGCGGACCTCGCCGAACCGCGAGAGCCCCCGCACCTCGCTGGTTTCGGTCGACGTGAGGGGGACGACCGGGTCGGCCTCCGACCGGACGAAGTACTGGCCGAGGGCCGCGAGCTCGTCGGCCGAGAGCCCCACGCCGATCGCTTCGGGGCCGTACGACTCGAGCTGCCGGAGCAGCGGGTCGACCTCGGCGGCGAGGCCCCGCACCGGCGCGAGCAGGAGGACGCCGCCCGCGGCACCGACCCGCTCGGATTTCACGGTCCTTCGCGCTCCGAGATCTCCTCGATCAGGTCGTCCCGGTCGCGGTGGCGCTTCAACTCCGTGACGTTGAGGATCGGTAGCCCCAGGATCGAGGTGCGGTGCACCGGTTCGCGGACCACGAACATCGCGTGCCCCTCCGCGACCCGGGCGAGACCGTGGAGGATCTCGGCCCGGTGGAGGGCCGCCCGGAGGCTGCCCACGGACGCGAGGAGGATCTCGGGGGTCCGAGTGAACACGTCGAACGGAGCGCGCATCGTCACGACCACTTCGAGCCCCATGTCGTCCAGCTGGTCGAGCACGCCGTCGCGCAGCGGATCCCCCGTGCGCGCTCGCGGCCGGTCCGCGGCGCGCGGGGCGGGGGCGGCCCGGTCGCCCTCTGCGGGGTCGACCCGCCCGGGGGCCTTTCGCTCCGGCCGTCGAAACAGCTCGATCGGCCGAACGATCGGTTCGCCGAAGAACGTCTCGATCCGCTCGATCACGCCCAGCTCCGCGCCGGCCCCCTCCTCGTACAGCTGGATCGCGCGCCGGGAGACCCCGGCGACCCCCGCGAGCGTACCCAGGGAGAGGCCTCGCGCCTGCCGCAGCAGGCGGAGGCGCTCCCCGTCGACCCGCGCGAACGTGCCGCCGGGGCTCGCGTAGAGGAACGGGGGCAGTGCCTTGTCGAGGTACTCGCGCAACGTCTCTTCGCTGATGATCGGAACGCCGTAGCGGGTGTACACGACCCCGGCGTCGAGCTCCGAGGCTCCGGACGTCTGGCCGATCACGAGGGCGAGCGCGGGGAAGAGCCGGCCGAGCTCGAGGATCCGCGACGCCTCTTCCGCGTCCAGCGCGTCGATGTTCCGCAGCACCTTGACGAGAAGCAGGGTCGAGTCGCGGCGCGCCGCGAGGTCGAAGCTCGACGGGCGGACTCCGTGAGTGTCCGCCACGTAGAACCCGGCGCGTTCGAGGAGGTGCCGGAGGTGCTCGATCCAGCGCTCCCGGGACCGTTGGACCATGGATCTCTCCGCAGTATCGAGCGATCCCTGCTATTTGAAGCACGCCGGCGTTTCCTGACGGGCCGCGGTGCGGCGCGAGCGGTCCGGGCGGAGCGAAGCGTATTGGGCCCGGGATCGCTCCTCGCGCCGTGGAGGTCCCGCTGCGGCCGGTTCCGGGCGCTCCCGCGCTGTTGCTGGGGGCCGGGGTTGGCTCCGGGGGGGACACGCTCGTCGTCGCCGACCTTCATCTCGGTCTCGGAGGGACCCTCGTTCGCCCCGGGGGACCCCCCGAGGGGTCGGCGGAGCTGCTCTCCGGCCGACTGCTCGGCCTTCTCGCGTCGACCCGCGCCTCCCACCTTTTGATCGCGGGGGACGTGAAGCACCCGATCGTCGGCACGCCCCCCCCGCTGCGACCGGTGCTGTTCGAGTTCTTCTCCACGCTGCTGCGCGAGGGCTATCGCGTCGACATCGTGCTCGGCAACCACGACGTGGGACTCGCCCGCCATCTCCCTCGGGAGGTCGGGGTGCACCCCGCGACCGGGGTGACGCGACACGGAGTCGGGGTCTTCCACGGCCACCGCTGGCCGTCCGACCGAGTGTTGCGCGCGTCCCGGCTGATCACCGGCCATCTGCACCCCGGTTACCGCCTCGCGCCGACGACCGACGACTCCGCCGGAAAGCGCCCGTGCTGGGTCCGGGCGGAACTCCCCCCTCCCCCGCGTCCCCCCCGCCGCAGTCGCCGCCGGCCCGAGCTGCGCGCCCGGGAGATCGTCGTCCTCCCCGCGTTCAACCCCCTCGCGGGGATCGAGGCGCTGAACCGACAGCGACCGGCGCGCGGCCGTTCGTTCCTGTTCGGTCGGTTCCTCGCCCGCGGCTCGGCTCGAGCCTACCTTCTGGACGGGACCGACCTTGGTCCGATCCCTACGGCGGGAGCGGGCCCGACCGGGTCGCGAGCATCGGAGCGAGCGCCGTCGGCTCCGTGACCGGCGGTCGGCAGGACGTGCCGAAGCACACCAGCGCGCGCTCGGTCGAAGAAGGTCCCGACGACGAGAGCTCGTCGGGCAGCGAGAAGGGGGGTGGGGGAGTTCCCCGGAACACCCAGACGTTCGGGTGCCACGCTCGGCGTGCGGCGCGCCACAGGGCATCGGCGCGGGGACCGCTGCCCTCGACCACCACGGTCGCCGGCTCGGTCAGGGCGAGTCCGCTCGCGAGCGCCGAACCGGCGGCGAAGAGGCCGGCGGTCCCGACCCGGGCGGCGATCGGGGCGAGGAGCGCGGTCGCCTTCGCCCTCCAACGGTCCTCTTTGACCAGGGCGGCGAGCCGAAGGAACGTAGTGGCCGCCGAAGCGTTCGACGAAAGGTGGGGGTTGTCCTCGAGAGGGTAGCTCGGCTCCGCGAGCGCTCCGAGCGACGGGCCGTCGTAGAGTCGGGGAGAGAGGTCGCGCAGGAGCCCGTCCTCGCCACGGAACTCGCGGTCGACCAGCTCGAGGAGATCGACGGCGGGGAGGAGGTACTTCGGCTCGGCGGTCGCTCCCGCGAGCTCGACCAGACCGTCGGCGACGGCGACCTGGTCCTCGAGCAGACCGAACCCCTTCGGGCCGGTCGGGTCGATCCGGTGGGCCACGCCCTGGCCGGGTCGGTACGCCTCGCGCAGCAGTCGGTCGGCGGCCCGCCGCGCGTCCGCGGTCAGGGCCGCGTCGTCGAAGTAGGCCCCCGCGCGCGCCAACGCCGCCACGAACCGTCCGTTGATGTCGGAATAGATCGCCCGGTCGACCCGGGGCATCGGACGGGCGGCCCGCACCTCGGCCAGTCGCCGGACCACCCGCGCGAGCGCGGCGGACGGCCCCCCCGGGACCGTGAGGCCGGCCGCGGCGTCCTCGGGCGGAAGCAGTCGGTACAGCACGTTCCGTTCGGGGTCGTGGTGCATCCGACCGTCCGCGCCGACGCCGAAGAATCGGAGGGCGAAGCGCAGGTCGTCGCCCGAAAGGGCCGCTTTCATCTCGGCCCGCGACCAGGTGAAGTAGTTGCCGTCGTCGCCCGGAGCGTTGTCGGCGTCCTGGCTCGCGCCGAAGCCGCCGGCTGGGTCCTGGAGCACGGTCCGGGCCCACTCGGCGATCCCGCGGGCGGTCTCCTCGAACCGGGGTTCGGAGAACCGCTTCGCGCCCTCCACGTACGCGCCGAGGAGCGCGGCGTTGTCCGACGCCATCTTCTCGAAGTGAGGGACATGCCAGCCTTCGTCCACCGAGTACCGGTGGAATCCCCCCCCGATGTGGTCGTACACCCCGCCGTCGGCCATCCGCGCGAGCGTTTCACGCGCGTCCTCGGCGCTCGGGGGCGTCGCGTTCGCGTAGGCGTCCCAGAGAAGGAAGGAGACGGCGGTCGGGTGCGGGAACTTCGGCGCCATCCCGAAGCCCCCGTTCACCGGGTCGAACGCCGAGAGGACCGAGGCGCGGATCCCGCCCACGAACTCCTCGAGCGCGGGCGACCGACCCGCTCGGGCCTCGCGCGAGCGGTCGAGGACGTCTCGGACCCCGCGCGCGTTCTCCCGGATCCGCTCCGGTTCCTCTCGCCACAGGCGGGCGACCTCGGCGAGCACTCGGCGGAACCCCGGGCGGCCGTGCCCGTCGGTCGGGGGGAAGTACGTGCCGCCGAAGAACACCTCCCCGTCCGGCGTGAGGAAGCCGGTCAGGGGCCAGCCGCCCTCCCCGGTCAGCGCGTTGACCTGTCGCTGGTAGCGCCGGTCGACCTCGGGGTGCTCGTCCCGGTCGACCTTGACCGCGACGAACTCCTTGAGGAGGATTCGGGCGACCTCGCCGTCCGAGTACGTGCCCTCGTCCATGACGTGGCACCAGTGGCACCATGACGCACCGATATCGAGGAGGATCGGGCGGCCGGTCCGCCGCGCGAGTTCGAACGGCTCCGGACCCCAGGGGTGCCATTCGATCGGCTGCTCGGCCGCGCTCCGAAGATACGCGGACGTCGCCTCGGCGAGGCGCCAGCCGCCCGTCGCACGGTCCCCTTCCGTCGCCACGACCGCTACGGCCGCTCGGCGTTCTTAGTCTCGTCGCCGCGACCCCACGCGACCCCGAGAAAGCCGCGCACGACGCGTAATCCGCTGACGGTCGCGTTACTGCCCTCGGTCCCGTTATAAGGGGGACCCGAGTGCCCGCGCCGAGGCAGCGCCATGGAGATGCAACCGGGCCAGATGGCCTACGACCGGGCGATCACGGTCTTCTCCCCGGACGGACGCCTGTTTCAGGTCGAGTACGCCCGCGAAGCGGTCCGACGCGGAGCGACGACCGCCGGGGTCGTCTACGCGAACGGGGTCGTGCTGATCGCGGACCGCCGGATCCCGAATCCGAAGCTCGCGGAGGCGGCGAGCCTGGAGAAGATCCACCAGATCGACGGGAACATCGCATGCGTGTCGGCGGGCCTGGTCGCGGACGCCCGCGTGCTGGTCGACTACGCGCGGCTCTCCGCCCAGATCAACCGCGTGACCTACGCCGAGCCGATGACGGTCGAGCTGCTCGTCCGACGGATCTGCGACTACAAGCAGCAGTACACGCAGTTCGGCGGGGTCCGCCCGTTCGGGACCGCCCTCTTGGTCGGCGGGTACGACGACACCGGAGTTCACCTTTTCGAGACCGAGCCGTCCGGCTCGCTCACGAGCTTCCGCGCCGCGAGCACGGGCGGGAACAAGTCTCCCGTCATGGACCTCTTCGAGCAGAAGTACAAGGCCGGGATGGACCGGGACGCTGCGATCCTGTTGGCGCTCGAGGGACTGCGCGCCGGGCTGGACGAAGGCGGAAGCCTCGCCCAGGTCGAGGTCTGCACGGTCGAGGTCGGCGAAGGGATGACCCGGCTTCCCGCCGACGATATCCAGAAGTACGTCGCTCGTCTTCCGGCGGCCAGCGCGTCGACCAAGGCGGGGAAGTCCTAGGCCGTCGCGCGAGGGAACTCCCTCCGATGGTGAAGGTCGAGGACGCGGTCATCGCGCGTTGGGAGACCGGCGGTTCGCGCTTCGAGGTGCTGGTCGACCCCGCCGCCGTCCAGGAGATCAAGGACGGAAAGGACGTCGACCTGACCGACAAGCTCGCCCTCGACCAGGTCTTCAAGGACGCAAAGCGGGGTGACAAGATCTCCGAGGAGCATCTGGAGAAGACGTTCCACACGCGGAACCTCGCCGCGATCGCCAAGCAGATCGTCCAGAAGGGCGAGGTCCAGGTCACGACCGAGCAGCGCCATCAGCTCCAGGCGGCGAAGCAGAAGCAGATCGTGGCGACGATCGCCCGGAACGCGATGAATCCCCAGACGGGGGCCCCGCATCCGCCCGCCCGGATCGAAGCCGCGATGGCGGAGGCGAAGGTCCATATCGATCCGTTCCGGCCGGTCGACGCCCAGGTGCAGGAAGTGATCCAGAAGCTCCGCCCCCTGCTGCCGATCCGTCTCGATGTGGTGAAGGTGCGCGTCAAACTGCCGGCCCAGCACTACCCTCGCGTGATCGGGGACTTGAAGGGACTCGGCCGCCTGCTCGACGAACAGTGGCTCGGCGACGGTTCCTGGAGCGGCGTGATCGAGATCCCCGCCGGCGTCCAGACCGAGCTCTACGAGAAGCTCAACGCGCGCACGAAAGGCGCCGCCGAGACCGCTTTGGTTAAATAGCCCATCCCCGTCGCGCGGCCCGGTGCAGCACGAAAAATGGGTGGTAGCCATCGTACCGGCCCCCGGCGAAGGGGCCCCCAGGGCTCGTCCTCGCGTCCCTCCGGGGAGCGGGTACTAGTCCTTCCCGGTGAAGAGATCCCGAGCCAGGGCCTGAAGCCCGGTCCGGGAACGTACCGCGTCGGCGGTAAGGTCTACGCGAGCATTCTTGGACTTCTCGCCCCGCGCCCGCCGTTCGTTCAGGTGATCCCCCTGTCGGGCAGATACATCCCGAAATCGAACGACGTCGTCCTCGGCACCGTCACGGACGTCCAGGGGACGTTCTGGCTCCTCGACATCGGCGCGCCTCGCTGGGCGCCGCTGCACATGACGGGTACCCCGTGGAAGGTAGAGGTCGGCGAGACCGAACAGTTCCTTCGGGTCGGTGAGTCGGTCGTGGTGCGGGTCGAGAACCTCGACCCGACCGGTCGCATCGGCGTCACCATGCTGGGCGAGGGGCTGGGCAAGCTCGAGGGAGGGTCGATCGTGCACGTCTCCCCGGCCCGGATCCCCCGGGTCGTGGGGCGCGGCGGCTCGATGATCGAAACGATCACCCGTCTCACGGGAGCGCAGGTCGCGGTCGGCCAGAACGGCCGCATCTGGGTCGACGGCGACCCGGACGCGATCCACCGGGTGCGCGAAGCGCTCCGGATGATCTCCGAGGACGGACAACGCCGCGGGCTCACCGAGCGCGTCGAGAGCTACCTGCGGTCGACCGGCGGGTCCCGGGACGAGGGTGTCGAGGAACCCCCGCGCGAGAGCGCCCACCGCGACGCCCCCGAACGGTCGTTCGCGACCACGTCCCCGTCCGCGGACAGCGACGAGTCGGACGACCCGACGGGCGACCCCAACAACTGAAATTCCAGGAGTGAGAAAAATGGGAAGCGTAGGCGCGAAGGACGTCCCCGTCCTCCTCAGCCCGGAAGGGCTCCGGATCGACGGACGACGCGTGAACGAGCTCCGGCCGATCAAGATCACGGCCGGCGCACTGAAGCATGCCGACGGCTCGGCGTTCGTCGAGTGGGGGCAGAACAAGGTGATGGCCGCGGTCTACGGACCGCGCGAGGTCCATCCCCGCCACCTGCAACAGAACACGAAGGCGGTCATCCAGTGCAAGTACAACATGGCGGCGTTCTCGGTCGACGAACGCAAGCGTCCGGGCCTCGACCGCCGATCGCAGGAGATCTCGAAGGTCATCGCGGAGGCGTTCGAGTCCGTGGTGTTCGCCGAGGAGTTCCCCCGCACGAGCATCGACATCTACATCGAGGTCCTTCAGGCGAACGCGGGCACGCGCTGTGCGGGACTCGTCGCCGCCTCCGTAGCGCTCGCGGACGCCGGGATCCCCATGGCCGACCTCCTGCCCGCGGTCGCCGTCGGGAAAGCCGGCGGAGCGATCATCCTCGACCTCAAGAAGGAAGAGGACAACTTCGGGGAGGCGGACCTTCCGATGGCCCTCGTGCCTCAGTCCGGTCGGCTGGTCCTGTTGCAGATGGAAGGGCACATGACGCGCGAGGAGCTCGCGACCGCCCTCGACATGGGCGTCCAGGGGTGCCGGGGGATCTACGAGGTCATGAAGCAGGCGCTCCGCGACCGCTACTCGGTCGCGCCCGCGCCGGAGGTCCCGGCATGAGCGAAGAGGTCACCGCCGAGATCCTCACGACCCACGTCCTCGAACTCGCCTCCCACGGCCAGCGCCTCGACGGCCGGGGGCCCGACGAGTACCGCAAGACCACGGTCGAACCCGGTTTCGTCACGACCGCGGACGGGTCGGCGCTCGTGCGGATCGGCGACACCGCCGTCCTCTCGGGCATCAAGCTCGAGCCGGGCAAGCCGTTCCCGGACACCCCGAACGCGGGCGTGCTCACGACCAACGCGGAGCTCATCCCGCTCTCGAGCCCTGTTTTCGAGCCCGGTCCCCCTCAGCCGGGCGCGATCGAGGTCTCGCGGGTCGTCGACCGGGCGATCCGCGCGGCGGAGACGATCGACCTGACCCGCCTCTGTGTGACCCCGGGGGAGAAGAGTTGGGTCTGCTACGTCGACATCCACGTCCTCGACCACGGCGGCAACCTGATCGACGCGGCGCAGCTGGCCGCGCTCGGGGCCCTCACCCACGCGACCGTTCCCGCGAAGCGCTTCGGGATCGCCGAGGCCGACTATCCCCTCGAGGTGCTCCACTACCCCGTGGAGTGCACGTTCGTCCGTCTCGGCGAGGCGATCGTGGTCGACCCGACGTTCGACGAGGAACGGGCCGCGCAGGGCCGGCTCACCGTGGCGACCGACGAGACCGGCCGGATCGTGGCCATGCAGAAGGGCCTGGTCGGCGCGTTCTCGCCCGACGACGTCAAGGCGACGGTGGAGCGGGCGTTCCAGCACGGCGAACGGATGCGCGCGATCGCGCGCGGAGGGGGCCCGTGAGCAAGCGCACGAAGAAGGTCGGCTCGACCGCGTGGATGGGTCCCCGCTACGGGATCCGGATCCGCCGGCGGGTCCTCGACATCGACCGGACGCGCTCGAAGGCGGCCGCGTGCCCCCGCTGCTCGACCGTCACCCTGCGCCGCGTCGCGAGCGGGATCTTCGAGTGCCACCGGTGCGGAACGCGCTACGCCTCCAACGCCTACGTCTTCCAGGCCCCTCCGGCGATCACCCGGGCCACGAAAGGGCCGGCGGCCGACAACGCTTAAGGCGCGCGCGCGGCTTTCACGACGTCCATGTTCCGCTGTATTCGGTGCGGGGAGGCCCTCCCCTCGGACGCGAACCTCTTCGGCGTGCGGTGCGACAACTGCGGTGGGAAGATCTTCACCAAGGAGCACCCGAACGTCAAGAAGGTCCTGAAGGCGCGTTGACCGCGGCGTCCTCGATCTCGACCCAGTTGCCGTCGGGGTCCTCGACGAAGCCGATCCAGTAGCGACCCCCCTCGAGCCACGGCTCGACCGCGACGCGGGCGCCCCCTCGGCGCAGCCGCTCGATGAGCGCGCGCGCGTCGGGAACATCGATCCCGAGGTGGTCGAGACCTTCTCCGGGAACGTAGGGGGCGGCGAACGGCGACCCGGGGGGATAGAAGTTCAGCTCGAGACGAAAGTGAGAGACCGGGTCCTCGAGCCCGACGAACGTCCCCCCGTGGCTCATGTGGCCCCGCCCCTGCTCGCGGAGCCCGAGCCCCTCGCAATAGAACCGGAGCGACCGCTCGAGGTCGGTCACGCGGATGCCCACGTACCGGATCGGCGTGGTCTCCCCCGTCGGCCCACGCCCCGGTCCCATATCTGGTTCGCGCGCGAAACCCCTAAACCCGGCGAGCTCGTAGCCCGCTCGTGGCGCGCCCCACGGTGACGTTCCTGGGCGGGGTCCGCGAGATCGGGGGCAACAAGGTCCTCGTCCAGGACGGCCCCGACCGGATCCTCTTCGACTTCGGCCCGTCGTTCTCGCCGCGGATGGAGCAGTTCTACGTCGACTATCTGCAGCCGCGCTCCGCGAGTCCCGTGCAGGACCTGCTCGAGTTCGACCTGCTCCCTCGGGTCGAGGGGCTCTACTCGCGCGAGGCGCTCGCCGATTCCGACCTTCCGTACCAGTCCCCCGAGGTTCACGGGGTGTTCGTGAGCCACGCGCACGCCGACCACGCCGGTTACCTGAAACTCCTCGACCCCGAGATCCCGGTCTACGTCGGGGCCGGGACCCGACGGCTGCTCAACGCGATCGAGTCGTCCTCGCCGTCCATGAAGTACGGGGACCACGACTGGCGGGAGTTCTCGGACCGGGCGCCCCTGCGGGTCGGGAACTTGGAGGTGGTCCCCTACCCCGTCGACCACTCGATCCCGTTCGCCTACGGTTTTCTGGTGCGTACGTCCGAGGGGACCGTGGCCTACACCGGCGACTTTCGAGAGCACGGGCCGCGGGCGGCGGATACCCGCGAGTTCCTCCGCGCCGCGGCCGCCGAGGCCCCGGCCGCGCTCGTGATCGAAGGAACCCGCGCCGGACCGGACCCTCGCCGGGACCTGAGCGAAGACGGCGTCCGCCGCGGCGTCGACCGGGTGCTCGCCGCGAGCCCCTCCCTCGCGTTCGCGTGCACCTATCCCCGGGACGTGGATCGGCTGCGCACGCTCTACGAGGCGGCCCGGGCCGTCGACCGCGAGCTCGTGGTGTCGGCCCGCACCGCCCACCTGCTCGCCCAAGTGGCGCCGCTGTTCCCCCCGGGGTCGGTGCCGACGGTCGGTCCGAGCCCGGGGCTCGCGGTGTACGCGCGGAAGAAGCGGCGCTACTTCCACTGGGAGGAGCCGTTCCTCGAGAGCGCGCTCGGGGCCGACGCGCTCCGGGGTCACGGCGCCCGCTATCTCCTCGCGCTCGACCTGATGCACTTTCCCGAGCTGATCGACCTCCGGCCGCCGCGCGGCAGTCCGTTCATCCACTCGATGAGCGAGCCGTTCAGCGAGGACGACGTGGACGACCGGGTGCTCCACAACTGGCTCGACCATTTCGGGCTCGAGTTCCACCAGATGCACGCGAGCGGCCACGCCTCGGGGCGCGAGCTCCTCGACGCGGTGGCCGCGGTCGGGGCGCGCCACGTCTATCCGATCCACACCGAGCACCCGGAGGCGTTCGCCCGGGCCGGGTCGCGGGTCCGCTCGCCCGAGCTCGGCACGGCGTACGCTCTCGAACGCTGAGGGACCCGGGAACGAGGGATTAAGGACCCGGCCACTCTCCGCGCGACGGTGACCGGCGAGCGCCTCGCGACCGGGATCGCTTCGGTGGACCGTCTTCTCGGCGGAGGGCTCGAGACCGACTGCGTCACCGAGGTCTACGGAGAGGGCGGGAGCGGGAAGACGCTCTTCTGCCTCGAGGTCGCGACCCGGGTCGCCCGTGCCGGACGCTGGGTCTTCTACATCGACACCGAAGGGGTCAGCGTCGATCGGCTGCGCGCGATCGCCGGGGACGAGCTCGACTCGATCCTGAAGCGGTTCCTCCTCTCGACCCCGCAGAGTCTCGAGGAGCAGAGCCGGGCCGTGGCGACCGCGTGCGCCCTCGCCCGGGAGGGGAAGCGACCGGTCGGTCTCGTCGTGGTCGACTCCGCGACCTTCTACTACCGCCTCTCCCTCTCGGGCTCGGACGAGGACGACGCCCGGCAGACGCTCAGCCTCCAGCTCGCGGACTTGGTCGTCACCGCCCTCCGGGCGGAAGTCCCGGTCCTGATCACCAACCAGGTCTGGCGGAGCCTGCGGGAAGGCACCCTCGAGCCGCTCGGGGGCTCGTTCCTCAACCACGCCGCGAAGACGATCCTCCGCTTCGACCGGCTCCCCGGGCCCCGACGGCGCGCCGTCCTCCTGAAACACCGCTCGCTCCCCGAAGGGACGGCGGAGTTCCGCATCACCGGTTCGGGGCTCGAGGGAGCGGTTCCGGCGGACCGTTCCACGGCCTCCCCCCCACCCTGACTGCAACGAAGATAAGGCCGAAAGGCCTTCGAACGGGCGTGACGGTTCCCCTCGAATTCGCGGATGTCCCGACCCAGATCGGCACGTTCCGCATCGCCTACCTCGGCCGCACCGTCCGGGTGGTCGACCTGCTCGAGCAGGGCCGCCCGCAGACCGGCACGCCGCTCGGCGCGGTCCGACGAAAGCCTCCGTTCCCGTCCGCGAGCCCGCCGCGCCAGCTCCAGGAGTACTTTCGGGGGGCGCGGACCGAGTTCGACCTCGACGTGGAGCCGGACACCTCCTCCGAATTCGACCGGAAGGTATGGCGGATGCTGCGCGACGTCCCGGCCGGGCGGACGATCACCTACTCGGAGCTCGCGCGCCGGTCCGGTCATCCCGGGTCGGCCCGCGCGGTCGGGGGCGCGATGGCTCGCAACCCGATCCCGATCGTGATCCCGTGCCACCGCGTGGTCGGCACGGAAGGCTCGATCACGGGGTTCGGTCTCGGGCTCTGGCGCAAGCGCTGGCTGCTCGACCTCGAAGGCGCGTGGCCCATCCGCTCGCGCTCCGCCGAAGGACCGCGCCACCGCGGCCAGCGGACGTTGGACGAACCGTCCGGCTCGCCGCGAAGGGCGGCCCGCTGAGCCACTTACTACATCTCGTAGTAACTTTCCACGTTTAGCTACTATCGGCTGTAGTAGCTTTCGGTACGAACATTCCTACTATCGTCCGTAGTAGCTTCGGGCCGGCCGGGGAGCCGGGGCCCCATTCCACGACGGCTAGCCCGAATAGTACGCCGCGTCGTACGGCTCCGGCTTCAACCCGCGTCGTTGACGGATCTCGGCGACGACCTTCGCTTGGAGTTCGCCCGGCACGGGTTCGAATCCCATCGACTCGGTCGACCAGAGGACCTTGCCGGCGGTGGCGCTGCGAATGTCCGACGCGAACCCGAACATCTCGGCGACCGGCACCTTCGCGACCACGGTCTGGAGATCCCCCACGCTGGTCATATCGAGGATCTCGCCGCGCCGGCGCTGCAGCTCGCGGGTCGCGCCGGCGAGGACCTCCTGGGGGACGTTCACCGTGACCTTCTGGAACGGCTCGAGCAGCATCCGGTCCCCGAGGACCATGGCGCCGTAGATCCCCGAGCGCGCGGCCGGGATCGTCTGGGCGGGCCCGCGGTGGATCGAGTCCTCGTGGAGCTTCGCGTCGACGAGTCGGACCTTGAGACCGTAGACCTTCTCGTTGGCGAGGGGGCCCCGGTTCATCGCCTCCTTGAACGCGTCCACGATCAGGTCCATCGTTTCGTTGAGGTACTGGATCCCCTTGGTCACGTCGAAGAGGATGTTCGTTCCCTCCACGGCGACGATCCCGCGCCCTTCGTCGCGCGGTACGCCGAGCGTGTCGAGCTTGGCGACCAGGGTCTTCGTGTCCTTGAACGACTTCCCCTGCGGGATCTCGCCGTCCTTCACGGCCTGGACGACCCCCGCCGGGAGCGCCTCCACCTCGAAGTAGAACTTGTTGTGCTTGTTGGGCGACTTCCCCTCGAACGGGCCGCCGGGATGCCGGACGAGCTCGCGGTAGACGACGATCGGCTTCGACGCCTCGATCTCGACCTTGTAGTCGTTGACGATCCGGTACTGGGTGATCTCGAGGTGGAGCTCGCCCATGCCCGACAACAGGTGCTCGCCGGTCTCCTGGTTGATCTCGACGCGGAGGCTCGCGTCCTCCTTGCCGACCTTGCGCATCGTCTCGATGAGCTTCGGCAGGTCCGCCATCCGCTTCGGCTCGATCGCGACCGTCACGACCGGCTCCGACACGTGCCGGATCTCCTCGAACGGCACCATGTCCGGGGCGGTCGAGGTCGTGGTCCCGGCGAACGCGTCCGTGAGGCCGATCACGGCCCCGATGTTCCCGGCCGTGACCTCGTCCACCATGAGACGCTCCGGTCCCATGAAGAGGGAGACGTGCTGGATCCGGTTCTTGATCTTCGTCCCGACGATCTGGAGCTCCATTCCCTTCTGGAGTTTCCCGGAGAAGACCCGGCCCGTTGCGATCTCCCCGGCGTTGGGGTCCATCGTGATGTCGGTGACCATGAACGCGGTCGGGCCTTCGGTGTCGGTGTTGAGCATCGCCTGGCCGATGGTCGAACCGATGTCGCCCTTCCAGATGTTGGGGATGCGGTACTTCTGCGCGACGTGCGGGCTCGGGAGGTGCTTGACGACCATGTCGAAGATCACGTCGTTGATGCGGGCGCGCTGCGCGATCTCCTTCGTCCGGCCCGACGTCACGTATTCGATGATGTCCGGGAACTTCACGCCCGTCCGTTGCATGTACGGCACGCTGATCGCCCAGTTGTCGTAGCCCGAGCCGAACGCGACCGAGCCGTCGCGCGGGTCGACGGACCACTCGTCCACGAACTCCTCGGGGGCCATCTTCCGGATCAGCTCGTTGACCTCGGAAATGATGCCGGCGAAGCGCTTCTGCAGCGCGTCGGCGGTGAGCTGGAGTTCCTTGATCGCCCGGTCGACCTTGTTGATGAAAAGCACTGGTTTCACTTTTTCGCGCAGCGCCTGGCGGAGCACCGTTTCGGTCTGCGCCATGACGCCTTCGACCGCGCAGACGACGACGACCGCGCCGTCGACGGCGCGCATCGCGCGGGTCACGTCCCCGCCGAAGTCGACGTGGCCCGGGGTGTCGATGAGGTTGATCAGATAGTTCTCCTTCTCGTACTCGTGGACGATCGTCACGTCCGCGTTGTTGATCGTGAGGAGCCGGGCCTGCTCCTGCTCGTCGAAGTTGAGGAGGAGCTGCTTGCCCGCGAGCTCGTTGGAGATCATCCCGGCGGCGGCGAGAAGGTTGTCGGAGAGGGTCGTCTTCCCGTGATGGATGTGCGCGACGATCCCGATGTTGCGGATCTTGTCGACGCTCCGCATCATCTCGGGGATGGCCTTCGCCAACTCGGCTCGGATGTGGGTCATGCTTTCGGAACCTCCCGGGGCCTCAGCGGGCGGACTGGGCGACGCGCTCGACCTCTTCCTTCCGGCCCACGGCAAAGCTGGAAAGGTTGCCCTTGGCGGCGAGGCTGATCTCGTCGGCGAGACAGGTGTGGATCGGCTTCGTGGACTTGCGTGACGCCGTGATCGCGCCCTGCGCGAGGTTGCGGATCGCGACATTCAGGCGACGGGCGGGCGACGCGTCGACGGCGCGAGGCACGCTGATCCCGCCGAACTGGAGCCGGGTGACCTCTTCGCGGGGCGAGGCGTTCTCCACGGCGTCCACCAGGAGCTGCAGCGGATTCTTCCCTTCCTTCGCCGCGAGCTCCTCGAACGCTTCGCGGACGGTCGCGAGGGCCTTCGACTTCTTCCCAGTGAACTTCCCGCCCTTCATCAGGTGGTTCGCGAGACGTTCGACCAGGTGCATGCGGGTCTTCAGGAACGGCTTCCCCGAAAGGCGACCCTCGCTGTGCGGCGAGTAGACCGGGTGGAGGTAGAGGTACGGCACCAGCCCGACGTCGTGCACCTCGAGCCCCTCGTACGGATACTTGCCGAAGAGCGGGGGGACGGGGAACGGCGACGGGGCCGCGGGCTGCGGACGCTGGACGACGGGGCCGGCGTCCTCGCTCTCGGGGTCCGGGGGTCGCAGGGGTTCGGGACTCGCGCTCATCGGGCCGGTTTCTCCTTTCGTCCGCGGACGAGTTCGTCCAGCGAGACACCGTTGACCTGGATGACCTTGTAACGTACGCCGGGGATGTCGCCGTAGGACCGCCCCATCCGGCCCCCGATCCCCTCGACCAGCACCTCGTCGTGCTCGTCAATGAAGTTGATCGCGCCGTCGCCGACCGCGAACGCCGTGACCTGGCGGCCGTTCTTGATCAGCTGGACCTTGATGCACTTGCGGATCGCGGAGTTCGGCTGCTTCGCCTCGACACCGACCTTCTCGAGCACGATCCCGCGGGCCTGCGGCGCCCCCTCGAGGGGGTCGGACCGCTCCTTCAGGTGCAGCGTTCGCCGCTTGTAGTATCGGTCCGACCAGCGTCGCCGCTGGCGGAGCGAGGCGAGACGGCCCGCAGTGTTGATTCCTGACGGAGGAGGCATGGCTGACGAAGGGGCCGAGCCACTGGGTGGCCCTATTTAACCTTCGTGTCGAGTCCGTGTCGGTGAAGCCCGTCGAACCGCTCGGTCGAGCCTGATGCGAGCGACCGCGACCGTCCGGCGCCCGCGGCGGCGCGCGCCGTCGCCGACCGACTGGGAGAACCTCTCCGAGGAGATCCGCGCGTGCACGCGCTGCCCCCTCCACGCGACGCGGACCCAGGCCGTCGTGTACCGGGGCAGCCTCACCCCCCGCGTGGTCTTCGTCGGAGAGGCGCCGGGGGCGGCCGAGGACCGGGCGGGCGTTCCGTTCGTGGGCCGGTCGGGCCGGAAGCTGGACGCCGCGATCGCCACTGTCGGGCTCGCGCCGTCGGACTTCGGGGTCCTGAACCTCCTGAAGTGCCGGCCGCCGGGGAATCTCTTTGATCCCGTCGCCGCGCGGACGTGCCGCGGATACCTCGATCGTCAGCTCGCGCTCTTGCGGCCGGAGCGGCTGGTCTCTCTCGGGGGGCGGGCGCTGCGGGCGCTGGACCCCAGCGCGCCCCCGATCCTCGTCGCGGCCGGGTCGCCGCGCAGGGAGCGCCGCCCTCCCCTCTTTCCGCTCCTCCACCCTGCGGCGGCGCTGCGATCCCGACGTTGGGCGGAGCGGTGGGACCGCGACGTCACGTCCCTCGCTCGGTGGCTCGGCGACCCGGCCGCGCAACCCGTTTAACTCGGGTCGGGCTCGCTCGAGCGTGCGCACCGTCGAGCTGTTCTTTCTCGAGGGTTCCTACCAGGCCGTCGAGGACGGCGTGGTCGTCGAGCTCTTCGGTCGGACGCGGGACGGCGTCGCGACGGTCGCCCGGTACTACGGGTTCCGGCCGTACTTCCTGATCACCGAGCCGACCGCCGACGACCGCGCGCGCCTGCAGTCGGACCCCGAGATCGTCGGGGTTGAGGAGGTCGAGACCTGGGTGGGAGGCAGAAACCGGCCGGCGGTCAAGGTCACCCTCCACCGTCCGTGGCTCGTCCCCGACTATCGCGACAAGTTCCGCCGGTCGGGCGACGACGCGAGCGTGCTCGCGTGCGACATCCCGTTCGTCCACCGGTTCCTCTACGACAAGCATCTCGGCCTGACGGTCTCGTTCGAGGCCGAGGACGAGCCGGACGAGGTGCGCCAGCGCTACACCGTCCCGAACGTGTTGCGCGTCGTCACCTCCGAGCGCGACATCCGCCCGACCGAACCGTTCCGCCCTTCCCTGCGCGTTCTCTCCTTCGATATCGAGAACGCGATCCGGGAGCGGACGATCTTCACGATCTGCGGCGTCGCGGAAGGGGGAGGAAAGGAGCGACGCACCTTCCGGCTCGGCGACCCGAGCGAACGGCGGATCCTCGAGGAGTTCGTGCGGATCGTCGAGGAGGACGACCCGGACGTGATCACCGGCTACAACATCGGGGGCTACGACCTTCCGCTCCTCCTCGAGCGAGCGAAGGCGGTCGGTCTGCCGGGGCTGTTCCTCGGACGCGAGCGGACCGTGCCGCGCTCGAGCGGCGGAGGGGACCGGCTCTGGAAGGTCACCGGGCGGATCGTGGCGGACGCCTGGTGGGCCGCCCGGCGCGAGCTCCACCCGAAGCAGGAGACGCTGCAATACGTCGCGCGCACCCTGCTGAACGACTCCAAACTCGACGTCGACCGCCGGAACATCTCCGCGGAGTGGGCCCGGGACCGCGAGCGCGTAATGGAGTACTGCGAACACGACGCCGACCTCGCCCTGCGGATCCTGCTGCGCCTCCGGTCGATCGACAAGGCCGCCGACCTCGCCACCGTGGCGCACCTGCCGCTCGAGGAGGGACTGAACGGGCGGACCTCGGTGTTCGTCGACTCGCTGCTCATCCCGCTCGCGGACGCCGACCACGTCGGAGTGCCTCCGACCCATCGCGCGGGCCGCGACACCCCCATCGAGGGCGGCTACGTCCATGCGATCCGGCCCGGGATCTACCGGTGGGTCGTCGTGCTCGATTTCAAGTCGATGTACCCGTCGATCATCATCGCCCGCAACCTCTGCTTCACGACCCTCTCCCCGGAAGGAACGATCGTCGCCCCGTCGGGCGCCCGATTCCTGCGGCCGGAGGTCCGCAAGGGGATCATCCCGAAGATCCTGAGCGACCTGCTCGCCGACCGCGACCGCTTCCGCCAGTTCGGTCGCGAAGCGACGACCCCGGAGCTGCGCGCCTACTTCGACGGTCTGCAGAACGCCGTCAAGGTGCTGATGAACTCCTTCTACGGCGTTCTGGCCTCGAGCTTTTACCGGTTCACGAACAAGGAGATCGGCTCCGCGATCACCGCGTTCGCGCGGGAGGCGATCACGTCCATCATCTCCGCGCTCGAGGCGGACGGGCACGAGGTCGTCTACTCCGACACGGACAGCGTCTTCGTCCGGTCCCCGGTCGCGACGCTCGAGGGCGCGCGGGAGTTCGGCGAGTCGATCGCCCGCCGGTTCACCCACGAAGGGGTGACGTTCGAGTTCCAGTCGGTCTACGAGGCGTTCTTCTCGCACGGGGCGAAGAAGCGCTACGTCGGCCGGACCGTCTGGCCGCGCGAGGAGATGGTCGTCCGGGGGTACGAGACCCGACGGACCGACGCCTTCGACTACCAGTCGGAAGCGCTCCTCGAGGTCTTCGACCTCGTCATGAAGGGCGACACGGACGGGGCGGTCCGTCGTTCGCGCGAGCTGGTCCAGGGAGTGCGGGAGCACAAGGTCCCGGTGGAGCGACTGGTGATCGCGCGTTCGGTCCGCGCCGAAGGAGAGTACAACGCGTCCACGAAGGACGCGCTGCCGTTCCTGCGGGTGTTCCGGCAACTGCAGAAGGAGGGCTACGACGTGATCCCCGGCATGCGGGTCGCCTGGATCGTGACGAACTCGCGGGTCAGCCCCCAGGAGGTCGAACCGTGGATCGAGGGCCGGCCGTTCACCAAGGAGCCGGACTGGGAGTACTACGCCGACCGCGTGGCGCAGACGCTGGCGCGAGTGACGGAGGTGTTCGACTGGGACGCCGCCGCCCTCCTGCGCGGCAGCCACCAGCGCCGGCTGGGAAGCCCGGAACCCGCCCCGGAAGAGGGGAGCGGGCCGGCCGCCACTCTCGACACCCCCGTCGCCGACGTCGGACGGACGAGCCGGCGAAAAACGACGAACCGCAACCTGAGCGAGTGGTCGTGACGGCCGTCAGACCGGGGTACGGGGAACCGAAGTCTCCGCCCGGAGCGCGAGCAACGCCCCCGCGACCGCCACGGGGATCCCGAGGACCCCGACCCAGGGGATCGCGATACCGAGCAGTCCCCAGGAGAGGAGCGCGGTGAACACCGGGATGCCGGTCATCATCATCGGGGGGATCACGAGACCGACCCGCCGGATCGACGCGAAGTAGAGCGCCGGCGCGAGGAAGAAGCTCGTCGCCCCCGTCGCGAGGAGGAGCAGGACGGGCACCGTCCCGAACCCGACCAGACCCGAGAGACCGCCGGGAAGGACGGGGCTGATCGCCACGCCGACGATCCCCGCGGCGAGCATCGACTGCGCGACGACCGCGCTCGGAGGGTGCTCCTCGTTCTCTCTCGCGGTCGCGAGGAAGAACAGCGCGACCGTGACCGGGATCGCGACCAGCACGGCGTACCCCCAGCCGTGGAGCGCGGCGATCCCCTGGTTCCCGACGATGGTGAGGCCTCCCCCGACCGTGCACAGGGCCATTCCCAGCCAGAGGACGGCCGACCCCACCCGCGCGCGATACGAGGCGTACCACACCGCGACGACGATCGGGGTCAGGACCACGTCGCCGATCAGCGAGAGCAGCGAGGTGTCGACCGGGCCCGCGAGGTACGTCGAGGCGAGCACGGAGAGCTGCATTCCGAGCAGGAGCCCCACGCGAGCGTAGGCCGACGGGCGGGTCCAGATCCGCACGAACGCGGCGCCGTGGCCCTGCGCGACGCACCAGAGCGTGTAGAGCGCGCCGCCGAACAGGAACGGGTAGGCGAAGACTGCGGACGGTCGGGTGTTCGGGATCGCCAGGACGAAGATGTAGTAGCTCGCCCAGAGCAGAGCCGCGGCCAGCGGCAGCCCGAGCGCTTCGGCGGCGAAGGTCCGTGATGAGCTCACGGAACGCGCTCCCGCCGTCCCGGGGTCATGCGTCGGTTCACCCGCCCCCGGCGTTCAGGAGTATCCACGGTAGGCGAGTCCCCGCGCGGGGACGCTGATGCCGGCGCCCCGCTCGACCCGCCCGATCGGGACCGCGTCGGGCGCTCCGGCCCGCGCGAGCCTCCGCCGGAACTCGGCGGATCGACGCGGCGCGGCGACCACGACGAACCCGACGCCCATGTTGAAGGTCTGGAACATCTCCTCCTCCGAGAGCGCTCCGAGCCGCTGGAGGTAATCGAAGATCGGCGGCGGCGTCGGCCATCGGTCGAGCGAGAACGCGACCTTCGAGTGCAACCGCGCAAGGTTCCGGACCCCGCCGCCGGTCACGTGCGCGAGGCCGTGGGTTTCGGGGAGGTCGGCGACCGCGTCCGCGACCCGAGAGTAGATGCGCGTCGGGGCGAGGAGCTCCTCGGCGAGGGAGACGCGCGCGCCGGCCCGCGGTCGACGTAGGTCGACGGACGACTCGGCGATCAGCCGGCGAACGAGCGTGAAGCCGTTGGCGTGCACCCCGACCGAAGGGATCCCCCAGACGACATCGCCGGGGCGGATGCGCGTCCCGGTCACCGGGGTGCGGCCGCGGGGAAAGAACCCGACCGCGGTCCCTCCGAGGTCGACCCCCGAGACGATCGACGGCACCACCGCGGTTTCCCCACCGAGCAGGGCGCAGCGCGCGCTCCGCAGTCCGCGGTCGAGCCCGCGCCCCAGCGCGCGGAAGATCTCGGGGTCGGGCCGCGCGCAAAGGATAGTGTCGACCAGACCCGCGGGTCGCGCTCCGACCGCCGCGAGGTCGTTGACGTTGATCCCGACCATGTCTTCGCCGACCTCCTCCCACCGACCGGCGTCCGCCGCCAACAGGACCTTCGTTCCGACCGTGTCCGTCGTCACCGCGACGGTCTCCCGACCGATCCGGATCAACCCCGCGTAGTGTCCCGGAACGTCGATCGCTCGCCCGTGGCTCGGGGGCGGACGGTAGCGCACCGCGGACAGGAGCGATGCGAGCGCACCGGCGATCGCGGACCGATCCACGCCGCTCCCGGCGTACGTCAGCGGCGGCCGTCGCTCTGCCACGTCCGGGGCAACGGCCCGGACGCAAATAGACTCCGCCGGGAGGAGGGGTGGCTTCTTTATCGGGAGGGCCGTCCGCACCCGGAATGGCGCCGCCCCCCGCGCATCGACAGCGCTCCGAGCCGACCGGGGAGGATCGACCTTCGACCGTTCTCGTCCTCGCGGGCCGCGCCTGGATCGGCGGCCGCCTGCAGTCGGTGGAGATCGCGATCGGGCAGGACGGTCGGATCCGGTCGGTCGGAAAGGTGCGGGGCGGCGCTCCGCGGCACGATGTCGGTCAGGCCGTCATCCTCCCCGCCGCGACGGACCTTCACGTCCACTTTCGGGAACCCGGAGGGCCGGCCGAGGCCGAGACGATCGCGAGCGGGACGATCGCCGCCGCGGCGGGCGGGGTCGCGCTGGTGGGCGAGATGCCCAACACCGTGCCGGCGGTCACGGATCCGGACGTCCTCCGGGAGAAAGCCGCCCGTGTTCCCGGTCGAGCCGCGGTCGACGTCTTGCTCTATGCGGCTCCTACGGTGGCGCGGGCCCGTCCCGCGTTGGCTCGCGTCGCGGGGGCGTTCAAGCTCTACATGAGCCCGACCACCGGGATCCCGGCTCCGCCGCCCCGGCAGTCGGTCCCGGCCCTGCTCGACGACCTCGCGGCACGGGGACTGCCGTTGACGGTCCACGCCGAGGACCCGGACCGTTTCGAGACGGCCGGTCCGGCCCGCAGCTTGGCGGAGTGGAACGCCCACCGGCCCGCGCGCGCAGAGTCCGCGGCCCTCGAGCTCTTGTCGCGCGCACCGTCCGCGCTTCGCTTGCACATCGCGCACCTCACCTCGGCGAGCGAGATCCCCGCGTTGCGCGCGGCGGGGACCTCCTTCGAGGTCACTCCGCACCACCTCCTCCTCTCCACGGCCTCTCCGCTAGGCGCCCGAGGGAAGGTGAATCCCCCGCTGCGCTCGGAGGCCGAGCGCGCACGGCTCTGGTCGGCCTTCTGCCGCGGCGAGGTGCCGTGTGTCGCGAGCGATCACGCTCCCCACCCGGCGGGGGAGAAGGAGCTGTCGTTCGATCGCGCACCGAGCGGCGTACCCGGTGTCGAGACCCTCCTCCCGCTGCTCCTGGCGAGGGTCCGTGCGGGCGAGCTCGCGCTCCCGACCCTCATCGGCGCGGCGTGCGACCGCCCCGCGCGCTGGTTCGGCCAGCCGATCGGAAGGATCGCCCCCGGCCATCGCGCGCACCTCCTGGTGGTCGACTTTCGGGCGCGGGCGCCCCTCGAGGGCCGTCGGCTCCATAGCGCATGCGGCTGGACGCCGTTCGAAGGCTGGGAGGCGATCCGCCCCCGGGAGCATTACCGGGACGGGGTACGGATCGTCGAAGGCGGAGAGTACGTCGGCGCTCCGACGGGGCGGGTCGTTCGACCCGAATTCGCCCTCGCCGCGACCGGCCCCTAGCGGGAAGTGCGATCGTCGATCGGCGGGGGGTCGGTCCCGACCGCCGGCGGCGGCGCACCGGTCGTTCCCCCGCGAGCGAGCCGGCGGGGGGGCCAGCCCCGCGATACCCGACCCGAGGCGACGAGGGCCAGATAGACCGCCGTCGCCAAGATCGCCGCTACGAGGGCGACGTCGATCGGGAAGAAGTAGTGCGTGATGACCTCCCAGTGGGCGCCGAGAACGATCCCGGCGTACAGCATCGCGAGCGTCCAGGGAAGCGAGCCGGCGAGCGTGTAAACTCCGAACCGCACGGGACTCATGCGCGCGGTGCCGGCCGGG
>Ga0335075_10002671_pt1 | contig 28521 bp, 20 predicted proteins | sample Lox_Sample_24_FD_206723 | JGI IMG/M metagenome (GOLD analysis project Ga0335075, IMG submission 206723) | Soil microbial communities from Loxahatchee National Wildlife Refuge, Florida, United States - Lox_Sample_2.4 | ecosystem: Environmental > Terrestrial > Soil > Wetlands | place: USA...
CGGCGTCACCTTCACCGACGGGTCGAAGCTGACCGCCCAGCTCGTCAAGGAGAACCTCGACCGGCGCAGCGACGCCAAGCTGCAGTCCTACGGCGCCTTCGCCAAGGGCGGCGCCAGCCAGATCACGACCGTCACGGCGCCGGACGCCACCACTGTCGTGCTGACCTTCGCCGCGCCGCAGGCCACCTTCCAGACCAACCTCGCGGGCGTGCCCGGCATGATCGTCGGCCAGCAGGCGATCAGCAACCCGGCCAGCCTGCAGGCCGCTCCCGACGGTTCCGGCCCGTACAAGCTGTCCTCGGCGATCAAGGGCAGCAGCTACACGGTGACCCGTGAGGCGGGCGCCAGCGCGGCGACTTACCCCTACACGACGATCGTCTACAAGCCGTTCCTCGACAAGCAGGCACGGGCCAACGCCCAGATCTCCGGGCAGACCGACGTCTCGATCCTCGACCCGTCCACGGAGTCGATGGCCGCGTCCAACGGCGTGTCGCTGGTCAAGAACGGCGGCACGATCCAGTCGCTGCTCATCTTCGACAAGACGGGCGTCACCGCCAAGCCGTTCGGCAGCAAGCTGGTGCGGCTCGCGCTCAGCTACGCGATCGACCGCTCGGCGTACGTGGCCGCCGTCGCCCAGGGCAGCGTCCCGACGGCGAGCGCGTTCCCGCAGGCCTCGCCCGGCTACGACCCCACGCTCAACAGCACCTACGCGTTCAGCGACGCCAAGGCCAAGCAGCTGCTCGCGCAAGCCGGCTATCCGCATGGCTTCTCGTTCACCACCCTCGCGGACCCGACCATCGAGGCACCGCTCGAGCTCCTGCAGAAGCAGTTCGCCGCGATCGGCGTCACGATGAACATCACCGTCACCACCTCGACCGCGCAGCTGTTCGGGGCCATCAACACCGAGCCGATGGGATACATCGCGCTGGCGTGGGCCAACGAGATCGGCATCACGGCCGGCGTGCTCGTCGGCGGCTTCGCCAATCCGCACAAGGCACAGGACCCCGTGATCGGCGCCGCTCTCGGGGCAGCGTCCAACGCGACCGGCGACGCCTACCCGGCGGCGCTGCGGAAGCTGAACGACGCCCTCGTGGACGAGGCCTGGATCATCCCGCTCGCCGAGCAGTACGCCTACGTCGGTTACAACGCCAAGAAGGTCGCCAAGCCGTCGTTCCCCGGCCTGGACGGGTACCCGCTGCTGACCTCACTGCGGCCGGCGAGCTGACATGGCCGTCTACCTCGCCCGGCGGCTCGCGTTCGCCGTCGTCACCATCCTGGCGGCGAGCGTGGTGAGCTTCCTCCTCGTGCACGCGTCCGGCGGCAGCCCGGGCGCGATCACCGCGGGGGCCGGGGCCACCCCGGCCCAGGTGGCGGCGGAGAACCACCGCCTGGGCTGGGACCAGCCGCTGGTCACGCAGTACCTGACCTGGCTCGGTCACGCGGCGAGTGGCAACCTGGGCGTCTCGCTCATCGACGGGCACAACATCTGGTCCGACCTGACGGCCCGGCTGCCGGTCACCGCGTCCATCGCGCTGTTCGCCACGCTGCTGAGCGGCATCTTCGGTGTCCTGATCGGCGTCGCCGCCGCGGTCCGCGGCGGCCTCGCCGACCGGACGGTGACCGTCGGCAGCGGCGTGGCGCTGTCGCTGCCCCAGTTCTGGATCGGCATCCTGCTCGTCTACCTGATCGCCATCAAGGCGCACCTGCTGCCGGCGACCGGCTACGTGGCGTTCAGCGCCTCGCCCAGCCAGTACCTGCAGAGCCTGGCGCTGCCGGTGATCACCCTGGCGATCACCGGCACGGCGATCATCGCGCGCACCACGCGCACCGGGATGGTCTCCGCGCTGCGCCAGGAGCACATCCGCACGCTGCAGGCGCTCGGCACGCCGCCGTGGCGGATCCGCTACGTGCACGCGCTGCGGTTCGCCGCCGCGCCGGTCGTGTCGGTGCTCGGCATCCAGTTCATCGCGCTGTTCGGCGGGTCGGTGGTCATCGAGCAGCTCTTCGCGCTGCCCGGGCTCGGTCAGGCGGCGCAGAACGCGATCGGGAACAACGACTTCCCCGCCGTGCAGGGCGTCGTCGTCATCGCCACGGTCGTCGTGGTCATCACGAACCTGGTGCTCGACCTGGCGCTCGGCGCGCTCGACCCGAGAGTGCGGACCGCATGAGGGCCCCGCGCGCGCTGCGCACGGCCGGCGGCGCCCTGTCCGCCGCCTGGCTCGTGTTCCTCCTCCTCGCATCCGTAACGGCCTCATGGTGGCTCCCCTACCAAGCCGACGCCCAGGACCCGGCGCACGCCCTGGCCGGACCTTCCGCCAGCCACTGGCTCGGCACCGACGACCTCGGCCGTGACGTGCTGTCCCGCATCGCGGCGGGCAGCTGGATCTCGGTCGGCCCGGCGCTGCTGGCGGTCATCGTCGCCTTCGGCGCCGGCATCCCGCTCGCGCTGCTGGCCGCCGAGCACGGCCGCTGGGTGGAGCGCGGCTCCAGCCGGTTCGCCGAACTGCTGCTCGCGCTGCCGTCGATCGTCATCCTGCTCGCCTTCGTCGGCGCGGTCGGCGTGCATCCCTGGGCGATCATGACCGTGCTCGGCGTGCTGCTGAGCGCGCCGGTGTACCGGATCTTCCTCGGCCAGGCGCAGTCGCTGCGCACCCGGCTGTACGTCGACGCGGCGCGGGTGAACGGCGTGTCCTCGCTGCGCGTCAACCTGCGGCACGTGCTGCCCGCGATGGCGACCACGATCGCCGTGCAGGCGGCACAGCTGTTCGCGATCAGCGTGCTGATCGAGGCCGGGCTGGCCTTCATGGGCTTCGGCCCGTCGCTGCCCTCGCCCAGCTGGGGCGGGCTCATCGCCGCCGCGTCGCAGCACGTCTACGACGACCCCTGGCTGATGGTGCCCACCGGCGCGGTGCTGGCCCTGACGGTCATCGCCGCCAACGGGCTCGCGGACGCCGTCGCAGGCGGCGGCCGCGAGGCCGAGCCGGCCGTGCGCCGGACGCGCGGCCGGGCCGCGGTTCCGGCGGCCCCCGCCGCCGGCGGGCCCATCGACGGCATGCTGCTCGACGTGCGGGACCTCACCGTCGCGGTCGCCGACGGTCCCGCGCTCGTCACGGGTGTCTCGTTCGCGCTGCCGCCGGGGACCGTGCTCGGCCTGGTCGGCGAGTCCGGCTGCGGCAAGACGATGACCGCCCGCGCGCTGCCCGGGCTGCTGCCCGAGGGCGTCGAGGTCACCGGCGGGTCGGTGTGGTTCGCCGGCCGTGACCTGGCCGGCCTGCCGGACAAGGACCTCCGGGCCGTCAGGGGCCGTGAGATCGCGGTGATCTCCCAGGAGCCGATGGTCGCCCTCGACCCGATGTTCAGCGTCGGCTACCAGCTGACCCAGCCGATCCGCCGGTTCCGCGGCGTCGGCCGCGCCGAGGCGCGGCGGATCGCGGAGCAGCTGCTCCGCGAGGTCGGCATCACCGGCGCCAGGCGCATGCTGCGCAGCTACCCGCACCAGCTGTCGGGCGGCATGGCGCAGCGGGTGTGCATCGCGCTGGCGCTCACCGGGTCGCCGAAGCTGCTTATCGCCGACGAGCCCACCACCGCGCTTGACGTGACCGTGCAGGCGGAGATCCTCAGCCTGCTGCGCGCGCTCGTGCGGACCACGGGCCTGTCGGTCATCATCGTCAGCCACGACCCCGGCGTCGTCGCCGACCTGTGCGACGAGGTGGCCGTCATGTACGCCGGCCAGGTCGTGGAGTCAGGCACGGTCGCCGAGGTGCTCGGCTCGCCGTCCCACCCCTACACCGCTGCGCTGCTCGCGGCGAACCCGCACGTCGCCGAGGGCCTGCCGGTGCCGGAACGGCTCGCGTCGATCCCCGGCACTGTGCCCGCGCCGCCGGACTGGCCGACCGGCTGCCGGTTCGCCAGCCGCTGCTCGCTGGCGACCGCCGAATGCGCGGCGCCGGTGCCGGTCACACCCGCCCACGCGGGCGGACCCGTGGTTGCCGGTCCCGTGGTTGCCGGCCCCGTGGTTGGCGGAACCGTGGTCGGCGGAACCGTGCGCTGCGTTCACCCGCTGAGCTCGCCAGCGCCGCTGCCCGTCCCGCACCACGCCGAGCCAGGAGTCTCCTCATGAACGCTCCCGTCCCCGCCCTGTCGGTGCAGGACCTGACCGTCCGCTACGGCCGGGCCGGCAAGGCGCTACCCGCCGTCGACGGCGTCAGCTTCGACGTGGCGCCCGGCGAGACCCTCGGTCTCGTCGGCGAGTCCGGCTCTGGCAAGTCGACGATCGGCAAGGCGATCCTCGGCCTGCAGCCGGCGAACGCCGGGCGGATCCTGCTGCACGGCGCCGACATCACCAAGGCGTCGCTGCGGCAGCGCCGGGTCACGGCCGTCGACCTGCGGGTCGTGTTCCAGGACCCGTACTCCTCGCTCAACCCGGCGCAGACCATCGGCCAGACGCTCGCCGAGCCGCTCCGGGTGCTCCGGGTGCCCGGCGATCAGCGGCGGCCGCGGATCGGTGCGTCGCTGGCGGCGGTCGGGCTGCCCGCCGACGCCGCCGAGCGCTACCCCGCGCGCTTCTCCGGCGGGCAGCGGCAGCGAATCGCGATCGCCCGCGCCCTGGTCTGCGACCCGCAGGTCATCGTGCTCGACGAGCCGGTCAGCGCCCTGGACCTGTCCACCCAGGCGCAGGTGCTCAACCTGCTCGCCGACCTGCGGGAGTCCCGGCAGCTCGCGCTGCTGTTCATCGCCCACGACCTCGGCGTCGTCCGGTTCCTCGCGCAGCGGGTGGTCGTGCTCTACCGTGGCCAGGTGATGGAGGCCGGCCCGGCCGAGGACGTCACGCAGCGCCCCCGGCACCCGTACAGCGTCGCGCTGACCGCGGCGGCGCCGGTGCCGCAGCCCGCCGAGCAGGCCCGCCGCCGCGCCGCCAGGGAGGCCCTCGGCGTCGGGGCGGCGGGCGCCGCGCCGCCCGCCGCGGACGGCTGCCCGTTCGCCACCCGCTGCCCGCTCGCCACCGACGTCTGCCACCGCGACCGGCCGCCGCTGGTCTCCGGAGTCGCCTGCCACCACGCCGACCAGGTGGCCAGGCTCCGGTTGCCACCCGCAGCGGCCTGAGACCGTTTCGAAAAAAAGGAGATCTCTGTGCAGCAGTTCCCCGACGGCTTCCTGTGGGGGGTCGCCAGCGCCGGCCACCAGAACGAGGGCGGCAACGTCCACAGCGACACCTGGTTCCTCGAGAACGTGCGGCCCACCGTGTTCCGCGAGCCGTCGGGCGCGGCGTGCCGCGGCTGGGAACTGTGGCGCGAGGACGTCGGCCTCGCGGCGGCGATGAACCTCAACTCCTACCGGTTCTCTGTCGAGTGGGCCCGGGTCGAGCCCGCCGAGGGCGAGTTCTCCGACCCGGCGCTGGCGCACTACGCGGCGATCGCCGACGAGTGCCTGGCGCGCGGCCTCGCTCCGGTCGTGACGTTCAACCACTTCACCTCGCCGCACTGGTTCGCCAGGCGGGCCGGCTGGCTCGACCCGGCGGCGCCGACGCTGTTCGCCAGGTACTGCGACCGGGTGATGGCCGCGTTCGGCGACCGCATCGCGTACGCGGTCACGATGAACGAGCCGGACCTGCCGCGGATGCTGACCTGGGCGGGGCTGCCGCCCGTCGTACGCGAGCTCGAGGCAGCCACCCTGGTGGCCGCCAGCGAGGCGGCCGGCGTGCCCAGATACCGGACGGGGAACGTCGTGATCCCCGAGGAGATGGACGCGGTCGGCGACGGTCAGACGGCGGGCCACCGCGCCGCCAGAGCCGCGATCAAGACACGGCGGCCTGACCTGCCTGTCGGCTTCTCGCTCGCCATCGTCGACGACCAGGTATACGGGAACGACCCGAGCCTGCGGGACCGCAAGCGCGCCGAGGTCTACCAGCGGTGGCTCGAGCTGGCCAGCGACGACGACTTCATCGGCATCCAGAACTACGAGCGGGCCTATTACGACGCCGAGCGCGCCGTGAACGCCGACGGGACGCCGGCCGCCGGGGTGCTGATGGGCGGCCGCGACCCCGCGTCGCTCGGCTCGTGCGCGCGCTACGTGCACGCGGTCACCGGGGTGCCGGTGATGGTCACCGAGCACGGGGTGGCGACCGATGACGACAGCGAGCGGGCGGCGTTCATCGAACCGTCGTTGCGCGGGCTGCGGGAGGCGATGGACGACGGGGTGCCGGTGCTCGGCTATCACCACTGGACGCTGATGGACAACTTCGAGTGGATCTTCGGCTACGGGGTGAAGTTCGGGCTGCATTCGGTGGACAGGGAGACGTTCGCGCGGACCCCGAAGCCGAGCGCCGCCGCCTACGCGGCGCTGGTCAAGGAACAGCGGCGTGGATGAGCTGACGCCGGTCCGTTTCGAGCACCACCGGGAAGCGCTGGGCATCGGCCCGGCCGCGCCGCGGCTGTCGTGGCAGGTCGCGGCCGAGCCTGGCTGGCAGCAGGCGGCGTACGAACTGGCGATCGGAGATTCGGTCTTCCGGGTGGCGTCGGCCTCGTCGGTGCTGGTGCCGTGGCCCGACACGCCGCTTCGGCCACGCGAGGCGCGGACCGTGCGGGTGCGGGTCATCGGCGCCGACGGGTCGGTGTCGGACTGGAGCGACCCGGCGACCGTCGAGCGGGGGCTGGACGCCGGCTCTTGGCAGGCGTCGCTGATCTCGCCCGGGGTTGACGAGCGCGGGCCTGCCGCGCTGCTGCGCCGGGAGTTCCATGTCGGCGGCGACGTCGCGTCGGCGCGGCTCTACGCGACCGCGCACGGGATCTACGTCGCGGAGATCAACGGCCGCCGCGTTGGCGACGACGCCCTGGCGCCGGGGTGGACGAGCTACCACCGGCGGCTGCGCTACCAGACCTACGACGTGACCGGCCTGCTGCGGCCCGGCGCGAACGCGATCGGCTTCCAGGTGGCGGACGGCTGGTGGCGCGGCCGCCTGGGGTTCGTGCCTGGCGCGAGGGACACGTACGGGACGTTTCTCGGACTGCTCGCGCAGCTCGAGATCACCGGCACCGATGGCAGCCGCGTCGTGATCGGCACCGACGGCACATGGCGGTCCGCGACGGGGCCGGTGCGGGCGGCGGACCTGTACGACGGCGAGCGGTACGACGCCACGGCTGAGCTGCCCGGGTGGTCGCGGGCGGGATTCGACGACTCCGGGTGGTCCTCGTGCGTCACCAGCTCGCTGGACACCGCCACGCTGGCGGCGCCGGACGGGCCCGCGGTGCGCGCGACCGAGGGCCTGCTGCCGCGAGAGACTATCCCGACGCCGTCGGGGCGGACCGTGCTCGACTTCGGGCAGAACCTGGTCGGGCGGCTGCGGATCCAGGTCCACGGCCGGCGCGGCGCGACGGTCACGCTCCGGCACGCCGAGGTGCTCGAGGACGGCGAGCTGGGGGTGCGGCCGCTGCGCACCGCGCAGGCGACCGACAGCTATGTCGTGCGCGGCGATCGCGACGGCGAGGAGTGGGAGCCGGAGTTCACGATCCACGGGTTCCGGTACGCCGAGGTCTCCGGTTCCTACGACGACCTGTCCGCGGTCGCGGTGGTGTACCACTCCGACCTCGAGCGGACCGGCTGGTTCTCGTGCTCCGATGAGCTGCTCACCCGGCTGCACGAGAACGTCGTGTGGGGCATGCGGGGCAACTTCGTCGACGTGCCGACCGACTGCCCGCAGCGGGACGAGCGGCTCGGCTGGACCGGTGACCTGCAGGTCTTCGCGCCCACCGCGGCGTACCTGTTCGACTGCGCGGGGTTCCTCGACTCGTGGCTTCAGGACCTGGCCGCGGACCAGACGGCTGACGGGACCGTGCCGCTGTTCGTGCCGCGGGTCGACTTTCCCGGGCCGTTCGAGGAGCCCGCGCCGACGGCCGGCTGGGGTGACGCGGCGGTGATCGTGCCGTGGGTGGCGTACCAGCGGTTCGGCGATCTTGGGGTGCTCGGGCGGCAGTACGCGAGCATGCGCGCCTGGGTCGACGGGCTGACCGCCGCCCTGGGGCCCGGCACGCTGTTCGACAAGCCGGCCATGCAGCTCGGCGACTGGCTTGACCCGGCCGCGCCGCCTGACGAGCCGTGGGCGGCCACGACCGATCCGCACCTGGTGGCGACGGCGTACCGGGCGCACGTCGCGGACCTGCTCGCGGGGATCGCCGCGGTGCTCGGCGAGGAGGCCGACGCGGTCAAGTACGCCGACCTGGCCGAGGGCGTCCGGCAGGCGTTCCACGACTCGTATGTGGCGCCGCGCGGCCTGCTCGTGAGCGATTCGCAGACCGCGTACGCGCTGGCGCTGGAGTTCGGGCTGCTGCGGGACCCTGACCAGCGTGCGGCGGCCGGCCGGCGCCTGGTGGAGCTGGTGCGCGCACGGCGGCATCACGTGGCGACCGGGTTCCTCGGCACGCCGCTGATCTGCGACGCGCTCACGTCCGCCGGGGCCGTCGACGACGCCTACCAGCTGCTGCGGCAGACCGGATGCCCGTCGTGGCTGTACCCGGTGACGATGGGCGCGACGACGGTCTGGGAGCGGTGGGACAGCATGCTGCCCGACGGCTCCGTCAATCCCGGCCAGATGACGTCGTTCAACCACTACGCGTTCGGGGCGGTCGCCGACTGGATGCACCGGGTGATCGGCGGCCTCGCGCCCGCCGCGCCCGGGTACCGGGAAATGCTGATCGCGCCGCGGCCCGGCGGCGGGCTCAGCTGGGCGCGGACGTCGCACCTGACCCCGTACGGGCTGGCTGAGGTGTCGTGGCGGCGGTCGGATGGCGTCCTGACCGTGGACGTGACTGTGCCTGCCGGGTGCGCGGCTCGCGTGGTGCTGCCGGGGCGTGACCCGGTGCAGGCCGGGCCCGGGCGGCACCAGTTCAGCGGTACCTGCCGGGACGCGGCCGACGACCCGGAATGGCATCCGGCCCCGCTCTTCCCGGAGCTGCCGTGACCTCGGCCGCTGCGCCGGCCCGGCTGCGGGCCGAGCACCTCGGCCAGCCGTTCGGCATCGGGGACCGGCGGCCGCGGCTGTCGTGGCTGCTGCCGGAGGGTTCGGCCGCGCAGGCTGCCTACCGGCTGGCGGCCGACGGGTGCGGTGACACCGGGTGGGTGCCGAGCGCGGACAGCGTGCTCGTGACGTGGCCGTTCGCCCCGCTGGGCTCGGCCGAACGCGTCACCGTGCGCGTCGCGGTCCGTACCGACCTCGGCGAGAGCCCCTGGTCGGCGCCGCTGTGCGTGGAAACGGGGCTGCTGGACGCGGCGGACTGGGCGGGCGCCGCGTCGTGGATAGCGCCTGCTGAAGGTTCGGTGGCCCCTGCCGGGCAGCGCCCCGCGCACGAGCTGCGCGGGTCCGTGACGGTGAACCGGCCGGTGGCGCGGGCCCGGCTGTACGCCACCGCACACGGGCTGTACGAGGTGTTCCTCGGCGGGGTGCGCGTCGGGGACCTGGAGCTGACGCCCGGCTTCACCCAGTACGACCAGCGGCTGCAGGTGCAGGCGTACGACGTGACCGGGCTGCTCGCGGGCAGGACGACGCCGATCACGGTGCTGCTCAGCGACGGCTGGTGGCGCGGGCAGGTCGGGGGGCTGCGATCTTCTGACCAGTGGGGTGAGCGGACCGCGTTCCTGGCCCAGCTCCGCGTCGTGTACGCCGACGGCAGCACGGCCGTGACCGGCACCGGGCCGTCGTGGCAGAGCCGGCCGTCGCACGTGCTGGCGGCTGACCTGATCGAAGGGCAGCGTACCGACCTGCGGCGGGCCGGTCGGGGCGACTGGCGGCCTGTCGAGCCGGTTAGTCACGGCTTCGACCGGCTGGTCTGGTCTCCGGCGCCGCCGGTGCGGCGAGCCGAGGAAATCCGTCCGGTGTCGGTGACCAGGGTCAGCGCAGACCGGCAGGTCGTCGACCTCGGCCAGAACGTCAACGGGTGGGTGCGCCTGACGGGCCTCGACCTCGATCCGGCAGGCGCCGAGATCACGCTCACCCACGGGGAGTGGCTCGACGAGAACGGCGACGTGACGATGGAGCACTTGCGTCCGGCGATGCCGTTCCTGCCGCATCCGCTGTCGGCCGGGCAGGTCGACGTCGTGGTCGGTGACGGGCGGACGGGCAGCTTCGAGCCCCGGCATACCACCCACGGATTCCAGTACGTGCGCGTCGACGGCCATCGCGGCGACCTCTCCCCCGGCACGGTCACCGGCGTCGTGGTCCATACCGACATGCACCGCACCGGCTCGTTCACGTGCAGCGACGACCGGGTGAACCGGTTCCATGCCGCCGCTGCCTGGAGCTTCCGGGGCAACGCGTGCGATATCCCCACCGACTGCCCCACCCGGGAGCGAGCGGGCTGGACGGCCGACTGGCAGCTGTTCGTCCCGGCCGCCGCGTTCCTGTACGACGTGGCCGGTTTCTCCGTCAAGTGGCTGCGTGACCTGATCGCCGACCAATGGGACAACGGCGTGGTGTCCAACATGTCGCCGCTACCGCGATCCGAGGGCAGGCACGGCCCGGTAGGCGGCTGGCACGGCTCCGCCGGCTGGGGGGATGCCGCCGTCATCGTGCCCTGGGAGCTGTACCGCGCGTACGGGGACACCGGGATCCTGGACGAGCAGTGGGCGTCGATGTGCGCCTGGCTGGGCTATGTGGAGGGTGCGGCCGCCGACGGGCGGCATCCGGACCGGGTCGCCCAGTCGGCGACGCCGTCCCCGCATGAGCGGTACCTGTGGGACACCGGGTTCCAGTTCGGCGAATGGAAGGTCCCCGGCGAGGACATCACCGATATGGACGCGTACCAGGCCACTGACCGGGGGCACGTCTCGACGGCGTACTTCTTCCGCTCCGCGCTGCTGATGTCGACGATGGCTCGTGTCCTCGGCAAGAGCGGCGAGGCTGACCGGTACGCCGAACTCGCCGGGTGCGTGCGGGACGCCTGGCAGCAGGAGTTCATCGGTGACGACGGCGCGATCCGGCCCGGTGACCAGCCGACCCTGGTGCGCGCGCTGGCCTTCGGGCTGGTGCCCGACGAGTTGCGCCCGCCGAGCGCCGCGCGCCTCGCGGACCTCATTCACGAGGCGGGCTCGCACCTGCGCACTGGGTTCCTGTCGACGCCGTACCTGCTGCCTGTGCTCGCCGACCATGGCCGCGCCGACGTGGCCTACGAACTATTGCTCCAGGACACGCCCCCGTCGTGGCTGACCATGACCGACCGCGGCGCGACTTCTGTATGGGAATCGTGGGAGGGGATCGACGCATTCGGCCGGCCGTATGACTCCCTGAACCATTACTCCAAGGGCGCGGTGATCGACTTCCTGCACCGCTATACCGCCGGCATCCGGCTGACCGATTCGCCGGCGTATCGCTCCTTCATCATCGAGCCGGTGCCCGGCGGCGGCCTCACGTCCGCGTCCGCCGCCCACGAGTCGCCGTACGGCCGGATCGAGTCATCCTGGGAAATCACCGAGGGCCGGATGACCATCGCGGTCCGCGTGCCGCCGGGCACGACCGCGACGGTCGTGACGGCGGACGGCACAGAAACATCAGTAAACCCGGGTCAGCACGAATTTGTCGGTGCCCCTGTTTAGGGTGGGCTCATGGATACCCGGCAGGCGGCTCAGCGGTGGGCTGACGTATGGGAGCGCGGCTGGCCCGCGCATGATGTCGCTGCGATCAGCGCGCTGTACGCCGAGGGCGCGTTCTGGCAGCAGCATCCGTTCCGCGATCCTGAGCCGGGCTATCTAGCCCGCGTGTTCGCCGAGGAGGAGTCGGCGCAATGCCAATTCGGCGCGCCGCTTGTCGACGGTGATCAGGCTGCCGTGTCCTGGACCGCGCAGACGTGGCTGACCGACGGCAGCACCGAGGACCTGGCCGGGGTGTCGTTGCTCCGCTTCCGGCCCGACGGGCTTGTCGTGGAGCATCGCGACTTCTGGAACGAGCGCGGCTAGCGCACCTGCCGGGCCTTGACGATTCTGCGCTTACGCAGCGACTCGAGCCATTCCTGGCCACTGAGCAGCCGCGTGGTCTTCGCCGACTTGACCTCGCCGGCCGCGGCGACCGCCATCGCGACGCTGGCGGCGGTCACGTCGTCGGGCGCCTCATAGACGATGAGCAGGTCGTACTCGCCAAACGGAAAGGCAGCCACCAGGATCTGGGCTCCCACGTCCTCCAACGCCGGCCTGATCACTTCCACGGGGTCCTGCGGCTCGGTGAGCTGAGTCGCCATCGCCTTCGCCGTATAGGAGGCCTGGTACATGTAGAGCGCCATCGAGATTCCCCTCGGCTGGGAACGGGCGACCAAGATCTAAAGATCGTAGACCCGGGCCCGGACGGCGCACCAGCCTCAGGCGCCTGGGGCTTCGTGGCTGCCGGGGTCGATGACCTCGGTCAGCTCGAAGCTGGTGATCCCGTTGGTGACCAGCGGCGGGCTGCCGACTGCCTCGCGCGCCGCCGCCAGGTCATCGGCGCGCAGACACCGGCAGCGACTGGGATCATGGCCGGTACACCGCCGGCACCGGGGAATCGTCGCCCTGTTCGTCAGCGCGTACCCGCCGGCGGTCCTTGCGTTACGCCAGGATCGTCCAGCTGTGCGGCGGGACGAGCAGCGGGTCACCGGGCGTCACACCCGCCTCGGCGGTCTCGGCGACGGTCAGCGGACCGGGATCCACCGGGAACCGGTACTCCTCGTCCCCCACGTTCATGAGCAGCAGGATGTCGCCGTCGTCGCTGGTGACGCGCAGCGCCATCGCGGTGTTGACCAGGTGCTCCGTGACCGACCGGGCCTGGACTAGCCATGGGTGCCTGCGCCGGAAGCCGATGAGCCGTTGGTGGAGGCGGTAAGACCACGATCCGTTCTGGATGAGATGAGACGGATCCGGCGGAAACGCGGGCCTGATCGCATCGTCGCCACCCAGCCGCTCCTCCTTCACGCCGCGGAATGCCTGCTCGTCCCCGTAGTAGACGCTCGGCACGCCCGCCACGCAGAACAGGACCGCGAGCGCGTGCCCCACATGCCGCTCGTCGTTCAGCTTGCTCGCCAGCCGCGTCACGTCATGGTTCCCGACGAACGTCTGCGGCAGCTCCGCGTCGAGGAAACCGTTGTGCCGCCCGAGCGCATAGTCCAGCTCGAACAGGTTCCGGTCGTTGAGCGAGGACCAGATCGCCTTCCACAGCTCGTACTGGGTGATGGAATCGAGCCCGCTCTCGGCCGCGTAGGCGGCGTAGTCGCCGTGGATCATCTCGCCGAGGAACCACGCGGACGGGAACGACTCCCTGACCGCGGGGAGCGCCTTCGCCCAGAACGCCGGCGGCACCGCGTACGCGGCGTCCAGCCGCCAGCCGCCCGCGCCGCGGCCGAGCCAGTGCTTCAGCACCTCGATCACGTAGCCGAGCACGGCGGGCTCATCGTGGTCCAGCTCCACGAGCTGGTCATGGCCCTCGAAGACCGCGTAGCCGCCGCCGGGCGCGCGCTTGAACCAGCGCGCCGCCGGGGTTCCCGCGCCGCCGCTGACCGCCGCCTGGAACGGCGGGAACCCGCGGCCCACGTGGTTGAACACGCCGTCGAGGATCACCCGCATGCCGCGCCGCCCGGCGGCGGCGACCAGCGCGTCGAGGTCGTCTTCGTCGCCGAGCCGCGGGTCGATGCGGAAGTGGTCGATGGTGTCGTAGCCGTGGGTTTCTGACGCGAAGACCGGGCCGAGCAGCAGCCCGTTGCAGCCGAGCTCGATCGCGTAGTCCAGCCACGGCTCCAGCTGCCGCAGTCGGTGCCGCACCGGCTCGTGCTTAGCGAGGGCCGCTTGCTCCGCGCCCGTGAAGCCAAGCGGGTACACCTGCCACAGCACGGCGTGATCTGCCCAGGACTTCACGCGGCCTACGGTAGCCGCTCCCCGGGCCGCCGGGCGAAACGGTTATCGGGGGCGCGTGGGCTAGGGTCGGGCTGTGCTGGAAGAGCCGGGCGATCCGTTCGGGACCGCTGAGCTGCGCGGCCGGGTGCTCGACGCCTGGGCGGCGTCACCCGCGCGGTTCCGCGAGGACGCGAACGCCGAGGAAGACTACGCGCTCGGCGGGTACCGGGACCGGGTCGTGGTGGAGCTGGCGCAGAACGCCGCGGACGCCGCGGCGCGCGCCGGGGTGCCCGGTCGGCTGCTGCTGACGCTGCGGGACGGCATGCTGACCGCCGCGAACACGGGGGCGCCGCTGGACGCCGCCGGTGTCGAGGCGCTGTCCACGCTGCGGGCCTCGAGCAAGCGGGGGCCGGACGCTGCCGGGGAGACCGTGGGCCGGTTCGGCGTGGGCTTCGCCGCGGTGGTCGCGGTGAGCGACGCGCCGCGCATCAGGTCGCTGACCGGCACCGTGGGCTGGTCGCGGGACCGGACCCGCGAGCTGGTGCTTTCGGTGCCTTCGCTGGCCGGGGAGCTGGCCGAGCGGGCGGGGAACGTGCCGGTGCTGCGGCTGCCGTTCGCGGACGGCGTGACGGCAGCGGATGCGTTGCCTGACGGGTTCGCGACCGTGGTGGAGCTGCCGCTGCGGGACGCTGCCGCTTCGCAGCTGATGGCCCGGCTGCTCGCCGAGACCGGTCCGGCGCTGCTGCTCGCGCTGCCTGCCCTGGCCGAGGTGGTGATCGAGACCGGTGCGGGGACGCGGGTGCTGACGGCGGAGCATGCCGGGGACGCCGCCACGATCACGGCCGACGGCGCCGGCTCGCGGTGGCGCGTGACAGCTGCTGGCGGCGAGCTCGACCCGGCGCTGCTCGCCGACCGCCCGGCCGAGGAACGCACGCGCACAGCCTGGTCGGTCCGCTGGACGGTGCCGCTGGCCGGGCCAGACATCGGACCGGACACCGGGCTGGGGCTGCCCGATGACGTCGCGTCGCGCGACCAGCCGCTCGGGCGGCTGCCCGCCGGGGTGAGCGCCGTGGTGCACGCGCCGACGCCGACGGATGAGCCGCTCGGGCTGCCCGCGCTGCTGCTCGCGTCGTTTCCGCTAAGCCCCGACCGGCGCCATGTCGCGCCGGGGGCGCTCACGGACTTCCTGGTCGAGCGGGCCGCCGAGGGTTACGCGGATCTGCTGCCCGGGCTGCCGCCCGGGCCTGGGCTGCTCGATCTGGTGCCGGGCCCCGTGGGGCACGGCGAGCTGGACGCGCGGCTCGGCCACGCGATCCTGGCCCGGCTGCCGGATGTGGCGTTCCTCCCCGCAGTGTCCGGGTCCCGGGTGCGGCCGCGGGACGCGCTGCTGCTCGGCACCAGGCTGACCGGGCTGGCTGAGTGGCTCGCGCCCGTGCTGCCCGACCTGATCGCCGGACCGTTGCGGCATCAGGCCTATTCGGTGCTCGGCGTGCGGCGGCTGCCGCTGGCTGAGCTGGCCGACATGCTGGCGCCGCTCGACCGGCCGCCCGCCTGGTGGCAGGGGCTTTACGAGGCGCTGGCCGGCGTCGCGCCTGACGAGCTGGCGGAGCTGGGCGCGCTGCCGGTGCCGCTGGCCGACGGGCGGCTGGTGCGCGGGCCGCGCGGGCTGCTGCTGCCCGGACCGGGCCTGGAGCAGCCAGCGCGGCTGGCCGCGCTCGGGCTGCGCGTCGTGGACCCATCAGCGACGGATCCGCTGCTCGCCCGGCTCGGCGCGGTCGAGGCGACGCCGCGCAGCGTACTAGCCGATCCGGCGACGCGGGCGGCGGTGGCGAACTCCTACGACGCGGCGACCGAGGCCGGCTACGACGATGACGGGCCGTCGCGGGTCGCCGCCGCGGTGCTCGGCCTGCTGTCCGCCGCCCACGCCGAACGGGGCGAGTACCCCTGGCTGGCGGACCTGGCGCTGCGCGACGCGGACGGCGACTGGGTCCCCGCGGGCGAGCTGCTGCTGCCGGACGGGGCGCTGACGGGGGTGGTGGCGGAGGACGCGCCGTTCGGCACGATCGCTGCGGATCTGCTGGAGCGGTACGGCGCGGCGCCGCTCGAGGCGGCGGGCGTGCTGTCGTCGTTCGACCTGCTCACGGCGCACGACGCCGACCTCGCCTCGCCGGACCTCGACGTGGATGAGGCCGACGAGTGGGCATCGCACGTTCTCGCCTTGCTGCCGGGGGCTCCGGCCGAGGCGGCGGCCGTGCCCCCGATCGCGATCGAGGTCCTGGCCGTCCGTGACCTGGAGTTCGTCGACCCGGACCGCTGGCCGCGGGCCCTGGACCTGCTGGCCAAGCCGCCGCTGCGCGCGGCGCTCGTCGAGCCGGTCCGGGTCCGCCTGGCCGACGGCCGGCATGCCGACGTCCCGTCCTACACGGCCTGGTGGCTACGCCGCCACGTCACGCTGGCCGGCCGCCGCCCGGCCGGCCTGCGCGCCGCTGACTCCGATCCGCTGCTCGCGGGCCTCTACGACGACCTGGCCGCTGCCCCCGCAGGCGTGCTCGCCGATCCGGCGATCGCCCGCGCGCTCGGCGTCCGCACCTCCCTCGCCGACCTGCTGACCGAGCCAGGCGGCGCCGACGAGCTGCTCACCAGGCTGGCCGACGAGGCCCGTCTGGTCTCCCGCCCCCAGCTCCGCGCGCTCTGGTCGGCGCTGGCTGCCGCGGATCTCACCCCGGACGACATCACTCCCCCGGACCGTATCCGCGCGATCCGCGGCACCGACATCGTCGTCGCCAGCGCCGACGACGTCCTCATCCTGGACGCCCCTGACCTCTGGCCGCTGGTCGCGGACCAGCCACTCGTGCTGGGCCCGCACACGGCGGCCTTCCGCCTGGCTGACTTGCTGGACCTCCCCCTCGCTTCGGAGGAGGTCGACGGAGTCATCGAGTCCACCGGCAACCCCCGCCCAGTCCCGGAGATCGTCCGGTCGGTCCTCGGCACAGCCCCCGAGACCTACCAGTCCCACGACAAGCTGGTCGTCGCCGGCGTGGAGCTCCCCTGGCGCTACCTAGACGGCGACATCCACGCCGCCACCCCGGCGGGTCTGGCCTACGGCCTGGCGTGGGCGACAGGCAACTGGCAGGCCCGTCACCCGCTAGCGGCTCTATTGACCACCCCGGCCGACACCGCCCGCACGCTGGCGGACGCCGACCTAGAGGGCTGACGAAAAGCACTTAGGGACAGAACGTTACGCTTTTCTTGCTGTTATCAGCGTTTTGGCGTAATTTCCTGCCCCTAAGTCGATGAAAGCGTCCAGCATGTGAGATGCCATGACAGCAGGCGCTGTTGTGACGCGAGGGGCTGCGGACGCGAGGGGCTGCGGACGCGAGGGGCTGCGGACGCGAGGGGCTGCGGACGTGAGGGGCGGAGGTGAGGGCGGAGGTGGGGGTGAGGGGGCGCCGGAGCTACGTCTGGGCCATATGGAGGTCTCTGTCTAGTTCGCGGCCGTCGGCTTCGTCGCCGAGGAGGGCGCGGGCGAGCTTTGTGAGGATGGGGTCGAGCTCGGCGTGCTGTTCGGGTGACCAGCCGGCCAGTATGCGCTCCATCCAGTCCCGCTGAGCGGTGAAGAGCTTGTCGGCGGTCATCTCCCCGGCGTTGGTCAGGGCCAGGACGCCGTCGGTCCTCGTGATCAGGCCTCTGCTGATCAGGTCCTCGGCTACCGGGTGACCTTCTTCGACGGTCACGCCTGCCTGCTTGGCCAGGGCGGGTCCTGGCGTGGCGCCCTGCCGCGCGAGCCTGGTCAGCACCCAGCAGGCGCCGCCGGTCAGCGGCAGGCCGGCCTCCTTCGCGAGCTTCGCGTAGCCGAAGCGGCGCAGGTCGCGGTCGGACAGCCGGGCGAGCACCCGCTCCACCTCCTGTTCGGAGGAGCGCTGCGTCGGCGGGGTGCCCATGCCCTCGCTCAGGTCGGTGGCGCTGGCGGAGTTGCGCAGCGTCTCGCCCGCGGCGGTGCGCAGCGGAACCTCGCGCAGGAACCACGACAGTACGAACGCGACCAGCGCCACGGGGACCGCCGTGAGGAACACCGGGTGCAGCGAAACGCTGTAGGCGTGCAGGATGTCGTGCTGGATGGCGGCGGGCAGGTGCTTGAGCATGCTGGTGTTGGCCTGCACCTCCGCCGCGCTGAAGCCGGGCGGCAGCGTGACGCCGTGCAGCGCGCTGGCCAGGTTGTGCGCCAGCTGGTTGGTGAAGATCGCGCCGAACACCGAGACGCCGAACGAGCCGCCGATCGACCGGAAGAACGTCACGCCCGAGGTGGCGGCGCCGAGATCGCGGTAGTCGACCGTGTTCTGCACGGCGATGACCAGCACCTGGATGATCAGTCCGAGGCTGATGCCGAGGAGGAAGAAGTAGACGTTCATGAGCCCGGTCGAGGTGTTCTCGTCCAGCGTGGACAGCAAGAACAGCGCGATCGCCAGGATGAACGTCCCGATGATCGGATAGATCTTGTACCGGCCGGTGCGGGCGATGAGCTGGCCGCTGCCTACCGAGGTGAGCAGCATGCCCAGCACCATCGGGAGCAGGTACACACCCGAGATCGTCGGCGAGACGCCGTGCACGACCTGCAGGAACAACGGCAGGAAGGACAGCGTGCCGAACATGGCGAAGCCCGCCGCCAGGCCGATCGCGCCCGCGACGGAGAACACCGAGTTGCGGAACAGCCGCAGCGGCAGCACCGGCTCAGCGGCGGAGCGCGCCGACAGCCACCAGCCGAAGAGCAGCACCGGCGACGCGACGAACAGGCCGATGATCACGCCGGAGCTCCACGGGTACGTCGTGCCGCCCCAGGAGGTCGCCAGCACCACGCACACCGCGAAGGCGGCGAGCAGCGTCGCGCCCAGGTAGTCGATCTTGTGCTTGCGCCGCACGCTGGTGGCGGGCAGCACGGCGGCGATCACCACCAGCGCGATCGCGCCGATCGGGATGTTGATGTAGAAGACCCAGCGCCAGCTGAGGTTGTCCACGAAAAACCCGCCGAGCAGCGGGCCCGCCACGCTCGCGACGCCGAAGACCGCCCCGAACGCGCCCTGGTATTTGCCGCGCTCGCGGGCGGGCACGATATCGCCGATGATCGCCTGGGTCAGCACCATGAGGCCGCCGCCGCCGACACCCTGCACGGCGCGGAAGGCGATGAGCTCGCTCATGTTCCGCGACTGGCCGCAGAGGGCCGAGCCGATCAGGAAGATCACGATCGCGCCGAGGAATAGGTACTTGCGGCCGTACTGGTCGCCCAGCTTGCCCCACACCTGCGTGGTGGCGGTACTGGCGAGCAGGTAGGCGGTGACGACCCAGGACAGGTGGCTGAGGCCGCCCAGGTCTCCGACGATCGTGGGCAGGGCGGTGGAGACGATCGTCTGGTCGAGCGCGGCCAGCAGCATCGCCAGCATCAAGGCGCCGTAGATGACCAGCAGCCGCTGACCGTGCGCCGCGGGCTCCGCGTCCGCTGGAGTTCCCGCCGCGCTGGCAGTCGCCGCCCGCGACGGCGTGACGGATGAATCGCCCGGTGTGGTCACACAGGACTGTTACCCCGGTTGACGGCCCGCATCACGCAGGTCAGCGGCCTCAGTAGCCGCCGCCGTACCCGGAGGACGTTGCCGTGGACGTCGCGCTCGCGGCGGGCGACGCGTCCTTGAGGGACGCCGCGGCCGCGGTGGCTGGGGACGGGGACAGCACGGCGCCGGTAATCACGTGCCACACTCCCGAGATCCCGTTGCCGGTCACCTGGCCTGCGGTCATGTCCTGCGCGTAGGTGTACAGCGGATACCCGTTGTACGTGGCCTGGACGACGCCGCCTGGCCTGGTGATCGTGCCGAGCTTGCCGGCCAGCTGCACGCCGGGCGCGGCGGAGGGGGTGCCGGTGACCGCCGGCCAGGCGGCGAGGCAGGAGCCGATGCAGGTGGACTTCCCGCTGTTCTTGATGTCGCTGGCGTACCAGTAGATGGTCCGCCCGGTGCTGGTCGCGAGCACGTAGCCGGCGCTGGTCTTGCGCACGGTGAGCGAGGTCTTCGCGGTGGACGCGGGGGTCATCGTCGGCGACGCGGCGGCCGTCGCCGACGTGGTGCCGTAGGCGGCGCCGGCGGACGCCGCGGGGGCGTGGCACGCGACCGCGCCAAGGAGGAGGGTGGCGGACAGCGCGGCCATCGGCGCCGCCGTCCTGAGGGTAAGACGCGGCGCGGCTGTCACGGGTCGGCTCGGGCGCATGTGAGTTCCCATCGCAGATGCGGCCTCCACTTGGAAACGACCCTACGGAGGTGCCGGCCGCCGCGCGCGGCGCGTAATGAATCGGTTATCAGTCCCGGCGGGGCGGAATCTTAACCAGACGTTAGGGACGGCGTCGTTGCCGGCACCGTCGCAGGTCGCCGAGACTGAAACGTGCGATGGCGGAGAGGCGGCTGGATGGCGGCCGCGGGGGGTATCGCGATCGCCTGTTGTCTCGCGCTGCTGATCTGGTCGCTCGCCGCGCCCGCGGCTCCCGCGGTTCCGGTCGCGGCGGGCGTGCCCGCCGCGGCGTCCGGCACCGGGCGTGCGCCTGGGGCGCACACGCTGGGCGCGCGGGGACGGACGCGGGCCGCCGCGAGCGACGCCGCGCTGGCCGCCTGCGAGCTGCGGCTGGAACGCGCGCCGGACGGGCTGCCGGTCATGGCCGTCGTCGGCGCGTCCTTCACCGCCGGGACCGGGCCGGGGAACGCCGCACAGTCCTGGGCCGTGCTGCTCGCCAGGATGCTGGGCTGGAACGCCGTGGTGGACGGCGTGCCTGGCGCGGGCTACGTAAGCGCCGGGGCCGGCGACGAGGGGCCCGTCGCGCGGCTGCTCGTCAGGGAGGACCTGCGCGCGCTCGACCCCGGGCTCGTCATCGTGCAGGCCGGCCACGACGACAGCGGCGTCCCCGCCTCGCTGGAGCGGCAGCGGGTCAGGCAGGTCATCGACATGATCCGCGCCGACGCGCCGCGGGCGCGGATCGGGCTGCTCACCGTCTTCGCCGGGCAGTCAGGGCCGTCCGCGGCCCTGTCCCTGGTGAACGACGCGATCATCGCCGCCGCCCGGTCCGCCGACCCGCACGTGATCGTCATGAACCCGCTGGACGGGAACTGGCGCTTCCAGCGCGCCGCCCGCAGCGGGCTGCACCCGTCGGCGGCCGGCGACGCGTGGATCGCCGCGAAGGCGGCGGCGATCCTGCGGGCGCACGGGGTGACGCCCGCCGCTGGCCGCGGCGCGGTGATCTGCGACTCCAGCCTCAGCGGCGGCCGGCGGTCGCCGCGCTTCCAGTGATTCAGCGGGGAAGCGTCCGGGGCAGCCCGAACCGTGGCAGCACGCTCGCGTTGAAGCCGGTGATCGCGGTGATACGGTCGCCGGCGATCGTGACGACAAGCAGTCCGTAGGCCCGGTAGGCACCCGTGTGCGGGTCGGCCACATACGTGCCGAACGCTGGCTGGCCGTTGGCGCGGGTCGGTACAACCCGGTAGGACCGGCCGGGCCGGAGGGTGGCGGCTGCGAAGAATTGACGGGCCAGGTCGATGCCCCGGTACTCCACCATCGCGGGCGGCATGGAGACTCGGACGTCCGCGGCGAGTAGCCCGACCAGGGCCTGGAGGTCGGCTCGTTCGAGGGCGTCGGCCAGCTGGGCCGCGAGCTGGTGTTCGGCCGCAGTGTCCGGCTGGCGCGCGGGCCTGCTGCTGCCTGAGTCCGCTAGGTGGCTGTCGACGGTGGCTCGTGCTCGTTTGAGGGCGCTTTGAACCGATTCCTGGGTGACGTCAAGCATCGTGGCCACCTCGCCCGCGTGGTAGCCGAGCACGTCGCGCAGCACGAGAACGGCGCGTTGCCGCGGCGGGAGCAGCTGCAGGGCGGTGATGAACGCGAGTGAGATCGCCTCGGTGGTCTCGTAGCGGGTCTCCGGACCGGGCGCCCGGTCGACGAGGTTGTCCAGCAGCACGTCCGGATATGGTTCCAGCCATGGCGGAACGTCGCTGACGCCGGTCGGCTCGGGCAGGGTCAGGCCGGGGATCGGGGTCGCGGTGCGGGGCCGTCTGCTGTCCGCGCGCAGCATGCTCAGGCACCGGTTGGTCGCGATCTGATACAGCCAGGTCCGCAGCGAGGACTGCTGGCGGAAGTCACCCAGGTTACGCCAGGCGGACACGAGGGTCTCCTGGAGCGCGTCCTCGGCGTCCTGCACTGATCCGAGGATGCGGTAGCAGTGCACCTGCAACTCGTGAGAGTGCACTTCGGCCAGTTCGCGGAAGGCGTTGTCGTCGCCGGCCCTGGCCCTGGCGATCAGGTCCGATGTCTCCATGCATCCTCACTTTTCTTCTTTCCGCCGGGCGCGTCCGGCTCGTCTGACAGTACCGACGCCGCCGGGCCCGCGAATTGGGCGGTGTCCGCACGCCCAATTCATGGCCGCGCTGGCGCCTACCTGGTTAGCGGCGGCCCCAGTCCGGGGCGCGCCCCGGATACAGAACAGGACCACAGATCATGGCCAAGTACGTTTTCTCCTTCCGTGTGCCCTCCGACTACAGGCCCGACGCCGGGACGCCGGCCGAGTGGCAGGCCTGGTTCGGCGCGGTGGGCTCGTCCCTGGTGGACGTCGGCAACGCGGTGACCGATTACGCCTCGCTCGGCGAGGTCGGCGGCACCGGCTCCCGGATGGTCGCCTACTCGGTGGTGTCCGCCGCGGACATAGACTCCGCGCTGGCGCTGGCCAAGGATTGCCCGGTGCTGCGGGTCGGCGGCGGGGTCGAGGTCGGCCCGGTGATGGAAGTCGCCGGGTCATGAGCGACGCCATGACCGCATCGACGGCGCCGCCAGCCGGGTCGTTCCTGGCGACCGGGCGCGGCAAGGTCACGCTGGCGCTGCTCTGCGCGGTGACGTTCCTCGACGTCATGGACGGCGCGATCGTGAACGTCGCCATGCCGACCATCCGCGCGCATCTGGGGTTCTCGGTGCAGAACCTGCAGTGGGTGGTCAGCGGCTATCTGATCACCTACGGCGGGTTCCTGCTGCTTGGCGGCCGGGCCGGGGACCTGCTGGGGCGGCGGCGGCTGCTGGTCGCCGGGATCACGCTGTTCGCGGCCTCCTCACTGGCCTGCGGGCTGGCCGACAGCCAGGGGCTGCTGGTCGGCGCCCGGCTCACCCAGGGTCTCGGGGCGGCGATGATGTCCCCGGCCGCGCTGTCCATCCTGACCACCACCTTCCAGGCCTCCGACCGGCACAAGGCGCTGGGCCTCTGGGCCGGGATCAGCGGGATGGCCACGGCGGCCGGGTTGTTCTTCGGCGGGCTGCTGACCGAGGACTTCGGGTGGCGGTGGGTCTTCTTCGTGAACCTCCCGCTCGCCGCGCTGGTGCTGTTCGGGGCGTTCCGGATCCTGAAGGCCGACCACGGCCGGCCGGTGCCGGGCGGATTCGACGCAGTCGGCGCGGTGCTGGCCACCGCCAGCATGCTGCTGCTGATCTTCACGCTGGTGAAGGCGCCGGACGAAGGCTGGGGCGCGGCCCGCACCATCGGCGGGCTGGCCGCCTCGGCCGTGCTAATAGCCGCGTTCGTGATCAACGAGCAGCGGCGCGCCCATCCGCTGGTCCCGCTGTCGATCTTCCGGATCAAGGGCCTGGCCGCGGCCGATGCCACCCAGGTGATCGCCTGGGCCGGGTTCTACTCGATGTTCTTCTTCGTCACCCTGTACATGCAGGACGTCCTGGGCTACTCCCAGCTGCAGTCCGGGCTCGCGTACCTGCCGGTGAGCGCCGGCATCGCGTTCGGCTCGACGGTGGCGACGAAGATGTTCGTCAGGACCGGTACCCGTCCGATCATCGTCTCCGGTGCGCTGCTCGCCGCCGGCGGCATCTGGTGGCTGTCCCGCATCCCGGTGGATGGCACCTATCTCGGCAACCTGCTCGCCCCGCTGGTGGTCATGGGCATCGGGCTGGGGCTGCTGTACGCCGGCGTGCAGACGGCCGCGAACGCGGGCGTGCCCAGGGATCAGGCCGGATTGGCCGCGGCCCTGATCACCGCCTCGTTCCAGCTCGGGTCCGCGCTCGGCCTGGCGGCCTTCAGCGGGATCGCGACCAGCCGCACCAGCCACCTGCTGGCCACTCACACCCCGCTCCCGGAGGCACTCACCGCCGGATTCCAGCGGGCCCTGCTCGTCAGCGCCCTCTGCCTCGTGGCGGCGGGGCTCATCGCGCTGCGCGCGTCCAACACGCGCGGCGAGCCCGCCGCCGCGACGGAGCCACAGCGGGACCTGGAACCGTCGTACGACTCTGCTTGACGAAGGGCGCCTTCGAAGTTCCGGATGGCGCTGCTCGACTGGTACGAGCAGCGCCATCCGGGCGCGGTCATCGACTTAGCGGCATTAAGCGGGAATTCACCCCAGCGTCATTTGGCCGGGATCCAGTCCGCGTTCGCGCCGCTGAGCACCAGGCACGGGTTGTCGCCGGGGACCTGGCCGGCCAGCCACGCGGCGAACACGGTCGCCGCGGCGGGCTCCACGGCGAGCCGGAACTCCTCCCACAGCCGGTCTCTCGCGGCAAGGATCTGCTCGTCGCTGACCAGCGCGAGGGCGACGTCGTGCGCGCGGTACGCGGCGAACGCCAGGTCCCCGATGCGGCTGGCGCCGAGCGCGGAGGCGGCCACCGAGTCGGCGCCGACGCCGGCAGGCTCGCCGGCCGCCGCCGCGGCGTGCAGGGTCGGGCAGCCCTCCGGCTCCACCCCGACAGCCCGCGCCGGCGCGATCGCGCCGGTGACGCCCGCGAGCAGGCCGCCGCCGCCGACCGGCACGGCCACCGCGTCGCAGTCCGGGATGTCCTGCAGGATCTCCAGGCCGACGGTGCCCTGGCCGGCCACCACAGCCGGGTCGTCGTAGGCGTGCACGTAATAGAGCCGGTCGCGGGCGGCGAACTCGCGGGCCGCCTGTTCGGCCTCCGCGTATACGCTGCCGGTCTTCACCACCTCGGCGCCCGCGGCGGCGATGCGGCGGGCCTTCACCTCCGGCACGGTCGCGGGCACGAACACGGTGGCGGGCACGCCCAGCCAGCGGGCGGCCGCCGCCACGCCGAGCCCGTGGTTGCCGCCAGAGGCGGTGACCACCTGGGCGGGATGGTTCGAGAGCAGCGCGTTGAGCGCGCCCCGGATCTTGAACACGCCGCAGACCTGCAAGTGCTCGAGCTTGAAAGCGACCTCGCGGCCGTCTGCCGTGGCGTGCAGTACCGGCGTGCGCCGGACGTACGGGGCTATCCGCGCCGCGGCGGCACGGTAGGCGCCGGGAGTCGGGAGCGTACGTTCTGGATGACGGGAAACCTCGGCGGGATGCATACCGTCAGCTTCGCACGGACCGTCACAGGGCGAAGAACACGGTTTCCGCCTCGCCCTGCATGCGGATGTCGAACCGGAGCAGGCCGTCGGCGGCCGGCACCGCGATCAGGGTGGCGCGGCGGTCCGCGGGGACGGCTTGCAGCACCGGATCCGCGTCGTTCAGTTCGGCCTCGTCGGGAAAGTAGATCCGGGTCACCGATCTGTCGAGCATGCCGCGGGCGAACACCGATACGTTCACGTGCGGCGCCTCGGTCCTGCCGTCGCCGAACGGCAGCGGCCCCGGCTTGAGCGTCACGATCGTGAACGAGCCGTCGTGACCCGTCGGCGCCCGCCCGAAGCCACGGAACGGCAGGTCCCCGCCGGGGATCGGGCCGCGCGGGTCGTCGGGGTGGGCGAATCGGCCGTGGGGGTCGGCTTGCCATGTTTCGATGAGGCCGTCGGGAATCGGGTCCCCGGCGCCGTCCCACAGCCGGCCGACGATCGTGATCGCGCCCGGGGTGCCCGCCGGGACCACGTACGGCCCGTCCGGCCACGGCAGCCGCATCTGGAAGTACGGGCCGACGGTCGCGGACGGGGTGACCAGGTCGCTCATGCGCGGCGCTCCTCGAATACCGACTGGTCGCGGCCGCGGAGCACGATGTCGAACCGGTACGCCAGCGCCCACTCGGGCTGCGTTTCCTCGAGCGAGAACTCCGCGATCATGCGCAGCCTGGCCTTTTCGTCAGGCACCGAGTTGTAGATCGGGTCGAAGGGCAGCAGCGGATCGGCGGGGAAGAACATCTGCGTGACGAGCCGCTGGGCGAACGCCCGGCCGAAGAGGCTGAAGTGGATGTGCGCCGGGCGCCACGCGTTGTGGTGATTGCCCCACGGGTAGGCGCCCGGCTGGATCGTGATGAACCGGTACCCGCCGCCCGCGTCCGTGAGGACCCGCCCGATGCCGTCGAAGTTCGGGTCCAGCGGGGCGGGGTGCTGGTCGATGCCGTGCCGGTACCTGCCCGCGGCGTTCGTCTGCCAGATCTCGATCAGCGTGCCCGGCACCGGACGGCCGCCGGAGTCCAGCACCCGGCCGAACACGATGATCCGCTGCCCCACCGGCTCCCCCGCGTACCGCGTGGTCAGGTCCGCGTCCTGCATGGTGATCAGCTCGTCGCCGAGCAGCGGGCCGGTCACCTCGGTGAGCCGGTGCGGGAGCAGCACCAGCGGCTTGGTCGGGTACCGGCCCTTCGTCGCCTTGTAGGGGGCGTAGTCCAGCGGCGGGTGATTGCCCGGCGCGGGTCTTGTGTACCGCGGGAGGCCGAACTCGCCCGCTACCACGAGATACCGCCTTCGTGGGCTGCCAGCGCCGCGTCGGTGAAGTCTGCCGCGGCGCCGAGATAGCCGGCCGGGTCCAGGGCCTGCTCGATGTCGGCCTGGGTGATCCCGGCCCTCGTCAGCTTCTCCTCGAGGTCCGGGTCGGCCAGCAGGATGTCGCGGAGCGGCACGCCCGAGGTGGCCGCCTTGGCGGCCGCGGTCGCGACCAGGTCGTGTGCCTCCGGGCCGCCGATGGCGGTGCGGAGCAGCGCGGAGACCCGCTCGGCGAGCGGCAGGCCGCCGGCCGCGCTCAGGTTGGCGGCCATCTTGCCGGTGTCGACCTCCAGGTTGGCCAGCAGCTCCGCGCCCCAGGACGCGGCGGAGGCGGCGACCTGGAGCAGCTGGCCGTACGGCTGCCATTCGGCGTGCCACGCTCCCGCGGCGCGCTGATGCTCCTGTTCCGCGGCGGCGACGAGGGTGGCGAGCAGGCCTGGCGCCTGTTTCGCACAGCCGAGGACGGCGACGGCGGCGACGGGGTTGACCTTGTTCGGCATGGCGGACGAGCCGCCGCGGCGCGGCGCGGCGCCGCCGTCCGGGCTGCCGCTGCCGGTGTCGGTGCCTGCGCCTTCCGCGACCTCGGCCACCTCGGTCTGCGCCAGCAGCGTCACGTCCCTGGCGATCTTGGACAGCGCCGCCGTGACGCGGGCGGACGCGGCGCCGACGTCGATGATCCGCAGCCGCTCGGTGTGCCACGGCAGCGGCGGGTCGGCCAGCCCCAGCTCGTCGGCGAGCATCGCCTTGACGCGGATGCCGTCTGGCCCGAGGGAGGCGAGGGTGCCCGCCGGGCCGCCGAACTGCACGGCGAGCCGCGTGTCCCTGACCAGCGTGAGGCCGCTGATCGCGGCGTCCAGGCCGGCGAGCCAGCCCGCGGCCACCGCCCCGAACGTCACCGGCACCGCCTGCTGCAGCAGCGTCCGGCCGATCATCGGGGTGGGCCGGTGCTCTCGTGCGAGCTCCGCGGCGGCTGCCGCGGCGGCCGTCAGGTCGGCGCGGGTCGCGTCGATGGCCACGGCGGCCAGCAGCATCGCCGCCGTGTCGAGGATGTCCTGGCTGGTCGCGCCCCGGTGCACCACCCGGCCCGGCTGCCCGCCCACCTGACGGGCCAGCGCCCTGGCCAGCCCGGGGACGGGATTGCCGGTCAGCGCGGACAGCTCGCCGAGTTCCGCGATGTCGAAGTCTGCCGCGCGGGCCGCACGCGTGACCGCGCCGCCCGTTCCCGCGGGCGCGAGCCCGGCGCGTTCCAGGGCCCTGGCCAGGCCCGCCTCCGCGTCGAGCATGGCCTGGAGCCACGCCCGGTCGTCGATGATCGCGCTGCCGCGCGCGAATACGCCCCCGAACAAGCTCCCGGATGTTCCGGCATTCTGGTCAGGCATGTCCGGATGTTATCGTCCGAACATGCTCGATGTTCCTTTCGGCGGCCCTGAGCTGCCGCAGCGTCGCAACCTCGTCACCGAGATCCCCGGCCCGGCCTCGCGGGCCTTGTTCGAGCGCCGCCTGGGCGCTGTCGCCAGGGGCGTCTCGACCACGCTGCCGGTCTTCATCACCGCGGCCGGCGGCGGCATCCTGCTCGACGCCGACGGCAACTCGCTGATCGACTTCGGGTCGGGCATCGCGGTCGTGTCGGTGGGCAACGCCGCGCCCGCCGTGGCGTCCCGGGTGTCCGCGCAGGTGGCGCAGTTCACCCACACCTGCTTCATGGTGACGCCGTACGAGGGCTACGTCGAGGTCTGCGAGCAGCTGGCCCGGCTGACGCCCGGCGATCACGAGAAGCGGTCGGCGCTGTTCAACTCCGGCGCCGAGGCGGTGGAGAACGCGGTCAAGATCGCCAGGCACTACACCGGCCGCCAGGCGGTGGTGGCGTTCGATCACGCCTATCACGGCCGGACGAACCTCACCATGGCGCTGACCGCCAAGAACATGCCGTACAAGCAGGGGTTCGGCCCGTTCGCCGGGGAGGTCTACCGGGTGCCGATGGCCTACCCGCTGCG
>Ga0335075_10002672_pt1 | contig 28512 bp, 31 predicted proteins | sample Lox_Sample_24_FD_206723 | JGI IMG/M metagenome (GOLD analysis project Ga0335075, IMG submission 206723) | Soil microbial communities from Loxahatchee National Wildlife Refuge, Florida, United States - Lox_Sample_2.4 | ecosystem: Environmental > Terrestrial > Soil > Wetlands | place: USA...
CGGCCAGACGGCGCACGCGGAGCTCAGGGCGCTGGCCTTCCGCCGCATACGGCGACGGCGCCGTCTTCCGCTGCTCAGGTTCACTGTGGGCTGGGGGGCGTGGCTCAGCAACCGTCGCGTACAGATATGGGACCGGTGGTTCCGGCTTCGCACGCTGGACGCCTATCGGGGCACCCCGCAGCCGTAGTCGGACGGCATGGTCAGTGCGCGGTTATCCGCCATGTGCGACTGCTCAAAAGCATCCGCTCTTGCCGTCACTGGTGCGCAGCAACAGACCTTGCCTTGGGCAGCCGATGGATCATGATGGCAAGACAGCCTACGTACGGGCAGGAGGCGGCATGCCGGCCTTTGATGAGTACCGCAAGCAGCGGACCGTGCTTCTCACGACCCGCAAGCGCGACGGCGCGACCGTCGGGACTCCAGTCAACATTGCCTTGGGCCCGGATGGGCGCGCCTACTTCCGCACGTGGTCGGCAACCGGGAAGGCCAAGCGCATGCGTAACTTTCCGCAGGTGTGGATCGCGCCGTGCACCGCGCGTGGGAAGGCCACCGGTCCTCAGCGCCAGGCGACCGCACTGCTGCTGTCTGGGCTGGACGCCGCCGTGGCGGCCAGGGCGCTCGCCGCGAAGTACCCGGTGCTGCAAGGATTCCTGGTTCCGGCCTTTCACCGGCTTACCAAGAAGACCACCGTCCACTACGAGCTTCTGCCCCCTGACGTTGCGTGAGTGTCCATTAATACCCGGCCATTGGCCGGCCGAATGATCACCGGTGGCTGCCGTAGAGCTTGCCGCTGCCCGGGTGGGCGGCAGCACACGGCCTTGCGGTCGATCAAGAAATGCGAGTCTCCGGCTGCTGGATAACCAATGAGGCCACCCGGCCGCCGGCCCCGGCTGGTGTCTGATCAAGCCTCGGCGCGGTAATAGTGGTTCAAATTTTTCGGCTTCGCGCCGCGGGGGTGTCCTCTCCGGGCGGGCCCGTCCGTCCTTCTCACAGGTGGCGCTCGCCACCACGCGGAGAGAAACGAGGAGACCGATGACCAGCAAGACCACCACGGCAGGTTCCGACGCCGACCGGCAGGCCGTTCTCGACGTGCTCGCGCGCTTGTACCAGGCGTGGGGAGCCGGCGACGCCGAGGCGTTCGTGGCCGATTACACCGAGGACGCCAGCGTGATCCAGCCCGGCGTCTACGAGAAGGACCGCGAGGAGATCCGCAGCAATATAGCCGCGGCGTTCGCGGGCCCGCTCAACGGGTCGCGGGTCGCCGCCCGCCCGGTGAACGTCCGCTTTCTTACCGGCGACACGGCCATCGTGATCAGCGAGGACGGGATCATCTTCCCCGGGCAGGACACTGTTGCGAGCGAGCGCCTGGTGCGCGCGACCTGGGTGCTGGTCAGGCGCGACGGCGGCTGGCGCATCGCCTCCTACCACAACAGCCCCGCCAGCTGAGGCGCCGTCTTCCGGGTACGGGGCGCCTGCCTTCCGGGGGGAGCCGCCCCGCATCCGGATCCGGACAGTTCCGGATCCGCAACGGCGTTGGCACGGTCGTGATCGCCAGAGTAAAACGGTGTGGACTTCGTCCCCTGAACGGAAGGAGCCTTGACGATGGCGCTGTATGTGGCCTTGTGCTACTACGACCGGGACCAGTACTGGGACTCGCCGCCGGAGACGGAGTTCTCCCCCGAGTACACCGAGTTCGCCCGGCGGGCCACCGAGGCCGGGGTCATGCGCGGTGGCGAAGCTCTGTACCCGGTGACCATGTCGACCACCATCACCGTCTCGGGCGGCAAGGGCGGCGACGTCCTGGTGACCGACGGCCCGTACGCCGAGGCGAAGGAGGTCTTGGCCGGGTATTTCCTGCTGGAGGCGGCCGACCTGGACGAGGTCATCGCGTGGGCGGCGCAGATCCCGGCTGCCTGGCGAGGGAAGATCGAGCTTCGCCCGGTAGCGCCGGCCCACGCCTAGGCACCCTGGCATGGACGCTGCCGACACTCTGGCCGAGGTGCTGAAGGGCGAAGGTCCCAGGGTGGTGGCCACACTGGCCAGGACCATCGGCGACCTGGCCGTCGCCGAGGACGCGCTCTCCGAGGCCACGATCACCGCCCTGGATGCCTGGCCCAAAACGGGGATCCCTGACAACCCGCGGGCCTGGCTCGCGGTGGTCGCGCGCCGCAAGGCGCTTGACCTGCTGCGACGCGAGTCAGCCCGGGCCGCCAAGGAGACCGCCGCGTTCCGCTGGGGAACCGGGGCCGCACCGGACCAGATCGAGGAGGCGATCGAGGCGATGGAGCCAGAGACGTCTCTGCGCGACGACATGCTGCGCCTGATCTTCACCTGCTGCCACCCGGCGCTCAGCCGTGAGGCCCAGGTGGCCCTCTCGCTGCGCACGCTGGCCCGGCTCGAGGTGCCGGCCATCGCCCGCGCCTTCCTGGTGCCTGAGGCCACCATGGCCAAGCGCCTGGTACGAGCCCGCGCCAAGATCGCCACGGCCCGCATCCCCTACGCGATCCCCGCCGACACCGAGCTTCCCGGCCGGCTGGCCGCAGTGCTGGCCGTGGTGTACCTGATCGCCACCGAGGCCCACGCCCCGACCGGCGGGGACGCGGTGGCCCGGGTCGATCTCGAGGCCGAGGCGATCCGGCTGGCCCGCATGCTGGCCAGCCTGATGCCCGACGAGCCTGAGGCGCTGTCCCTGCTCGCCTTGTTGCTGCTGACCTCGGCCCGCACCCCCGCCCGCGCCGACGCCGACGGTAACCCGGTGACCCTGGCCGGCCAGGACCGCACCCTCTGGAACCGAGCCGCGATCGCCGAGGGTTCGGCGTGGCTGTCCGAGGCGGTGGCCCGGTCCGGCGGGGTCGCCGGGCCCTATCAGATCCAGGCTCACCTCGCCGCGGCCCACTCGACCGCGCCCAGCTGGCAGGAGACAGACTGGGACCGGATCGTCGGCCTCTACGACCTGCTCGGGTCGATCACGGCCAGCCCGGTGGTGGCGCTCAACCGGGCGGTCGCGGTTACCGAGCGCGACGGCCCCGAGGCGGGGCTGGCTGCCCTGAAGACCATCGCCGGCCTGGAATACTCCCATCTGTGGCACGCTGCCCTGGCGGACAACCTGTGCCGGCTCGGTCGCACGAGCGATGCGGCCGGAGAACTTCACACCGCAGTGACCCTGGCGCCCAGCGAAGTCGAACAACGCCTCCTGCAGGGCCGTCTGCGCACCGTGCGGTCCGAGCTCGGCTGACCGCCTTCTAGTCTTCTCGCTTCCCCGGATATGTCCTCCGCCCGCTTCACCGTTCGTCCTTTCCCTGCAAGCGGTCCCCGATCTCGCGGATCGCCCAGGAAAGGAGAAGCAGATGACTGGCAGCAGCACCAAGCAGGCCGGGGCGCCGAGCTGGAGCGCATTGCAGCGCTGGACGTTGGGCGTCACGTCGATGGCAGCCTTCATGGCCGGGATGGACGCCCTGGTGGTGACCGTAGCTTTGCCGACCATTCATGCCGACCTCGGGGCCGCCACCTCGGCCCTGAGCTGGACGGTCGTCGCATACGCACTGGGTTTCGCCGCCGTCGTGCTCGCGGGCGTCGCGCTCGGCGACCGCTTCGGGCGGCGGGGGGTCTTCCTCACCGGGCTGGCCTTGTTCACCGTCGGCTCGGCTGGTTGCGCCCTCAGCCCGAACGTCGGCCTGCTGATCGCTACCCGAGCCATCCAGGGCGTCGGCGGCGGGCTCGCCGTGCCCCTGTCACTCGTGCTGATCAGCGAGGTCTTCCCACCCCAGCAGCGGGCCCGGGCCATCGGGATCTGGGGGGCGATCACCGGCATGGCGGTCGCTGTCGCCCCGCTGGTCGGAGGAGCCATCGTGTCCGGCCTCGCCTGGCGGTGGATCTTCTGGGTCAACGTGCCCATCGGCGTCGCCGTACTCGCCGCCGGCCTCACCCGCCTGGCCCGCAGCCCGAAGGTGTCAGCACGTATCGACCTCGTCGGCATGCTCCTCGGGGCGTTCGCCGTCGGTGCCATCGCCTATGCCATCCAGGAAGGCCCCACCGTCGGCTGGACGTCGGCGCAGGTCCTCACCGCAGGCATCGGCGGTCTGGTCCTGGCCGGTGCCACCATGGCCTGGGAGCGGCGCTGCGCGTACCCGATGGTGCCGCCCGGGCTTCTCGCGAACCGGTCCTTCGCCGCCGCGGCGGCCGGCCGGTTCTTCCTCGGAGTGGCCCTGTACGGTGCTGGCTTCCTGTTCCCGCAGTTCCTCCAGCTGGAGCATCACTACAGCCCCATCGGGGTGGGCGTCGCGTTTCTGGCCTGGACTGGCGTGAGCCCGTTCGTCGCACCGATCGCCGGGCAGATCGCTCAGCAGCGCGGTGAGCGCACCCCCATGATCGCGGGCATGGCCGCCATGACGGTCTCGGTCGTTGCCCTCGCCGTGTTCGTGCGGCCAGACAGCAGCTACCTCGTCCTGGTCGGGCCGCTGCTGGTAGCCGGCGTCGGGACCGCCCTGGCCTTCCCGACAACGGCCTCGGCGACCATGCAGGCCGTGACCCCGGACCAGATGGGGCCCGCCGGAGGTGTCGGGACCGTCGCGTTTCAGCTCGGCGCGGCACTCGGGGTCTCACTGGTCAGCGCCGTGTTCAGCTCCGCTGGCGGATACGCCTCTGCGGCGACCTTCGTCGACGGTCTGCGTCCGGCTCTCGTCGCGGTCGGAGTCGTCACCGCGATCGGGGTCGCGGCCGTGAACCGCTTTCGCGGCACGGTGGCCAACGGCGGCCAGGCCGCCGACACCACGGTCCGCATGCCCGACCGAGTGCCCGACCGGGAGCTCGCAGGCCGAGGCTGACGCTCGCCGGCGGGCAGGACGCCAAGTCCGGGGACCTGCTGCAGGGTGCCTTCGAGAAGCGTGCCGGCCTGGGCGGGGGAACGGCCGGAGCCCGGCGCTGTCCGGGCTCCGGCCGGCTCACCGGGCCGCCGGCAGCCCGGCGACCCCGCCTGAAAAGCGGAAGGCCGGCGGTTCGACCCCCGGCCCTGACCACAAACAAGTCGACTGGCAACCAGCGAGCCTATGGCCAGGCTGCGCGGCTAAGAGAAGCGTTACACCTGTTCCAGCAAGCGCCTGCCAGATCTCCGGCAGGCCCTCCTTCTTCGTGATCGCGAGCTGGACTTGGCGGCCGCCCACCTGTCCGGTAATGACTATCCAGTCGCGTGAGGCCAGCCCGGAAGGCATCTGGCTGACCGTGATGGATGATTCGTATCCGGTAAATACATACTCGCGGAGGGCTTGCGGCATGGAGATCATGAAGGCGTTAGTGCCGACAACCAGCCGCTTCGGACCTCTGAAGGGGATCCAATAACCCCGGTTACCCCTAAATCCGCCCGTCCCCAGCTGGCTGACGTGGTCAAGGCGGGTCGCAAAGCAGACCCGCGCCTCTATCTCCCCGCGCAGTGGAGCGTTCCCGGCGCGCTCACGGTCTCGGCGCTTGAACATATACACCCAGCCGGAGGCGATGATTGCCAGTCCAATGAGCGGCGGGAGCGGGTTCATGCTCAGTCTCCTAGTCTCGGATTAGTCATCCGCTCTGCCGCTGTTTCAGCCAGGCCCGGACACAGCCGAACTATAGGGCGGAGCTGTGTTCGATGTCACCGGCCGCTTCCGTGTGTTTGGTGCCTGTGACACAGTCCTGACCGTGCCGTTGGGCGATCTGCCGGACTGGTTGCCGGCTTGGTGTCTGGACCATCTGGGTAACGAACCCGCCGAGGTGCTGTTCCAGCTGCAGCAAGTCTCGATGGTGTTCGGCCTTCGGCTGGCTGGTGGCACGGAGGTCGTGGTGAAGACGCGCGCCGATGACGGCCGGGCCGTCTCGTGTGTCACGGCGCAGGCCCGGTTGGCCGGGCGCGGGTTTCCGTGCGCCCGGCCGCTCACGCCGGCTGTCGGTGTCGGTTCGCTGGCTGTGCACGCCGAGGAGTTCCGGCCCGGCGGCGAGATGCTGGGCGGGGACTCGCCCGACGTGGCCGCGTGCTACGCGGAGGTATTCGCCCGGCTGATGGCCGAACTGGCCGGCGTGACCGTCGCGCCGCCGCTGCCGAACCCGCCGTGGGTGCGCTGGGACCACACAATTTCCGGGGTGTGGCCGGCCATCGGCTTCCTTGATGACCGGGACCAGAGCGTCGTGCCCGGGTACGTCGTTGAGGTGGCGGAGCGGACTCGCAGGCGGATACTGGCCGCCGGCCTGCCGTGCGTGCTGGGCCACGCCGACTTCGAGGCACAGAACCTCCGGTGGCACGGCCGGCAGCTGTGGGCGGTGCACGACTGGGACAGCCTGGCGTGGCAGCCGGAGGCGGCGCTGGCGGGAGCGGCGAGTGGGGGGTTCGCCAGTGCCGGGCCGCCCATGCTGGCGCCGATCGAAAGCTCCGAGGCGTTCCTGGTGGCTTATCAGAACGCCTCCGCCGGGCCGATGCCTAGCGCCGTGAACCTTTGAGGGGTCCAGGTAGTCAGTTTGTTAGTGCATTGAGAGGACCTGGTGCAGACGGCGCTGGCCCGGTCCTGGTCGCGGTGGGAGCGGATCGGGCGGCGCGACGATCCCGAGGTCTACGTGCGCCGGGCAAGGTGATCGCGATCGCGTCCGGTGACAGCCCGGTGTGAATGGCGGGACCCGCGGTATTGGTAGCGGTGTTCACCGGGATGATGTCTTGTGGCCCGGGGTGCCCGCTGGGCAGGACGTAGAGGGTCATGCCGTTCGGGGTGAACGCCATGACGCCTGGCTGCCCGCTGGCCAGGATCGGCCTGCCGCCGGCTCCGGTGGCGGTGCTGACCGGAACGATGAACCCTCGGTTGGACCCGCCGAAGCCCCCGTCCACGTAGAGGGTCCTGCCGTCCGGCGTGATCGCGAAGGCCGTGTCGAGGCCGTGGGGCGGGGCCACCCGGATGGCCGGCAGCGCGGTGTTGGCCGCGGTGCAGATGGGGGTCACCGTGCCAGAGTCCCAGTCGCCGACGTTGAGGGTCTTCCCGTTCGGGGTCATCAGCACGGTGGCGGGCACCGAGGCGGCAACCTTGATGTGTGCCCCGGCCCGGCTGCGGCGGCCAAAGCGAGCGCCACCCCGGAAGCCAACCCGATACCGAATTTGATCATGGCTCTCCTACGGCTGGTGCGGCAAATATGACATCTGTCAATCAGCACCGCAACGTCTGAAAGAGACCACCAAGGGGCGTGTTGAGCCGCGATTATCCAGAGTCCTACCTTAAATCCCCAGGCCCGACCCCCAGTCCGGTCGGTCGTCGTAACCGCGTAATGGCGTCGTCATAACCGCGTAAGGGCACAGCATTTCGCGCGTGCCTGCCTCCCAGTCGGGTATCAGCGCAGGCCAAGGCGGGCTTGCTGACGAGGGGGGTCTGGCTGATGGGCTGGGATCTTAGATTGCGCCGGGCAGCGTGCTTCCTCGGCTGCGTGGCGGCCGGCATTACGGTCGCGCTGCCGGCCCTGGCTTCGACCCACTCGTCTGGGCCGGCCGGGAGCGGGTCGGCCGGAACTCCGTCCTGGACGGTGTATCACGATGATCCGGCGGGCCGCGGCGTCGCCGCCGGGGTGGGCTCGGTGGACACGGCTACCCGGGCGTGGACCTCGCCGATGCTGAACGGGCAACTGTACGGCGAGCCGCTGGCGTTCGGTAACCGGGTATATGTAGCGACCGAGAACGACACCGTCTACGCCCTGTCCGCGGCCACCGGCGCCATAGCCTGGTCGACCCAGCTGGGCCAGACGGTGCCGGCCGGCACCCACCTGCTGTGCAGCAACATCATCCCGAACGTGGGCATTACCGGTACGCCGGTTATCGACCCGGCCCGTCATGAGATCTTCGTTGTGGCCGATGAGCTGAAGAACGGCAAGCCGCACCACATGCTGACCGGGCTGAACACCGCCACCGGCCAGGTTGAGCTGTCTGAGGACGTGGACCCGCCCGGCCAGGCCCCGGCCAACCTGCTGCAGCGCACCGGGCTGACCATCGACGACGGGCACGTGTACTTCGGCTACGGCGGCAACGCCGAAATGTGCGGGTTCTACCGGGGCCGTCTCGCGTCGGTCCCCGAATCAGGCGGGACACCGCACTTCTTCACCACCGCTGTGGAACCCGGCGATGACCGCGGAGCGATCTGGATGGGCGGTGCCGCGCCGGCCGTCGGCCCGAACGGTGACCTGTGGGTGACCACGGGCCCCGGAACGGAGTACTCAAACAAGCGCCCCTACGACTACAGCGACGCGATCCTCGAGATTTCCCCGTCCCTGCACCTGGTGCAGTTTTTCGCGCCCGCTAACTGGGCGACCAATGACGGTGATGACCTGGACATGACCATCGAGCCGGTCCTGCTGCCCGACGGCCAGGTCATCTTGACCGGCAAGAACACGATCGTGTTCCTGCTCAACGGCAAGCACCTGGGCGGCATCGGCCACCAGCTGGCGCAGATCGGCCCGGTCTGCACCACCAACATCGACGGCGGCATCGCCAACGTCGGGATGACCGCGTACCTGCCGTGCGAGGGCAGCGTGCTCGCCGTCAAGGCGGTCAGCTCACCGCCGAAGCTGCGCTTGCTGTGGAACTCCGGCGTCGGCGGCGGGCCTCCGATCGTCGCCGGTGGCCTGGTCTGGACGATCGGCCAGAACGGCCGGCTGTACGGCCTCGACCCGGCCACCGGCAAGATACGGCAGCAGGCCCTCATCGGCATGCCCGCGAACCACTTCCCGACGCCCGGCATCGGAGCCGGCCTTTTGCTCGCTCCCAGCGCCCAGAACGTGATCGCCTTCCGGGCACCAGCCGTCACCACCAGCGTTCACCGCCAGCGTCCTGGCCGTCACGCCACCCGGTGAACGCGGCTCTGCGGACCCCGGCGCGAGATTTGTCAGCCACCGGATCCGGGCGGAGCCGCTTCGGCGCTACGGCGGGCACCGGATCTTCCGGGCGGCGCAGCGGCGCCTGGATTTCAAAGACCTGCTTGCCCGGCTCCTTGTCGTTGATCTCCAGGAAGAAGTCGCGACCCGGACCGACGTGTGCGTAGCCATGCTCCTCGATCCACGACATCACGTCATGGACGATCCGGGGCCAGACCTCGCGAGTGGTGCCCTGCCGGACGCATGACGCGACTTCGACGCCGGGCAGCAGCACGATCTCGGCCGGGTCGTTCGCGACTGTGACGCTGTCCGGGATCGGAGTTCCGAGGAACATCTCGATGCGCTTGCCGGAATCCTCGCCCGTGATGTCGTAACAGGTCAGGTAGACCCGGTTGGGGCTGAGCCCCATGTCCGCGACTACGGCGCTCAGCACGTCGTGTGCCTCGTTGACTACCGGGGCAATGTTGTCCGGGCCGAAACCCGGAATGGGGCGCGCGACGGCGAGCAGCCGCTGCGCCGGGGCGGTCTTCACGACGATGTCGTCAGCCATTTCGTCTTCCCTTTCGATCGCTCGGAGGCGCGCCTCGACGCGGGACAACGCGGATCGGGTCAGCTCGATCTGCCGCTCCAGCTCGGCCTGCCGGAGCAGCAGCATCCCGCGCAGCTCCATGGCCGTGATGCCACCCAGCAACTGGCGGACCTCAGCTAGCGAGAAACCGAGACCGCGCAAGGCGACGATCCGGTTCAGGTCGCGCAGCTGAGCGATGGAGTAGCTGCGATAACCGGTGACCGGGTCCACCTGTGCCGGGGCTAGCAGCCCGATCTCGTCGTAGTGCCGGAGCATGCGGATGGAGATGTCCCCGAGCCGGGCGAACTCTCCGATGGTGAACATGTCAGCTACTGTCCTGCCTCTCACGATGTGAGGGTCAAGCACGGTGCTCCGCACAGCCGCGGCCGTCACTGCTCGGCGAAGATCCGGCGCTTGAGGTTCTCGGTGATCCCGTATTCATAGGCGCGGTGTTCGCCCCAGGGCCAGCTGTGGACCATGCCGCTCCCGTCCACCTCCATATAGGTGGAGTCGAGCGGCTTGCCGCGAACGCGGTCCAGCAGCCAGTCGGCCACCATGGTCAGCGGCTCAGGCCCCAGGCGGCTGGCCATCGAGGCGTGCAGGGCGTGGAGTTCGCCCTCGTAGAGCATCAGCGTCTTGGGTTCCGGCACGGCGTCGAGGAACTTGAACGTGCTGCTGAGCTCGCTGAGCTCGTCATCTTCCCCGGCGACGACGCAGACGGGCATCCGGATGGCCGGCGCGTAGCCCACCGGGTCCATCCTGAACATGAGCTTGTCCAGCTCGTCCTCGGTGGTGGTCTGGGTCATGTACATGAACCGCAGCTTGAACGTCGGGCTGGCGGTCTGGAAGATGGAGAACTCGCCCGGCTCGAAGCAGGTCATGGCGACCGCCACGGCCGCGTAGCGGGGCTCGGCCGCCGCGAGCGTCGTCGCCCAAAGCGATCCCATGCTCAGGCCGCTCAGGACGATGCGGGCCGAGTCGATGTCGGGCCGCCGGTCGAGGTAGTCAAACGCGACCGGGCCGAGCTGGCCGTAGGTGTCCGGGTCGTAGGGGATCTCCCGGCACAGCGACTCGCCGGTGCCGGGACCGTCCAGGGCGAGCATCGCGAACCCGCGCGACAGCCAGCGGTCGCCGTCCATGGCCGCCGAGATCTCCTTGTAGGCGTCCATCCCGTTGGTGAAGACGACGCAAGGCACCGGCGACCGGTCATGCCCGGGCGGGAAGTGCAGGTAGGCAGGCACGGTCTGGCCCTCAAACGGCAGCTCAACGCGCTCGATCCGGCGCCCGGCCAGCTTGATGAACTCGCCGTAGCAGCCAATCTTCTTCGCGTTGAGCTCAAGCTGCAGCTCGGTGTTGGCATAGATGGGCCACTGCGCCATCCCGTACAAGGCGGCCGCGGTGAAGAAGCTCTCGCGGGCCGTCATCTCATGCCCCTGCTCCAGCATCCACCGGGCGCGCAGCTCGCGACGCCGGGCGGCTTTCATCATCTCTCTGGAGATGTCGTTGTACTTGGTGATCGCGTGACGCAGCGCGGTGAAGTCAGCGCCCGAATCGTGCCCGCAGACGGCGGCCATGAACCCCAGGCGCGGCTGATCCCATTCGGGTCCCTGCAGGGCGATCGCGGCGTTGAGTGCCCACTCCTGACCGGAGAAGCGCGCGACCCGGCGGGTGACTTCCAGCGGCATCGATGGCATCTGCGCCTCCTATTTCAGCTGCTCCGAGCGTGTCATATTTGTGTGCGCAGGTATTTCGCGTGGCGCCGGTTCGTCCCGGCACGCCTGGTACATTCCCCGGCGAGTCTGCTACATTCACGGGAATGGCAGAGAATCCACCGCTGCGGCCGTGGCTTGAAGCGTTTGTGCATCGCGACCCGCAATTCGTTGACTCGTACATGGCGATGCGCGACCGCATCCTGAAAGACGGTGCTATTCCGGCCAGGTACAAGCTGCTCATGGGCATGATCATCGATACGATCGCCGCGCACCCGGACGGGGTCAGGGCGCTCGCCAACGACGCCCGTGCCGCGGGCGCCTCGGAAGCCGAGGTCACCGAGGCGCTCGAGGTCGCCTGCCTGTACGGCGGCACCCCGGCGCTCGTGATGGGCGCCAACGCGTTCCCGGGCTGACCAGCCGGCGAACGAGGCCGGGGAGCGGGAAGGCCTCACGATCGGTTAGGTTGCCCACTATGGGACTCTTCGACCTGGTAGGCGCCCAAGGATTTGCTGGCCAGCTTCGCCGCCGCCGAAGTTGGCAAGCACTTCCAGAACGGCGGCCTCGGCCATCTGGACCGCGAGCGGGCCCGGCTGGAGGCCCAGCAGCAGGCCCATCATCTGTGGGACCACCGGTACTAGCCACGGCTGGCCCCTGTCGGCCGACGACTGGGATGCGCAAGATGATGTTCTTTCTCTTGAACGGCTACCGCGTCATCGCCCATGACCGGCGCGGCCACGGGCGATCCACCCAGACCAGCGGCGGCCATGACATGGACCGCTATGCCGTCGGCCATTCGACTGGTGGCGGCGAGGTCGTGCGCTATCTGGCCGGCGGAGTTCAAGGACAAGTCGCGGGCCATCGCTCTGAATTTACCGCGACCTGGCCGCCGGGCCATTTTGTGCTTTCAGCCGGCCAAGCGTGACACGAGAGGCGGGGATTGCTATTTTCCCGTGCCAAGCGCGGCTCACCCGCTGGCCGTGGGCGCGCGCGTCGCTGCCGGCCGGGGTCCGCTCCGGTGCGTGGTGCGCCGGGATATCGCTGCTGTGCCTGGCCGCCGATATCGCGACCAAGGCATGGGCGCTGTCGGCCCTGCGCGGGCACCCGGTCACCGTCGCGGGCGGCCTGGTGCGGCTCCAGCTCGTCATCAATCACGGTGCGGCCTTCGGCATCGCCGCGCACTTCGAGCCGCTGCTGACGCTGGCCAGCGTCGCTGGCGTCATTCTTCTCGGGTTGTGGGCGGCCCGGGCATCGGCCATGGCCGAGAAGCTCGGGGCCGCGGTCGCCGCGGCCGGCGGAGCCGGCAACCTCCTGGATCGCCTGGCCCGCCCGCCCGCGGTGCTGCACGGCGGCGTGGTGGACTGGCTCCACCTCTCCTTTTACGGCCCGACCTTCAACCTGGCCGATATCTGGCTCCGGGGCGGCCTGCTCGTAGCAGGCGGCGTCTGGCTGTGGCACCAGCGCGCCGGCCATGTCCTAGGACGATGACCCGCCGGGAATGACTATCAGCTGGCCGGCCAGTTCCGCCTGGTCGCGCTCCTGTTCGGTCAGGCCTCCCCAGATCCCGTGGAACTGCCGGGTCCGCATCGCGAACGCCAGGCATTCCCGCCGGACCAGGCAGCGCGCGCAGATCGCCTTGGCCTGGGCCACCTGTTCCAGGGACTTACCGGTAGACGAGACCGGGAAGAACAAGTCTGGGTCAGCGGAACGGCAGGCCGCACCCAGCCGCCAGGCGCCATCGGCAATCAAGCGCGCCGCCCAGGCCTGGAATGGGCGCTGCTGACGCGCGGACCGCCACTTACGTGTTAGCTGCATGGAGCCGTCCATCGGATATGTTCAGCGGCCCTCCGCCGCCAGGTGCGTTCAGCTTCCATCCCGCCGGGGTGAGCCGTCGTCACACGCCGCGGGTGATTCGGCCGCGGCACTAGCAGGCCGCCGCCTCGCCCGCCTGCGCCAGCGGCATGCCAGCCACGGTCAGCGTGACCTCGATGTTGTCCTGGGTGGCGGCCGAGTACGGGCAGCGCTCGTGCGCGCGGGCCATCAGGTCAGCCGCCTCGGTCACGGTCATGTTCGGCGCCTGCAGGTCGAGCGAGACCATCAGCCCGAAGCTGCCGTTACCGGCCGGGCCGATCCCGACCTGGCAGGTGATCTGCGACCCGGACGCGTCGAGGCTGCGGCCGCGGGCGATGCCGAGCAGCACGGACTGGAAGCTGGCCGCGTAGGCGACCGCGAACAGCTGCTCCGGGTTGGTGCCGGGTCCGCCGTTCCCGCTCATTTCGGCCGGCACGGAGAGGTCGACGTCGAGCCCGCCCTCGCTGGCGCGGCCGGCGCCATCGCGCCCGCCCTGCACCACGGCCTCCGCGGCGTACAGGATGGTCCGGGGCACAGCGGGTACTGGGTGGCTGCGTCTCCGCCCAGAAGCCACCCGCGTGTTCATCAGGCTGATCCAGGCTCCACGCCAGGCCAGGAGGCGGGCCAGCTGGGTTGTGTCGGGAAGATGGGGCGCTTGCGTTCGGGTCATCGAGGTCATCTCCCTTCGGCCGGGGAGCTTTGTTCTCGAGCCAACCAGCGTGGCGCCCGGCGGGGTGATCTGGCCTCACTCGGGCCGGGTGATTCGGCACTCGGCGAAGGCGGGCCGTGACCGCGCGCGAAGGCACAAAACGGCTATGGTTAGGCCTCGATGACTACTGCAACGCCGCCCACCAGGGATCTGTACCTCGTCGTCGGGTATGACGGGTCTCCTCCCGCCAGCCGGGCGCTGGAATCCGCGGCCGCCTTGATGCGGGGCCGGACGGGCCGCATCGACGTGCTGTACGTGGCTCACCTGTCCAGCACGGTCATGCTGTCGGCCGATGCCGTGGCCGAAATGGAAGCCGACTTCGACGAGATCGCGGAGGAGCTTCGCAAGCAGGCCCACGAGCAGCTGCGCGGACGCGATCTCGCCTGGGAATTCCGGCGTCGCCAGGGCGTCATCGCGGAAGAGCTGATCGCGGCGGCCACCGGCATCCGCACCGACCACCCCGACGACACCGTCGTGATCGTGGTCGGGAGTTCCTCTCACGCCATGCACCGCATGGTCGGTTCGGTCGCCGTCAGCCTGGCCCGCCACTCACCCGTGCCCCTGGTGGTCGTGCCCTAGGGCGCACCGGCCGCTGGCTCCGGGCGGAGCAGCAGCCGGCCGCCGATGCCACCGGCCTCCATCCGTGTGCGGGCCTGAGCGGCGGCCGACAGCGGTAGCCGGCCCGTGCTCGGTGACGTAGGCGGCTCGCATCCGCGTTGGCAAGGTCATGAGATCCGGCTACCCGCTGGCGCGGCTGGCCATCCCGGGGTGCGCCACAAACGCGGGGACGGCTAGCTCGGCAAAGCCAGAAACGAGATGTATCGTGTTATCTACCGTGCGGCCGTGCGGCTGACACGGGCGGGCGGAAGGCGGTGCGCGGCATGTTCGAGAGGTTCACTGACCGGGCGCGGCGGGTCGTGGTCCTGGCGCAGGAAGACGCCAGTCTGCTGAACCACAACTACATCGGCACCGAGCACCTGCTGCTCGGCCTGATCCACGAGGGCCACGGCGTGGCGGCGCAGGCGCTGGAGTCGCTCGGTATCAGCCTGGAGGCGGTGCGCCAGCAGGTCGAGCAGATCATCGGCCGGGGCCAGGATGCCCCGCGCGGGCACATACCGTTCACTCCGCGCGCCAAAAAGGTGCTGGAACTGGCGATGCGCGAATCCGACGCGCTGGGCCACGTCCACGTCGACACCGAGCACCTCCTGCTTGGCATGATCCGGGAAGGCCATGGCGTGGCCGCCCAGGTGCTGGTCAGACTGGGTGGTGATCTCAACAGCGTGCGGCAGCAGGTGATCGCGCGGCTGCCGCGCCAGGCCGGGACGGGCGCGATCGGTGCGGGCCGCCGGCTGGGCAAGGGGGAGCGGCAGCGGCTGATCGATGACGCCCTGGCCCGCATCGGCTACGTGGATCAGCGGCTGGCCGCGGTCGAACGCTGGGTCGGGCTGGCACCCGACCTGGAGGGTCTCGACCAGGAGATGGTGCACGTGCGCCGCGAAAAGGAATCCGCGATCGACAGCCAGGACTTCGAAGCCGCCGCCGCACTGCGCGACAAGGAGAAAGAGCTGTTCGACCGCAGGACCAGCCGGGAACTGGAGTGGACCGGGGCCGCGGAAGGCCGCTCGTCCCTGGCCGCCGAGTTCGGCCGGATGAACGCCGAACTGGAGCGGCTGCGGGCCGTTCTGCGCGAGCACGGCATCGAACCAGCTGACGGCGCCGAATAACGGGCGCTACCAGGCCGAGCCGGGCCGCCAGTCACAGACCAGCTCGCCCGACACATCGACCGGTACGGATACCGGCAGAACGTAGATCCAGCCATCCTGGTCCGCGGTGCGGCGGATCCCCTCCGGGGTCAGCACCGAGGACGGCCCCTGCCACAGTTGCCATCCCCGCGCGGCGTACAGGTGGCCGCCGTCGGCGCTGGCCCCCAGAGCGCCGAGCTGATACGCCGACCGCACTACCCGTTCCAGAACAGACATCATCGCCGCGCCGTGCCCACGCCGGCGCCGGTCCTGGCGCACCGCGACGCCCTCGATGTACCCGGTGCGCAGCGCCCGGCCGCCGTGCAGCAGGCGCCGCTGCACAACGCTGGCATGACCGATTAGCTCCGCATCCTCGACCAGCAGCGCGTGCACGCCGCCGAGCACGTTCTCGAAGGTGTCATCGGACACGCCGCCGAAGGCATCATCCATCAGGATGCGGATGGCCGACCTGGCGGCGGTGTCGAGGTCCGCGGTGTGGGCGGTTCGCAGTTCGATCACGCTCGCCTCCTGGAGAATGGCTGCCCTGAATGGCGGTGAAGTTCCGGTGTTACACGACTATGGACGGTACGTTAAATAAGTCCGCTTCATGAAGCACGTGGCCATACCCGCGTGACCGTCGGCGTCATGAAGTCCCTGCCCGGCTTATCCCGGCGTGCCCGGGCAGGGCTAGCCGATGAAGCACGTTTGGGGGTCAGTGAATGCGCCGTTCCCACTTCCGCGCCGGTCTCATCCTGGCTGCGGTCACGCTGCTCGGCGGGGCTTCGGCCGTTGCCGCAGGGCCGGCCGCGCTGGCCGCACCGCGCGCGGCCGGCCCTGCGCTAACCAGCCGCGCCGAGCTGGCGTCGGCCAGCGCCGCCGGCACGGCGGGGATGCTGCACGCGGTCGCCGCGGTTTCGTCACGCGACATCTGGGCGGTCGGCTGTTCCGGTAGCTGCAATGGCCCGGACTCGCTGATCCTGCACTGGAACGGCGCGACCTGGTCCAAGGTGGCCAGCCCTGATCCCGGACCCGGCCTGGATGAGCTCACCGGCGTGAGCGTGGTGTCGGCCAGCGACGTCTGGGCGGTCGGCTACGACTGTGACCAGGCCAACTGCGATGCCGCGGGCAACGTGTGGGGCACGCTGATCCTGCACTGGAACGGCACGAAGTGGTCCACGGTGGCCAGCCCCGACCCGAGCACGACCTCCAATCAGCTGTTCGGCGTGACCGCGGTGTCCGCCGGTGACGTCTGGGCGGCCGGATCGGAAGTCCCCAACATACTGGGTGCAACACCGATGACCGACACCCTGATCCTGCACTGGAACGGCACGAAATGGTCGACGGTGAGCAGCCCGAACGTGACCGGTGCCTCGAACACCCTGTATGGCGTGGACGCGAACTCGGCCACCAGCGCCTGGGCGGTCGGGAACGAGTGCGACTTTTTCGCCTGCCCGTACCCGGGCGTCACCACCGGCACGCTCATCATGCACTGGAACGGCAAGACGTGGTCGAAGGTCAGCAGCCCGAGCCCGGGTGACACTAACAATGTCCTGTTCGGCGTCAGCGTTGTAACGTCGGATGACGCCTGGGCCGTCGGCGACACGAGTGGCGGGCCGGCTGGCGGCAACGGCTCACTGGTCGTGCACTGGAACGGCACGAAATGGTCGCGGGTGGCCAGCCCCAACCCGGGCTCCCAGTTCAACGACCTGCAAGCGGTGAGCGCGGCGTCGGCCAGCGACATCCAGGCGGCCGGTAACCAGCTCGGCGCGGACCTTCCCTACACCACGCTGACCGAGCACTGGAACGGGAAGGCCTGGTCGGCGGTGGCCAGCCCGAACGGGACCATCGCGGATCCGTTCGTCAACTTCCTGGCCGGAGTCACCGCGATCTCGTCCTGTGATGCCGTCGCGGTCGGCTGGGTGCAGAGTTCCGGCACTCCCTCGTATCAGGTTCTGATCCTGCGGTGGAACGGGAAGACCTGGTCGCAATCCTGAGCCCTCATGTTTGCAGGACGCGCGCGATGCCGTCCCGGACGAAGGTCCGGGCCAGCAGCGCGCGCCGGGACCGCCACTGCTCGGAGATCGGCTGCTCGGCTGCGTACCGGCGCTGGTAAATGTCGTGGACCACGTCTTCGGGCGCATCGAGCCGGGCCAGCACTTCAAGCGCTTCCCGTTTCGAGATGAGCCGCCCGTCTTGCAGGGTCACGCTCGCGCGGGCCAGCGTCAGCAGGCCCAGGTCCACCCAGATGTCGCGCTGCCACAATTCAGGCTTGTCCGTCTTTGGGTACCAGTAGCCCCGCAGATGGGCGCGAATGTAGTCGTTCAGTTCCTGGTCGGTGATCGCCGGGACCAGCCCGGCAGGCTCCGGGCCGTAAAAGCTCAGCCCTCCCTGCAGCAGTTCCCGGCGGCTGATCGGCGATACCGGCCGGTCGAACAGTTCGCCCATGGCCCACGTCGCATGACACCGGCCGGCGTCGGCTAGCTGGCCGCGGGCCGCGTAGGAGCAGTGCAGCTTGTCGGCCAGCTCCTCATCGCCGATGAGAGCCTCATGCATGCGCTGCAGGTCCTGGCGCTGCGCGCCGGTGATCTCCGCGGCGACGAGCGCCACCAGGTCGAGGTCGCTTCGGCCGGGCTGGAAGTCCCCGAGGGCCAGCGACCCGTGCGCCCACAGCGCCACCAGCGGTATCACGTCGGCGGCACTCGCGGTGAAGCGCTCCAGCAATGGCTTTACCTGATTGACCCGCTTTGCCTGGTTGGCCGGCATGGGCATCACGATAGCGAGGCGGGCCGCCTGGCGGTGTCGGCCCGGATCCGCACCCGCCTGGTCGCCGCGACCAGCAGGCCCGCCGCAGGTGCGAGCGCGGCTGCCCCGGCCAGCAGCGCGATCCGGATCGTGGCCAGCACGCCGATCGCGCCGATAACGGGCCCGCCGGTGATCTGGCCTCCGCTGTCGAACATGTCGGTGGCCGACAGCGCGGTCGCGCGCACGCTGGAGTCGACCCGGGCGACCACCCACCCGGTGATCAGCGGCGAGAACAGCGGCCGCATGGTCACGACGGCCAGGTAAGCGACGACCGCGAAAACGAACGCGTGGCTGGCCGCCATTCCCGCGACGCCGAGCGCGGTCGCGATCGTGAGGGCCAGCAGCGTGGTGACGACCGATCCCGGTCCCAGCTTGCTGGTGCGGCGGTTGGCCCATTCCGTGGAACCGAGACCAAGCAAAGCCGCCGCCACCGCGAACACGCTGAACCAGCCGACCGTGCTCAGCCCGAACGGGTGCGGGAACTTGATGTCCTTCAGCAGGTAAGCGCCCCACAACCGGTCGAAGCTCTCGTTCCACATGCCGACGAAGAACAGCATGGACAGCAGCAGGACCAGGCCGGGCACCACCACGATGGCCCGGTGCGTCTGCCTGACCTGCCCGGTGAAGGTGGTCCAGGCTTGCCGGGTCACCGAGCCCGCCGACACCGATCTGCCCGGCGGCCGGAAGTTGGTCTCGGGCATCACCAGCAGCAGCGTGACGGCCAGCGCACCGGTCAGCCCGCCGCCTACCAGGAACGGTACGTTGAGGCCGACGCTGGCCAGGAAGCCGGCCAGGATGCTCCCGGCAATCACGCCGACCAGGCCAAGCTGGGTGGCCCGCAGGAACACCGGGGTCAGCTCGGTTTCGCCCGCCTCGTCGGCCAGCCACGCCTCCTGCGCGCCGAAGGTGAGGGCCGCGCCGACGCCCACCGGGATCTGCGCGGTCAGCTGCACGGCAAAGTGGGCGGAGATTCCCTGCATCAGGAATCCGGCGGCCACCACGAACCGGCCGGCGATCACGCAGAGCCTCCGGCTCACGATGTCGGCCAGAATCCCGGTCGGGAGCTGAACGATGAAATACGAAAGCTCCAGCATGGTGCCGAGCAGGATCAGCTGGAGAGCGTTCAGGTGGCCGGACGTGACCCGGTACACGATCGAGGTCGTGTAGGCGGTAGCCACGAAGAAGCTCTCGGCCACCTCGATCCCGATATACAGGTGCTTGGGATCGATTCGCCGGGTGGCCGTCAATGGACCGAAAGGAGGAGCAGCAGCAGCACGAGCAGGCCTGCCATCCCGAGCGCCCAGATGAGGTGATGCGTACGGACGGGCCGGAAAGAGCGCAGCTGGCCCTTCCTGACCGGTATTCCGCGATGGGACATATGGGCCCGGCTAGCATGCCACCCGATATAGATGGCAAAGGCCGCCGCTATTATCACGATTTCCATGACCAGCTCAGCATCTCATAGCTCAGCGTGATGCCGACCGATAACGTCATACGTGCAATAGTAGGGCGCCGGTCCTCAGCGGATGCTGAAGGCGCGCCCAGCCTGGTCGGCCAGGGTCACCGCGACCAGGCGAGCCTGCAGCGAGGGCCGGGACTCCGGCTTGGGCTGCAGCATGAACCGCCCGTAGTACTGCCCGTTGCCGAAGGTCCGCAGCTCGATCTCCTCGGTGGGGAGCCCGGCGTCCTCGACGTCGCGTTGGTGGTGCCCGACCATGACGCTGCCGTCCGCCTCCAGCCGCGGGGGGTGGCCGAGTAGCGATCCGTACTCGAACCGGCACCCGGCCAGGTCAAGCACGCCGACGAGCTGCCTCCTGACGTGGTCGATCACGGCGTCGGGGGACTTGGCCGTGTGCGTCAGCTCCGCGGTCTCGTGTATCTCGGCCAGGTAGCGCGCGTCGGTGATCGCGATCACCTTCAGCCGCCGGGCCCGGGCGGCCAGCTGGGACACGGCCAGGCCCACCACGAGCAGCAGCACCGCGGTCTTGATGTCGTCCGTGCCAGCGATGGTGAACCGGTAATAGGGCACGGTGAAGAAGAAGTCGAACCAGGCCGCCGCCGACACCGCGGCCAGCGCGCCGGCCAGCCGGTTCCCGATCGCGGCCACCGCGACGACCGCGACCACCAGCAGCAGCGCCACGTTTGTGTTCGACCAGCCCGACCGCAGCGGGAGCAGCACCGCGGCCACGGCCAGCGGCACCAGCACTCCCGCCGCCACGGCGGCGCTATCCCTGGTCAGGTAGCGAGCGATCCCGCCCACCCAGCACCTCCCGCCGACCATGCGTGCAGAACTCTCCCGCTGGTACATGATCGGCCGGCCGCGCCGTGGCGGGCGCGGTCCTAACAGCATCCGAACGCTCCGGACGGCAACCCTGACGGCTTCAATACGCGCACCGGCCTCAGCCGGCCGGCACCGGGACGATCTACGTAAGCTGTAGCAATGACCAGCAACAGCACCGAAGCAGCCCCCGCCACCGTCGCCGCCGCGCGGGAGGTGCTTGGCCGCCACCCCATTCTCGACGGGCACAACGACCTGCCATGGACCATGCGCGTGGCGGATGAGCTCGACCTGGACACGACCGACCTGGCCGCGCCGGTCCCGTCGATCCACACCGACCTGCCCCGGCTGGCCCGGGGTGGCGTCGGCGCGCAGTTCTGGTCGGTGTTCGTGCCGGCCGACCTCGTGGGCGAGACCGCGGTCACCGCCACCCTGGAGCAGATCGACCTGGTGCACGAGCTGATCCGGCGATACCCGGATGCCCTGGAACTCGCGCTGACCGCCGCTGATGTTGAACGGATCGCCGCGGGCGGCAAGGTGGCCTCGCTGATCGGCGCCGAGGGCGGCCATTCCATCGGCAACTCGCTGGGCACGCTCCGGGTGCTCTACGCGCTCGGCGTCCGCTACATGACGCTGACCCACAACCGCAACCTGCCGTGGGCCGACTCGGCCACCGACGATCTCGCCGTCGGCGGGCTGACCGCGTTCGGGCGTGAGGTGGTGCGGGAGATGCAGCGGCTCGGCATGCTGGTCGACCTCTCGCACGTGTCCCCGGGCACCATGCGCGACGCGCTGGACGTGGCCGAGGGACCGGTCATCTTCTCCCACTCGTCGGCGCTGGCCCTCTGCGACCACCCCAGGAACGTGCCCGACGACGTCCTGGCCCGGATGGCCGCGGCCGGCGGCACGTGCATGGTCAACTTCGTGCCCCCCTTCGTCTCCCAGGCCTGCCGGGACTGGGAGCGGGAGTTCGCCGAGGACATGAAGCGGCGCGGGGTCGACCTCAAGAACATGCCGGGCCGCGGCCAGATGCTCCAGGAGCGGGCCGCGTGGACCGCGGAGCACCCCCGGCCGGTCGCCACGCTGGGCCAGGTGGCCGACCACATCGAGCACGTCAGGGAGGTCGCGGGCGTCGGCCACGTCGGGATCGGCAGCGACTACGACGGCGTCGACTGGCTGCCCGAGGGCCTGGAGGACGTCTCCACCTACCCGGCGCTGATCGCCGAGCTGCTCGGCCGCGGCTGGAGCGAGGCCGAATGCGGCCAGCTGGCCAGCGGCAACATCCTGCGGACCTTCCACGACGCGGAGGCGGCCGCGCGGGCGATCTCGGCCCAGCGGGGACCGTCCCGTTCAAGAATCGAAGAACTGGACGGCGCGGCCGCCACGGTCAGCTGAACGGGGTCCTGGGCCGGTCCTGCAGCTCTCCGTCCAGGTAGACGTCGGCCTTCTCGTCGTAGAAGCAGGCCAGCCCGGCGATCTTCTGGCTCTCCGGCAGCGGGGCCCGGTAGATCCAGACGACGTCGGTGTGGACGCGCTGGCCCGTGTCCACCGACCAGTAGGTCGCCGCGCCCTTGTACGGGCAGTGGGTGACCGCCGCCGACGGCCGCAGCAGGTCCATCCGGACGTCGGTGAGCGGGACGTAGTGGCGGGCGGGCAGGCCGGTCTCGAACAGGATCCTGGGCTGGCGCGACTCGGCCACGGTGACGCCGTCCAGCTCCACGCGGACGTGCCTGGAGCTGGCCAGGATGTCCACCCGGTGGTACGGGTCGCGCGGGTGGGTATAGACCGGCTCGTCCTCCTCCAGCCACTCGGTCATCGCGTTCCAGTCGAAGCGGACCAGGCCCCGCAGCTGCTCGAGCGGGGAGTCCGGGTAGCGCAGCGCCGCCCGCTCCGCGGTCGCGGTGGCCACCTTCACGTGCAGCACCTCGCCTTCGCCGCGGCTGGGCGAGTGGCTGGTCTCGCTGGTGGCGATCAGCGACGCGTGCACGTCTGACTCGGGCAGGTAATAGGTGGGATAGGAGGGTTTCTCCCAGACCAGGAAGGGCGTTCTGGTATCGGCCACCAGCTCGCTGTTCAGGTAGACGCGGATCCGCTTCTGACCCTGCTCAACCCGGACGCTGCCGCGTGAGCTCTCGCTCATGCTCACCTCCATAGACCCCGGACAATCTGAACATACGCCGGCGCGCCACGCGCTCGTGTCGCGGGTTTGCCGTCCGCATCCGCTGCTCCCGACGCGGTAGCGTCGTGGTATGCGACTGGGGGTTCTGGACGTCGGTTCCAACACCGTCCACCTGCTCGTGGTTGACGCACACCAGGGCGCACGGCCGGTGCCGGCGTTCTCCCACAAGGCCGAGTTCCGTCTCGGCGATCACCTGGACGCCGTTAACCGGCTGACCCAGGAATGCGCGACCCAGCTGCGGGACTTCGTGGACGAGGCGCTGCGGATCGCCGAGGACAAGGGAGTGCAGGAGCTGCTGGCGTTCGCGACGTCGGCGGTCCGCGACGCCGACAACGGCGACGAGATACTGGCCTGGATCAAGGCGGAGACGCGGGTGGACATCCAGGTGCTGCCCGGCGCGGACGAGTCGCGGCTGACGTTCCTGGCCGCGCGGCGCTGGTTCGGCTGGTCGTCCGGGCGGCTGCTGGTCCTTGACATCGGCGGCGGCTCGCTGGAAGTCGGGTCCGGCGTCGATGAGGAGCCCGGCGTGGCGATCTCGCTGCCGCTCGGGGCCGGCCGGCTGACCAGGGACTGGCTGGCCGGCGACCCGCCAGCGCCGGACGAGGTGCGGCAGCTGCGCAAGCACGTGCGGGCGGAGATCGCCGCCACGGCCGGCACCGTGATGCGGGACGGCCGGCCCGACCACGCCGTCGCGACCTCCAAGACGTTCCGGCAGCTGGCCAGGATCGCGGGCGCGGCGCCGTCCAGCAACGGCCCCTACGTCCGGCGGCTGCTGCGGCACGCCGACGTCACCGCGCTGGCCGAACGGCTGGCCCGGACCACCGCCGCCGACCGGATGAAGCTGCCCGGGGTGTCCAGGGGCCGGGCCCCGCAGCTCGCCGCGGGCGCGATCGTCGCCGACGCGGCCATGGACCTGTTCGGCCTGCCCGAGCTCGAGGTCTGCCCCTGGGCGCTGCGGGAGGGCGTGATCCTGCGGCGGCTCGACACCCTCAGCGACGGCTGAGCCTGTTCCGGCCGCCTGCCCGCCGGCCGCGGCCGGGCGGCGGGCCGCCGGTGCGCAGCCACAGCTGGACCTGGGCGCGGGCGCGGGGTCGCCAGCGCCCAGGTCCGCCCCGGCCGCCGGCCCGGCTCCGGGAACCATCCGCAGCTACGCCCTCGCCGGCGGCCGGGTGACGCTGCAAGTCGCCGCGTCATCGGTTCAGCTGGTCGCGGCGACGCCGTCGGCCGGGTTCTCGGTCCAGACTTGGTCAGCCGCCGGCTGGCTCCGCGTCGACTTCAGTGAGGGTGCCGACGTCTCCTCGCTAATCGCAACCTGGAACTCCGGCGCCCCCACCGTCCAGACGTTCACCGACGGCTAGCTGGCCGGGCCGGTCTGGCGGGGTTGAATCGGCGACATATCAACCGAACCGTGACCGCAATTCGGGGCATACTACCCGTTCAAATGACTAAGTCGCATGACAAGTGGCGGTGATCAAGAAGCCCGGGGACCCAGGCGAACCTGGGTCCCCGGGCCGGTGGCCGATTGGCTAATCAGTCGGGGACGATGCGGACGTTGTCCGCGGTGTCGTCCGCGGCACCCGGCCGCGGGCCGGTGGCCGCGTGGCGCGCGCCCTCGCCGGTCACGGCCGGGCGGGCGGGAGCACCGTGGCCCTCGCTCTCGGCTGGCTGGCCATTGGGGTTCCTGGGGGCCGTACCCGGGCGGGCCGAACTCGCGGCTTGGGTCTCGGCTGCGCCGGGGCCGCCATGGCCGCCCGGCCCGGCCGGCAGATCTCCCGGCCGCCCTTCGGCTGGCTTGGCCGACGCGGGCTGAGTCCTGGGGCCCTGCTCGGCGCTGCGGATGCGCCCGGCCGCCTGCTGCGCGGCGGCCGCGGCCGCCGCGACACCGGCCGACGGTGCGGCGCCCGATGCCATGGCCGGCGATTGGGCACCGGCGGCCCCGCCGGGAACGTGCCTGCCCTCGGTCTGGCCTGCGGGCCGCCCGGCCGCCTTGCCCTCGCCGATCGCGTTGGCCACGGCCTTATCGACCTCGTCCTCCAGCGAGCCGCGGGCGACCTCGCCGGCGACCAGCGTGGTGACCACGTCGCGAATCTCGGTCAGCCGCCGGATCGCCTCGGTGTGCCGGGACATGAGCAGGTTGAGGCGGCGCTCCGCGCCGTCGTGAATCGCGGTTGCGCGCGCGGTCGCCTCGTCGAGTACCTGCTTGGCCTGAGCCTTGGCGCTGGCCACGGCGGTCTCGGACTGCTTGTGCGCCTCGGAGATCGATCGCTCGGCCTCGGCGCGCGCCGCGTTCCGGGTCTTCTCCGCCTCGGCCCTGGCGCTGGCCACCGAGTTCTCCGCTTGCTCCTGCGCGGCGCGCAGCATGCGCTCGGCCTGGCTCTGCGCTTCGGCCCGGAACTTGTCGGTCTCCTGCTTGGCCTCGGCGCGCAGCCGGTCCGTGTCCTGCTTGGCGTCCGCGCGCAGCTTGCTGATCTCATCGTTGGCGCGGTTGCGCTGTGACTTGGCCTCGTCGTCGGCTAGCTTCAGGATCTGGCCGACGCGCTCGCTGATCTCCTCGTGCGCCGGCCTGTTGCTGGCCGCCTGGCGCGCCGCGGCCAGTTCCAGCCTGATCCGCTCGTTCTCGTCGAGGGCGTGCGACAGTCTGGTTTCGAGGTCGCGGTTGTGGTTGCGGGTCTTCGCAGCGAACTCGTCCACCTGCCGACGACTGTAGCCGCGCCTCTCAAGCTCAAAGTCTTCCTGGCCCAGGTCGGCACGGCGGTCGGTGTGCTCGGTCATCATTTCACCCGTCAGATGGGTCAGGCAGACCCGGCCTTGCGGCTGACTGGCCGCTCGGGGCCAGGCCGGATCTGCGGATGTGGTCTACTGTAGGCGGCCCGCCGGCAGCTGGGTCCTGCCGGTTGCGAGCCGGGCGCGGCGTAATTGATTGACGGGCACGACTCTTGTCCCGAAGCACCCTTCCGCGCAACCGAAACGGCTGAGTATCCGGTTATGTCTGGATTGGTCGACCGGCGGAGACAATATCATTCTCCGCGCGGGCGGGAGGAGCAGTGCATGGGCTTGCTTGGTTCCCTGGACGATTACGTGCCTTCGGTGCATCCGGAGGCGTGGATCGCCCCTGGTGCCGTGGTTGTGGGCCGGGTCACCCTGGGCCGGGCGGCGAGCGTGTGGTACGGGGCGGTGCTGCGGGCGGACGACGATGAGATCGTGGTCGGCCCCGAGTGCAACATCCAGGATCTCTGCTGCCTGCACGTGGATGCCGGCCAGCCGGCTGTGCTGGAAGAGCGGGTCAGCCTCGGTCACCACGCGACGGTACACGGAGCTCACGTGGAGGCCGGCGCGCTGATCGGGATCGGCGCCATCGTGCTTGGCCGGGCGCAGGTCGGGGCCGGCGCCCTGGTGGCGGCGGGCTGCGTTGTCCGGCCCGGTACCCGTGTTCCAGGCGGGGTCCTGTTCGCCGGGGTGCCCGGGCGGGTGGTCAGGGAGCTCACCGAGGCGGATCACGAGACGTTCGCCAGCTCGGCCGCCAGGTACGTGGCCCGGGCAGCCCGCCACCGCGACGCGGCCTGGACCGGGCCGGGCTCAGGAACCGGGTCCGAATGAGCCGCCCGCGACTGGGTAAGCGGTATCAGAAGATGGTTAGGGAAATGATCCTCATGAGCCATGCGGAGCATCAGGATTGGGCCGTAGCCTGTTCGTAGGCTTCCAGCGAACCCGCTCGTGGCTTCAGCGAAACCGGTCGGCAATGGAGGTGGGCGCGTTGCGAGAGCATCATCTGGATCTGCGCGTCCACGATCGCGTAGCGCTCGATGAGATCGAGCTGTATGCCGAGGTACTCAGTGCGGTGGCCGCTAGCGACCGGCCGCTCACGGCGGAAGAGCTCGACCAGGTGCTCGGGGTGCGGCCCGCCGCGAGGGCGTCGCTCTCAAGCTGATCCGGCTGGCCGGCGCGCGAACATCACGTCCGTGTCCCAGTGCGTGAAGCCCAGTGACTGATACAGCCTGATCGCCGGGGTATTTGATTCGTCTACATACAACATCACTTGGAACAAGCCCTGGGAGCGCAGGTACTGCAGGCCCACCAGGGTGAGCGAGCGGCCGAGGCCCAGGCCGCGCTGATCGGGGTCGACACCCACGACGTAGACCTCGCCGATGGCCTCGTGAGCGCCGGCTGCAGCCGCTGTGTCCGCGGGGCCATGGATCTTCGTCCAGTGGAAGCCGGCCAGCTTCCCGTCCCGTTCAGCCAGGAAGAACCCGCTCGGGTCGAACCATGGCTCCCGCTCGCGCAGATCGAGATCATCGCGGGTCCAGGCACCCTGCTCGGGATGGTGGGCGAACGCCCGGGAGTTCAGATCGATCCACGCGTCCTCGTCCTGGCCGACCACGAAGGTCCGGATCGTGATGCCCTCGGCGAGCTGGGGCCGTTCCAGCCGGGACTGCAAGGAGCGCCGCATCTGCCACAGGGCGCGCACCCGTTCGAACCCGGCCGCAGCCGCGAGCGCGACCGCCCCCGGCAGGTCACCGTGCGCCCATAGCCGCAGCGGCCGCGGCCCGGCCTCAGCGACCAGCGCGCGCGTCAGCAGCAGGCCCAGGCCCTGCCTGCGGTACGCCGGGTGGATGACAAGTTCTCCGCTCGGGCCCTCGACCGGATCAGTCGGATCCAGGTGGGCATAACCGGACAACTCGCCGTTGCTGACCAGCAGCAAGTTGCGGGCGCGGGGATCGCCACCGTACCTCAGGTGCAGCATGACGTGCTCGGAGAGCGGGCCGACGCCGTCTTCGTCGGCTGCCGCCTGGACCAGCCCGAGCACGGCCTTGGCCTGGGCCTCGGTGACGGGCCCCTGAGCCGTGACCACCGGACCGCCGGCCGCCGCCGGCCGGGCGCTGGCCGCGGACGGCTCCGGGCCGTCAGACCTCGGCATGCGCGGGCCGGGTCTTGCCGCGCGCCGCCCGGTCGGCGGGCGGGTCGGGACGATCTTCAAGTTCACTGCTCTCCCGGCTGGCCCGCTCGTCGCTCTTGGCTGGGACGAAGCGGTAACCGACATTGCGAACGGTGCCGATCAGCGCCTCGTGATCAGCCCCGAGCTTGGCTCGCAGCCTGCGGACATGAACATCCACGGTCCGGGTGCCGCCGAAGTAGTCGTAGCCCCACACCTCCTGCAGCAGCTGGGACCTCGTGAATACCCGGCCGGGGTGCTGGGCCAGGAACTTCAGCAACTCGAACTCCTTGAAGGTCAGGTCGAGCGCGTGACCGCGCAGCCGTGCCGAGTAGGTCGGCTCGTCGATGACCAGGTCACCGGACCGGATCTCGCCGGACGCGGCGGGCGCCATGCGGCCGATCGCGAGCCGCAGCCTGGCGTCGACCTCGCCCGGGCCCGCCGTGTACAGGATCACGTCGTCCGCGCCCCAGTCCGTGGTCACGGCCGCCCATCCGCCCTCGGTGACGACGGCCAGGACCGGCACATTCAACTCCGCGCCGCGCAGCAGCCGGAGCAGCCGCCTGACCTGGACTAGTTCCCGCCGGGCGTCGACCAGGATGGCATCGGCGCCGGCTCCTCCGTTGGCGGCCGTGGCAGACGCGGGTCCGGTGCGGACGTCGTGCGGCAGGAGGCTCAGTGACGGCAGGATCTCAGCCGCAGGCTCATTCGCGTCAGTGAGCAGCAGCACGATGCTCAAACCTGCCCCACCTCCGTCCCGCGGAGTTATCCGCGGGAGGCGGCGCTGACTCCCGCTATGGCCCGGGGCCGACGCCGGCCGGGTTTGTCATGAGCAAGGATAGCTGACATGGCTATCGTGACCCTTCGTTACTGGGCGGCGGC
>Ga0335075_10002674_pt1 | contig 28499 bp, 26 predicted proteins | sample Lox_Sample_24_FD_206723 | JGI IMG/M metagenome (GOLD analysis project Ga0335075, IMG submission 206723) | Soil microbial communities from Loxahatchee National Wildlife Refuge, Florida, United States - Lox_Sample_2.4 | ecosystem: Environmental > Terrestrial > Soil > Wetlands | place: USA...
TGGCAGGCGTGACCAACGGCGCCCGGTACGTCACGGGCAAAGTTCCCGCTCCCAGCTGCGACACGACCGATCTGGGATCCGGCGTTGCCACCGCCGCGACCCTGAAGATCACAACCACCGGCGCGAACGGGGTTGGCGCCTTCACGGCCACCTGCTCCGGCGCGACGAGCGTGGCCGGAACCACCCAGGCGGCACCGGTGACCGCGACGTACACCGTTGTCTACGGCTTTGGTGGGTTCGGCGGGCTGCGCTCCGGTTCGGTGATCGGCAGGTCGGCGCGCACGATCACGCTGCGGTTCCGGCTGACGAACGCGGCCGGGAGGGACATCTCCGCCGGCACTACCGCGGCTTTCGCAGCCCGGCACGCGGTCGAGGTCACGCTCACCGGCCCCGGCATCAGGGCCGTCGCCGCGGCCTGCCGGTGGGTCAGCCGGGCCCGGAGCATCAAGTGCACGATCAAGATCCCCGCAAAGATCAGAACGGGCAGGAGGAACCACTACAAGCTCACCGCGGAGGAGAACGTCGGGACGGGATTTAGCCGGGCGCCCGCGACTGGCCGGGCCGCGAATCCGCTGACCATCACGTTCGCGTCCCGGCGCTGATGAGCGATCCCTACGCCAAGGTGGACAGGCTGGCCGCCACCTGCATCGGCGTCGCGATCGTGGCGGGAGGTGCAGAGGTTGTCTGGGTCGGCTGATCGCCGAGGACTGCCGCTACTGGAGGATGAGGATCTGACCGGTGAGGCGGTCATCGAGCCGAGTCGGCTGATCCGTCCGGTCGACGCGCCGCCGGTCGCGGTGGCGTGCTTCTTTCGTGACGTCGTCGAGGAACTCTCCGGCCGTCAAGGCGCGAGGCCAGTGTGTCGCTTGCACAGCGAGATGGGTCCGGCATCGTTGTGGGAGATCGAGCACCGGGGTGTACGGCTGGGCGTGTTCCATCCCGGAGTCGGGGCGCCGCTGGCCGGCGCCTTGCTCGAGCAGGTCATTGCCCGCGGAGTTCGCGGAGTCATCGCCTGCGGTGGGGCAGGGGCGCTGGTACCGGAACTGGTGATGGGGCACGCGGTGATCTTGACCGGCGCTGTGCGCGACGAGGGCACGTCCTTCCACTATCTGTCGGCCGGCCGGGTCGTCTCGGCTGACCCGGGTCCGGCTGAGAACCTGGCCGGCGCACTTAGCGCCGCCGGCGTGGAGACGACGCACGGCCTGAGTTGGTCGACGGACGCCATCTACCGCGAGACCCGGGCCCGAGTCTCGCGTCGGGTGGAGGAAGGGTGTCTAGTCGTCGAGATGGAGGCGTCCGCTCTGATGGCGATCGCCCGCTACCGCTCCATCCCGTTCGGCGAGGTGGTGATGGCCGGAGACTCGCTGGCCGGCCGGGAGTGGCAGCACCGTAGGTGGATGACAGCCAAATCGGCGCGCCGACAGTTGTTCGCCTCGGCCGCGGACGCCGCCGTCGCGTTGACGAGGTGACCGGGTTCCAGATGCAACGGTGCCGCCCCGGGCGATCGAGCAAGGGCTGCCGGACAGCCGCAGCGCCGCGCGCAACGAAGCCGACAAAGGCCGCTAGCGCACCGCCCGCGGAGCGGACGGAACGTGCCGCAATATCTTCCCCGGCGCCGCCTGGGCGGGCCGCGCAGCTCGATGCATAGCAGTGGGCTCAGCAGCATCGGGCAGGCGATGGTTCGCTGCCTTCTGGTAAGGACATCGGCCGTGCGTACGGACGCCATGAGCGATGGGGCCGTCTGGTGAAGCGCTCGGGACTAGCTGGCGAACTTGGGTCCTAGCTGGCGGTCGGCGCTATGGCCGGCCGCCATGGGTGAGGGATCTGCCGTCCCGGTGCTCTCGCTCATGTTCGTCGCGGCCCAGCTCGCGAGGAGTCTGAGGGCATCGTGGGATGGCGTGCCGGGTTCGGCAGTGTAGGCGGTGAGGGTGAGCCCGTCGTCGGCTTCGAGGGCCATGGCCTCGAACATGAGGTCTATCCGGCCGATGACGGGGTGGTGGAAGTGCTTGAGTCCGGTGCGATGCAGGCGCACGTTGTGAGCGGCCCACATGGTCCGGAATTCTTCGCTTCGGGTCGACAGTTCGCCGATGAGGTCGGTGAGGCTTTTGTTGAAGGGGTCGCGGCCGGCTTCCGTGCGCAGTAGCGCGACGGTGGTGTTTGCTGAGTCGCCAAAGTCGGGGTAGAACTCTCGGGCGGCGGGGTCGAGGAACCGGAACCGCGCCAGATTGATTGGGCGCCCCGGCAGAGCGAATGCCGGGGAGTAGAGGGCCTGGCCAAGAGTGTTGGCTGCCAGCACGTCGAGCCGGCCATTGCGGACGAATGCCGGGGTGTCGGTCATGCCATCGAGGATGAGGCGGGTGGCGGGGCGCAGCTGCTGAGGGGTGCGGCGGGCGGCGGCGCGGGCTGGGCTGGTGTTAGCGGCGCGAGCGAGGTTGACCAGGTGCTCCCGCTCGGCCTCATCCAGATGCAAGGCGCTGGCGATGGCTTCCAGGACGCCGTCGGACACACCGGACAGGTAGCCCTTTTCAAGCCGGGTGTAGTAGTCGGCGCTGACGCCAGCGAGCATGGCAACTTCCTCGCGGCGCAGGCCCGGCACGCGGCGGTTCCCGCCGTAGAACTGCAGCCCTGCCTGCTCCGGGGTGATCTTGGCACGGCGGCTGACGAGGAAGTCCCGCACGTCGGCCCGGTTGCTGGTCATGCCTCCACGCTACGTGCCTTGCGGACCGCCAGGGGGGTTCTGCCATGACCCCTAACAGCGCGACCTCCCGTGCCGGCCGCAAGCCGGGTTGTATCGATGACATGAGCACTTCGACCGCCAGATGGCTGGACATCCCGGCCTCATCGCGCCGGATGAGCGCCTCCGAATCTGCTGCCCGGCACCCTGGGTGGTCCCTAGCGGCGGCGCTGCTGGGTTTCTTCATGGTGACCCTGGATGCGGTGATCGTGAACGTGGCCCTGCCCGATATCCGCCATGAGCTCGCGGGCGGGATCAGCGGCCTGCAGTGGGTGGTGGACGGGTACACGCTGATGTTCGCCGCCCTGCTGCTGTCGGCCGGATCGCTGGCCGACAGGGCCGGTGCCCGCCGCGCGTTCGGCGCCGGGATGGTGGCCTTCGTGACCGCGTCGGTGGCGTGCGGCCTGGCGCCGAGCCTGGGAGTCCTGGTCGCGGCGCGGCTGGTCCAGGGCTGCGCGGCTGCCGCGATGATGCCGTCCTCGATGGCCCTGATCAGTCACGCGTATCCCGATCCGGCCCGGCGTGCCCGCGCGGTCGCGCTGTGGTCGATGGGCGGGGTGGCCGCCTCAACCTCGGGACCTGTCCTCGGCGGGCTGCTGACGCTGGTGTCGTGGCGGCTGATCTTCTTCGTCAACGTCCCGGCCGGGCTGGCAGCCCTCGCGCTGCTGGCCCGATCGGCGCGGGCCCCGAGCCACCCCGCGCCGTTTGACTGGGCCGGGCAGCTCGCCGCCGTGCTCGCGATGGGCGGGTTCACCTACGGCGCGATCGAGACCGGCGCCGCTGGGATCACCGCGCCGAGAGTGCTGGCAGCGTTCGCCGTCGCCGTCGCGGCGGGAGCGGCGTTCGGGGTGCTGCAGGCACGAGGTCATCATCCGATGCTGCCGCTCGGCCTGTTCCGGTCCCGGACCGTCCGGCTGACGGTGATCGCCGGGTTCGCGTTCATGGTCGGGTACTACGGGCTGCCGTTCGTGATGAGCCTTTACCTGCAGGAACTGCGGGGGCTGTCCGCCCTCGGCACCGGGGTCGCGTTCCTGCCGATGATGCTGATCGGAGCGGCGCTGACGCCCTTCACTGCCCGGCTCGCCGCCAGGTTTGGTGCCCGGGCGCTGGTCATCACCGGCCTGGCGAGCATGACCGCCGGCCTGGTCGTCATCAGCCTGCTGCCCGGCAGCACCCCGGTCGCCGTTCTCGCCCTGCTGATGATGCTCACCGGGCTGGCTGGCCCGCTGGTCATGCCGACCGTCATCGCCCTGCTGCTGCACGCCGTTCCATCCCGCCAGGCCGGCGTCGCCAGCGGAGTCCTGAACACCAGCCGTCAGGTCGGCGGCGCGCTGGCGATCGCCGTGTTCGGCGCGCTGCTGGCCGGCCGGACCACCTTCCTGCACGGACTGCGAGTCAGTCTGCTCATCGCGGCCGCGATCGCCGCGGTCGCGGCCATCCTGACCGTGACACTCAGCCGGGCCAGCGCCGCCGCGGCACCGGAAGGAGACATAACGCCATGAGTACCTGGAGCCCTGGCGAACTCGACGCTCTCGGGGCAGCCACTGAACTGCGGATCAGCACCCGTCGGCCCGACAGAACCCTCCGGCCCGCGGTGCCAGTCTGGGTGGTCCGCGCCGGCGACGGCATCTATATCCGCTCCTACCGCGGACCTGACGGAGCCTGGTTCCAGCACGCCACCGCTAGCGGCGCCGCGCACATCCAGGCAGGCACCGTCACCAGCGACGTCACCAGCGACACTCGACGCGGCGGCGGCGCGCGCCGATATCGACCAGGCCTACCGCACCAAACACGGCAGCTTCGGCCGCGCCTACATCGACCCGATGACCAGCGACTCTGCCGCCGCGACCACGCTCCAGCTCACCCCGCAACACTGAAAGGAACCCCTAATCATGCCCACCACCGACGATCGCACCGGGCCAGCCCAGCCGGACGAGCAGTCAGGCGCCGCGAGGATGTTCGGCGATTTCGCGCCCGGCCTAGTCGGCTTCACCGACGACGTCCTGTTCGGACAGGTCTGGACCCGCCCCGAGCTGTCGCCCCGCGACCGCAGTCTCGTCACTGTCGCCGCGCTCATAGCCGGCGGCAACGCCGAGCAGCTCACCTACCACCTCGGCCTGGCCCGGCAGAACGGCGTTACCGAGGCCGAGCTCATCGAGGCCATCACGCACCTGGCGTTCTACTCCGGCTGGCCCAGAGCGATGTCGGCCATGACCGTCGCAGGCCAGGTGCTGCGTGGCTCCTGACCAGATGCCGCACAGCGACCCGATCCACAGCAGAGGAGACAGCTGACATGAACATCGAGCCCAAGGCCCCTACACGAAAGGGACCCGCTGACTGGTTCACCGGCGACGTCTACATCGACGCCATACTCGGCCGCAAGGCCGAGCCCGCCCGGATGGCCTGCGGCTGTGTCCACTTCGCCCCCGGCGCCCGGACCGCTTGGCACTCCCATGCTGTCGGCCAGACCCTCCTGATCACCGAGGGGACCGCGCTCGTAGGCACCCGCGACGGCGACGTTATCGTCGCCCGGCCCGGTCAGGTCGTCTACGCACCGCCCGGCGAGGAGCACTGGCACGGCGCGGCGCCGGACAGCTTCATGGCCCACATCGCCCTCTACGAGGGCACCGCCGATGGCGACGGGGCGACCTGGCTGGAACACGTCACCGGGCAGCAGTACACCGCCGCCTCGACGTCCGTCACCGGCGCAGCCTAGAAAGGAAGAACCATCATGCGCGGAGCAATCATGTACGGCCCCGGCGATGTCCGGGTCGAGGAACGGCCCGACCCGGTCATCATCAACCCGACCGATGCGGTCATCCGGCTCGCCGCTACCTGCGTGTGCGGCTCCGACCTGTGGCCCTGGCGCGGCACCGACCCGCTCCCGCAGCCCAGGCCGATGGGCCACGAATACGTCGGCATCGTCGAGGAAACCGGGCCCGCGGTCCGGAACGTCAGGCCAGGCCAGCTCGTCGTCGGCTCGTTCATGGCCTCAGATAACACCTGCCCGATCTGCCAGGCCGGCTACCAGAGCCGCTGCGCCCGCGTCGAATTCGCGGGTGCCGGAGGCGCCCAGGCCGAGTTGCTGCGCGTGCCGCTCGCCGACGGCACGCTTGTCGCGACCTCGCAGATGCCGTCTGATGAGCTTGTCCCCGATCTGCTCGCCGCGTCCGACGTCCTCGGGACCGGCTGGTTCGGTGCCGTGGCCGCCGAAGCGGGACCGGGCAAGACCGTCGCAGTCGTGGGAGACGGCGCCGTGGGGCTGCTCGCGATGCTCGCCGCCCGGCAACTGGGTGCTGAGCGGATTATTGCGATGAGCCGGCACGAGTCCCGGCAGAAGCTCGCCCTCGAGTACGGGGCGACCGACATCGTCACCGAGCGCGGCGACGATGGCGTTGCCGTCATCAAGGACATCACCGGCGGTCTCGGCGCGCACTCAGTGATCGAGGCGGTCGGCACCCAGGAATCCATGATGCAGGCCATTCGCTCGGCCCGGGCTGGCGGCCACGTCGGATACGTCGGTGTCGCTCACGGTGTGACGCTACCCGGCGAGGAACTCTTCTACGCCGAGGTTCACCTGCTCGGCGGCCCTGCACCCGTCCGCCGGTTCCTCCCCGACCTCATCAGCCTCATCGAGAACCGCACCATCAGCCCTGGCAAGGTCTTCGACCTCGAGCTCCCGCTATCCGAGGCGGCCGAGGGTTACCGGGCCATGGACGAGCGCCGCGCCATCAAGGCCCTTCTCAGGCCCTGAACCCCGCAGGCCTTACGACAGCGAAAAGGAGAACCATGCACACGCGAACACTCGGCCATGACCTCGACGTCTCAGCCATCGGGCTCGGCTGTATGGGCATGTCCCAGAGCTACGGACCCAACCCCGGTGACCGGACCGCGATGATCAAAATCCTGCGGGACGCCGTGGACGTAGGCGTCACGTTCTTCGACACGGCCGAGTCCTACGGGCCCTATGTCAACGAGGAACTCGTCGGCGAGGCTCTCGCCCCCGTCCGGGACGAGGTCGTGCTTGCCACGAAATTCGGATGGCGAATAGAAAACGGCAGCTCGACTGGTCTTGACAGCCGCCCCGAGCAGATCAGGCGAGTGGCTGACGCATCCTTGACCCGGCTGCGCACCGACAGGATCGACCTGTTCTACCAGCATCGCGTCGACCCCGACGTGCCGATCGACGAAGTCGCCGGAGCGGTCGGCGAGCTCGTTCAGGCCGGCAAGGTCTGCCACTTCGGCCTGTCCGAGGCCGCCGCTACCACAATCCGGCGCGCGCACGCCGCCTATGCGGTGACCGCCGTCCAGAGCGAGTACTCGCTCTGGACCCGTGACCCCGAGCCCGAGGTCCTGCCCGCCTGCGCCGAGCTGGGCATCGGCTTCGTGCCGTTTAGCCCGCTCGGGAAGGGCTTCCTCACTGGCACCGTCAATCAGGTCACCGAATTTGCCCCCGGCGACATCCGGGCCACCATCCCCCGGTTCACCTCAGACAACCGCGCCGCGAATCAGGCGCTCGTCGATCACGTCACCGCGCTCGCCCAAGCGAAGCAGGCCACCGTCGGCCAGATCGCGCTCGCGTGGCTCCTGGCCCAGCGCCCGTGTCCCGGAACCAGGCGCCTCAGCCGCCTTGAGGAAAACGCTGCCGCTGCCCAGGTCGCACTCTCCGCTGACGAGATATCCGACCTCAACACAGGCCAGCCCGTAACCAGACGGCGAACGCTGGAAGGGGGGACCATCTGCGTCAACGGCGGGATCACCGAACGAGCCCGCCTATTGGGAAGTAGGGGCCTGATGCTCATCAAGGACGCCAGGACCCGGAAGGTTACGCGCGCAACGTCGAAGCGCTCGGCGCGGGTCATCGCAGCGGCCACGACGCTGCTGGCAGAGTCGCGCAGCGGCGCCGGGCGAGGTGCCGCTGTGGGCGGCACTCTTCCGCAGGGCACTCCTTCAGGTGTCAGCCTTGACGTACTGCACGACGATCACGACTTGCCTGTCCTGGGTCTCGGTGACCGTGTACCAGATAGTCAGGCCGTCCGATGGAAGATAGAGACTGTAGGCGCCCGGCAGTGGGTCGTCTTGGGGAAACGGGTCGGCAAGCGTCGGGACCGGCTCCTGCAGGAGGTGAAAGATTGCCTGGTGCGCAGCATTCCGAAGTGGCTGCGGCAGCCCCTCTAGTTCGTCCCAGGTCCTGTCCGGGAAGCGTAAGACCCGGTCACTCAGCTGATTCCCCAGGCCTCCGCCAGTTCCTCTCGAGTGAATGTCCGGCCGTCGCCTGCATCTGACCGGATGCGCCGCAGCGCCTCGCGATCCCCGGCTTCACGCCGCAGACGCCGGTTCTCCGCCCGGAGCGCTTCTAGCTCGGCTCGGGGGACCAGGACCATGTCTTCGGCCTGCGCGGGCATGTGACTCCTCAACCAACGCTCGAGACTGGCGCTTTCCCTGAGTTTAGCCCTGGCCCGGCCACTCCCTCGGCAAACGGCGCGAACGACGTCGGAACCATGCCCGGTCGATCCTGATGCGCGAATATGACTGACGGATCCCTCAGATTGCGGACGCCCATTTACCCGCACCGACGCACGAGACCGAACGCGCTAGGCTCCACATCGGTGCTCGATCAACGGCCGCAGTGGCAACCTCGAAATACGCATATGTAATATTAAGTCACGATGTGTCCGAGGGGGGAGTGCACCCATAAGCCAATGTGTGCTTACCGGTGAATTTGCGCTCGGAGACGCGGGGTGAATGGGCGGGCAGACCGGTGGATACGGCGAACGACGATCGGGTGCGTGGCCATGCTGGCACTGATCGCCGGGACTGTCTCCTACCTGCACATGCACCTCCTGGTAGAGCTGCATGGTCAGCCCGGCTGGGTGGCTGCTCTGACACCGCTGTCGGTGGACGGGATGATCGTCGCGGCGTCGACCACGTTGCTGGCCGAGTCGCGGTCCGGCAATGGCGGCGGATTCTTGCCGTGGGCTCTGCTGATCGTCGGCAGCGCAGCGAGCCTGGCCGCGAACGTGGCGGCAGCCGAGCCGACGTTGACAGGTCGGGTTATCGCCGCGTGGCCGTCGTTTTCGCTGATCGCCGCCTACGAGCTGTTGATGCGTCAGGTTCGCCGCGCTGCCGAGCTGGCGGTCTGGCGGCAAAGACCTGCAGCACGGACAGAACCGCCTGAGCGGCAGTCCCACCAGGCCCGCAATTCGGTAGCGGCAGACAGGGATCTGAGCACGATGACAAATTCCGCCGAATGTGCAGTTCCGCCGACCAGGGATCTGGGAAAACGGGAGGCGCAAGCGGAAGCCTGGCGGTGGGCGACATCGAACAGGAACGAGGATGGCTCTCTTCCGGCTGGCAAGGAGATTGCCGTGCGCTTCGGTCGGCACGAACGCTGGGGACGCCTAGTCAAACAAGCTGGCCTGGCTGGTGAACTCGGCGCCAAACGAGAATCAACTTCAACTACCTAGACTTGCGGACTAAGAATCCGCTCCTTCGCAGCATTTTCTTGTGCCGCTTGGTGATGGGACACTGCCTTCCTGTGTCTTATCGTCGGCGACTCCGCCAATTCCGGTGCCGCGTCTTGCCAGTTGCTGCCCGGGGCACCGGGCAGGCTAGCAAACAGAGGGCAACCAGCCATGACCGTCTAGCGTGCGCGACCTGCGCTGTTGGTCGGTGACACCCGGCCGATAGCCGTCGCACGTGGCTTGGCGGAGCGTCAGCGGTCGGTGAGCCAGACGCCGAGGGCTGAGAGCCGTCGGCGCAGCCGAACTGCTGGCCGCGCCTGGCGGGCGTGCCGCTCATCCCGCGCCTTCTGGGCCGCGGGGTGCGCCCCCGTCAGCGGGATGCGCCCGTCACCGGCCGACGTGGCGGCCTCGAACGCGCAGTTCGGATTGAGCGCGATATCCAGGTGCTCCAGCGTGTGGGTGGACAGAGCGTATCGCAGAGGGCCAGGGAGTCCGATCCCGCCGGGCGCGATTGTGAGGCTGACGAATTGGACTAGGACGCTGGCGCTAACGCTGGCCGCCAGTGCCGCGACGTTCTGTCTCCTGGGCGTCGTGTCGATGCTGGCCCGGCGGAGGTACTCGGGGTCGTCGAATAGCCCCAGCTTGTCGGTCTGGATGTCGGAGGCGTTGAGCTGGCGGTTGCACACCAGGCAGGGCTGGTCGGGTACGAGGGTGTGGCTACGCCAGACCGCGTTGCGCATCTCGCCGTTGTCGAAGGTGTCGATGCCGATCCCGCCGTCGATGACTGGTACCAAGTCGGCGAAGGCTACGGTGTTGAGGACGCCCCGTGCCCAGGGCCGGTCGACGCAGCTGATGACGATGTCGTAATCCAGCGCCGCCGCGAGTCCGGTGGGCTCGCAGATGCTCAGGTCGTGCACGGTGATATCCGGATGCTCGGCCGTCGCGGCTTTAGCCATCAGGCGGGCGGCGACCTCCACTTTGCTCCGCGCCAGCCGGACATCCGCCAGGGCGGGGCCGATCATCCGGTCCAGGTTGATGACTTCCATGCTGTCGAAGTCCATGACCCCGACGTGCACAATGCCGGTGGCGGCTAGCCGGAGCGCGACGTCGAGGCCGACGCTGCCTACCCCGACCACCAGCACCCGGATGCGCGCCAGATTAGCCTGGGCCGTCTCGCCCCAGGCTGAGACTGTCCTGACTTGGGCGCTGCCGATCCGCGGCACCGGGCGCAACTGGTCATTCCAGGTGACGATGAACCGGTCCCCGACGACGCGGACGGACTCGCCGTGCTCTGGATTGCCGGAAAGATCCCAGCGTCGGCATGACCAGCTGCTGTCGCCCGCCAGCGTCATGCCGGTGAGCGGCAATCCGGTGAGCTCATGGATCAGGTGCGTGTAGGAACGCTCGGTATCGTGGTCCGTCCCGGACAGGAACTGCCAGCCGACGCCGCCCGGATGGGAGTGTAGGGCGACGACTCCTTGCCCGCGCGCGGCGGCGTGGCTGGCCGCGCGCACGAAGTAATCGCCGGTGAAGGACGCGTTGCCGTGGACAGCGCGCTCGCCCGGCTGGGGCAGCAGGACCTCTGAGATCACGGCGCTAGTCCGGGCCGATCCGGTCGAGGGCGCGTAGGTCGCCAGGCAGACGTCTTCCTGCCCGTCGGCGCGCAGCAGGTGCCCGGCCAGGCTGGCGTGAACCCGGCTGGACATCGCGGCGGAAAACGTCATGCCGCGTCCTGCAGGATCCGGCTCAGGTGAGCCAGCCATGCCTGGGCTGGTTCCTGGGCATCGCCCCATCCGTTGACCTGGCGTGAGTGGCGAGTCCACCCAGGCAGGGTTTCGTCCTGTCGGCTGTTAGTGCTCGCGAACCGCACCGTGTCCGGGAAATGGACCCAGTGAGGCGGCACCGCCGGCCACGCCTGGAGTTCGACGGCGGCCACGCCGGTGTGGGTAGTGATCAGCTGTGACCGGCCCGCCGCCACGACCGTGAAGACGACGATGCCCGCCGTGTTCACTGTGGCGTTGACGCCGCATCGCTGGAGCCCGGCGATGAAGCTGTCCACGCCTGTGGCCGTGGCGGCGGCGGTCATCAGGCGACCGGGGCGGTCTGGCGGATTGACACGAACTTCTCGTGCGCCCGCACGTCAACCACCTGGTCGTTCCGAAACTTCCGGACTTCACCCTGGCCGAGGACCTCTGCCAGGTCGTACCCGGCCGGGTTCAGGCCGGCGAGCTGAAGCAAGTCACCCGCGGTCTCATGACGGCCGGGCTCGACTTCGAACGGGCGGCCGTCGATGGTGATCGGGACTGCCTGGTGATGCCTGGCTTCGTCAGGCATGGATCCCACCTCCTGTTTCAGTAAAGCGACGGCACTGCGCCGTCGACGCAATGTTGACAGAAGATCCGCTCGGGACGCAAGTGGCGAGGCGTGTCGCAGCAAAGTGGCGTTCATGCCTTACCATCGCTTGTATGGAGCGAGTAGGTTCGGGTGGATTGTCACTGATCAGCGGTGGATGAGGGCCGGCGCACCGCGCCAGCGGAACGGCTCGACACGGCGCAGCTGGGCATGGTGGTCCGCCAGCATCGGGGGCAACGGTCCATGAGGCAGGCGGCAGCTGAGGCGGGCGTCAGCTTGAGCACGATGTCGCGCGTCGAGGCGGGCGCGCTGCCCGACCTGGCCTCATTCACAGCGCTCTGCGCTTGGGCGGGGGTGCCGCCGAGCCAGTTCTTCACGCCCATCGCCGAGCGAATGGATACACCTGTAGAGGTCGCTATCGCTCACCTGAGCGCCGACCCCCGGCTCGCTCCCGAGCACGCGAGCAGCATCGCCTCCGTCATCCGGCAGATGTACGACGCGCTGGCGGCCACGGCGCAGCCGGCCCAGCCACTGGTCGCGTGCCACTTGCGGGCGGCCTCAGCCCTGCGGCCAGGCGTTCCCCAGCGGCTCGGGTCGATCCTGGCCGACATCCACAAAGCGCTCGAGAGCCGGGCGGAGAGCGGGCGCCTGTGAGCCTGCCCCGGGGATTCAAGGCCAACGCCGAACGGGAATCATTGCGGCTGCGTGACGAGCTGGGCGTTAAGCACACGCAGGCGCTTGACGTCACCAAGCTCGCCCACTATATGAAAGTCCGGATCATCAGCGCCGAAGAGCTGATCGATATCGCCCGTCTCGAGGAACTCGAACGGATTCAGGCGTACTCATTCTCCGCTGCCACCTTTGAGGTCGGCGATAAGACGGTCATCGTCTCCAGCCCGCTGCGCACCGCCGGCCGACTCGCAAGCGATATCGCCCACGAACTGGCGCACCTTCTGCTCAAACACGAACTGTCTGAGGTGCGCGAGGTCAGCGGCGTGCCGTTCCGCACCTGCCGGCCCGAAGAAGAAGAGCAGGCCACCAGCTTCGGAGGAACACTGCTCCTGCCGCGCCCACTGCTCGTCGCCGCCGCCCGGCGGGGCCACGGCCCAGAGGAGATAGCGGAGCAGTACAACGTGACCGTCGAGATGGCGCGCTTCCGCTTCAACTCCACCGGAGTCCGGAACCAGATGGCCGCACGAACCCGGAGGTAGCGTTCTTGAACTGCGGGACCTGCGTGGCTAACGCCCTGCATCATCACTTGAGCATGCGCATCGCCGTCCGAACAGCTTGTCCCAAGTCGCGCTGATAGGCCACGTTGCAGCCGCGAGAGATGCGGCTACCGCTGGCTGCATGTCGGGCGGTTATCGTGCACTGCGAAGGTCGTGGCCCAGGCTCGACACATAGCAAGTAAGTACTGCCGGTTCGCTTGGGCTCGCCACGCCAACAAGCCATGTGACCAGCATGCTCATCGGTACGTTTCCAATAACGCTCCGCATTTGGGCGGCCGCCCAGGGCCGCAGCAAGGCTTGTCACAGTGGGGTACCGATCGCCAGGCCTTCTGGAAATTGCCTTCTCGATGACATCGGATAGGTACGAAGGAACGTGGGGTGCAAGGTCGCGCAACCGCGGTGGCGTACCAGTGGCCGCTGCTGCCATCCGCGCCGCCGTGTCCGGTATCGCTGGCAGTTCTATCGGAGGTCGCGCGGTCAGAAGCCAGAAGGCAGTCGCCCCCAGTGAGTAGACGTCGCTCTGAATGCTGGCGGTAGCAGCAGGAGTACCCCAGCCGATGGCGACCTCGGGTGCCGCGGTTTCTGCAGTGAACCCACTTGGACGCACGCTCGCTGCTCCTTGCGGAATGACGGTTGCGAAACCGAAGTCACCGACTAGACACTCGCCCTGAGCGTTAAGAAACAAATTTGCGGGCTTGACATCGTTGTGGAGCAGGCGCAGCGTGTGGCCCCTGCTGATGCCGTAACAAGCGTGCCGAATCCACCGGACTACTTCGTCAACATCAACGCCACAAGCTGCCGTAGCTGCGAGGGATGTTGCAAGCGTGCCGTCGCGTGCGAGTTCGGTAACAAGGTATGGCTGGCCGTTGGCCAGCTGGTCGGCATTCCTTATGGGTAGAACATGCGGGTCAGCCAACCGGCGGAGGATCTGAGCTTCCATCCAACGACCGCCTGCGGGCAATGCCGTCAGCAGCTTGATCGCTACTACGTCTCCCTCGTGAGTATCTAGGACCTGGTACACCTCACCTTGGGCACCGGGCGCGCCGAGACTGCCTTGAACAAGGTAGCGATCGGCGATCAAGGGAATTGGCACGGGAATAACTGTATGGTCTGAACGTGCGGTCTGCTGGCATTGCGGTGACAGTGAAAACGCGGCGGCGTCCTACTACGTATCTGGTGATAATTGATGATTCAAGTGGTCTGCCCGTTATCGTAAAATCCGAGATATTTCCTAGTGATGCAACGGACAATGCTACGCAATTGCACGACACGGCCGAAGCTGTGCGTTCATGCCTGTCCGGCGAAGCTATCGACACCGCTATCGTGCGCCGGGCGGATCGACCGCCGCGACCGAACAGCAAAGGTGGTCCGAAGCACCGGCTCCTAATGGAAGGTGCAGTAGCGAGCGCAGCGCGAAGTGTCGTTGTAAAGACGCTCATCGGTACGGGTGCCGATACCGGTGCCTGGTTCGGATCCGACAAGAACGGTGTAGACCTTGCTGCTGCTCAACTCCTAGCGGAACAAGGGATGCCATCAAAATTCGCAGAAGCTACCAGCGCGGCACTCGCGGCGCTGCGAATGCCTTGGGCTTGAGACGGTTTGATCGAGAACGTGTCCGTCAAACCGGAGAAAGTCCACCACCATAAGTCAGCTCACGACTATCACCCGGCCGGGGGAACCCGGCCAGAGTCCTCTAGCTGTGCTCTTGCCCGGCTCCTGAGATTGTCGGCGCACTTGGGCTGCCGCCACGACATTGAGAAGATGACCGCCATGACGCAGCGCTCGTTGTCGGCCTCACGCTGAAACTCAATTGCGGCGTGAGTGCGTGCGAGCGCTTCCTGCAAGTTCACAAGATACCTTCGCAGATCCTCGTTCTGGCCAGCGAGCTTTGGGATCTCGTAGCATCAGCCATCGTGCAGACCTCGGAACTGAGCGTCGATAGTTTCCTGCTTGGCCAGCCTTGAGCTGGTGTCTCGGGCCTGTTGGGAAATCTGCCGTAGTGGGCGCTCAAGCTGCTCTCGTTGATGCGCCAGCAGAACCGCGTGCCGCGCTGCTCCTTCCGGGCTGTGAGTCTCCGCCTGCCGGATGAGCGCTAGCACCGTTGGCACGCACGTGTTCAGCATGAGTGCCGCTTCGCGTGTCGTAACGGCTCGGGACACCTCGTTTAGGTGACTCAAGATCTTTACACACTCTGCGAGTTCGCTAGGTAGCTGTTAAGAAGTAGCTCATACTTTTGACATGGCGACGAAAGCTTTGGATTTCGGGCCGGCCCTGCGCGAGGTACTAGCGGCTCAGGACGAGGATGACGAGGCAGTTAGCTACACGAAGCTGCAGTGCTATGGCGCAGCCCTTGCTCGGCTCTGCAGCGAACTAGGCGATCCGATCGTCTGGCCTGTGGGACCTGCAGCTGAGCGGGTTGCTGGTGCGGCGACCATCTTGAGTCACGGCGATGTTCGCGTGCGTGGCTGGACTACGGACATGACATCTGCTCGCGTCCTACTTCTCACTGTGACGGCGGCGACGGCGCTTCCTCTTGCCGATGCGGCAGGACGCGCGCGCGCCCTTGGTGCTGCCGAGGTGTTCGGCTGCGGGGTGCGCGTTCATGGCGTGGGCGCGTCGTCCAAGTTCCTGGACAGCTACGTCGAACTGGCGCAAGCCGGACAAGCAAGCCGCTAGCCCTTTACACCTTCGAGTCCCGTGGAGATCGGCAACGTCGAAGCGGGTCGAAGAGGGCCGTGGGCCTACCTCCGATCCGTCGTCGACCGGGACGTGGGCTAGTTCTGGCCCCCGTTGACGAACTTGATCGCGTTGCAAGCGGGTCGGTCCCGGCTAGGCTGCAAAGCGCGGTGCTGGCAATCACAGACTTCGGAAGCCGAGACGCCGGGCTTCCTCCATCAGGCGGCTTGCCTGGGCAGCCTGCTTTGCGCTGATGTCCCATCCTTTGCTGAGGTACTGGCCAATCGTGAAAGCGATCTGCCGCTGCCAGGGCTGCAGGTTATGGGTTTCCTTGGCCCACCGGGCAACGGCGAACCAGTCGTTAGCTGCGATTGCTGTGACTGCCGCTATCTCGGCGGACTCCGTCTCGGAGGTCGCTGCCTCGTGGCGGCCACGGGCTGCGGCAGCGGAAAGGTCGATTAGCTCGTCGCGTAGCTGGTCCGGTAGTTGCCACGCGATGTCAGTGACCCGGCTCCAGCACTCGGGCCGCTTGGCCCACTCGGTTACGTTGGCGACGCGGACCGGCCGGGTGATTACCCCGTGCACCGGCACGCAGAGCTCATCGATAGCCGCGACAAGGACCGGGCCAATGCGCTGCTCGCGCCAGATGCGATCCAAGTCAAGACGTTGCCCTGTCTCGTGGGCAAGCTTCGCGATGGTGTACGTGACTATGTTCGCTCGGTAGCCGCCGAACTCTCGTGCGGAGACGATCTTCTCAGTAGCGCGGAACAGGATGGCTTTGGCTATCAGCCGCTGGCAATACGTGGCGTCGACATTAGGGGACTTGTCACCGAGTCTGATCATGAACTCGCGGAAGTTCTTCTCTGCTCCGCGGCTCACGATGTGCGGGAGCTGGTGCCAGGAGTGCTCGAACTTCGCGGCGTCGCCCTTAGTGAATTTCTGCCGCAGCGGATGCAGCGTCTTGAATGCGCGCTGGCGGGCAGGAGTACGCTCCCGGGCAAGTGCGTCAGCGTACTGGCCGCGTGCCCGCTCGTAGAACCAGCGGGTTTCTTGACCACTGCCGTCGGCTGCTGGTGCCCACAGCGACCTAGTGACCTTCTCCACCTCGACATGGAACGGGTGGTTAGAACTGAAGTCGACGAGCGTGACCTTGTTCTGGGTGTTGGAGTACCGGGAGATCTCCGGGACGATTTCCTGGAGCGCCTCCTCTGCAACGACGGTCAGCTTCATCTGGACATACACGCCCGCGACGTCGGCCTTGTCCCGTACGTGCGCGTAGTGGATGGACGCGGTCGTCTGCCCGCCATTGACGATCTGAAGATCGTGTATTCGGCGGAGGGCCTGGCCCCCGCCGGGAAGCCGTACGAACTCAACCTCTGATGCGGTCGCGGTAATCCCGTTGTTGTAGGCGAGGAACCTCTCGGGATCGGTGAGGAGGGTGTCACGGATGCCGCGATTCACGGCGCCCTTGGCCTGCAAGAAGGAGCGAACGTTGAGTTCCAGCAGCCGGGTGCCGTACTGGCCGTATAGGGCCGAAAGGATACTGCCAGGCAGGATCGTGAGGAAGACCGAGAAGTCGCGGTCGGTGCCGGGCGTGGCAAGGCAAGGCAGCGGGTCGTCGAACTCGACGATGATCGGCTCGCTTAGAGTGCCGGAGCTAGCCATCCTGTGGAACCTGGCCAGGTCCCAGATCTCGCAAGTGACCGGCAGGCCGTCGAGACTGGAGTCGGGCAGGGCAGTGATGGTGGTGATGCTGTTGGTCAGCAGGAACAGCCGGATCCGCGGTGCTTCCGGCAGGGCCTTCTCCACTGCCAGACACATGTCGTAGACGTCGGAGGACTCTTCGATATCGTGCCTGAGACCGTCGCGGCAGCGCTGAATGAATGTCAAGGCGCGTCGCAGCAGGGCCTCGACCTCGGACCTGGGCGTCCTGCCCTCGGCCGGGTACTGGCTGAAGGAGGTTACAAATAGATCCAGGCTGCCCAGTGATTCGTTGCTGCCGTAACCGCTGACCTCGATGCCGTGAGCGCGATAGTAGGCGGTGAAGGTGTTTTCGGTAACGCCTGCCTGCTCTAGGTCATCGAGTGCGCGGCGGGTGAAGGTCTCGGGCGCGGTGGCGCTCTCAGCCTCGGCGGTGGCTAGGACGTCCGCGATCAGGTCCTGAGCGTAGGCCTCCAGGGTCAGATCAGTCATTCGTCTCACCTACTGCGATCGCCGCGGCGACCTGAGCCGTCGTCATGAGGTATTCGTCTAGGCCCGCGGTGGCGATGCGGTAACGGCAGTCACCGACGCCGCGCCGCAGGTCTGTCTCGGTGATCCGTGGGAAGTCTCCGACTACATGCCAGAACCGCTCCCTGCGGACGGTGTATCTCGGCTCGTCGTACAGGTCGCGCTGGGAGTGCAGGTATCCGGCACGTACCAGAAGGTTGTCGAGCAGGCTTTGCGCAGCAGCGTCGGTCACGGCGGCGCGGACGCTGTGGACAGCGGCATTGAGGCTCTCGCCGCTGCCGCCGCGGCGCTCATCCAGGGAGAGGCCAGCCAAGATGAGCAGGGCCGTGCCGGACGAGTCGAGCTCGCGCTCGCTGGAGATGACTAGGGTCTGGGGCTCCTTGCCGCTAGTGGTCTTGACTTCGATAGCCAGGCGCGGGAGCTGGAAGTCCTGGTGCGCGGCGGCCGGGCCGGTCCAGGCGGCTACAGCCTGAGCGGATGGCAGGGTGGGCAGCAGGTGCGCACGCAGGAAGCTCAGCTCGCCGAAAAGGCCGCGGCGTGCCTCCGCCGTTAGTCCGGTTCCGTCTAGCCGCTCCAGCAGCCGTCGCCAGTGCTCGAATCGCTCGACAGCGGACAGCACCGCCTCGGTCGCGGCGGACGCCTTGGCAGCGGCCTCGGCGATGTCGGTTGCAAGCGGGTTGAAGACTTCCCGCAAGCGGCCATCAGTGAGGACGACACGTAGCTCGCCGCAGGCATCGGATAGGCGGATGAGCTGCAACTCCAAGCCACGAGTTCGCGGCAGCCCCCGCAACTGACGCACTGCTTCGTCTGCGTCATGCGGCGGCACCCGCAATGTGAGCATCCGACAGCTGTCCGGGTGCCGGACGGCAATGAAGATGTCATGGGCTGATTGAGGTTTGACGCGACGGACAGTGACACCACGCGCGTGCCGTTCAGCTTCTAGCTGCTCCCAGTCCTGTTCGGTTATGGTCATCCGCCGATGTCCTCGCCGTCATCATCGAGGCCCTCGAGCGCCATCTGCTGCCAGATCTCATTGACCACGTACTCGGTCTGAGTCGAATGCCGGGAGAATGGGAAGCTGATTGCGAACCCCACCAACGGAGGCATATTTTGCTGGCCGGCTCTCGCGGGGTACTGCAGCGGATAGAGCAGCAATAGCGCCTGGTCGGGGCGCCGCTCGCGACGGAGCGGCGTGCCGGTGGGAACTGTGGGGATGCGGGGCTGGCCGTTCTTGTCGAGCTTCCCCGCTGCTGCCTTGATGGTGGCGGCTAGCGCGCGCTCCCTCTGATCGCGGTCAAGATCGCGAGACTCATCGGACGGGCTGACGACGCGTCTGATCGTGTAGCGGCGCTCACGAGCCGGGTCGTTGAGCGGTTCGCGCTTGATCAGGCCGACCTCGTACGGTCCGATCTTCTGCGGTTCGCTCGCCCGGCTGCTCACCAGCCGGACGGTCCATCTGCCCAACTCGCCCACGCGCTGGCAGAGCCGGATGTACTCGCTTATGAACACAGGTCGGACCCGATGTGCCTTGCTGTCGGGTGCGTAGCCGTCCAGGAACCCGTCGACAATGTCCTCCGCCGGGATGTCCGTCCAGACCCGGCTGCCGGAGTCGGCCACCGACGGGTGGAATGCGTCCAGCCTGCTGATGAACTTCTCCAGCAGCTCGTAGTTGCCGCGGACGGCCGTATCGGCGAGATCGAAGATCACAGTCTCGGGAATGTCGCCGGAGTAGCTGAGCTTGACTTTCAGCCCGCGTCGCATCTTGTTCGCGGCGGTCACGGCCAAGCCTGCGGGAGATGCGCGCACCCGCAGACCGAAGTCCTCGGGCTTGGCATCTAGCGCTGCCATTTCCTCGAACTCGCGGCGCAGCTCGTCGTTGGCAGAGGTGATCTCGGCGTACGCCTCGCACAGAGCGGGAGTGGTGTAGAGCCGACACAGGTCCTCGTAACCTGGCCGGTAGCCGAACCACCTGCCCATCTGCAGTAGCGTGTCGTAGGCCTTCGAAGCGCGCAGATAGTAACTGACGCTCAGCCCCTCCAGTGTCAACCCGCGGGACAGCTTGTTCCCGCCGACCGCGATGACAGATATGCCGTCGCGTCGGTGCTCGTAGTACTGCAGCGCATCCCGCGAGGTGCCGTTGACGACCCGGACTTGAATCTTCTCCGCGGCGGCCCGGGCCTGCCCCCACACTTCAGCCCAAGAGACCGGGATGACCTGGTCAGCTGGAAACCACGCGGTTGTGGGCACGAAGTCCCGATCCCACAGCGCGCGCAACTGCTGTTCCACCGGCCGACCCGCGTGCGGGTCGCCGTAACGGATCCGGTCTTGCAGTAGATGAAGCTCCTCGTCGACCTGCTCGGCGACCAGGTTTTGGACATCCTGAAAACGAGTCACGTGCACGAGCATCGAGTTGTGCTCGTTGATCTGGCCGCGGGCCCGGCGGGCGGCGCAGGCCAAGACGAACGCGCATATTGCCTCACGCAGCGACCCTGGCAGCGGCTCCGGGGGCACCCAGTCTTTGCGGTGCCGGTCGGGCACCCATGCTTCGTAGTCATCCACAGGCCGGACGATCGGGACCGGCTCAATGTCCTCCTCATCCGGGTCATCAGACTGCAGGCCGAAGACTCGCTCGGGGCCGAGATAATTCGATGGCGGCGGCAGGCTCTCGATGAAGTGACGAGGGAATATGTCTAGGCCGTACTGGTCATGCTCCGTGGACGGGTCGATGTAAATGTTCGCGAATGGTGTTGCGGTGTACCCCACATAAGCGGCCTTCTCGAAGCTTTCCAGCAATGCGCGTATGCCAGCGTTAACAGAGGACGGCCGGGTGTCCTCGTCCACTGCGGCGACGTTCACCGAAGCGTTGTCGGCTTCGTCGTCGAGCACTAGAAGCGGAACGTCACGAACGATCTTCTGGTCGCCGTGTCCGGTCGGCCGGCCTTCGACCTCCACCACCCACTTGCGCAGGTAATTCAGGATGCTGCGGTGCTTCTTGATTACCAGTACGACGGGATAGTCCCCGATCGGGATGCTCGTGTTGACGGCAACGGCGCGTTTGAAATCTCCGCCCTCTGCGCTGTTCGTCAGGGAGGCGACCTTTAGCCTGCCCGCACCCGGCATTGCACCCACGCCGAGGTACGAGGTGCCGCGGTCGTCGTAGCGCTGCTGGTATTGGGTGTCGAAGCCGAGGAATCCCTCGTCCACCCGTAGCTGGGTCTGGCTGCGGAGCCCATTGTCTATTCCCGCCAGCACGACGATGAGCTTGTACCCGGCGTCGGCGGCCTTACAGATCAAGCCGATGTAGTTGGCAGTCTTCCCTGACTGGACCTGGCCGACAACCAGCCCCTCCCGGTGCCAATGGCCGGGCCGGCGGGGGTCCTCTAGCTTGCGCAGTACCTGATCGGTACTGGCATCAAGCCGCCAGACCACCTTCTTGGGCATCAGCTTCACCTCCTCTAGGAACCGCCGGTAGCGGTCCCAGAACTCCCAGCTTCGCTCGCCCTTGGCTGCCGGGAGCCACTCGAGGTGATTCGTGCTGTCCTGAAGCCCGGTCGATTCCTCCTGCCACACAGTGACGCGTGCCTCGGCCTCCCGGCGCAGCGCCGCCAGGTCCACCGTCTCGCCCTGGCTCGCTAGCATCGTGCACACCGTCTGGCAGGCGAACGCGACCTCGGCGACCGACGCGTCTTGATCATGAGGGAGCATCGCCAAAACGACGCGCAACGCTTTCCGCAGCGGGTCCTCGCCGCGGAGTCCTGAATCTGGCATGAAGATCTTCCTGGGCGTGCTTGCTTAGCGTGTGTGGGTGCTCACCCTGAATGTAGGGGAAGCTGGCGACAGTTAGACGCCTCAGTCGGTCCAAAAGCCGGCAAGCTGGTCGAACGGAGGCATAAGCCGGATCCTTCGGCGCGCCTCGCGCGGCGTACAGCCCTGGGCGATGAGCGCTGACTGGATGCGCTCAGCGACCCGGATGGCGTCTTCGTTCGCGGCGCCAGTGAAGGGCTCAGGGTCATCCACGGTGTCGGCTTGGTGCATGACCCGCAGCGCCGCGACCGGGACCGTCTCCTCCAGCAGCCTGATAAGGGCTGCCGCATCCGCGGATTCCTCCGAGCTACCGCGTAGGGCTTGGCGGACCAGTGGGTGTTGCCTGTTGATGCGGCAGGTGATCTGGCCGCCGGAGCGGTGCACGGTCCAGGCGTAAACGAAGTCCGCGCCGTGTTCGCGGGCGGTGACCCGGCCACGCTGACTCAGAACGGCCGCGGCGGAGCGCCTAGCGGCAGCGCCGATCCGCTGCAAGTGTGCGCGCGCTGCCAGGGGCGGCACGGCAGCGGACTTACGGACATCGATGCTCCAATCTGAGTCGAGCTCTGCGGGGATGTCGACTGCCAGCCGGGCCAGGATGTACTTGTCCTCTTTCCGGAAACCCCGGATTCCCAGCCAGTCCCCGGCGAGGATGAGCCTGTCCCGCCGGTACACGTAGAAGCCCTGCTGCTCCAGCCACCCCTTTGGGCCCGCGGCCAGCTGGGCCTCCTCGTCGCTGAGGTAGCGCAAATGGGGCAGGACGAAGCCTGCTATCCGGATGCCGTGCCCACTGATCGGGATCTCTTCGACCGGCAGCCGCTGGACGAATCGGGCGTTCTGCAGGAACGGATCCCAGGGCCGGACCGGGTTGCCATTTACGTTCAAGTGCAGGCCACGCTGGCCGACTAGGAATCTGCCGAAGACCATGCCTAGGTGGATCTCGACACGCCGGATCTCCTCGTAGAAGTGTCTCTGCGCCGGTACGTCTCCGACGGTCAGGCCGGGGATGTCAAACCGGTGCAGTCGCCGCCAAAGCACAACGGTTCCCTGGCCCGGCCAGCAGTTATCCAACACGGCGGCATCGGCAAGATCAGCTCCTCGCAGCAGGCGCCACTGCTCGGTTTGCCGGACAAGGTCTAGGTCCCACGCCCGTGTGGCGCGGGCCTGGCCCGGCGCCGCGCTTGTAACGATGAGCTTCTGGGCCTGAGAGAAGGACGCCGTCTTCAGGCCCATACCGAAGCGCCCTAGGTCCCGGGCTGTCCGGGCGGCGCCAGGGCCGCGCCCGGCAATGGTCATCGCAGTGACTAGCTCGGCCTCAGTCATGCCGTGCCCGTCGTCGGAAACCGTGACGCAGGATTCGCGGCCGTCCCACGTGAAGTTGACGTCGACCCGATGCGCGTCAGCGGCGATGCTGTTGTCTACAAGATCGGCGACCGCGGCCTCGGTGCTGTATCCGAGCGATCGGAGCGACTCGATCGTGCCTGCCGGGTGGGGGTTCGCGATCTCGTAGTCCACGACAGGTTCTCATTCCCGCAGCGGCCTGGCCGCGTCCTTGCTCCGTTGTCCAGGCCAGACGCAGAACACCGTCGGCAGTCCGCGATCCGATGCCGGGCTCCGCGAGGCCCATAGCGCAGGCCGAGTCAGTATACGGATGACGCCGTCCTCAGGCGCTGCCCAATCGGCCGCGGCACCTGCCTCGGGATGCTGTGGAAGTGCAGCGCGCGTCCGCCGGGCCGAGCGTAAGGTCGTGCCGACGCAGCCAGGCCTGCCATCCAGCCTGGGGCGTCGGCGGGGCGCGACGTCAGTGGCAGGCGTTACCCTTCCGATGGGTCGGGACAGGAGGGGCGAATGGGAGACCCGACGGCAGTAGATCAGGGTCGTCACTACGGCGTCAGGCTTGTGCGAGGTCCGTTCGTCCGGCTACCGCCGCATCCCGACGCCTGCTCTGACGAGCGTGAGTTGCTCGCATATGCTGCCCGCCTCCGCGACAGTGGAGCGCGGCTAGCGGCAGACCTGTTCAGCGGGGCAGGAGGTCTCAGCCTTGGCCTTGAATCAGCGGGCTACCGAGTTGTACTAGCTGCGGACACCGACACAGAAGCGGTCGAGACGCATCGCCACCACTTTGGCGGGCTGGCGCTGGACTGGGATCTGGGCGACACCGGGCACGTGGCCGAAATCGCGCGGTTGGTGGCAGCTGCAGGCATCGATCTGCTGGCGGGCGGGCCGCCGTGTCAGCCGTTCTCCAAGGCAGGCCGGAGCAAGATCCGTCACCGGGTGCGCCACGGCTTGCGGGATCCCCGAGACGAGCGACGTGACTTGTGGCGCTCTTTCCTAGAGGTCGTCAGGCTGGCCCGGCCAGGCGCGGTGGTCATGGAAAACGTCCCAGACATGGCACTGGACCGAGAGATGTTCATCCTCCGGAGCATGGTGCACGAGCTGGAGGAGCTCGGGTACGCGGTCGAGGATCGCGTAGTCGACACCTCACGGCACGGCGTGCCACAGTTCCGCCAGCGACTGATCCTGGTGGCGCTGCAGGATCACGTGGCGTTTAGCTGGCCGGTGGAGTCCGCTGACAAGGTCACGGTATGGAACGCAATCGGCGACCTTCCGGAGGTGGAAGGCGGGTGGCGTCCGGCCCGGGGCGCGCACGGGTGGGCGGAGTATGACGGACCCGTGACCGAGTTCCAGCGTCAGATGCGGGCCGGTATGGCGGCTGCAGATGCAGCGAAGGTGCACGATCACGTGACACGCCCAGTGCGGGAAGACGATGAGCGCGCATTCCAGCTGATGGATGCGACAACCCGCTACTCCGAGCTTCCCGCGGACATGAAGCGCTACCGCGACGACATCTTTGATGACAAGTACAAAAGGCTCGATGAGGACGGCCTCTCGCGCACGATAACGGCGCACATCGCCAAGGACGGCTACTGGTACATCCATCCCCGTCAGAACCGCACGCTCACGGTCCGCGAGGCGGCGCGCCTGCAGACGTTCCCTGACAAGTTTCGGTTCGCCGGGCCTCCGTCGGCGGCCTTCCGTCAGATCGGGAACGCGGTGCCTCCACTTTTGGGAGAGCGCCTCGGGTCCGCCATAGTTGCCAGTCTTTCCGTCGGCGAGAAGGCTGGCCCGTCCAGCCGGGAGGTGGCCGGCGTCCTCGCATCCTGGTTTACTTCGCTGGAACGGCGCACGGTCCCGTGGCTGAAGGCTCGAACCCGCTGGCAGGTAATCAGCGCCGACATCCTTCTCGACAGGCTCGCTGGCCAGCAGGTTCGATCTTTGTGGCCCCTGCTGGCCCGGTGGGAAAGCCCCGCCATCACGTTGGCGAGCGAGGCAGAGCTCCGCGAGATCGCACGTTGGCTGGGCCGGCCGGCACGAGCCGAGCGCATCACAGAGATCGCCGCGAAGGTTGCGGGTAGTCCGGAGGTGCTCGACGACGACGATGCTGTCCGCCAGATACCCGGCGTGAATGATGCGTTGGCAGACTTGGCGATCCTCGCTGTCGTCACCGGGGCCGAGGACGAGTCTGAGGAGCCCGTTCTCGTCGGCCGTGGCGTTTTGCGAGCCGTTGCGAGGCTAAGCGGCGAGCCCGTCAACCGGCGCAACAGGCTGACCGACGGCAGACTGGCAACGGCGCGGATGATCGGCGACGGTACCGAAGCCCGGGACGCTCATCTCGGACTGATCGAGCTAGCGGCCTCTCTATGTAGGCCCGTAGCTCCGCTCTGCACGGAATGCCCGCTGGCGTGGACCTGCCGAGGTTCGCAGGTAGAAGCTCAGCGCCGTGCCCTGCTGTTTTGAAGAAATCTGTGGACTCTCCTAGCGTCCTAGCCCGAGAGCGTCTGCCACTTCAGGTGCTTGCTGCCACAGAGTATTAATAATCCTTACGAAGGACTCGTACTCTCCTGCATGCATGGCCGCCGCACGCAGGGCGATGCCCGCACCTTCGACGGCTGGGGTACTAGCCGGCGCCGGCCCAGCCCAGGGCCGCTGGTCTGTGACGTCGCTGGCCTCGGCTGCAGTCCGGTGCGATGTCTTTCGATAGATATCGTCGGCTTGACTGCACAGCTCGTTTATTGGGCGCTCCACCATCTGGCGCAGCTGCGGGGGAATAGTTACGCGCATCTTGGCGACGTTGATGTTGAACGCCGAGTCAAGGTCGGTGTCGAAGTCGAGGGCAGCCCGAGCGAGCTTAGTGTGCTCGTCAATGCCGCGGATGCCATTCCAGCCGCCCCACTGGACAAGCCGGTCAGCGCGATAGATGTAGAGGCCCTGCTGCCGGTTCCAATTGAGAGGCCCTGACAGTCTCTCGAATTGCCCAGGCGAGCTGAACTGGTCACGCGCAGGCAGTATGAATCTCTGCAGGGTGACCTTTCCGGTGACTTCACCGGTCGCAATCTCAAACCGCTGCGGCGGCAACTCGATCCGCAAAGGCTCGCCGGGGCCAAACGGATTCCAAGGTTGGACTTTCTCCCCGTTCACTGTGATGACGAGATTCCTGTCGCCGCCTTCGAGGAACCGGTGAAAGACAATGCCAATGTGCTCAGCAGTCTTGGCCGCCAGCCCGTCCATGCGGCGCCGTCCCCAGCCGCTATGTGGTCGCTTCTCTGGCAACACTCTGTCGAGCTTCCGCCAAATAACCACCGTGCCGGGCGAATCGCCGATCTGCTCGCGCGCGCGGAGCACGACAGAATCGCGCGGCGGATCTACGACGAGCCACTCGTCCCACTCCGCGATGAGGTCGAGGTCGAGGGTGCGCACTGCTACCCGACCCGCGTGCGCCGACGTTCGGGTGACAACCGTTACCGAGCGGCACTGCGACAAGGACGCGGTCTTTAGACCGAGGCCGTACCGTCCGAGGTCGCCGCGCGCGTAGGTCCGCCGCGCACCATATCGAAGTGCCTCGATCAGGCCGTTCGCAGTCATGCCGCGGCCGTCGTCTGCGACCGACACCAGCGAGTCAGCCCCGTCGAACTCGATGGCGATGTCCACCCGGGCTGCCGCTGCCATGATGCTGTTGTCGACAAGGTCGGCGACCGCGGAAGCGAAGTCATAGCCGATGTCGCGCAGCGATTCGGTCAGCCGGGCGGCGGACGGAGTAATCGGCGCTGAAGCCCGTGCCGTCATTCTGCATCCTCCTCGATCGGCGACGTCCACCAGGATCTCATACACCAGGTAAGAGGGCCGCGCGATCGTATGTCCGCCGGCAAATCGCTGGGTGCGTTGATGGCCGCGACCGAGTCGGGCCATCCCGGAAACCAGCGTTTCGGCGCGCGTAAGGTCGGGCGCGGCAAGTCATGAGTCATCGAGGTCATGATGGTGACAGGTATCGGCCAGTTGTCGGTGAGTGCGGCGTTCATGACCACGGCAGCGAAGCGGCTGCCTCCCAGACACGTTCGAGGCTGGCGAGGTAGCTTTCGAATATCTCGCTTTCGCTGCTCCGATACAGGTGGAGGACCGGGGCGTGGGCTGCGGGAACGCCATATGCGTGCTGGTTGACCAGCATGTCGCGGTCGATGCGATAGATCGAGTTGTACAGCACGGTTCGGTGCAGACGGATCTCGACCAGACTGGCACCGCACAGTCGCCTATAGAGCGCAAGTGCGTTACGGATCTTGGCAGCCATGGCGTCATCGATGTATTCCTGTCTTCCGCGCTCGGCTACGCGCGGGCAGTCGGGGTCGCCGAGCGCGACCCGGACCGCAACCCCGCTCTTTGCTCGAGTGGCGATGACGTCGAGTAGGCCGGAATCCTCGGCGAGGAACAGGCTGCTATAGGCCAGAATGCTGATCTCGTGCCGCGCGTCCCTGAAGAGCCGATACCAGACCTCGCGTGGAACTGCCCATCTGTGGGAGTACACGGCGACAATCTCTGAGGGCACGGAGGCAGCCTCGCTGTCGGGCGCCAGACCTGGCCAGAGGTCATGCTCGTTGCTCTGCAGCATCGCCGCCAGCGCCCAGCGGTGCCGCGGGTAGGGCACACGCCCTTCGATCCATCGCCGGACAGTCTTGGGATCCACAGCTAACCGCGAGGCGACGTCTTCCTCGCTGAGGCGGGCGCGGAACAACGCTCGGCGCAACGTCTCGTTCATGCCTCGGCACCTCCGTAAAACGCGAGGCCACGGCCACGCTAACAGAAGACGTCCCTAGTCGTCCCTAGCTGAGGTACAGAAGTTCGGCGGCTTTGGTAAGGCTCGTTGGGCACGGAAGAAGACCAATTCTGTTCAGGAGATCGCCGATGGATGCGGGGACGCAGTCCGAACTCAATGACCTGTGCTTCCACTGGGACGAGGTGTACGACATCAGATTCGACGAGGACACGGGCATCTGGTCCGCTCGATACAAGTTCGCCTTCGATCGGCTGACTTCCGACAGCTGCGACGGGCTGCGCCAGGCAATCCGCATCGACTACCAGGAACGACGGCTGGCTGAGCAGCGGGTTCTGGCACGCCTCCAGGAGCGCTCTTCAATCTGACCGGCGCAGCTACCTTCGGGGACCTCCAGTGGGGTCTCGCTGGAACTCGCTGACTGCTGGCATGGGGCTGCGAGCGACTCATGCCGGCAGAGTGCCTGGCTGTTCACGGCATTGCCCGGTAATCGATGAAGACGTCCAAGACGCCCGCGGCACGTCCGTGAACGTCCCTGGCTCGCTCGGCTACTTTCAAGGTCCATGGAAATTGCCGAGTGGGCAGAGAGCACAGCTCATGAACTCCTGAAGGATGCGCTTCCGCGCCGTTGGGCGCATACGCAGGGCGTGGCCGCAAAGACCAGGACGCTAAGTGATCTCCTCGGAGAAGATGCCGAACTGGTCGAGATGGCCGCGTGGCTCCACGACATTGGGTACGCGCCGGACCTGCGCGACACCGGATTCCATCCCTTGGACGGCGCGCGGTACCTCCGCGACGTCGAAGACGCCGAGCCGCTGCTGTGCCGAATGGTTGCGCATCACTCCTGCGCCCTGACCGAGGCAGAGGAACGCGGCCTCGCCGCTGAACTGGTCCGTGAGTTCAGACCTCCG
>Ga0335075_10002675_pt1 | contig 28498 bp, 23 predicted proteins | sample Lox_Sample_24_FD_206723 | JGI IMG/M metagenome (GOLD analysis project Ga0335075, IMG submission 206723) | Soil microbial communities from Loxahatchee National Wildlife Refuge, Florida, United States - Lox_Sample_2.4 | ecosystem: Environmental > Terrestrial > Soil > Wetlands | place: USA...
GAAGCCTCCTATATCCCGATCCTGGATCGCCGGGGCAAGCCGTGCAAAGTCGTGAAATATGCGATCGACGTGACCCACCAGAAGATGGAATTCGCCGATCTACGGGGTCAGGTCGATGCAATCAACAAATCCCAGGCGGTGATCGAGTTCGCTTTGGACGGCACCATCCGCACGGCCAACCAGAATTTCCTCAATGCGATGGGCTATACCCTTCCCGAGGTTCAGGGCAAGCATCACCGCATGTTCGTCGAACCCGCCTATCGGGAAAGCCCCGCGTATCGGGAGTTTTGGGCGAGGCTCGGCCGCGGCGAATATCAGGCCGGGCAGTTCAAGCGCATCGGCAAGAACGGCAAAGAGGTGTGGATCGAGGCTTCGTACAACCCGATACTCGATCTCAACGGCACGCCCTTCAAGGTGGTCAAATATGCGACCGACATCACTCAGCAGATAGCGCTTCTCGCTAATCTAAAGACACTGATTGATCAGAATTTTGCCGAAATCGACAGTGCGATCGGCCGGTCCACGGAACAGGCAAATCTTGCCGCGGATGCCGTTCAGCGGACAGCGCTCGCAGTCCAGACGATGGCGGCCAGTGCCGAGGAACTGGCGGCATCGGTCCGGGAGATTTCCAGCATGATGACGCAATCGAAATCGGCGACCGATTCCGCTCACCAACACACTATGCTGGCCGATCAGGCGACCCAGCGGCTGACCACGACCTCGGCATCGATGGGGAGCGTCGTCGAGCTGATCAGGAGCATCGCCGGGCAGATCAACCTGCTAGCGTTGAACGCAACCATCGAGTCGGCAAGGGCAGGGGATGCCGGCAGGGGATTTGCGGTGGTTGCCGGAGAGGTGAAGAGTCTCGCCCAGCAGGCCAGCAAAGCCACCGACCAGATCGCGCAGGAGATCGACCGGCTGCAAACCGTGTCCGGCGAAGTTGCCGCGGCGCTGGTCGAGATCGGTAAGTCGGTCAGCTCGGTCAAGGAATACGTGACCGGCACAGCCAGCGCTGTCGAGGAACAGGCTACGGTGACCCAGGGCATGTCCTCGGAGATGCAGGGCACAGCAAGCAGCGTCGCCGCGATCAACGACAACATGAGCGAGATCTCGACCTCCGTGCATCAGGTCGCGCATGCTGTGGACGGGACCCGAAACGCCGCCCAGGTCCTCGTCCGATAATTTTCGTCGGGCGGAATTCACTCCGCCCTCTGCCTTGCAGATCCGACGCCGGACGCGCAAAACGCGCGCGGATGAGCACGATCGCAGCAGCGTCACTCGACCGGCGGCACGAGAGCCGGCCGCCACCGACCCCCCCCGCTTGCGCCGGCGGTGAAGCACATCAGCTGCACCCACGGCGCGCGCAGGCGTTGGACGACGTTACGCTTTCCGTCGCGCAAGGCCGGTTCGGCGTGCTGCTCGGCTTGAACGGTGCGGGCAAGACCACGCTTGCACCGCGAGCCGGCGCAGGCGCGAAGCCGACTCGGCGTGGTGTTCCAGGCGCGTACACTCGATCTCGACCTCACCGTGCGAGACAACCTGCTCTACCACGCGGCGCTGCACTGGATTGCCGGCCGCGAGGCGGACGTGCGCCGCGCCAACCCGTTCACTGTGGGATCGAGCTGGTTCGTTTCGTACTTTTTCAGGAGATCTATTGGATGTCGCTCGCTGTCGTGGTGGGCAGCGCCGTTGTTTTCACAGTCGGCGCGATCCTCGCCTATGACCCGGCTCGAGGAATGCTGATCCTGCGACGCGGCGACACCTGATCGCATCAGCTCGCCTCTCCCGCAGGGCGGGAGAGGTGAGGTTTGGGGCGTCAGCTTCCCTTGTAGCTGTCCCCGTTGCAAGCAACAGCTGATTGTGCCGTGAATCCGGCAAGCGCGAGGGTCGCGCCGCCAAGACCGCAGATAACCGCAAGCGCTAAGAGAACATTCCGGGTCATAAGCCTCTCCCTTCGATGGATGGCTCCCCATCCTACCCGTCGCCAAGTCAGCGTGCAAAGCATCGTCAAGCCCGCGACGTTGGCTCCTTCGCCCGCTTCACCTCGTCTGATGCCCGCCACAGATACCAGGCGGCGGTCGAGCGGAACGGCGCCCACGCCTCGCCGATAGCAGCCAGATCCCGCGGCTTCGGCTGCTCGGCCAGCCGGTAGAGCGCACGGTACCCGTCGCGGACCCCGAAATCATCGACCGGCAACACGTCAGGCCGCCCCAACGTGAAGATCAGCAGCATCTCCACGGTCCACCGTCCGACACCTCGGATGCCGGTCAACCGCTCGATCAATTCCGCGTCGGTCAGCACCGCCGCCTGCCGTCTGGTGGGCACGGTGCCATCCATGGCGCGGGCGCTGATTTCGCGCAGGCAAGCAATCTTCGCCGTCGAGAAGCCGCAGCCGCGCAGAGCCACCTCCGGCGTCGACAGCACCTGCGCCGGCGAGGGGAAGCTGCCGCCCTCGTAAAGCCCCTGGAACCGCGCAAGGATGGCGCGCGCCGCGGTCCCGTGAAGCTGCTGGTGAGCGATCGCCCGCATTAATGCCTCGTACGGGCTGCGCCCGCGCTCGATTTGCAGGCGCGGACGCCCGATGCGGCCGATCAGCTCGGCCCAGGTGTTGTCTTGCGACAGATGGCGAACAGCCAATCGCGACATCACGCACCGGTGAGCAGTGGCAGTATGCACAAATGCGCTATGTGCAACCGGGCGTAGTGCACTAGATTCGCCGTATGAGCCTGTTCGACGATACCGGCTGGTTCCACCAGTCCGACGAGGAGGCGGATCGCCAGACTGCCAGCCTGGCGGCCGTGGCGGTCACGTTGTTCCTGATCGTGGTCGGCCTGTTCCTGGTCCAGGAGCTGCGCGCCAAGTCGATACTGGAGGACTGCCTGCTCGCCGGCCGGACGAACTGCGTCGAGCTGGCGACGCCCCCGTAGCCTCAAGCCAATTCCAGCGCGGCAGCCTGGGCCGGCTGTCGAGCCGCCTCCTTCACCATGTCCGCGCCCTTTTCGGCGATCATGATCACCGCGGCGTTGGTGTTGCCCGACACCATGGTGGGCATGATCGAGGCATCGATCACGCGCAGTCCGCCGACGCCGTGCACGCGAAGCTGGTGATCGACCACCGCCATCGGATCTTGGCCCATCTTGCAGGTGCCGACGACGTGGTACGTCGTCTGGCCGTTGATGCGGGCGAACTCCAGCCATTCGTCGTCGGTCTGGACCTGCGGTCCGGGGTTCATCTCATGGGCGCGGTACTTATCCATCACCGGGCTTTCGATGATCCGCCGCCCGATCTTCATACCGGCGACCACAGTCCGCTGATCCAGCTCGTCGGCCAGGAAGTTCGGGCGGATAGCCGGACTGGCCAGCGGATCAGGCGATTTCGCGTGGATCGTGCCCTTCGATTCCGGCCGGCATTGATAGACGCCGAACGTCATCCCCGGTTCGCGATCCAGAATGCGGGTCGCCGCGGTGGCATAGCTCGCGTGCGCGAAATGATATTGCACGTCCGGCTCTTCCAGCTCTGGCCGCGTGCGTATGAACCCATACACGATGCCGGCGGTAAGCGTCAGGATGCCGCGGTGCAGCAGGAAGAACTTGGCAACCTCCTTGGCGAAATTCAGCCCGCGCGTCTGCTCGTTCAGCGTGATCGGCAGTTTCACCCGCCAGTTCAGGCGGGGGGCATAATGGTCGCGGTAATTCTCGCCCACCCCCGGCAGAGCATGCCGCACCTCGATGCCCAGCGAGCCCAGCAGGTCAGGCTGGCCAATGCCCGACATCTCCAACAGATGCGGTGATTTCACAGCGCCGGCGGCAATCAGCACTTCCCCCCGGCAGCGAGCTTCGGCGGGCTTTCCGGCATGCACATAGCGCACCCCGACGGCGCGTTTGCCGTCCAGGATGATCCCTGTGGCGTGCGCATCGGTCTTGACGTGAAGATTGGCACGTCGGCGAGCGGGATCGAGGAAGGCGCGCGCCGTGGACCAGCGGCGGCCGTTCTTTTGCGTCACCTGATAGTAGCCAAAGCCTTCCTGGTGGCCGTTGTTGTAATCCGGGTTGGCCGGCCAGCCTTCCTGGGCGGCGGCTTCTATCACGGCGTCGCAGATTTCGTGGTGCTCGATCATATGCGCGACGTTCAGTGGGCCGCCTTTGGCGCGGGTGGCATCGCCGTCGCCTTCGAAGTGCTCCGATTTGCGAAAATAGGGCAGGACCGAGTCATACGACCAGCCGCGATTGCCGAGCTGCGACCAGGTATTGTAGTCGAGTGGATTGCCACGGACGTACAGCATGCCGTTGATCGAGCTCGATCCGCCCAGCGTCTTGCCGCGCGGGATGGGAATCGACCGGCCACGGACGTTGTCCTCCGGCTCGGTAGCGAAGCACCAGTTATAGCCCGTGTGGTTGAGCAGCTTGTTGAAACCCACCGGGATAGGGATCCAGAAATTGTCGTCCTTTGGCCCAGCTTCCACCAATAGCACCTTGACTGCCGGGTTTTCGGTCAGCCGGTTGGCCAGCACGCAGCCGGACGAGCCGGCGCCGACGATGATGTAGTCCCACTCCGTCATCGATCGCGTTCCTCCGCACACACACAGTAGCCATGCGCGTGCCTCTTCGGCAAGGCGCACCGCGTCTCGGGAGGGCATCGCCCGCAGCTATTGGGCCTGATTTCCATTAGACGAGTGCACCGTTCGATTTTGTCTCCGCCCGCGAACGTGAACACGTCCCCAGCCATCTGTCAGAAAGACTCTTAAACGCAGATATAAGAAAGATGCACGCTGATGCACGCAGATAGTTATAAATTGAATGCTCTGTCGGGGAATGGAATCGGCAACCTTGTCGGCGGCAAGCCGTGGCCCGAAACCGAACGCATGACCAACGGCCTGTGAGCCGCGCCTTCGCATCTGCGTGAATCAGCGTCCATCCGCGCTCATCTGCGTTAAAACCCTTTTTCTTTCCCGCAGTGCCACACGGCCACAAGTGGGGCTTGCGGGCGCAACGACGCGCCGGGAAAGGCTTGTCACAAGGTCCCTTCGCCCGATAATAAGGCATCGGGAAATCCCGGCCCGATCCCATGCGGCCCATGCGGGGCCCAGCCCAAGGCATCGAGGGACTTATGGCACGAGACGATATTGAGATCGCTTACGGCCGCGAGACCTTACACTTGGCGTTGCCCACTGGAGCTGACCCGACCGTCCTCCGAAAGGTCGCCCTGCCCAAGTTGGCGGACAATGCGGCCGCGGTCCGCGACGCCTTCGCCCATCCCATCGGTGCCAGGCCGCTACAGGAGCTCGTGCGCGGGCGCAAAAGCGCCTGCATCCTGATTTGCGACATCACCCGCCCCGTGCCGAACGGCTTGTTTCTCCGCCCGATGATCGAGACAATGGTTGCCGGCGGCATCCCGCTCGATCGCATCACCATCCTGGTCGCGACCGGTCTGCACCGTCCCAATCAAGGCGTAGAGTTGGCCGAGGTAGTTGGCGACCCATGGGTGATGAAAAGCGTTCGGATCGTAAATCACGACGCGCGCGACGGCGAGAACCTCATTGATCTCGGCACAACCAGGACGCGCGGCACGCCGATCAGCATCAACAGGATCCTGATCGATGCCGATTTGCGTATCGCCACCGGTCTTGTCGAGCCGCATTTCATGGCCGGTTGGTCCGGCGGCCGCAAGGTTGTCGCGCCGGGCGTCGCCGGCCATGAAACAATACGCACCTTTCATTCCGCGCGGTTCATGGAAGATCCGCTGGCCGTGCAATGCAACCTTGTCGGCAATCCGCTTCACGAGGAGCAACTCGAAATCATCCGCATGGTCGGCGAGCTCTACGCGCTCAATGCAGTGATCGACGAAGATCGCGACCTTGTTCATGTCACGTTCGGCGAAATTATAACCAGCCATTTGGCGGCCGTCTCGTTTGTCGAGGACTCCATACGCATCAGGGTGGGCCGGCGCTTCAAGACTGTCGTTACCTCCTCGGCCGGTTATCCACTCGATAAAACCTACTACCAGACGGTCAAGGGCATGGTGACTCCAATCGACATTCTGGAGCCCGGCGGCACGCTGATCATCGCTTCGCGCTGCTCCGAAGGTTTCGGTTCGCCGGAATTTCGCAGGGCCCAGGCAAGGCTGGTCGAGCTGGGCGCCGAACGCTTCCTCGCCACGCTTACCGCGAAGTCGCTGGCCGAGATCGACGAATGGCAGACCGAGATGCAGCTCAAGCCGATGCGCGTCGGCCGCATCCAGCTCTACACGGAAGGACTGGATAAGGAAGAGCAGCGCCTCACTGCGGTCGAGATTATTCCTTCAGTCGATGCGGCCATCGCGGAAAGCATCGCACGCCACGGCGACGGCGCGATCGCGATCATCCCCGAAGGCCCTTACGTCGTGCCGGTCCACGGGACCACGTTATAGAATGCCAAACGTCCACCTCGATCCCGTCGGAGGCATTGCCGGCGATATGTTCGTGGCGGCACTGCTCGACGCTTTTCCGAGGTTGCAGGAGCGCGTACTGGCGGACGCGCAGGCCGTGTTGCCGGATGGCTACGTCGCGCATCTGACCGAGAGCGGCAACGGCCCCTTGCGTGGCCTTCGCTTCGGCCTGAACCATCCCGCTCACCACCACCGCGGAACGGCCGATGCCGGCACCTTTCTCGACATGGTGGGGCGCATTCGCTCGGCAAACCTGAGCGACGGCACCGCCGAGCAGGCGGTCGCCATTCTGACGCTGATTGCCGAGGTCGAGGCCTCAATCCACCAAGTACCCATCGATCAGGTGCATTTTCACGAGATTGCAGACTGGGATTCGCTGCTCGACGTCGTGGCGGCCGGCAGCATCACGGCAGCTCTGTCGGGCGCGCGCTGGACGGTTTCGTCGCTGCCGCGCGGTGGCGGCATGGTCAATACGCGGCATGGACTCCTCCCGGTCCCCGCACCGGCGACCGTGTCCCTGTTGATCGGTTTCATGTGGCGCGAGGACGGTGTCGATGGCGAGCGGGTGACGCCCACAGGAGCAGCGATTCTACGGCACCTGATCGGACCGGACGGCAGCGCCGAAGCCCTCTCGGGCCGGCTAGCCTCCGTGGGTGTCGGCGCCGGCACGCGGACGCTGCCGGGCATCCCCAACGTGTTGCGCGCGCTGGTGTTCGAAGATCCCCCGGCACCCGCGCGACAGGAGCTGATCACAATCATCAGCTTCGAAATCGATGACATGACCGGCGAGGAGATAGCGACCGCGGCGGATCGACTGCGCGCGGTCGAAGGCGTGCTCGATCTCACGATCGCCAGCGTGCAGGGCAAAAAAGGCCGCGGCATGCAGTCGCTCCGGCTGCTGGTCCGGCCGGATCGGTCGAGCGCGGTCGTCGAACGCTGCTTCCTCGAAACCTCGACGATCGGGCTGCGCATCCACGAAGAACAACGTGTCTGCCTGCGCCGTCGTCTTGCGACCATCAAGACCGACGACGACACCCGCGTCGGCGTCAAGACCGTCGAGCGCGTTGGTATCACGAGCACCAAGGCAGAAAACGACGATCTCCTGGCCGACAGCCTGGAGGAGCGACGCCGGCTGAAGCGGCGGGCGGAAGACGGGCGATGACCGATCTCATCGCACGGCTCGCGCGTCATCCACGCATCGCCATCGCCGTAAGCGGAGGCGTTGACAGCATGACCCTCGCCACCTTTGCGCACCGGCTTCACGCCCAAAAGCGCATGGGACCAGTGGAGATAATCCATGCCGTTTCACCTGCCGTCCCGCCCGCTGCGACCAACCGCGTGCGGGCCCGCGCCGCACTCGAAGGCTGGCACCTCATCGTCACTGGCGCGGGTGAGTTCGACGAACCGCGTTACCGCGAGAACCCGGTGAACCGCTGCTATTTCTGCAAGAACCGGCTGTATGATCGCATCCGTGGGATCACCTCTGCGACCATCGCGTCAGGCGCCAATCTCGACGATCTCGGTGACTACCGGCCGGGTCTCCTGGCGGCATCCGAGCACGAGGTGGTGCATCCTTATATCGAGGCCGCGATGGACAAAGCAGCGGTGCGCCAGCTTGCCCGCCGGCTCGGACTCCACGAAGTGGCAGAACTGCCGGCGCAGCCCTGCCTTGCAAGCCGGGTCGAGACTGGCATCGCGATCGATCCGGCCGATCTCGCATTCATCGATCTCGTAGAGACCCGCCTTGCCCCGCTGGTATCCGCGGCCGCGGCATTGCGTTGCCGGGTCACGCATCGAGGCATCGCTATCGAGGTCAACGACGACAACGCCGATAAAGCCGCGTTGATCGAGCTGGCGGGAACGTTGTGCCGGGACCACGGTCGCCACCTCGTTGGCATAAGACCCTACCGGCGCGGCTCCATGTTCGTACAGGGCTGATCTTGGAATTTGCAGAATTCCAGATCGACTGGGACCGCGAGCGACGGACCGGTGTGCCCGAGGCGGCACTCTGTCAGGGCAAGACGCCGGACCAGATCGGCGACATTATCGCGGCGGCCCGTGCAGAGGGTCGGCGGCTGCTATTGACCCGTCTCACAGTCGCTGCTCACGCCGCGCTGGCGGCCGAGGTGCGGGATGCGCTCGACTACGATCCGCTCTCTGCGACCGCGGTTTTCGGTGGTGACATCCCTGCCGTTGCAACCGGAATAGGAATCGTCGCCGCCGGCACCTCGGATTTGCCGGTTGCACGCGAGGCCGCACGGACTCTCGCGTTTATGGGACACCACGCCGACGTCATTGCCGATGTCGGTGTTGCCGGACTTTGGCGGCTGACGACGCGGCTCGAACAGCTCCGCACCTTGCGGGTGCTGATTGCGGTCGCGGGCATGGAAGGCGCGCTGTTCAGCGTGCTCGCCGGTCTTGTTGAGGCACCTGTCGTCGCGGTGCCCACTTCCGTTGGCTATGGGGTCGCCAAGGGCGGCAAAGTTGCGCTGCTCTCAGCGCTTGCGAGCTGCGCGCCCGGATTGGTCGTCGTGAACATCGACAACGGCTTCGGTGCAGCGGCCGCGGCGCTCAAGATGCTGCGAGTCAGCCGGTAGCATCGGGTGGGCTGATCCCCGGCCAGGCTGGTGCTACGCTCGATGACCGACGGATCGGGGAGATGATCATGATGAATTGGGACAAGCGCCGTGTCGGCCACACTTCGCTGGAAGTGACGATGCTCGGCTTCGGCACCGCCACGATGGGCGGCAGCCGCATCCAGGTCTCGCGTGAAGAGAGCGAAGCGATGGTGCGCGCCGCCTGGGACGCAGGACTGCGCTACGTCGATACCGCGCCGTTCTACGGCGTCGGCTCCGCCGAGCGCCGCGTCGGCGATGCATTGCGCGACAAGCCGCGCAACGAGTGGGTGTTATCGACCAAAGTGGGCCGCCTGCTCAAACCACGCCGCGAGCAGCAGCCCGTCACCGACGGCCGACTGGCGCCAATGCCGTTCACCGTGGTGTACGACTACGGCTACGACGCGATCATGCGCTCGGTGGACGACAGCTATCAGCGTCTCGGCCTCGACAAGATCGACATTCTGTTCGTGCACGATATCGGCGCCTATCAGCATAAGGACGCGGCCCCCGGGCACATGAAGTTGCTGCGCGAGAGCGGCTACAAGGCGCTGACCGAGCTCAAGCGCTCCGGCGTTATCAGCGCGTTCGGCATCGGCGTGAACGAGAAGGAAGTCCTCCTGGAAGCGATGGGTTGGGGCGAATGGGATGTATTCCTGCTCGCCGGCCGTTACACGCTGCTCGAGCAGGCGCCGCTCGACGACCTGCTGCCCCTCTGCGAGCAGCGCGGCACCTCGATCGTGATCGGCGGCCCCCTCAATTCCGGCGTCCTCGCCGGTCGCGACACATGGAACTATGCGCCGGCGCCACCTGATGTCGTGGAGCGGGTGAAGCGCATCCAAGCGGTCTGCGATCGGCACCATGTGCCGCTGCCGGCGGCGGCGTTGCAATTCCCGCTGGCGCACAAGGCCGTGTGCGCCACAATCCCAGGCCCCCGCACGGTCGAGGAATTCAGGACCAACGTCGAGCTGATCCGCCGCAAAATCCCGGCCGACCTCTGGGCCGAGCTGAAGCGCGAGAACCTGCTGCACCCGGATGCCCCAGTGCCGGCGTGAAGATCCAAGGAGCGAAGCCCATGGAGACGAACCAAGTCGGTCAGTGCATTTTGCTTATATTGCGTTGGCTGACCTGGCGCTCCCATGAGTGCCGAGCGCGGAAAGATGGCGCCTTCGTCTATTCTCGTTCACCTGCGCTTTCACGAACTCCTGAAGCTTCTTGAATGCGCGCCCTTCGATCTGCCGTACCCGCTCGCGCGAGATGCCGTATTGCTGTGCCAGTTCTTCGAGCGTGGTTGGGCGCTCCTTCAGCCGGCGCTCGGTCAGGATGTGACGCTCGCGCGTGTTCAGAGTTTGCAGCGCAGCCGATAGCGGCGCCTTTCGCTCGCTCAGCTCCTCGCGCTCCGCCAGGGCGCCTTCCTGGGTTTCGCTCTCGTCCACCAGCCAGTCCTGCCACTCCGTCGTACCCTCGGGGCCGGCCGGTGCGTTCAGACTGGAGTCCGGCGCCGCCAGGCGGCGGTCCATGGTGATCACTTCTTGCTCGGGCACGCCCAGCATCCCGGCGATCCTGGTCACCTGCTCGGGTTTCAGATCGTTGTCGTCAATCGCTTGCATCTGAATCCGCAGTCGCCGCAGATTGAAGAAAAGCTTCTTTTGCGCCGCCGTGGTGCCGATTCTCACTTGCGACCAGGAGTGCAGCACGTACTCCTGGATTGCCGCACGGATCCACCACAGGGCGTACGTGGCAAGGCGAAATCCGCGATCCGGGTCGAACCGCTTGACCGCCTGCATCATGCCAACATTGCCCTCGCTGATCAGTTCGCCGACGGGCAAGCCGTAGCCACGGTATCCCATGGCAATTTTTGCAACAAACCGCAGATGCGAGGTGACCAGCTTGTGCGCCGCTTCAATATCGGCATCGTTGCGCCAGCGGCGAGCGAGCTCTAATTCCTCCTCGAACGAGAGCATCGGAAATTTGTGGATTTCCCGCAGGTATCCCGACAGGTTTCCTTCGGGAGCGACGCGTGGGGCGGCATAGGCCATGACGGGCTCCTTCGCTGGATGGCATTTTCGAAGGTAAGCAACAGGATCCATCAAGTCCTGGGATATCGAGTGAATAAATCTGAAAAACTCGATGTGCGCGCCACGCTGTCTGGGAGAGTCCTAAATACCGTCTATACTGACACCTCACCCAAAGCGCCCTTCAAAGAGGCAGCCCGACGGGCGAGCAAGCTGTCTCATACCATCGGCCCTTGACGCCGACTCTCGGAGCGCCGCAAGGCGGAGAAGCGAAGCGCATTCCGCCGTTGGGACCGAGCGTCAGCAACAAGGGCTTGGTATCAGTATCTAATCACATGCAAGCCAAGCTGGTGCTGATCACTCTGCCGCATGTTTAAGATCGAGGCCCAGGGCTCGTGCGATCCCCGCACCGTAGGCCCGATCGGCACGCAGACAATTGGCAACATGCCGCTCCTTGATGTGCTGCCGCGCATCGCCCATCGCTCGCGCCGTGTTCTCGAACAGCACCTGCTGCTGGGTTGGCGTCATCAGCCGGAACAGATTGCCCGGCTGTTCCCAGTGATCGTCGTCGGCATAATGGTTATAGTGGGCCGCTTGGCCTTCAATCGGGAGCGGCGGCTCGGCGAAGTCAGGCTGGTTGTCCCACAGCCCGGCGCTGTTCGGGTTGAAGCTGGTAGTGCCGCCGAGATTGCCATCGACCCGCATCTTGCCGTCCCGGTGATAGCTCATGTACGGACATTTCGGCGCGTTGATCGGGATCTGGTAGAAGTTGACGCCGAGGCGGTAAAGAGCCGTGTCAGGGTACGAAAACAGGCGTGCTTGCAGCATCCGGTCCGGAGAGAAGCTGATGCCCGGGACGATGTTCGACGGCCCGAACGCCGCCTGCTCGACTTCGGCGAAAAAGTTGTCCGGCCAGCGGTTGAGCTCCATCACGCCGACCTCGATCAGCGGGTACTCGGGCTGGGGCCACACCTTGGTAAGATCGAACGGGTTGTGCCGGTGAGTCTTCGCCTGCGCTTCGGTCATCACCTGGATGAAAAGCGTCCAGCGCGGGAAGTCGCCGGCTTCGATCGCGTTGAAAAGGTCGCGGCCGTGGCTTTCACGGTCCTTGGCAACAAGCGCCGCGGCTTCCTCATCGGCGAGATTCTCGATCCCCTGCTTGGTCCGGAAATGGAACTTAACCCAGACGCGTTCATTCGCCGCATTGATCATCGAGAAGGTATGACTACCGAACCCGTGCATATGGCGGAAGCTCCGCGGCATGCCGCGGTCCGACATGGTGATGGTGACCTGGTGCAGCGCTTCCGGCAGCAATGTCCAGAAGTCCCAATTGTTGTCGGCGCTGCGCATTCCGGTGCGGGGATCGCGCTTGATCGCATGATTGAGATCGGGAAAGCGCAGTGGATCTCGGAAAAAGAACACTGGCGTATTGTTGCCGACCAAGTCCCAGTTGCCTTCCTCGGTATAGAACTTGAGGGCAAAGCCGCGGATGTCACGCTCGGCGTCGGCGGCCCCCCGTTCGCCGGCCACCGTCGAGAAGCGGGCAAACATAGGCGTCTGTTTGCCGATTTCGGAAAAGATCTTCGCCTTCGTAAAGCGCGTGATGTCGTGTGTCACGGTGAAGGTGCCGTGGGCGCCCCAGCCTTTTGCATGCATACGCCGCTCAGGGATCACCTCGCGGTCGAAATGCGCCAGCTTCTCGATCAGCCAGATGTCCTCCAACAACGCCGGGCCGCGTGGGCCGGCGGTCATGATGTTGGTGTTGTCGGCGACCGGTACGCCGGCGGCAGTGGTGAAACGCTTCGACGCGGGCATGGCGGGTTCTCCTTGGGTTGGCAAACAGGAGGATGGGGAAAAGGTGCTTAACCGGGCCAGGCAGAGGCGCGGATCACGCGACAGAAATTCTCAGGCCGGAACGAGGGATCCTTATCGGCGAGCACATCGGCCTTGACGTTGCCGAAGGTGGTCTCGGGCTTGTCGTGGATGCCGTCATAGAAGGCCTGAATGATCTCTTCCTTGAAGCGGCTGGGACGCGGGTGCACGTGGACGACGGCTTCGCGCTCAGCGGCGGTGAACTCGGAAAACGCGATTCCAAGCACGTCCATTTCGACGCCGGCAGTGACCAGCGCGATGACGGGATGCATGTACTGCGGGATGCCAGGCGTCGTGTGCAGCGCGATCGCGGTCCAGACCGTCTCGATGTCGCGCTCGTCGATGCCATGGCTCCGCAGGAAGTCGCCGGCGGCGTTGGCGCCGTCCACCTCGAAGCGCTTATCTACGCTGGCGTGCTGATGAGTGAGGCCCATATCGTGGAACATGGCGCCTGCGTAGAGAAGTTCGGGATCAAAGCGGAGACCGCGGCGTTTACCAGTGAGCGCGGCCCAGTAAAACACGCGGCTCGAGTGGTGGAACAGCAGCGGCGATTCAGTATCCCTGACCAGTTCGGTCACTTCGCGCGCCAGTTTGCTGTCGGGGATGACAACGCCTGCTACTGGCTGGAGTGGCACGTTGGTCGCGCCCGAGGGCGTCAGCGTCATAGTCTGCTCCTCCTATGGATATATTTCACGGCGGCAGCATTGTCCGGGGCATGGGCCGGCGACGGATCGACCCGCGTCACGTGTGCCTGCCCCAGTACGTGTCAGGCAGATTCACGACGATGGGATCAGGTGTGCTTCTGACAACGACCCAGCGGAACGGCTGCGTCGGCGATTCATTGATTTCCATGTGCGGCAACCACGCGGGTACGTGTATAAAATCACCGGCGCGTGCTGTGGCCGAGAACTCCCCGTGTTGGCCCCAACGTACCAGGCACTCGCCTTCAAGCACATAGGCGATGGTCTCCTGCTCCGCGTGGTGATGGATCCCTGTACGGGCCCCAGGATCGACCACGAACAGACCGCCCCAGATGCGCGCCTCGATACCCTGTTTCGCGGAAATCGCGGCGAGGCGCTGTGACCCGGGCGTCTGCAGCGTGTCGTGATCGAACGCCGACGGCGTGATGACACTGATGCGGTTTGCGATCGTCATGACAATTCTCACCACTCAGTGCGATGCGGGGACGAGGTCATGTGGGACCGCGATCCGGGCTCTCGGCCAGAACAGGCGGTACAGCACACCGGCAGCAATGCCACCAATGAACTGTGCCGCGAAGTAAACAAGTATGTTGGCATAGGCGCCGGAAGCCAATGCCGGACCCAGCGTGCGTGCAGGGTTGACGCTACCACCCGTGAGATCGCCGAAGAACAAGATGCAAATCGTCACCGTCATGCCGATGGCAAACGGAGTGAGACGCCCGGCGCCACCCCGCACAGCAGTGTTGAGCACGGTATTGACCAGGAAGAACGTCCCGATCGCTTCCAGGGCGAACCCGCCGGCCACAGTAATGCGATGGGTGTCGATCAGTGTGGCGCCCAACCCATTGACGGGGCCGCCGAATATGCCACGCAAAAGAAATGCGGCCGCGATGGCGCCGAGACATTGCGCCGCGATGTAAGGTACGACCCGATGTCGCGGGAATTGCCCGGCGGATGCGAGGCCCACGGTTACCGCAGGATTGATGTGACAACCGCTGACATCGCCAAATGCACTGACAAAGACCATGATCGTGAGACCGTGCGCCAGTGCGACGGCTGGAATATGGCCGGCGCCGAGCGCTGTCGCCGTTCCGGCGCCGACGAAGATGAGAGCAAACGTGCCGATAAATTCGGCAACGAGGGGTTTGTACGACGCGGTCATAGCCGTCTCCTGAATGCGTGCAGGGCTAGCTGATATCGCTTGCAGCGGGTGCAAGTTTTTCGCGGATGCTTAAGCTATGCATGGTATGAATGATCCCCGGTTGTCGTTGGTGACATCGGCTAGTACTTGTGGGATAAGCGTGCCCGGTGCCGCTCACTCCGGCCATTACCATTCGGATCGCTTTTCCCTGCTGTCTCGGAACCACTCGACGTGCTGGCCTACCAAGGACGAAAGTAGGGCCCACCGTTCGCCGAGTCTTTGGGGCATGGTTGAATTGGTATGAAAGGATCGGCAGCAGCGCCGCCCCGGGGCGCCACGCGTCGGCTCGGCGCCCAAAACTTCTGAAATTCCCTGAAACGCCCCTATACTGGGGTCCAATGGGTAGCGCCTCCGAACCAGCGGCAAGCGTCGGTTTCGGACGCTTTCGGGTGTTGCCGCACCGCCGCGAACTCCTTGCAGACGGTCAGCCGATCAAACTCGGCGGCCGCGCCTTCGACGTGCTGATGGCGCTGATCGAGGCCGGCGGAGCGGTCGTGAGCAAAGAGGAGCTGATGGCGCGCGTCTGGCCCAACCAGATCGTCGAGGAGAACAACCTTCAGGCCCAGATGTCTGCGCTTCGCGCTGCGCTCGGACCGGACCGGGAGCTCATTCGGACCGTCGCCAGGCGTGGCTACCAGTTCACTGGCGAGGCCCGCAGTACCCCGGCCAGCCCGGAGGAGCATGTCACCGGCGAAGTACCTTCCGGACGGCCCGTCCCCGTGCCCAGCACAACGAACCTGCCGGAGCCTGTTTCCGAGCTGATCGGTAGGGACGACGAGTTGCGTGAGATCCTGGGCCTAGCCTCCGCACATCGGCTTGTCACCCTCACCGGCCCCGGCGGTATCGGCAAAACGCGCCTTGCCTTGGCCATTGCTCGCCGGTTGCTCCCGCAATTCGCCGACGGCGTGTGGGTCGCCGAGCTGGCGCCGCTCGCCGACCCAAGCCTCGTCGCCGTTGCGGTTGCCGGCGCGGCAGGGCTGGAATTCCCTGGCGCCATCTCACCCGAGCGGGTGGCTGATGCCCTGAGCGGGCAGCAACTTCTGGTTGTGCTCGACAATTGTGAGCATGTTATCGATACCGCGGCCATGATGGCCGAAGCGTTGTTGCGCGCCAACCCGACTGCGCATGTCATCGCAACCAGCCGGGAACCGCTCAACGCAGAGGGGGAGCGGGTCTATCCTGTCCCACCGCTCGCGCTTCCCAAAGCAGGGGACGATCCGCTCGGATACGGGGCGGTTCAGCTCTTTTTCGATAGGGCGCGGGCGGCGGAGCCGCACTTCGCGCCGGACCAACGCCAAGCGGCGAGGATCGCAGCGATCTGCCGGCGGCTCGACGGTATTCCGTTGGCGATCGAGCTCGCGGCATCGCGTGTCGCCACGCTCGGAATCGAGCAACTCGCCGCCCGCCTGGACGATCGCTTCCGCGTGCTAACAGGCGGGCGACGGACAGCTTTGCCGCGACATCAGACCTTGCGGGCGACCCTGGACTGGAGCTTCGGGCTGCTCACCGAGACCGAGCGCGTGGTCCTGCGCCGCCTGGCGGTTATCGCCGGCAGCTTCGGACTGGATGCGGTCAGCGCGCTAGTGGCGAGCCCCGAGATCGCCTCCCCTGATGCGGTCGAGGCACTGTCCAGCCTCGTTACGAAATCGCTCGTCGCGGTTGAGGCCGATCACACTGCACGGCGTTACCGATTGCTCGACACAACACGAGCCTACGCCCTCGAGAAGCTCGCCGAAAGCGGCGAGCGCCAGCCGGTTGCGCGTCGGCACGCTGAATTCGCACGAGACGTCTTCGAGCGGGCCCAAAGCGAATGGGAAGGGCGAACCACGGACGAATGGCGCGCCGACTATGAGCGCCGAATCGACAATCTACGCGCGGCACTCGACTGGGCGTTTTCACCCGAAGGTGATTCATCGATCGGCGTCGCGCTTACGATCGCTTCAGAGCGCCTATGGTACAGCTTGTCCTTGATTGACGAATATCACAAGCGTGTCGCACTCGCACGCTCCACTTTGAACCCGGGCGTGTGTGGAACCACACGGCATGAGATGCAACTATGTGCAATACTCTCCGTAGTGCTGTTCAACACCAAAGGCCCAGGCCCCGAGGCTCGTGCAGCCTGGACAGAAGTTCTTAAGATTGCCGAGAGACTTGAGGATACCGAGTATCGACTGCGAGCGCTTTGGGGCTTGTGGTACAATTACATTAGTAACGCAGAGTGTCAAGCAGCTTTGACCCTGGCGGAACGATATAGCCATCCTGGAGATCAGGTAGACCCGGCCGACCTGCTTATTGGCGAGCGTATGCTTGGGACTTCCCTGTACTACGTGGGCGATCTGCCCAATGCGCGGTATCATCTCGAGCATGTGCTTTCTGGCTGTGCGGCTTCGCTGCGCCGGGTGCATATAACTCGCTTTCAATTCGACCTGCCGGTGGCGACGCGTGGCACCCTTGTAAGGGTCCTATGGCTGCAGGGATTTCCGGACCAGGCCATGCGCATGACCAAAGACAATATCGAGGATGCCCGCGCGATCGATGATGTGGTTTCCCTATTTTGGGCCCTGGACGCAGCATGTATGGTCGCGATCGCCGTCGGCGATCACGCAACAGCAGAGCGCTCGGCTGCGATGCTGCTGGAGCATTCGGCTCAGCATGCGCTAGGCTTCTGGCAGGCCCTGGGTCATAGCTATGAGGGTCAGGTATTGATTGCGCGCGGCGATGTCGTTACCGGCGTACGAGCTCTGCGCACCGGCCTCGATGAACTTCGCGAGACACGGTACGTCTTGCGGTCCCCGGCGCTTCTCGGCTCATTGGCCGAAGGCATGGCCGCTGCCGGGCAACTGCCGCCCGCCCTGCTGATGATCGACGAAGCACTCGCACGATGCGAACACACCGACGAACGCTGGAGCATCGCCGAACTGCTACGCGTCAAAGGTGAGTTGCTCCTGTTGCAGGACGCGCAATGGTCCGCCACCGAGGCGGAGCATCACTTTCGTCAAGCGCTCGGCTGGGCGCGCCGGCAAGCTGCTCTGTCGTGGGAGTTGCGTGTCGCCACGAGCCTCGCTCGACTACTGAGCAATCAGCGTCGCGCCGGCGAGGCGATTGAAACCCTCCAGCCGGTCTATGACCGGTTCACGGAGGGGTTCGATACGACTGATCTCAGATCGGCAAAAGCGCTTCTCGACGCTCTCCACTGACCTTGCTGTATGCCTGCGAAGATTGCTGTTCCCTTCCACCTCTGCCGCGCAGCCCCGATCACCAAAAAGGAGCAATCGCGTGAAAATAGAATTCATTGAAGCCTTCCAGGTCCGCTGGGCCGCCGATGACAAGCCCGCCCAACGAAGCGCCTTCATCCGCGTCCGCGCCGAAGATGGCCTGTTCGGCATCGGCGAGGCCTCACCGATGCAGGGCGGCCTCGCCTCGCTCGCGATCATCGTCCACGACATCGCACCGCGGCTGATCGGCCAGGACCCGCTCGACCACGCGGTGCTGCTCGACACGCTGTTTCACTCGCTGGTCAAGCTCGGCCCCGAGGGTGCACTGACCGGCGCCCTGGCGGCGATCGACATCGCGCTATGGGACCTCAAGGGCAAGCTCACCGGCCTGCCGCTGTACAAACTGATGGGCGGCGCCTGGCGCACGGCGCACGGCGCTGCCATTCTATGCCTCGATCGGCGGCAACGGCGACCGCAAGCTCGACGACGTGCTGCGCGTTGTCGAGCAACGTCTCGCCGACAAGCCAGCCGCCGTGAAGATCCGCTTCGACAACGACCGCACCCGGCTCGACGCCGACATTCCCGGCGACATCGCCAAGGCGCGCGCAGTTCGCAAGCTGGTCGGCGACGGCTTCCCGCTCGCCTTCGACGCCAACAACGGCTACACCACCGGCGGCGCAATCAGGGTGGGCCGGGCCCTCGAAGACCTCGGCTACTGGTGGTTCGAGGAACCGGTACAGCACTATCATCCGAAAGCAATGGGCGAAGTCGCCCGAGCCCTCGACATCACCGTCTCCGCCGGCGAGCAGACCTACACATTGCCGGCGCTGGCCGAGCTTATCGACGCCGGCGTCCGCATGGTACAGCCGGACATCGTCAAGATGGGCGGGATCACTGGCCTGATGCGCTGCAATGCGCTGGCCCATGCCCACGGCGTCGAACTTGTCCCGCACCAGACGCAGCCGACAATCGGCCACACGGCAAGCCTGCACCTGGCCGCGACCCAGCTCCACGCGACGAAACCGTGCGAATGGAACGATCCGTCGTCGCGCACCCACGCGGTCTTCGAGAATCCGCCGCGTCCGGTGGACGGCCTGTTCCGCCTGCCCAGCGGCCCGGGACTCGGATTGACGTTGGACGAGACGGAGCTACGCAAGAGACGAATAGAGATCGTTTGAGAAGAGAAGAAGCAAGAAGCGCAGAGGAATGTGCTCTGCGCCTCTGCGGTTAAACTTCTTCTCGCCTCTTCTTCTCCTAAGCCCCCCCAAGCAAACGCAACGCGTCCTCGGGCCCGGCAAGCAGTTCGACCATGCGCACTTTGTCAATCAGGCCAAGTGGCACCTTGCCGTCCTCTGCAATCTCTCGCGCCGCGCGACGCAGCATCGCATCATACGAATCGGCCCCGCCGATCCGACGCGCCTCCGTCTCGAACCGTCGCAGCTCGCGCGCTGTCGCCTCCAGCGACTTGATCGACCCCGGCTCCGAATTTGCTCGCAACGCATGCAGCGGCTCGATCAGCTCGGTGGATAGTCCGGCAGCGAACCGCTCGCGACAGTTGGCATCAGCTTCCTGCCGGGCCGCTGCAATCGCCTGCTGGCGTTGCGGACCCGCGCCCTCGCTCAGCCCGTCCAGCAGCTCGGCAAGGCGCCGGACCTGCGCCGCCGCCGGGGTAAGTCCGAGCTCGCGCATCCCCCCGCCCTTGCCCCCGGTTCCGGCAAGCTCGTCCAGGACGGTTTCGATCGTCCGCTCCGCGCCCGCGCGCAGGGCCGGTTGCAATCGAGCGGAAACCTCCCGCATCTGCCGCAGGACAATGTCCGGCTTGGGGAGACTGCGCAGCAGGACGGCGACCATCAGGTTCCATCCCTCCGCGGAATCGGCCGCCGCGTGCTCCAGCATTTCGCTGATCTGTTCGGCAGGTGGCGGAAGGCCGGACTCGATGTCGGCCAGCAGCTTCATCAGCTGGACCGCCTTGGACAACACGCAAGCCACGCCCCGCGCGACGGGCGCGAACGCGTCCGCCGGTAGCCCGGCCTCGCCCCACGCCCGATCCGTCGGCGCCGAAGCCGCTGCCTTCAGCAGGCCAGCCGCCTGCGGCCACAGCAGGCCACCCGTCCGGCGAACAGCGGCGGCATCGCTCCGCGATCGGCCGTGAAGCTCGGCCTCGATTTCCCGTGCATGCCCGGCAAGGCCGCGCTGCACGATTTCCAGCAAAGGCCCAAGCGCCGGGCGCGGCACCGAAGGCAGTCCAAGGCGCCACCCAGGTCCGCCCACGATGACCGGATCGAGCGGCAGGAACAGCAGGCGCCCGAACCGCAAGGGTCGGTCCAGCCGCAACTGCCGCAGCCGGGCGCGCAGCGGAGCAATCAGAGTGTCGGCCGTGCCACGTTCCTGCATCGAGTCGATCAGCGCAACGACCTGCGCCACTTGGGTGTCGCGCGCGGTGGCAAGCTCCCGGACCACCTCACGCATCGGCGCCGCCGGCATCATGCCGCAAGAGCTCGCAGCTTCTCGTTGCGCGCAATGCGATCGAACTGCGCACCGGTCCGCCAGTCCTGGTTCAGACTGACGGATTTGCGAAAGCGCAACACCATGTCATCGTCGATCTTTATGCCGACCCAGTCGGACGCCTCTTTCGGCAGCACGGGCACGAGCAGTGCCATTTCCGCCAGTGCGGAGCGTCGGCTGGCGTCGTCGTCGGCGCAGTGCCAGATCAGGCCAATCTGCTCCCAGCCATCCAGCAGCCATTCCGGGCGGGCCGCGCGCTGGGCGAGCTTGTCGGGAGCGTTGCCCCATTCGCGCAGCAGCGCGGCCATGTCGGCGGTCAGGCTATACGCCTCGCTCAGTGTCTTCGCCGCGCAGGCGATCGTCAGGTCAGCAACCACGGCGACCATCTGCGCCTGAGCGCCGCTCTCGTCACCATGCTCGCGGGCCCAGGCGCCGGCGTCCTCACGCATCTGGCGCAGCACCTCCAGCAGCCGGGGGATGCGTGGCGGTGGAGACTGTCCGGGCACCCCGATCCCGATGAGCATCGCCGCAATCTCCTCCAGCCCGGTGGCGATCGCCTCCACCGGCAGACCGAGCTTGGGCGCAATCCCGGCAACAGTCCGTTTGGCCCGCTGCTCCAGTTCGGCGGTACGCGCCCGATTCGCCGGTACGCTGCCGAGACCCGCGGGATCGACCTGCTCGACCAGAGCCAGCAACAGCAGGAAATTGGTCAGCAATCGGTCCTGGTATTCTGTCGTCACGGCGGTACCGGCAGCAGCGCGCGCGTCCTGTCCGGCCAGCCCCTCGGCTGCCACCTGACGGGCAGCGTGACGGATCGTCGCCGGCGTGACGCTGCGCAGGGCGGCAACGGCCTCGTTCAGCCGCGTATCATGGACCGTGGGGCGACAGAGCTGGCACACGCCTCCCCACGGCAGGATGTACACGCCTCGGCCCCCCGAGGGATTCGGAACGATCAGCTCCGTGCCGCCGCGCTCGGCTGGCCGCGCCCGCGTACCAGCGAGCAGCGGTGTGGTGAACGGCACTGCCACGCCACGTTCCAGGAATGTGGTCGGGTGGTAGGCCTGCACCATCGGCAGATTGGGTTGGTCGGCAGGCGGCATGTCCCCATACTCGCAGCCAACCGGTGAAGAATTGCTTGCTGCCGGGCGCCGGCCTCACCCGTTTCGGCTCGCGAATCGCTCCTCGGGCTGGAGCCCGAGGAGCAGGCCTGTCCGCCGAGCGGGAGGGGTGGGCGAGGCCTCTCAGCCGGTGCGGGTCAGCCGACCGCTCTTGGTGTCCATGGAGAACCGCGCGATCACGGTGTTGTCCGGTGTCGCGATGGCGAAGCTCACCTGGCCACTCCCTGGCGCCGGCGCCACCTCGATCACCTTCCAGGTATGGTTGCCGTTCCACAACAGGAACGCCTCGGCGATCTTCTGCACATCAGGCGGCGTGAGCTGGCGGTCGGCCGGGCGGAAGAACAGCGCGAAGGTGCGCATCCGCATCCAGTGGTGGCGCATCATGCCCGTGCGCCACCCCGGCCGGCGCCACTGCATCCAGGCGCCGCCCGCCGGCGGCTGAGGGGCCGTCACGGAGGGGCCGTTGGGGGCCGGGCCTGCTGCCGGCGCCGGGGCCGGCTGGCCATAAGCGATTAGGGCGCCGCCCCCGGCGACGGCCATCGAAAGCGCCATGACGGCGCCGAGAACTGATTTCCGCATGCTGGATCTCCCTTCATTGCGCGGCAGACCTATATCGCGCTGTAGCATTGCGGCTGTGCGGCGGGCGCGCGAAGAAATGCAACCGAATGCAACATGGTCTGCCGTGGCGGTCACTAATTGCCTATGATCCAGGCATGGAACTGACACCGCACATCCTGGTGGTGGACGACGATCGAGAGATCCGCGAGCTGCTCGGTCGCTTCCTGGAACGCCACCAGATACGCGTCACCGCGGTGCGCGACGCCCGCGAGGCGCGCCGCGTCTGGCCGGCCGGACACTATCACCTGGTGGTGCTCGACCTGATGCTGCCCGGTGAGAGCGGGCTCGATCTCGCCCGCTGGATGCGTACCCAGTCCGACGTGCCCATCGTGATGCTCACCGCGATGGGCGAGGAGACCGACCGCATCATCGGCCTGGAGCTGGGGGCCGACGACTACGTCCCGAAGCCGTTCAACCCGCGCGAGCTGCTGGCGCGGATTCGTGCCGTGCTGCGCCGGGCGGGCGATAGTGGCGCGCAGCGGCCGGAGCCGCACGCGCGGGCCCTGCGGTTTGCCGGCTGGACGCTGGAACCGGCCCGTCGGCGCCTGCTTAACCAGGAAGAAGCCGAGGTTGCGCTGACCGGCGGCGAGTACGACCTGTTGCTGGCGCTGGTGGAGCGTGCCAATCGCGTGCTGACCCGCGACATGCTGCTCGACCTGTTGCGGGGGCGGCAGGCCGGGCCGTTCGACCGCGCCATCGACGTCGCCATCAGCCGGTTGCGCCGCAAGCTGGAAGACGACGGCCGTAATGCCCAACTGATCAAGACCGTCCGTGGAGGCGGTTACGTGCTGGCGGCTACGGTCGAAAGGCTTTGATGCGGATAGAGCTGGTTCGTCAGCGATCCCGGAATGATCGCCGTCCGAGACCATCGACATGAGAATCCCTAGGCTGTGGCCGCGCAGCCTGGCCACGAGGACCGCACTTGTCCTGCTGGTCGGCTTGGCACTGGTGCAAGCGGCGGGGCTGACGATCCATGCCTTCGATCGAATGGACGTGCAGCGCCTGGCGCAGGCGCGCAACCTGACCGTGCGGGTCATGGCATTGTACCGCAGCGTGGTGATGACGACGCCAGACGAGCGCGAGTTGGTGTTGCGCGAGATGCGCCAGTCGCCGGGCCTGACGGCAGAGCTGAGCAAAACGGCGCCGCTTGATCCGCTGCCGGAAGCACCCCCGCTGGTGCAGCGCATCATGCGGGTGAACCTCGATCTGGTGCCGATGCCGCTCAAGCTGCGACCGGACCGCATCCTGTTGCTCGACGGCCCCAAACGGCATCGGCTTACCATCGGACTGCGGATGCCGGACGTTGGCGAGTGGCTGAACGTGGTCGCCGAGGTTCCGCCGCCTCGGCCATGGCATTCGCCGACCTTCCTCTGGGCGTTCGTGCTGATGACCCTGGCGGCCGCGGCGCTGACGGTGTGGGCGGTGCGGCGGCTCACCGCACCGGTGCGGACGCTGGCGGCGGCGGCCGAGGCGTTGGGTCGGGACGTGAACGCGCCACCGTTGCCCGAGGGCGGGCCGTACGAAGTCGCGACCGCCGCCGCGGCCTTCAACCTGATGGCCGAACGGATCCGTCGCTTCGTGCAGGACCGCACCGAGATGCTGACGGCGATCGGGCATGACCTGCGCACCCCGATCACGCGGCTGAAGCTGCGCGCCGAGTTCGTCGAGGACGACGAGCAGCGCCGGAAGATGCTGGCCGATCTGGAAGATCTGGAGGCGATGGTATCAGCGACCCTCGCCTTTGGACGGGACGCCAAGACGACCGAGCCGGTCTCCTCGCTCGACCTGCCCGAGTTGTTGCAGACCGTGCTGGACGAAGCGGCGGACGCCCGGCCGGAGGCAGCGGAGCGGCTGACCTATGAGGGACCGCCGCATCTGACCGTGCGCGCCCGGCCGTTGAGCCTGAAACGGGCGTTCGCCAATCTGGTATCGAATGCGCTGAATTACGGCGGCAGCGCCACGGTGCGGCTGGTGCCGCAGGAGCGGGGGATGCTGGTCGTCGCGGTGGAGGATGCGGGACCGGGGATCCCGCCTGGGGAGCTGGAGCGGGTGTTCGAGCCGTTCCACCGCGGCGAGCCGAGTCGGTCGCGGGAGACAGGGGGCGTCGGGCTGGGATTGCCGATTGCACGCAACATCCTGCGCGCGCACGGCGGCGACGTGACGCTGGCGAATCGGCCGACCGGTGGGGTGCGGGCGACGGCGACGCTGCCGGCTTGACCGGGCAGACTACAGGACAGACCGGTTCGATGACAGGCGATCCGCGCCCGTCCCGCGGATCACCTTGGTCACCAGGACGATGTTTCCCGCGACTCTCCGGCACTGCGGCCTCCCGTCATGGCCGGCCCACCCGTCATGGCCGGCCTCGTGCCGGCCATCTCCCGCCAGTTCCGGCACGCCGGCGACGGCGGTAGAGTGTCATTCTTCCGCCCGCCTGCTATAGTACCGGCCGGTCCGACCATCCAGCCGTTCGGGTCCTCGACCCAGGGGCCGGCCCTGACCCTTGCGAACATTCGCACCGGACTTATCCAGTTATCCAGCGCCCAAGTCACTGATTCGGCTGCCGCAGCGGGCAGGTACGAAAATCTTGGATGATGCACCAACCACCGTCCGGTTCCCGAGCGGCACTTGCCTTTCCTTCATGGGATAAATCGCTTCCTCAAGAAATACTACTTTTGGCCCGCCGGATGATTGTCCAGCATGCCGAACAGCTCGTATCCCACTGCTTCATAGAAGCCGCGCGCCTGAAAGGTTGTTAACCACACTGAGTGGCAACCCCTCGCGATGGCGTGGTTTTCGGCACGTATCATCAACTCGGTCCCAATACCTCGATGTCGCAAACCGTCGTCAACCCAAAGGCCACCAACATGGAGCCAATCACAATAGATCATTCCCGAGACTCCGCCCTTGAGACAAGCGGCGTCGTCCTGCAGTAACAGGGCGAACCGTTCGAATTCGGATGGGAATGTGCGGTGATGAAAGGCATCAATCTTCCGGATGAGGTTGTTGCTAGTCTCAACAGATGGGCTGTCGTCCCAAATGACATGAAGACCTGGTTCGATATCGGCCAACTGCATAGCTGCGGTCTCTTGGCTGGATCATCTATGATGGGAGCCGGCTTTATCCGTCGGGTCAAGACTTTCGTGGAGGCTCGACCCCGGTGTTGCGAAAATTTTGAGATTTGCACCGAACGTCGGCTGTGGGTGGAAGGCGGTCATACACCGAGCGCGCTTTAAGGTCCGCTCTGCGCCACAAACGGACCCACGGTCGATGATCCTGCGCATGAAATATTGGCAGCCGGTGGCCGTCGGAACTTTGGCGGCCGAGCGCCGCTCTTATGCTCGCTGGCGCCCGGGGCACGTGGCCCTTTCAGAGTGGAAGCAACCGAGTTGAGGTAATCGCGTCGTCACATCCCGTCGGCTCGTGAGCGGGCGATCAACCAGAGCGGAAACGGGTGTATGAAACTATTTGATCGAAGGCGTTTCCGGGGCTGGCAAAACCTCAGTTTGCAACGAACTGCGGAGGCGCGGTTACCACGCCATCAACGGTGACCGAGAGTTGTCTTATAGAGGTGATCCAGAGACTGGTGAACCGCTGGATGGTTTTGAGCACGAGCACGAGATTTGGGTTGTAGACAGAGCCAAATTTGAGCACAAACCCCACATCTGGGATGTAGACAAAGTCAAATCCCTGGTCGCTGATAAACGCCACGCGACGTCCTTCTTCTGCGGCGGGTCTAGAAATCTCCCCTGCTTTATTGATTTGTTTGACGGGGTTTTCATTCTCGACGTCGATCTCGACACGTTGAACCGGCGGCTTGCCGGGAGACCAGTAGACGAGTTCGGCGGAAAATCAAGCGAACGGGATCTGATTGCGCGATTGCATGCAACCAAGGAGGATGTTCCGAAGAATGCGGTCAGCATTGACGCCACTGCGCCGATCGCCCGCGTTGTCGATGAGATTCTCTCGAAATCCAGAGAGGCAGACCAAGGGGCCCCACTAGTGCTTCAACGAAGCCATCTGTTCTTGTCGCGGCTCGGCCGTCGCCTGGCGACGGCCGACACCGATGCGCTGCATCAGCGTGTAGAACGCCGGCGTGAAGATCAGCCCGAACGCCGTGACCCCGAGCATGCCGCCGAATACGGCCGTGCCGAGCGATTGCCGCATCTCCGCCCCCGCGCCGGTCGCCACCACCAGCGGTGCAACGCCCAGGATGAAGGCGACCGAGGTCATCAGGATGGGCCGCAGCCGCCGCCGTGCGGCCGACACCGCCGCCGCCGCGGCCGGGCTGCCGCTATCCTGCGCCTGGCGTGCGAACTCAACGATCAGGATGGCATTCTTCGCGGCGAGCCCGACCAGCACCACGAAGCCGATCTGCGCCAGAATGTCGATCGACATGCCACGAATCAGCAGTCCCGTCGCCGACGCAAGCAGGCACATCGGCACGATCAACACCACCGCCAACGGTGACTTCCAGCTTTCGTAGTTCCCTGCCAGCACCAGGAACACGAACAGCGCCGCCGCACCGAACACGAGCATCGTCGGCGTGCCCTTCTGCTCCTGCTGATAGGCGATCTCGGTCCATTCGTAACCGATGCCCGGCGGCAGCACCTGCGCGGCCAATTGCTCCATCCGGTGCAGCGCCGTGCCGGTGGCGACACCAGGCGCCGCGACACCCTGCACCTCCGCCGCCGGATAAAGGTTGTAGCGCGGCACGCGATAGGGGATCGTCGTGTCGCGCAGGTGCGCGACGGTTCCGATCGGTACCATCTCACCGGCGGCGTTCCGCGCCTTCAGGTTCATCAGGTCCGCCCGGTCGCGGCGGAAGCGCCCGTCCGCCTGGACGATCACCTCGTAGGTACGGCCAAGGAAATTGAAGTCGTTGACGTATTGCGAGCCGAGATACACCTGCAGCGTGTTGAACACGTCAGTCGGCGTGAGATCGACTTTCTCCGCCTTCAGCCGGTCGATATCGGCATAGACCGACGGCGATCCGGCGTTCAGCAGCGTAAACACCCCGGCGAAGCTCGGGTCCTTGTTCGCTGCGCCCACCAGCGCCTGCGCCGCGTTAACGAGCGCCTGTGTGCCGAGCCCCGCGCGATCCTCCAGCATCATCTTGAAGCCGCCGGAATTGCCGATGCCCTGCACCGGCGGCGGCGGGATCGTCAGCACATAGGCGTCCTGGATCACCGAGAGGCGCTTGCGCAAGTCGGCCAGCACCGAGTTCGCCGTCACGCCGGGCAGCGAGTGGTTGTAGAGCGACGGCAGGCCAGAGAAGATGGTGCCCGCGTTGGATGCTACCGTGAAAGTCGTCGCATCCAGCCCGGCAAAGGGCGCGACATGCTCGATGCCGCGCGTCTTAAGGATAATGTCGGTGGCCCGCTTCACGACCGCTTCGGTGCGCGACAGGCTGGCGCCTGGCGGAAGTTGCAGCACGGTGATGAGGTAACCCTGGTCCTGCTCGGGGATGAAGCCGGTCGGGATGCGGCTGAACTCGAACCCGGCGACGCCGATCAGCCCGGCATAGACGACCACGACGATAGCCAGGCCACGCACCAGCCGCTTCGTCATCTGTCCGTAGGCGTCGGAAAGTTTCTCGAAGCCGCGGTTAAACCCGCCGAACGCGGCGCGCAGCAGCCGGGCCGGCAGGCTCGCGCGCCCGCCGGCATGCGCGGCATGCTCGCGAAGCAGCAGCGCACACATCGCCGGGCTGAGGGTGAGCGAGACGAAGCAACTGATCACCGTCGAGGCCGCAATGGTGACGGCGAACTGGCGGAAGAACTGCCCGGAGATGCCGGACAGGAAGGCCGACGGAACAAACACCGCGCACAGTGTCAACGCGATGGAGACCAGCGCCCCGCCGACCTCGTCCATCGTGCGGTGCGCGGCCTCCTTTGGGGCCATTCCCGTGGCGATGTTGCGCTCGACGTTCTCCACCACCACGATCGCGTCGTCCACGACGATGCCGACCGCCAGCACCAGGCCGAACAGCGAGAGATTGTTCAGCGATATTCCGAGTGCGTACAGGACCGTGAAGGTGCCGACGAGCGAAACCGGAATGGCGATCACCGGGATGATCGAGGCGCGCCAGGTCTGCAGGAACAGGAAGACCACGCCGACGACGAGCAGGATCGCGACGAAGATCGTCGTCACCACCTCGCGCACCGACTTCGCCACGAAGATGGTCGGATCGTAGATGACGATGGAGTCGAGGCCGG
>Ga0335075_10002676_pt1 | contig 28490 bp, 22 predicted proteins | sample Lox_Sample_24_FD_206723 | JGI IMG/M metagenome (GOLD analysis project Ga0335075, IMG submission 206723) | Soil microbial communities from Loxahatchee National Wildlife Refuge, Florida, United States - Lox_Sample_2.4 | ecosystem: Environmental > Terrestrial > Soil > Wetlands | place: USA...
CATGGACGATCCGCTGCACTTACGGCGGCGCAAGTTGGTCAACACCGGCTTCACGCACGGGCGCGTTCACAATCTGACCGGTTCGATCCGCAGCCTGTGCGACCGCCTCATCGACTCGGTCTGTGAGGAGGGCGAGTGCGACTTCGTTCGTGACCTGGCAAGGCCGCTGCCGATGGCGGTCATCGGCGACATGCTTGGAGTGCTGCCCGATGATCATGCGACCTTGTTGGCGTGGTCCGACGTCCTGATGACCACGCTGACTTCGCGGGTGTCCGACGTCGACGTGGAAGCATCGCTCAACGCCTTCGTCGCGTTCAATGAGTTCACTCGGGACATGATTGCGCGGCGCCGCACGGAGCCGACCGACGATTTGATCAGCGTGCTCACCCACGCGGAGATCGACGGCGAAAAGCTGACCGACGAGGACATCGTCATGGAAACACTGCTGATCCTGCTAGGCGGTGACGAGACGACGCGGCACGTACTGACAGGCGGCACCGAACAGCTGTTGCGCAATCACGATTGCTACGACCGGCTGCGCCGCGACACGGACGCGCTGTTGCCCACGGCTGTCGAGGAGATGCTGCGTTGGACCTCCCCGGTGAAGAACATGTGCCGCAAGCTGACCGCCGACGCAGAGTTTCACGGCACCGCCGTCAAAAAGGGCGAAAAGATCATGCTGCTGTTCGAGTCGGCCAACTTCGACGAGCAGCAGTTCAACAACCCGGAGATATTCGACATCGAGCGGCGCCCGAACAATCACCTGGCGTTCGGATTCGGCCCCCACTTCTGCATGGGAAACCAGCTGGCGCGTCTGGAGATATCTCTGATGACGCGCCGGCTCATCGAGCGCTTGCCCGACCTTCGCCTGGCTAGTGACGAAGCGCTGCCGCTGCGGCCGGCGAACTTCATCAGCGGCATCGAGGCGATGCCCGTCGTCTTCACGCCCACCAAAACCGTTGGGCCTTAGCGCGGTGCGCACCACGAGAACTATGGCTCTCGAAGCCGACTACGTCGTGGTCGGCGCGGGCAGTGCGGGTGTAATCGTGGCAAGCAGGCTCGCCGAGTGCGGTGCGAGCGTGATACTGCTCGAGGCCGGTCGCAAGGACAACACCCGCCTGGTGACGGTGCCGGGTCTGGTCTCGCTGGTGTCGACCGTGCCGCAGCTGAAGGCACGAATGTGTTGGAAGCAGTACTCGGTTCCCCAGAAGTTCGCCAACGACCGCACTATCCCGGTGCCCCGCGGCAAGGTGCTCGGCGGGTCCAGCTCGATCAACGGCATGTTGTTCGTGCGTGGCAACAAGGCTAACTATCAATCCTGGGCGGCCGAGGGCTGCGGAGGCTGGGAGTGGCAGAAGGTGCTGGCCACCTACAAGTGCCTGGAGAACTGGGAAGGCGGGGCCAGCGACCTGCGCGGCGAGGGCGGCCCGATTGAGGTCACCCGGCAAAGCAACCTCACCCCCGCAGCTCACCACTTCATGGCAGCAGCATCGGCCACGCTGGGTGCGCCGATTATCGAGGACTACAACGGCTTCGACCAGGAAGGCATCAGCGTCTTCCAGCAGAGCGTGCGCGACGGTGTGCGTTACAGCTCCTCGCGGGGCTACCTCACCAACCGCGAGCTGCCGACCTTGCGGGTGCAGACCAAGGCGCATGTCACCAGGGTGGTCATCGAAAAAGGCCGGGCCGTCGGCGTCGAGGTGATCGATGCCAAGGGCGGCACCCGTATCGTCCGCGCGGGCAAAGAAGTTGTGGTCTCCGGCGGCGTCATCGGCTCCCCGCAAATCCTGATGTTGTCGGGTATCGGTCCGGCCAGCCATCTGCGTGACCTCGGCGTCGACGTCAACGCCGACCTGCCGGTGGGCCAAAACCTGCACGACCACCTGTTCGTGCCGATGACATACCTCACCAAGGACGCGATCCACCGCGGCACCCCAACCCACTTCGTTTCGGGAATCATTCGGGAACAGTTGCGGCCCGGCAGTTCTTGGTTCGGCCGCGCCCTCTTCGAGGCCGTCGGCTTCGTCAAAACCTCGTTCGCGGAAGACATCCCAGACCTGCAAATCCACACCCTGCCCTGGAGCTACCCGGTCCCCAACCAGGACGAGGACAAGGTGCACCTGGTCGATTTGCGCGAGGGCTTCACCATCCTGCCGACGCTGATCTACCCCAAGAGTCGCGGCGAAGTCCGGTTGGCCTCGGCCGACCCGCTGGCCGCTCCGCTCATCGACCCCGGCTATCTCACCGACCCAGCGGACACCGAGTTCCTGATCGAAAGCATGGGGATGGTCCGCGACATCGCGGCCCACCCGGCGATGGGCAAGGTCGACGAATTCACCCCCGGACCCGACTACCAGGATCCTGCCGCGCTGCGTCGCGAGCTGCCCAACCGCGTGCATTCCGCCTACCACCCGGTCGGCACCTGCCGGATGGGCAGCGACGAGCGTGCAGTGGTGGACCCGCAGTTGCGGGTGCGCGGTATCGAGGGCCTGCGAGTCGCCGACGCGTCGATCATGCCGAGCGTCACCGGCGGCAACACCAACGCCCCGTCCTACATGATCGGCGAGATGTGCGCGTCGTTCATGCAGTTCACGGCGGCCGACACGATTGCCAAATTAACTGACAGATTGTAAGATAACTCGGTAGGGCGCTCATGGTGATGACCGCCATGAGCGCCATCCGGGTCTACCCAGGATTGGAGGTGCGGCGTGGGCGAAATATCATTGCCGTCGCCGTTTGGATGGTTCGCAATCGGCCAGTCGAGCGACTTCGCGCCGGGGGAGGCGGTACCTGCGCACTGGTTCGACCAGGATCTCGTCGTGTTCCGCTCGGAAGACGGCACGATCGCGGTCTTGGACGCCTACTGCCCGCATATGGGCGCGCATCTCGGCTACGGCGGCACGGTCAAAGACGGGGCCCTCGAATGCCCGTTTCACGGATGGCGGTGGGCCGGCGACGGCAGCTGTCTGGCCGTGCCCTACGGCCGCAGGGGCGTGCCCAAAATCAGGGCGGGGGCGGTGCCGGTCGTGGAACAGGACGGCGTCGTGCTGCTCTGGCGGGGGCAGGGGGAACCCACTTGGTATCTGCCGCCATTGCTCGATGACGGGCAATGGTCGCCCACTACGGTGGCGCGGCGCACCCTCACCTCTCACCCTCAGGAAATCCTGGAGAACATCACCGATTTCGCGCACTTCCTGTTCGTCCACAAAACGCACATGATCGAGCCGATAAGCGAAGTCAGCGCCGACGGAAACGTTTTCACCTACCGGGCACAGTCGGCGCCCGAAGCTGTGGACTCCGATGTGCGCATCGACGCGATCCCGGTCGAAGGGGGTGTATTCGCCTACGGCCCGGGGTTGGGGGTGAATACGATGACGGCACAAGAGGTGCCAGTCCCTCAGCTGACGCGGGTGTACATAACGCCGATCAACGATCGCGAAATCACCCTCCTCTGCATGGTCAATATTCGCATCGATGAAAACACCGACGAGGCCGCAGCCGAGGCACTTATGCCGATCATCTCCGAGGCGGTGTTCGATCAAATTGACGCCGACCTAGTGATTTGGGGACACAAGCGCTATGTGCCCCACCCGGCGTTCCAAAATCCGCAAGAACGGATGATCGGAGCATTCCGACGCTGGTTCACGCGGTTCTACGACGACCCTAGCTCGCCGACACCGGCCAGCCAGTCCTTCGCTCAGGCAACATCAGCCTGACCCTGACCGGGCGCCGCGAAGCGTCACTCGTACGAACCAGCTCGGCGGCGAATTACGTTGAGAGACAGCGCATCAACGGACGCCAACGGCTCCTATGCCGGTGGCCGCGACGCTATCGGGTTGTTGAGCACGGCGTCGGGCGGCGTTGAGAGCGAACAGCGCCAGCCCGGCCACCGCGATCAAAGCGATGATCTGCACCACGATGTAGCCGGTGAGCCGGCCCTCGTGGACGATGTTCTCGATCACCATCGCGGCGAAGCTCGCGACATAAACGAAGACGATGATCGCCGTGACGGGCTCGACCGAGCCCGTGGGCCTGGCGGTGCGCAGGGCGACCACAGCGACCGCAATGTAGCCGGCGATCAGCAGCACTACGACGGGCCACTGGGGGGCGCCGAGCGCGGTGACGCCGGTTACGGGCACCAGCAGGAACGGTCCGATCGCCAACACCGTGAGGGCGGCCAGCGGTGGAAACATGCCCAGTGCCTTAGCGTTTGACCATCGCGCGCCGCCATTTTCGCCGGCATCGATTCGCCGTAGTCCCCACAGCATGACGTAGAGAAATAGAGCTTCCCACGTCCCTTGCCAGCAGACGTCGAGCAGGGGCCAGCCGACAAAGTACTGGAAGTACTTGAAATTCGGGTCCCATGTCCACCACTGGACGTGACGCAGCGGGCCCTCGATCATGTAGGGAGCATCCAGTGCGATCAAGAAAAGCCCGCCGACAATAGCTGTTTGCCAACGCTTTTCAATGCCGAGTGCCTCTACGATCTTGAACCCCATGAACAGGAACACCGGGTAGAGGATCAACACATAGGAGGGCATCATCGTGGTGGCCTGCCACAGGGGGAATGCAGGCCAATTGATCATCACTGCGAAGTCGCCCTGGTGATACATGTTGAGGGTGGCCATCCCAGCCAGCTCTAGCACCAGTCCGTAGATGATCGCCGCCACCAGCACCACGCTGTAGATGCGCCGTCCGCGTCGGAACTGCACGACGCAGTACACCACCGCGGTTAGGAACATGGTCAGCAGCACCAGGTCGTAGAGATTGGTCTGCCACGGAAGGTCTGCGGGATTGTTCAGCACGATCAGGTTCATGTCGGCATCTGTCTACATTGTCGCCGGAGGTGTTGTTCCGGACCGTTATTCGGCGACAAGTGACGAGCTACTGCTGCGCATCTCTTCGAAGTCGGCCTCGACAAGGGGTAGTTGTGGCGCGCCGTTGGGGAGTAGCCAGAATTGGTTGGTCCTGATGGCCTGCACGACAAGCTTGCCGACATCGGCTGGGTCCATAGCGCTTTCGTCCTCCAGACCTGATTCGAGGAAGCTCAGGAAGTCATCGAGGTCTGTGCTGCTGCGACCTCGTTGGCTTTGGCGCTGCTCGCGCATCGCGCGCGCGACGTTGGTGCGCACATTGCCCGGGCAGGCGAGCGTCACACCGACATTCGTGCCGCCAAGTTCGACACGCAGGGACTTCGACAGGCCAACGACGCCGTGCTTGGCCGCCGCGTATGGACCGACGAAAGGAGCGCTGAGCAGCCCTCCCATCGACGCGGTATTCACCACGTGGCATTGCACTCCGGAGGCAAGCATTCTGGGTACGAATACCCGCACACCGTTGATCACACCCCACAAGCAGGCGTCGATCGCTAAGGCCCAGTCGTGCCCGGAAAGCTCCCACTGGCGACCGAACACCCCCACGCCGGCGTTGTTGCAAACCACGTGTACCTGCCCGTAGGTGTCGGCGCTCGCGCGGGCCAAGGTCTCGACGGCTTCGACATTCCGGACGTCGGCGATCTGCCCAATGCAGTCGATACCTTCCGACTGAAGGTCGGTGACGGCGTTGTTCAGGCGTTCGTCGGACACGTCGGAGAGAACGACGCGCATGCCTTCATGTCCGAACGCCCGCGCCATGCCCAGTCCGATACCCGACGCTGCGCCAGTGACCACCGCGACCTTGGATTCAAGGGTGTCCATGAGAGTTGCTCCGTCCTCGTCTATGAATCACTCGCAGAAGGACGGGATCCGACTTTCTACCCAGGAAAGCGCCGTCCAGACAAGTTATCTTACATGTTGTAAGGTATGGCGGGTAGCGCGGTCCAGATCTTTGGCTCCGGTCGCCGCCGAGATGGTCAAGCCACCGCGCCCCACCCACGCCCCGAGCAGTTCGCCGACGAATAGGATCCTCAGTGCGACAAAGACATTCGGCTGATCACAACAACCCGTCGCGCTACTGTATTGAGGCGATGGCGCATACCGCCGCCGACGTCGTTCACAACCTGGGCGGCTTGCTCTTCGACCGCCGCTGCCTCGGCTGGGACACCGCGGTGCTGCTCGACGATTGCGACGATATTCGGCCGCTGCAGATCATCGGTGCCGACTGCGCGGACCTGAAGCCAGCCCTCGACAAGCCCGAACATCCGCGGCCGGCAGCCGTCGCCACCTCCGTTCAGCTCTACCGCAGCGATCCCCGCGTTTGCGCACGAGTCGATGCGGCCATCGAAAGCGGGTCAACTGAGGTCGTGCTGTGGGGTGACACCGACTCGGTCGGCGCTAAGCCCCAAATGATCGCGATCGCGCATCAGATCAGCCGGGCAGCCGCAACATTCAAGATCCAGGCGCTCGCCGCGGCGGCGCACGCTAACCCGTCGACGGACATCGTGGTAGAGAAGTTCTTGGCAACTCGTGCCACCTGGCAGCCACCCGACCTGCAGCAGTCGACGTTGAAGAGATCCGAGTCCTGTACGAGCGTACGGTTCTAGGATCCGCCCATTTCGATGAGAATTCTGTAAAGCTGCAACTACATGGCTCGCTCTCCGGCCACGAACTTTGAGTACCTAGGGTTGATTGTTGTCGAATCCCGCTATTTTCCTACCGCATCGGTCACGGCGACTCCAACGCCGTGGTGTGCCAGCGGTTTTCAGTGTGTGGCGGCCGCCGCACCGTTGTCGCGGCACAACCAGGATTCATTGGAATTGGGCGGGTGACTATTCGTCGGTGGCCGGCACCGCTAAAGCCTGAGCAACCGCGCGGTAGGCGTGCCGATTAAAGGGCAGACCGAAGTGGCTTCCGCGCACCTCCACGCACACCGCGTAATCGGCGACGCATGATTGCCAGCGCACGACTCCGTCGTTGCGCGAGTAGATCGATGTGAATTTGACGTCGCCAGGAAATGGTGCGGCGAAGCCCACGCCGTATGCACAGCTGCATCGCAGGGTGAGGCATCCACGCTCGGATCGCGCGGCGTCACATCCGGCCAACGCGCTACGCACGACCACGACGCCGCACTTAGTCAACATCGAGACATCAAGTGGGTCCTCCACCCCGGTGCCCATCGTGATGACGTGAGAAACCCGATCGGGATAGCGTGCCGCGAGGGATCTGGCGTAGTGGCCGCCGCGGCTGTGCCCGACGATGGCCAGGCGCCGGCGGCCCATCGAGTACTCGTGGTCGATGACGCCGACCATTCGCTCATCGAAGCTATCGCCGCACCCGGAATTGAACCGTATGCCGCTGGCAACCGGACGGTAGCCGATGCGCCCCAAAAATCGGGCTAGCAGCCTCAATGTCGCATCGGAAGCAAGGAAGCCCGGTAGCAGTAGCACGCTACGGCCATCACCGTGGGGCACGCCGCGGCCCCGCAATACGGGGTCTGTGAGCAATCGTGCCAGCTCGCCAGAAGACCGGCATTCGAGCAGCGGATGACCCAACCAGAACCCATCGACTTTGGCTGCAGCGCCATTGGTGTCGGCCGCAGCAGCCCGTTTCCGCGCCGTTGCCCTCACCGGTCGGTGCCGCCCTGTGGGCCCCTGCCCGGCGACGATGTGGAGAGCCATTTTCGGACCATAACCCAGTCCAAGCCGCGAGAACAATTGCGAATAGGAATTCAGTATCGTTTTTTGTTCTGGTAATCTGAGCGGACGCTTGCGTCGGTGAGCGGTTGCTACCCATCCGGCAAGCAGGGAGAAAACACGATGGTCGAGGTGGAGATCCACGAGGTGCCCACCGCGCTGAGTCCGTTTTCACAGACGGGGATCTTCTACGACGAACACGGCGTACCGCACTACGAAGCGCTGCCAACGTCACTGCTGGAAATGCTCGAGAGTCATGTCATTGACCGTCCCGAGGCCGAGGCCGTGGTCGAACTGGGTGGCCAGCGGCTGACCTACCGCCAGTTGTGGGACCGCGCCGCGCGGGTCGCCGGTGGACTGCGCACGGCCGGGTTGCAGGCCGGGGCCCGGGTGGCGCTACGCCATCCGGCTGGAGCTAACTGGGTGCTGGGGTTCTGGGGCACTCTCATGGCGGGTGGCATCCCGGTGGCGATCAACACCCGCTCGGCCGCCCCCGAGGTTGGGTTCGTCGTCGAGGACAGCGATGCGCGCATCGAACTGTCGCCGGAGACCTCCATGCCCGACGCCGAGCCCTACGTGGCCGACGACCTCACTGGCAGCGACATCGCCGCGTTGTTCTACACATCGGGAACTACAGGACGGCCGAAGGGCGTGCCGACCACCCATGAGGCGTTTCTGACCAACGCCGAAAACGTCGTTCGCTGCTTGGACATTCCCCGGGACATCGGGGCCGAGTTGCGGACACTCATTTGCGTGCCGCTGTTTCATGTGACGGGCTGCAACTCCCAATTGATCGCCGCGACGTATGTGGGCGGCACCTCGGTGATCATGCCGGCGTTAGATCTTTCCGTGTTACCGACCGTGCTTGCGCGCGAACGGATCACGCTGATGGTGACCGTCCCGGCCATCTATGCCCTGCTGCTTGGTCGATCCGACCTCGCCGACGCCGACGTTAGTCACCTGCGATGGGTGGGATACGGCGGCGCACCGATCGCGACGTCGTTGGTCGATGCACTGCGGTCGAGGTTCGGCAACGCCGACGTGTTCAATGGCTACGGGATGACCGAAACCTCCTCTTTGACCACCGTGCTGCCCGACCGCGACGCCCTTGGGCATGCCGATTCAGTTGGCTATGCCGTGCCTTCGGTGGATATCGCGATCAAGCCCGTGGGTGACGACGCCACCACCGGGGAATTGTTGGTGCGCGGGGCAAACGTCATGCCGGGCTATTGGAACCGCCCCGAGGCTACCGCCCAAACCATCGCTGAAGGCTGGCTGCACACGGGAGACGTGGTCAGGGTCGACGACGCCGGGCGTGTGCACATCATTGATCGGACGAAGGACATCATCAACCGCGGGGGTGAGAACGTCTCCAGTGTGGAGGTAGAAAACGCGCTCGCGACGGCCCCCGGTGTCGCCGAGGCCGCGGTGGTGGCGGTGCCCGATGCGGTGATGGGCGAAAAAGTCGGGGCGGTTCTCGTCGGCGACGGCGAACAGATCGTCATCGCCGACGTGTTGGCGCACTGCCGCAAACTGCTCGCCGACTTCAAAGTCCCCCAGTACGTGAGCGTTTCGGATGATCCGCTGCCCCGCAACGCTGCGGGCAAGCTGCTGAAGGCCACGCTGCGCACACAGGTGCGGTGGGGTCCGCCTTTGCGATGACCACTCGCGCCGCTGACGGTCACGACGTTAGGCAAGCATTGCATCGCGCGGTGCGAGACCTGTTCGAGCAGAACGGTTACGCGGGAACCCACATCCGCGACATCACCGACAGGGCTGGCGTTGCCCTGTCGACTTTCTATGCCACGTATGGCTCCAAGAAGCAGGCCTGGCATGCCACGATGGGCAGCGCCGAGGAGACCACCAATAGCGAAGCGCCGCACGGGCGCGCGGCCCAAACGCGGGCGGCGTTGATCGCCGCGGCCCGCGATGTCATCGAACGCGACGGCTATCATGCCGCGCGGATTACCGACATCGCCGATCAGGCAGGAGCCGCCATAGGGTCGTTCTACCATCACTTTTCAGGCAAGCAAGCGGTATTCACCGCGGTCATGAAAGAACACCTCGCCACGCTGCACAACACCGTCGCCACCGGCAGCGGCGGCGACGGCCGTGATACCGACGACAGGGAGGTGCGGACTCCCGCCGAACTGCGCGCACACGCCATCCAGCGCGTCAATGCTGCCGTCGATCGTTATTTGGACGACTACCCTGGTCACACATCACTGTTGCTGCTGCGTCTCGACGAGGCCATCGGAACCCACCCCGAACTCATCGAGTTGCGCCTTGCAGTGCACCGCCATTTCGCCTCAGCGATTGCCGCCAGTCTGCGCCGCTGGCAAGCAGCGGGCATTGCCGACGCGACGCTCGACGCCGATCATGCCGGTGACGCATTGGCAGCCATGGTGGGCCACGCAACGAGAGTCTGGCGATTGTTCGGCAGCCCGTACGATCGCGATGTTGCGTCACGAAACTTGACGACCCTGTGGTGCAACGGAGTTGGCTTACGCAACCCAGAGTGATCGAGCGTGTCGTGGTGTGCGCTAACTCAACGGCAACGCGCGGACTCGTTGTCAGGTTGTCAGCACTCCGCCGTCGACGGGCAAGGTTATGCCGGTAACGTAACTGCCGGCGTCGCTGGCGAGGAAGATCAGTGCGGCGGCGAGTTCGGCGTGCGCGCCGAGGCGTCCGGCGAGGACGCGTGGGAGGATCTGTGTCTCGACGTGGTTGCGGTCCATGCTGTCGCTCATTTCGGATTCGAAGAAGCCGGGAGCGAGTGCGTTCACGCGAATTCCCTTGCGGGAGGTCCATTGCTGTGCAAGATCGCGGGTGAGGCCGATGAGGCCGGCCTTCGATGACGAATATGCGGCTTGCGGCAGGCCGGTGGTGGTGAGTCCCAGCACGCTGGAGATGTTGACGATCGAACTGCCGGGGCGCATGACGCGTGCGCAAGCCTGTGCCATCCAGTAGCAGCCGTTCAGGTTGATCTCGATGACCGATCGGAACTGTTCGGGGCTTTCCTTGAGTGCAGGTACGGCGGTGCCGACTCCAGCGTTGTTGATCAGAATGTCCACGCGCCCGTAGGTAGTCATCGCCGCCTCGACGAGGGCTGTGCAGTCATCGGGATCCGCGACGTTGGTGCGTACGGAAATTGCGCGGCGTCCGGTGTTTTCGACGAGCGAGCAGGTTTTAGCGAGGCGGTCCGCTCGGCGGGCGCCGAGGGCGAGGTCGGCGCCGGCTTCGGCGAGCGCAGCGGCGAATCCGACGCCCAGGCCGCTGGATGCGCCGGTCAAGATGGCGACCCGGCCGTCGAGCCGGAATCGGTCGAGGATGGTCATTGGGTACCTTTCGCGGTCGATGTGGCGGCGGGGAAGGTGATTAGACGGCGCACGTATTCGCCTGGCGCGTCGCCCACCGGCGGGTGGGTGTCGTTTCCGAGTCGCGTCGGTGCCGGCCGCTTGCCGGGGGTGTGTCGCTCGATCCACGCGTTCCAGTGGTCCCACCAGCTGCCGTGGTTGTCGACCGAGCCGGACAGCCACGTCTGCGGGTCGGTACCGGTGATGTCGCCCGTACGGTAGCTGGCTCGCGCGCTGCCCGGCGCTCTGGCGATCGCGATAGCGTGTCCGCCGTGTGCGAGGACGAATGTCACGTCGCCGCCCACCATCGAGACCGTCCTATAGCAGTTCTCCCACGGCGAGATGTGATCGGTCGACGCGGCAAGAACGTAGGTATCGACGGTGATTTGTCCGGCGTCGATCGGCACCCCGCTGATACTGACAGCACCGGGCCGGGTCAGGGTATTTTCCAGCGCTGTTTCCATCATTTGCGCGCCGAAGCGGGTGGTCAAATTTGTTTGGTCAGCCGCCCAGTAGAGCAGTCCCACGGCAGGTGGCGGCTTGCCGAGGAGGTAGTTGTGCACAGCGTTTGCCCAGATGCCTTCGATCGGCCGGATCAGCGCGAATGACAGCGCCGCTTCCCGGGCGTCGAAGTAGCCGAGCTCGATTGCACGACGCACAGCACGGTCGACCTGCTTCTGGTCGAGATAGGCCATGGCCGGCGGGCCCCGGTCGTAGTCAAGGACCGCGATCGCGATCGTCAGCGTCGCGAGTGTGCGCTGTTGCCCAATCGCGGCCAGGTACGCCGCGGTTAAAAAGGCGAGCACGCCACCGCCACATAGGCCGAGCAGGTGGCTGGTGGCGGAGCCGCTGATATCGGTTAGCGTCTCGAGCATCTCAACGATGCTCGAGACGTAATCGTCGAAGCCGATGTCGGCGTGGCTGGCGTCGGGATTGACCCAGGACGCAACGAAAACGCTGCGGCCACGGTCCAACTCGGTGCGTATGACCGACTGCTCGGGCTCGAGGTCAACCAGATAGTACTTGTTCACCGGTGACGAGACCAGCAACACCGGGACCTCGTCCACCTCGTCGGCGCGGGGCTGGTATTGGATCAGCTCGTAGATCCTGTTCCGGCGCACCACCTTTCCGCGTGTGGCAGCGATGTTTTCGCCGATGCAGTAGGCCGCCTGATCGACGCTACGCGGCAACTTGGTGGGTAAGCGGAGGTCGGTGGCAAGGTTGTTCACGCCCGCCTGCAGGCTCCTGCCGCCGGTGTCAATGAACTCCTTCCAGCAGGCCGGATTCGTCAGCGGGTTATTGGTCGGCGCGACGGCAGCCAGCACATTGTCGATGAACAGCCGAAGCCGTTCCCTGGTGCGCCAGGCGACATCTGCATCGTCCAGCGCGCCTTCGACGGTTTCGCAGCAGGCGAGGTAGGACCGTGCCACGCCGTTCAACAGCGAGTTGTCCGTCCAGGCGCGGTCCCGGAAGCGGCTGTCCAATCGGCCGGGTGGTTCCGCTGGTTGGCCGCGTCCGATCTCGACCAGCTGCGTCGCGAGCCGCCCGATTCGCGCTGCGACCGGTTTCGGGTGTCGGGCCACCGACCACGCAAACCGGGTCAGCTCGGGAAGCGGAAGTAGACCGCCGATTCCCGCGAAGGCCGCGTTTGCCATCACGGCCTCGAACCCGGCGCCGGCGCTGCTGTAGGCGAGGGCGTCCTCGGTGGTGTCGGTCATCGCAGGTTAGCCCTCCTGGTGCAGAAGAACTGGAACAGCACCCCTGTCATGCATACCGCACAGCTGTACGTTGGGTGCCGAGATCGAGAGCGCCGTCACTGGTCGCAATCGAGACTTGCACGATGTCGCCGTGCTGTAGGTACTTCGGGTTGCTGGCCTCGCGCTTCACGAAGGCCTGTACTTCCGACGGTTTGGGTGCTGCGCCCAGAGCGGTCCCGACCGGCGTACCGGTCACAACCACATCGCCCGCGCTTAATCGCTGGAATCGCGCCAGCGACTGCAACGCCTGCAGCGGTGGGTAGATCATGTCGCCGTGGACGAGCATGTTTTGGCGTACTTCGCCGTTCACCTGTAATTCGAGGCGCAAATCGCCGAACCGGTCGAGTTCGTCGGCGTCGAGAAGTACCAGTGCGGGCCCCACCGGGGTGAATGTTGGATACGACTTGGCTTCATAGAACTGGGTTTTGGTCAGCTGGACGTCACGGGCCGAGACGTCGTTGGTCACGACCAGACCGGCGATGAAGTCGGCCAGGTTCGACTCGGTAATTTCAGTGCCTACCGGAATATCCCGGCCGATGACCAGACCGATCTCAACCTCGTAGTCGAGGAGCTTGACGTGCGGGAGCTTGATGATCTCGTCAAACGGCCCGTTGATCGAACCGGATGCCTTTCGAAAGAAGGTGAGCGGAACCGTCTTTGGATCCATGCCGGCGCCCTTGACGTGCGATGCAAAGTTCGTCATTTGCGCCACCACGCGGCAGGGAACGGTCACAGGGGAGACCAGGCGGAGACCGTCGATGGGCACGGTGTGGGCGTTGTGTGCGGCGGTCTCGATGGCCGTCCGGTGGGCCAGCAGTTCACCGGTAGTAGCTGCGGGCGTGGCGATTCTGGCTGCGCCGTCAGGAGTTTGGACCCACCAGCCGTCCGCGGTCCGAAGAACTGAGGTGGTCATGGATTGCCTACTTTCGCCTACTTTCCGGGGCGGACGGGCTCATGTCGAACTACTGTTGTCGCAATGTGTGCTAAATCCCTGAAACGGCCTCGCGGCGAGGCAATCTCAGTGCTGGTTCAAGGGACACTTTATTGCCGAAGGTCTCCGCTGAACTTTGTCGACCTGCCCGGAGTAATGTGAGCAGGCCGCATCGAATTACTGGAATGTCAGTGCCTGCTCGCAACCTGCTTCTTTCAGGCTAGCAATGTCCTTGAATCCGCAGATCGCCAGGCATAGGTCTAGCTCGGCCAGGAAGGCTTTCAGGTAGTGCGTCAGGCTCTCGACGCCGCCGTAGGAGAGAGCATAGGCATAAGACCGTCCGATGCCGATGGCCGTTGCACCCAACGCCAACGCAATTACGGCGTCCGTAGCGCTGCGGATGCCGCCATCGAACATGACCGGAGTGGAGCCCGCTGCGTCGACGACCCCGGGCAGCAACTGGAGGGTCGGAATCCCAGAATTCGCTTGGCGACCACCATGATTGGTGACATATAGAACGTCGGCGCCGTTATCGATCGCGAGCCTGGCATCATCGGGGTGCTGAATCCCCTTCACGGTGATGGGGAGCTTGGTGTTGGAACGGATCCAACGAAGGTCTTCCCAGGACAATGGTGCTGCGAATATCGTCGCGTAGTAGCGCAGAGTGGCCGCCGGATCTTCGTGTGGTGGTTTCGCGAGGTGCTTGGTGAAGTTTTCGTCGGAGTAGTAGTTCTCCATGCAGAACCCGCGCGCTTGTGGATAGTTTCCGATTGCGAGGTCAGCTGGCCGGTAGCCCAGCGTCCAGGAATCAACGGTCATCACCACGCTGGAATACCCGCTGCTCTCAGCACGATCGAGGAAGCTGGCTGCTAGCTCCCGATCCTTCGGCAGATACAGTTGGAAATAGCTTGGGGTGGACGCAGCGTGCTTTCTAACCTCCTCCATGGGGGCCTGTGAGAACGTTGACAATGTGAACGGCACACCGGTATCAGCGGATGCGCGTGCCGCGGCGACGTCTCCCTGAAAGTCCGGCGAGCACAACCCGATCAGGCCTATCGGGGCCATGAACATCGGCGAGGGGAGATGGTTACCGAACAGGTTGATGGACAGGTCACGCTCGGGTGGGCTGACCATCATCCGCGGAATGATTCCGTAGCGCGAGTATGCATCGATATTCGCCCGCTGTGTGCGACCGTCGCCGGCGGCGGCCGACACGTACCGGTACACCCAGTCAGGCATCGCGTCAAAGGCTTTTCGCTCAATCGATTCAAAGTCGAACGGAAACCGCGAACTTATGCCGTGTACTGCATCGCCATAGACGGTCCACTGCCAGTCCCCGAAGTTCTTTGCCATGGCGCTTCCTTCGCATGTCGGGCATTACTGGTCACAACGACCACTCACGGCTTCCAGGGTTGTGAGAACTTTCGACCATGTCGATGTCTCGGGCGACAAAACCTGAGCGCTGACCTCTGTCCCGGCGGCCAAAGCTGTTCTGGAGCACTACGTCCCGCGCTTGGCTTTTATGCTGGCGGCTAAAGACAATTTGCGAAGCACTGAATAAGGCTGTTGTTGTAGAAGGGCGCGGCCCGCACCCAACGTGCTCAAGCCCCGTCTGCATTTCCGAAGCTCGAAATAAGGAGGCTGAAAATGCCCGATGCGGCTGCGGTTACCGAGAAGGCCGGTCTAACGGCGGCGGGAGTAGAGGCCTACCTGTCAGAGTTATCCAACTGGGGCCGGTGGGGCGACGATGACCGGATCGGGACGCTCAACCTGATCACAGACGACGTGAGGCTCGCAGCGGCGTCCACTATCCAGACCGGCCGGGCGATTTCGCTGTCCCGTCCGATCGACCCGCTCGACCCGGACCCGCTGCACTCGGGTTTCGCACTCGTGCAGCGTTTCATGACTCTGAACGAAGTGACCGATCACATCGGACGCCAGTTGCGGTATGAAGCTGTCACCGAATATGTCGGCATCGCTGCACATGGCTCCAACACCCATGTGGATGGTCTTGCCCACTATTCCTGGGACGGTAAGAACTACAACGGGTTCCCGACAAGCGACACCAACTCATTGCATGGGGCGCGATCGCTGTCCATGGAGCATGCCGAGCACGGCTTCGTCACACGCGGGGTGCTGTTGGACATAGCGGCCCTCTACGGCGTCAACTGGCTCGAGCGCGGTCACGCGGTCACGCCCGACGAACTGCTAGCCGCTGAACAACGCCAAGGCGTCACCGTCCGTGCCGGCGATGCCCTGCTCGTGCATACCGGCAATGCGGCGGCAATACTGCGTGAAGGGCCTGACGGGGAAGGTGGCTTATCGGCGCGTCAGGCGGGTCTGCACGCCAGCTGTCTGCCGTTCCTGCGGGAGCGTGATGTGGCCGTGCTCGGTAACGATGGCGTTCAAGACGTTCAACCGTCCGGGTTCGGCCTGGACTTCATTCGCCCTATTCATACGGTGGCAATCGTCGCCCTCGGCCTGTGGCTGATCGACAACGTGGACCTCACCGAACTGACGGAGGCTTGCCGGGAGGACAAACGCTGGGACTTCTTCTTCGCCGCTCTGCCATGGCGAATGAAAGGTGTCACATCGAGCGCGTCCAACCCCGTAGCCATCTTTTAGGCGAGGTCAGCAAACTCAGACGCAATGCCGTAGGTGGAAAACAAGCAACCGGATTTCGGCGTTCGCGGTGATCACGTCCCTTGATGCGGTGCGAAGGTAGGGTTGTGGCCACTTCCGATGCAGCGGGCGGCGGATTTCACGGTGCGGGGCAGCGCGAATGGAGTTGGTTGGCCGTCATCGCGAGTGTGCGGTGCTCGACCGGCTGATCGAGGCTGTTCGTGCTGGTGAGAGCCGCGCATTAGTGGTGTCTGGCGAAGCGGGCGTGGGCAAGACCGCCTTGCTCGATTATCTGGCTGGGCAAGCTTCGGGGTGCCGCGTCGAGCGCGCCGTAGGCGTTCAGTCCGAGATGGAGCTGCCATTCGCCGCCTTACATCAGTTATGCGCGCCCATGCTTGAGAAGCTCCAGGGCTTACCGGAACCGCAACGAGATGCTCTCGAGATTGCGTTCGGAATGAGCTCAGGTTCAGCGCCGGACCGGTTTCTGGTCGGGCTGGCGTTGCTGAGCCTGCTGTCCGAGGTGGCTGAAGACCAGCCGCTTGTGTGTGTGGTCGATGACGAACAGTGGCTTGACCGGACCTCTGCGCAAATCTTGGGCTTCGTGGCTCGTCGCTTGGGTGCGGAATCGGTGGGATTGGTTTTCGCAGCCCGAGTTCCCAGCAGCGATATCGCAGGATTGCCCGACCTGCTCGTGGAGCGCCTGGGGACCAGAGATGCGCGAGTGCTGCTCGAAGCCGCCCTGACCGCGCCATTGGACGCTCGGGTCCGCGATCAAATTCTTGCCGAGACTCGGGGTAACCCACTGGCATTGCTGGAATTGCCCCGGGGATTGACTCCGCAGGAGCTAGCGGGCGGATTTGGGCTTCCCACAGCGGCAAGAAGATCCGGTGGCATCGAAGAGAATTTCCGGCGGCGGATCGACGTTCTCCCCGACCAGACCCGGCGCCTGCTGCTCATCGCGGCCGCCGAGCCGCTAGGCGATCCAGCGTTGTTGTGGGCGGCCGCGGCGCAGCTGCGGATCGGCGCCGAAGCGGCGGCGGCGGCGACTGAGGCGGGCCTGGTCGAGTTCGGCACGCGGGTACGGTTTCGCCATCCTCTCGTGCGCTCGGCGGTCTACGGGTCGGCGTCCCCGCAGCAAAAACAAGAGGCGCACGCCGCGTTGGCGGGAGCCACCGATGCGCACCAGGATCCCGATCGACACGCCTGGCATCGGGCACACGCCGCCGCTGGATCTGACGAGGCCGTCGCCGCGGAGCTGGAACGCTCGGCGGGCCGGGCGCAAGCGCGTGGCGGTATCGCTGCGGCGGCCGCATTCCTGGAGCGCGCCACGACGTTGACGCTGGATCCCATTCGCCGCACCGAGCGGGCGATGGCCGCGGCGTCGGCGCACATCAAGGCCGGCGCCTTCGCAACGGCGCGGGACCTGCTCTCGGTCGCCGAGGCTGGGTCGCCGAGCGACTTTCAGCGAGCTCGCATCGAGCTGATGGGGGCTGAGCTCGCATTCCTCACGGATCACGGCAGTGAGGCCCCGCCCATATTGCTGAAGGCCGCCCGCCGACTCGAACATATCGACCCAGAGCTATCGCGCAGGACCTACCTGCAGGCGCTGACGGCAGGCTACTTTGCCGGTCGACTTGCCTTCGGGGAGGGTGCGCTCGAGGTGGCGCGTGCGGCCGCTACTGGCCCGCCGGCCTCACAACCACTGCGCGCACCTGAGCTTCTTCTGGATGGCCTGGTAGCGCATTACATCGAAGGCTATGCGGCCGGCTTGCCGATCCTTCGCGAGGCACTGCACGCTTTCGGCGCCGGCATGCCGGTAGACGAAGCGCTGCCCTTATACTCGGTGGCCGGCATCGTGGCTCGTTACACCTGGGATGACCACAGCTGGCAGGTGCTCACGGCGCGTCATGTCCAGCTCGCTCGAAGTATGGGCGCGCTCAGTGAGCTGCCCGTCGCCCTCAATGCGCGAGCATTCATGCTGTTGTTTGCTGGTGAGCTCGACGCCGCAGGCTCGCTGATCCAGCAGCGTCAGGCTTTAGAGGCGACAGGCATCAATCGCTTTCCTTACTCGGCCCTTGCCCTGGCGGCGTTCGCCGGCAGACAAGCCGAAGCAGCCACTCTGATCGAAACGATCAACCGGCGCCTGAGCCTTCGAGGTGACGGCGTCGGGATCACCATCGTCGAGTGGGCGAGTGCCCTATTGAACAACGGCATCGGCGACTACCACGCCGCGGTGGAAGCGGCGCAGCGCACCACCGAATATCTCGGGAAATGGATCACGCCGCCGTGGCCAGCAGTCGAGCTCATTGAGGCGGCTGCGCGCATCGGATGCCCCGAGATGGCCGACGACGCCCTCCGCCGCCTGGCCGAGATCACCGCTGTCAGCGGCACGGATTGGGCGCTCGGCATCGAAGCTCGTTCGCGCGCGCTGCTGAGCGACGGTGATGCCGCCGAGCGCAGCTACCTCGAGTCGATAGAGCGGCTTGGGCGTACTTGCATCCGCTCCGATCTCGCCCGGGCGCACCTGCTGTACGGAGAGTGGCTGCGCCGCCAGCGCCGCCGGATCGACGCGCGGGCAGAGCTGCACATCGCCCACGACATGCTCCAGACGATGGGGATGGAAGCCTTCGCCGAACGGGCCAGGCGTGAGCTAAAAGCCACTGGTGAAACGGCGCGCAAGCGCGCCATCGCGCCGCGCGATGAAGAGCTCACTGCGCAGGAAGCCCAAGTTGCCCGGATGGCCCGCGACGGCCTATCAAATCCGGAGATCGGCGTGCGCTTGTTTATCAGCTCGCACACGGTCCAATATCACCTGCGCAAAGTTTTCACCAAGCTCGGCATCAACTCGCGCAGCCAGCTCGATCGCGCACTAAAGGAATCACCCGCCGCCGACGCTGTCTGACCATCGGGTCTCCGCCCAACGTAGAGACACCATCATTCGCGCTAGCGACTAGGGGATGCGAACGCACCCCGAAGCGGCTGACGATGGCTCTCGCGCGGGCCACCATCAATAGTCGGTAAGCGATCATGGTCGAACCGCGAAGGGTGGTGATCCATGGCTGAAGCCGTCGATGAACTCCCAGTGGTCGAAGAACTTCCCGACGGGCAACTTTCTGAGTCCGTCGACGATGTCACGCTCTACGCCGAGTATCGCCGGGTCACCGCTGATCAGTCAGCGTTGCGTCGCCTGGCCAAGCTGGTAGCCCGGGGGGCGGAACCGGCGGAGGTTTTCGAGGCGGTCGTCAACGAAATGCGCCGCTGTGCGTCCGCGGATACGGCCGGATTGTGGCGCTATGAGTCAGGCAACGAAATGACGAAGCTGGCCGCGGCTGAACATCCGGGGCTGCAGCTGGCGAAGTGGCCCGTGGGTACCCGAAGCCCGATCGACGGCAGCACCCTCGCAGGAATAGTGCAGCGAACGGGGCGGCCCGCGCGGATGGATAGCTACGAGAACACCGCCGGCTCACTCGCGGCGCGGATACGCGACGCTGGCGTACACGTCGCTGTCGGCGTGCCCGTCGTCGTCGACGGACGCGTGTGGGGCCTGGTGGCCGTGGGTTCGGTTGAACCCGAGCCCATGCCGGCGGACACCGAAGGGCGGATCAGCGCCTTCGCCGAGCTGATCGGCACCGTCGTGGTGGCCGGGCATCGCGACGAGCAGAAACGCCAGTTACTGACTGAGGCGTCGCAACTGTCGAATCGGCTCGATGGTCTGGTTACGGGACGCGGTTTCGGCGACTGGAGTCTGCGGGACATCGCGGGCCTCCTTCGGCTACCGACCAACGGTCCGTTTGTGGTCATCGCCGCACCGGTTTCGGTCGCGGGCGACGAGCCGCTTCCCGACATCGAATCCAAGCTTCGCAGCCTCAACATATCGTCGGCATGGAGTCTGCTGCCTGATTTGCAGGTCGGGGTTGCGCGCGTCACGTCCGACGAGAAACTCGACGCAACAGTTGCCCTGATGTCTCGGATGACAACGGCCCGAGTGGGCGTCAGCGCGCCTTTCGAGGATTTACGTGAGACACCGACTGCCCTGCATGTAGCACGAATGATGTTGCGAGGCAGGGGCGCTTCCGGATCCTCCGTCGTAGTGTTCGACAACTCTATCCTGGCCGCCGCAGTAGTCAGCGCACCGGAGGCGATGGTCAGATCGGTCGGCCCTGCGTTGGACGGGTTTAGCGACCTTCCCGACGACGAACGCGAAATGCTATTTGAAACGTTTCGGGTGTGGCAGGACAATGATGCGTGCGTACGCGATGCAGCTGACGTACTCTTTTGTCACCCCAACACGGTCCGATACCGGTTGCGCAAAATTGAAGCACGTAGCGGTCGATCCCTCTCGCGGCCAAAGGATGTCGTCGAACTGTACCTAGCCTTCGAAGTACACCGCCGCCTTATGTAGCCGAAAGTCATCGATGTCGTTGATGAACGGAATGCCGCCGCACTGGCGATCCTCTTTCACGAAATTTCGCCATAGGCGATGCCAGTCAGGTTTCCCTGCGCGACTAACAGCACCTTCGGGTCCGAGCCGTCGAACTTGGCTGAGAAGACGTTGCCCCCGAAGTCGGTGATAAACATTCGGTCCCCCTTCCGATCCAGCGCGATGCCGATTCCTTCCATCAAGTGCGTGAAGATGATTTCAGGAGCGGGGCGGCCCCTCATATCCGAATCCATCGGTGCGCGATTCACCGTATTGCCGCGCGGCGGATCACCCCGGTCGGTCCAAAACATGACGCGATTCTTGAGATCGAGCTCAAGATCGATCGGCTCGGGCAGTCCATCATAAACAAGTTCGATATCCGCTCGATCAGACGCCGTCTGACCCGCGGGAATTTCGATGCCGGCACGGAAGAGACGGCCCTTGCCGGCATTGTCGGGACCTTTTTGTGTCCAGTAGACCCGGTCGCCACCGACATCGACAGCCACGCCCACGCACCACTTCGCAGGATCCGGCCCGGGTCGCGGGTCGCCCTGGCCGGTGTCCATAAGGGTCTCGATGTTCGAGCCGTCGAGGTTCGCGCGCATCACGCGCATCCCCTCGCGGTCAGACCAGTAGAGCTTTCTGCTGGTCTTTTCGAGTTGCAACTGCTTGGGAGTAAACGTGCCGCCTTCGGGAACGATCGTCCTGCGATTCTGCCCGTCGAGGTCAGCTCGCTCGATGGAACCATCGTCGGCCGCGGGATTTCCCATGTTGGTCCAGTAAATGTGTCCCGCCGTGACATCGACCGCGATGCCATCGGGATATCTGCACTCGGTGACGATGACCTTGCGGTCCGAGCCGTCGGGATTCAGCGAAACGACACGGTCGCTGCTGAGTTCCAAGAGGAACAGGCGGCCGACGGCGGCCTGATCGCCGGACGCAGGCCGCTGCTCTGGCATTTGCGAATTGACCATATCTCTTTACTCCAGGTACTCAGTTGGGATCCGAACCGGATACCGGATTCACCGCCGTGCGAGGTAATTCCATCGTTGAGCAAGCCACCGACCTCGTCGATGTGTGCGGTGACAGGGATCGGTAGCAGGGTTTTGTCCGCAGCGACAGTCGCCAGGCCGCCACGACATCAGCTGCCGCAGGACAATATTCAGCGTAGGCGCCGATCGCCGCGTTGAGCACTTTGCGGTTCTCTGTGTGTTTCGCTGCCGCGGACCTCATTCCGACATCGATAAGCTGGCCCGACTGCAATGAAAAGAACACCGAGGGCCGAGCAGCGGCGCCGCGACCTCTGCGACGCGGCAATCGCGATATTGGCGGCGGACGGCGCACGCGGGCTGACCCACCGCCGTGTTGACCGGCACGCGGGCTTCCCCGAGGGCACTACGTCCTTCTATTACCAGACCAGGGCGGCTTTGCTTCGTGCCGCGATGGACCGAGTGGTCGAGCTTGACGTAGCCGATTTCACCGGGGCGCAAAACGCAACTGCGGGCGGCGAAGTCGATTCGCTGCTATCAACGCTCGCTGTTCAGGCTCTGCGCACCGCAGTCGAGCCGGAGCGTTCACGGGCACGGGCGCGGTTCGAGCTCATCATGATCGCCTCGCGAGACCCCGGCCTCGGAGTGCTATTCGACGGGTTGATGGATCGGTTCGTCGCCATCAGCGAAGCGGCTGTTGCACAGGCTCAACCCGTTGGCGCGCCACCGGACCCGGAACTGGTCAAGGCGCAGGCATTCGCAGTGGTCACCTTCCTGGGCGGATTCCTCTTTCGGCTGGCTTACGGGCTGACCGACGTCATCAGTGCCGAGAGTCTCGAACAATATCTGCATTCGGTGATCGCCGGCGTGGCCGCGGACCACGCGGGACGGAAACGTTAGGCCGGTCTCCGGCGGCCGCGATCATGGCCTCACCGAGACTCTGCCTTGCGCCCGTGCTTCGCGAACGGCGGCAAAGGCTTCGGCGACCCGGTCAAGTCCAAATGTCGGCCCGACTGCGGGGGCCGGGTCGATGACCCCGTCACTGAACGCGGCACTGACCTCACGAAATTCGCCGGGTACATAGGCCACGGAGTATCGAATGGTGAGTTCTTTGAGCAGCGCGGTGATGGGCTCGATGGTCGTCGGGTCGGCGCAGGCGCCGGAAATGACGAGGCGACCCCGTGGCCGCAGCGCCGGCTGGGACGCCTGCACAAGTTCGGGACGCCCGACGCATTCGATGACGGCGTCGTAAGCCCCCGGCTCGGCCTGGGAGACCGCGGCGAGCACGTCGGTAGCGCCCATCGAACTGGCCGAATCACGCCGCCGCGGGTCGGGATCGGCGACGGTGACACGGCCGCCGCCCTTGTACAACGCCCAGACCAGAGTGGTCAGACCAACTCCGCCCGCACCGACGATGAGCACGTCGTCGCCCGGACCGATCTCGGCGCTGTGCACACCGTGTAATCCCACGGCAAAGGGTTCCACCAGCGCGGCATAGTGCGCGGGTACTTCTGCCTGGAGTGCGAAGCAGTGCCGTGCGGGAACGGCGGCGTACTCGGCGAATCCACCCGCCGCGCCCATTCCGATGTAGCTCGCCTTCGGGCAATGCGATACCAGGCCGGATCCGCAATACCGGCAGGAACCGCACGAAATAACCGGCAGCACAGCGACATTGGTGCCCTCGGTCCAGCTGTCAGTATTTGACCCGACGGCGACGACGCCGCCGCCCAGTTCGTGGCCCATCACCATCCCGGCCGGCGCGAAGGGTTGGGCCTTGATGTCGGAGCCGCATACGCCGCAGGCCTCGACCCGGATGACCAACTGATCGGGTTCAGGGGAGGGGTCCGGCAGTTCGACGACCTCGAAACCGTGATCGGTCGTTGTCACGGCCGCCTTCATCGCTCGTCTCCCTCTAGCTCGACGTCGAACACCGAAAGGTATTCATCGAAGATCGGCTCGAGATCGGCGCGGGTCACGCCCGCCCCCTCCAGCGAATACGGCGCCACTCCGCGGCGGTCCTGCGGATGAGCGTCGAGCCAGTCGAGCATGGCCTTTTCGGTGGATGCGGTCAGGTCGTCACCTCCCCAGTCGTAGAGCGCTCGCATCACCGCGACCGGGTCACGCATCAGGTCGGCATAGTGCAGATCGAAGAATCGGTCGTCACCGATGCGGCGTCTGGTCGCCAGCGGACGGTCAACGTGTTTTTTCAACTGGCGCAACACATTCGCCACGGTGACATCGACGTCGACGTCGGCACCCGTCGCCGCCCGCGATAGATAATTGAGCCTTAGGAACGACGCGGTTGACTTGAATGGATCTCGGTGCGCCCACACCATTCGCACATCGGGAAATGTCGCCAGCAGGGTCTCGATGTGCACTGCATGCGACGGCATCTTGAGCGACCAGGTGCCCGGCGCGCGAGATTGCAGTACCTGCAACACCATTCGCTCGTAGGCGTAGGCGCTCGACATGTCGGTCCGCAGCAGCCAATCGGCATATGTAGGGGTGGGCATGAACGCTTCCCACAGGTAGGCCTTGAAGTCTTGGCCCTGCACGAACACGCATTCGGTGGGCCCGTCGGCCTCGTCCCAGTGAACGAGCGGAATGTTGGCTGCCTTGAGCCCCTGTTCGAGTACTTCGAGTTCGGCCTTCTTCTTCAGGCAACGCGGATCGGTGCGCAGCGTGTCCGGGCTCGACGGGGGCACCGAGTCCGCGGCTTCCCAGGTCAAAAGCGAGCGGCGCAACGGATCCTGATCCAACAGATAGCTGGCCAGCGATGTGCCAGTGCGTGGGAGTCCGAGCACGACCAACGGACGTTCGACTTGCTCGTGGAGAATTTCGGGGTGGTGCTTGACGTAGTCGACGAGGCGCAGCCGATTCCACAGTGCGTCGACGAACTGGCCATAAACGAACTCACGCCCACCACGATGCACGCCCGGGGCCGATTCGCACGATTCGACCAACACGGTCAGGCCCTCACGCCAGGAGTCGCCGCCGAAATCATCGAGGCCTGCGCGCTCGCAGGCCCGGGTAGCGAGCTCGTCCGGTCTCACGCCAAGAGATCCTATACGGCCGTAGAGAACAAATGTTAGGTTTGTCGACGAACCGAGCCTCGGAGGTTTCCCGTGTCGCCATCGCTGGACGAACTCGTCAAACAAGGAGAAGGCGCCCAGGACGCCGTCGACCTCGGTGACGGCATCTTCATGTCCCGCAACATCGCCAACAGTTATCTGGTGACGACCTCCGACGGCGACCTGCTCATCAACACCGGAACCGACTTCGAGGCCGCCGAGATCAAAGCCCGGTTCACCCGGGTCAGCCAGGGCCCATTGCGAACAATCACTTTCACCCAGGGCCACCCCGACCATGTCAGCGGCTGGAGCCTGTTCAACGAGCCCGGCGTCGAAACGATCGCCCAAGCCAACCACCCGGACGTCCGCGAGTACTGGCGCCACCTGCACCCCTTCTACGTGCGGCGAATCATGAAGCTGTGGGGCGCGTTCATGGACGTCGAAACGGTGGCGGCCACGCTTCCACCGGAGCCGGTGCTCACCGCGTCGTTCCACGACAGCCGCGCTTTCGATCTCGGTGGCCGGCACTTCGAGCTGTACTCCACGCCGGGTGGGGAGACCACCGACGCGCTGGTGGTGTGGATGCCCGACCACCGGACCGTGTTCATTGGCAACCTGTTGGGGCCGTTCTTCGGCCACGTCCCCAACCTGTACACGTTGCGCGGCGACAAGGTCCGCAGCGCCATGACGTTCATACACTCGGTCGACCGAGTGATCGAGTTGCAGCCGGAAACATTGATCAACGGACACGACGTATTTCACGGCGCGGACGAGATAGCGGCGACGATGACCAAGGTACGCGAGGCGACGGCCTATCTTCGCGACCGCACCATCGACGGCATGAACTCCGGCGCCGACCTGTGGACTTTGATGCGTGACGTCACGCTCCCGCCGGAGCTCGCGCTTCCCCAGGTACACGGCAAGGTCAGCTGGATTGTGCGGGCGATCTGGGAAGAGCACGTGGGCTGGTTTCGGTACGAGTCCACTACCGAGCTCTACGGCATGCCGGCGTCGTCGGTGTGGTCCGACCTCGTGAACTTGGTCGGCGGTACCTCCCCGCTAACCGATCGGGCCGCAGCCCACGTTGCAGGTGAGCGTCCGCTGCAGGCATTGCACCTCACCGATATTGTCCTGGCCCACTCGCCACACGACCCCGATGCCTTGGCAGTGAAACATCAAGCGCTAGAACAGCTTCTCGCCATCAGCGGCCGGGAGAACCACAGCGAAGTGCAGTGGCTGGAACAAGAGATCAAAAGCGCGACGATCAAGGAAGATTCTCAATGAGGACCGAAAACCTCTACCACACCGGCATCGTCGTCGATGACCTCGAGGCGACCATGGCATGGCTGCAGAAGGTGGCGGGCTACACCTGGACCGACGTCGTCTGCGTCGACCAAGAGGCAATCACCCCGGACGGTGACGTGACCATCCCGATGAAGATGGTGTACTCAGGCGCCGAACCCCGGCTCGAACTGCTGCAGACCGTTCCGGGCACCGTGTGGGCCCCGGCGGACTCCGGCGTCCACCACATCGGCTACTGGTCCGATGACGTCGAATCCGATTTGGCCACCCTGGAATCCAACGGCTTGACCGTCGAGGTGAAGTCGTACAACCCCGACGGCTCCGGCACGCTGCTGTGGGCCTACGCCAAAGGCTCCGTCGGGCCGCGCATCGAACTTGTCAGCCGCAACATGGAACCGTTCATCGCCTACTGGTGGGGGACGGCGAACACCGCGACACAAAGCTGATCAACCGCCTGCCCCGATAGCCGCGACTCCCGTGGCGGCGTCGGGTCCACAAAGGGTTGCAAGTTCACGCCGGCTACAAGAATCACGGGCCGTCGGTGTCACGGTGAACAAACGACTACGGGTTGTTCACCGAAACAGCCACGGCTGCTCAACGCTGTTACGCATGACATCGACTGCCGCTGTACTTCCGGCCATGCTCGTCGATAACAGCGCGCGGCCGGCTTAGCGGCACGGTTCGAGAAGAAGGGCAGGCAGACCGATGTCAAAGGCGAAGAGCGTCCACGAGGTGACCTACGACCTGCTGCGTGAGCTGGGGCTGACGACGGTATTCGGCAACCCGGGCTCTACCGAGGAGACGTTCTTGAAGAACTTCCCCGATGACTTTACCTATGTCCTGGGATTGCAGGAGGCGTCGGTGGTGGCCATGGCTGACGGATTCGCGCAGTCCACCGGCACGCCCGCCTTGGTGAATGTGCACACCGCTGCGGGGATGGGAAACGCGATGGGCAACCTGGTGGCGGCGGCTAAGGGCAACACCCCGCTGATCGTCACGGCCGGTCAGCAGACCCGCGAAATGGTGTTGTGCGAGCCATATCTGACCAACAAGGACGAAACTGTGTTTCCGCAGCCGTGGGTGAAGTGGGCGTATGAGCCCAAGCGCGCCGAGGACGTGCCCGCGGCGATCATGCGCGCCTACGCGGTGGCGTTACAGCCACCGGCCGGCCCGGTGTTTGTGTCGATCCCGCTTGACGACTGGGAGAAACCCGCGCTGGGTCCGGCGGTGATCCGCACGGTGAGCCACCGGGTCAGCCCGGATGCCGAGCGGCTGCGCGGATTCGCCGAGCGCATCAACGGTGCGCAGCGGCCACTGCTGGTGTTCGGGCCAGAGGTCGATCGCGCCGGGGCCTGGGATGTCGGTGTGGCGTTTGCAGAGAAGGTCGGGGCGCCGGTGTACGCCGGTCCGCTGCCCGACCGGGCGTCGTTCCCCGAGGATCACCGGCTGTATCAGGGGCAGCTGCCGATGACCATCGCCGGCGTCACGGAGGTGCTGCGTGGTCATGACCTGGTTGTGGTGATCGGGGCGCAGGTCTTCCGGTACTACCCCTACGTGGCTGGCGAGTACCTGCCCGAGGACACCGAACTGCTGCAGATCACGGCCGATCCGGGACTGGCCGGTGCGGCGCCCGTTGGTGACAGCGTGCTGGGGGACACCCTGCTGGCGTTGGAGCAACTGGCGGGCATGGTCGATGATCACAGCGACCGGGCGGTCCCGACTAGACAAATGCCCACCTCGGCGGTCGACGTGACCGGGTCGGCACCACTGGATCCGGATGCGGTGTGGTCGACGTTGAGGACCGTCACGCCCGCCGATTCGCCGTTGGTCACCGAATCGACGTCGACGATGGCCCAACAACTGCGATTCCTGCCCAGCACCCGGCCGGGGTCGTTTTTCGCCACCGCCAGCGGCGGTATCGGCTGGGGGTTGCCCGCGGCGGTGGGCGTCGCCCTGGGGGACCGCGCCCGTGGCGTCAAGCGCCACGTGCTTGCCACCATCGGCGACGGGTCGTTCCAATACTCGGTGCAGGCGCTCTACACCGCCGCCCAACACCGCTTACCGATCGTGTTCGTCGCGATGCGCAACGGCGAGTACTCGATTCTGAAGTCGTTCGCGGTATTGGAAAAGACGCCCGGTGTGCCGGCACTGGATTTGCCAGGCCTCGACATCGCCTCCCTTGCAACGGGTTTCGGGTGCCGCGCCGTCAACATCGACAGCTGCGAAAAATTGGCCCACGAATTCAATGCCGCGCTGAAGGCCGATGGGCCCACCGTGATCGTCGTGCCGACCAAAGCGCAAGCCGCGCATCTCGGCTGACACCCCCAGCTCATCGTCTATTCAAGGAGCGAACATGCCGGTCTACACCTGCACGACGACAACATCGACACTGACTGCCGACATCAAAAGCGCGTTGGCTCACGAGATTAGCCGTATCCACGCCGAAATCAATCATGTGCCCAGCACCTACGT
>Ga0335075_10002677_pt1 | contig 28488 bp, 22 predicted proteins | sample Lox_Sample_24_FD_206723 | JGI IMG/M metagenome (GOLD analysis project Ga0335075, IMG submission 206723) | Soil microbial communities from Loxahatchee National Wildlife Refuge, Florida, United States - Lox_Sample_2.4 | ecosystem: Environmental > Terrestrial > Soil > Wetlands | place: USA...
CAGCGCCGCCAGAGCCAGGTCATGCTTGGCCGAGAGGGTCGCGAGGAGCTTTTCCTCTATGGTGCCCTCCGTAACGAGCAGATAGACCTGCACCGGATTCTTCTGCCCCATGCGATGAGCGCGCGCGATGCGCTGCTCGAGAACCGCGGGATTCCACGGCAGATCGACATTGATGACGGTATTTGCCGCCTGCAGGTTGAGCCCGGTCGAGCCCGCGTTGGTGGTGAGAAACACGCGGCATGCCGGATCGCGCTGAAACTGATTCACCAGCAGTTGACGCTTCTTTTGCGGAACCGATCCATCGAGCCTGACGTAATCGAGCCTGAGTCGCCTGATCTGCCGCTCGATCAAGGTGAGCATCGTCGTCCACTCGGAGAAGAGCACGATCTTGCGCCCCTCTTCCGCGGCCAGGTCCGTCAACAGCTCCTCCAGCCGCTCCAGCTTGCTCGAGAATCCGGGAGGCTGCTTGTCCACCAGATACGTACTGTCGGCGTTCATGCGTGCCAGCAGCAGTGCCTTCTGCAGACGCAGCAAATCCATCTCCGAGATGTACGCTTTTCTTACGATGCTGCTCACGATCTGCATCTGCGCCAGCTCGATGCCCGCCTGCTCCTCGGTCGGCGCGACTCGCACGATCTCCGTGGTGCGCGCGGGCAGATCCTTCATCACCGCGCCGCGAGTTCGGCGCAGCAGTATCGGCTTCAGTCTCTCGCGCAGCGTGTCGAGATCCTTGTAGCCGAGAACTTTACCCTTCTCGTCGGTGACGCGGTGGCGGTTGAAGAAGCGAAAAGCCGGCCCGAGGCGCCTGTCATCGATGAACTCGACCACCGAAAAAAGATCGTCGAGGCGATTCTCGAGCGGCGTGCCGCTGAGCACGAGCGCGAAAGGCGAGCGCAGACTCTTCATGGTCTGGGTCGTCTTCGCCTCCCAGTTCTTGATGCGCTGGCCCTCATCGAGAACGATCAGGTCCCATTTGACCCGCTCGATCGCCAGGATGTCGCGCAGCACCTGCTCGTAGTTGCAGATCGTGAAGAAGCAATCATTGTCGTACCGGGCGCTCCGCTCTGCGGCGCTCCCGAGCACGATTTGACAGTCGCGCTCCGAGAAGCGCACAACCTCGTTGCGCCATTGCGCCTTGACCGACGCCGGGCAAACCACGAGGACCTTGCGAATATCGGCCTCGCGCGCGAGCAGCTCTGCGACGCCGATACCCTGAAGGGTCTTGCCGAGCCCCATGTCATCGGCCAGGATCGCACGCCCTGCGCCCGCCGCGAAAGCGATGCCGTCGAGCTGGTAGGGCAGGATCTCGGCCTTCAGCAACCCGCTCCGCAACGGATGAGCCTTCGGATTACGCCGTATCTCGGCGACCGTCGTGGCGATGCGCTGCTGCAGCAGCCGCGTATGGATGTATTCCTCGGCGTCGGGATACACCGTTACAGGGGCATCGCAGGCTTCGAGTCGCCGGATACGCTTGAGCAGATCCGGCAGATCGGTGATCGGTCTGTCGCGAATGGGGCGCACGATCGTGCCCGCCTCCCCGTTCAGCCGGGGTGGCAGCAGCAACCGAAGCTCGAGCTGTCTGCCGTAGGACAGATGCACGCAGATCTCCTGCTGCCGATAAGGGCGAATGCGTTCGGAGTCGGGGAATCGTCGTCGGACCTTCTCGAGCGCGTGGAGGATGTGCTTGCAGGTGCCGAGTGTGTTCTTGCGAAAGTCCGGGCACGAGCAGTAGGACTCGCCCGGCTGCCAGCCTCGCAGGGCGACACGGTACGACTTGCCCGAGGCCGCGTTGGTCAGTGTGTAGTCGGTCCAGATATGCTGCGGTTGCAGCGACGTGAGCCGCATCTTCTCGGTCCGCGCACGCTCCTGGCGCTCCGCAATGGCCTGGGCGACCAAAACGTCCTCGGCCAGATTTTCGGCGGGTGCCCGCTCGGGCGGTGCGTCGGCCAGCCCGAGAGCGAGCTTCTCCTCCAGGATCAGAGAGAAGGCGGCGCCGGCATGCTCGCAGGGGACATCGCAGGCATCACAGCGCCATTGCAGGCGGTCGCGCGCCGCGGGACTGAGGGCAAGCGTGACCGCGGAGCCGTCCATGGCGAGGCGAAATTTTTGGCCGTCGAACTCAACCTGGCTGGCGATATCGATGTCGTGCCTGCCGCCGGCCATGATGAGGCGACTGCCCTCCGCGCCCAGAAGCTTCGCCGCCCTGGCGAAGGTCAGGCGCGAGAGGGTATCGAACAGCGTCAACTCGGCGCTCGCTTTCGTCAGCATCATGGCTCCAGAGCAGTGTCGTTCACGGCATGGAACGTGGTGGAGAAGCGTGAACGTACGGCCATCGCAAGATCACCCGGCGCCGATCAGCATATGGACGGCGTCGCGCGTCTGCTGGCCATGCCTTAGCACCTTCCAGTCGGCTTCGTTTATGTCGGGCGGCATATTTTCAAAGGCCTCCTGCGGGCCGCGCAGCAAGTCCGGCGGGAGTTGCGAATGCGGTGGCCTCTTGCGGAGGCAGCGCCGTGACGAGATGAAAGCCTACAGAGCTTGCGCGCCACGTCGTAGCTCCCAAACAGCGAGCAAGATCATAGCATTGGTGTCCCGATTCGATACCCATGTCCACCCGATGATCCTTTCCGAGCCCGCCGAATTGGCCCGCAAAATCGGATACCATTGGGTATGGCCGCCGCTAGTCGGGCAGGTTGATTCTCCGCCGTAGCGCCTCGAAGCGCGGGTCATCGTGCAGAGAGGCGAGCAGCACGTCGGTATTGAGCTCCGCCAGGCCGCCGTCGTGTTGCTCATGTGCGCGCTCGAGCCAGGCGAATGCTTGGTCTTTCTGCTGGCGCCACGCAAGGACGTCCGCGATCTGACTCGCAAAGCCCTGAGCGCCCTTGGCGATGGCCGCCTCGAGCGCCTGCCGCGATTGCTGCTCGTGTCCCAGCGAGTATTCCGCCATCGCCACGCCCGCATTGCGCAGCGCTGCCTCGCTGATCTTGCGATAGGTCGCGAGCGCTTCGCCTGGCTCGCCGGTGATCAGCTGCAGATTGCCGAGATTATCGAGTGCGTACGGGTCTTCCGGCTGGATCTCGAGCTCCCGCCCGAAGGCCTGCCGCGCGCCCCGGTGGTCCCCGCTTGCCATGAGTACCAGTCCGAGATCGTCCCAGGCGGATGAGGACAGCGGATTGAGCTGGGTCGCCGTCCGCAAGGCGGCGGTGGCCTCGGGAAACCTGCCCAGCAGACCCAGCAGCGTGCCGTATAAGTGCTGAACGCCGGCGTCTCCGGGTTTCAGCGCAACGGCGTTCTGCAGATCGGCGAGCGCGCCGGCCCAATCCCAGTCGACTCGCGAGCGGATGCTGCCGCGCACGGCGTAGCCCTCCGCCTGATCCGGCCCTTCGACGATCGCTTGTGCGGCGTGGGCCTTGGCGATGTTGAATCCCGTTGCATCGGAGGTGATGTCCGCCAGCTGGTACTCGGCGGAGGCAAGTCCTGCCAGCGCGGCCGCGTAATGCGGGTCGAGCGCGACCGCGCGCTGATAAGCGGCGATTGCATGCTGCAGCTCTTCCTCGGTTTCCACGTGCTGGTGCTGCCGTCCCAGCAGGTATTCGTTATAGGCATCGGGATTGGTGGTTCCCTGGGTATGCTGACCCTGCGCGAGCTTCAGCTTGAGTGCCGCGACCACCGCCGCGGCGATCTCATCCTGCACCTTGAATATGTCCCTGGCATTTGCCTCGAAGGTTTCGGACCAGAGCTGCTCCGCCGTATCGGCGCGCACCAGCTGCGTGCTGACCCGCAGATGGTCCCCGGATTTGCGCACGCTCCCTTGGAGAATGTTCGCGACTCGCAGCTTCGTTGCAATCGTCGGTATGTCGTCCGGCTTTCCTTTGAAGGAGAAGGAGGAGGTTCGGGCGATCACGTGCAGCCCGGGAGTCCTCGCCAGCAGGTCGAGCAATTCTTCGGCCAATCCGTCGGAAAAGTATTCTTGATCCTTCTTCTCGCTCAAATCCGCGAACGGCAGGACAGCAATGGATTTCTCGGCGATCAGCGCGTGCGGCTGGGCGGCGTCATTCGCACCCGCCGCGGCATGATTCGGGTGCAGCGAAAGCGCGTGCAGGGTCAGGTAAACGGCCAGCGCCGCGGCCAGCGCGAGCGCGGCCCAGGGAAGCGCCCGCCTTGCACCGCGTGGCCCTCGCGGGGCGGCGGTCGTCGACGCGCGGCGACTCGTGGCGGCCAGCGGTTGATCCAGCAGACGCGTCACTCGTTCGACGAAGGGCGCGGATGCCTGTGCGCCGAGCAGGAAAGTCCACTGGACCTCCCGAAAGCGCTCGGGCACCAGCGCCTCGGCCTGCGTGGTCGCATCGATCGCTACGGGCAGCAGGAACGCCCGTTCGGACGCCATCAGATGCGAGCGGTCGACCGCGAGCTTCCACTCGAGCCGGAAGTAGCCCTCGGTTCGTCCTTGTGTATGCGCCGAGATCAGAGGAACGAACAGCGCACAATCGCGGATCTGTTCGCGGATCTTCGCATCCCAGGCGTCCCCGCCGCGTAGCTCGCTTTGGTCGAGCCAGACTTCGATGCCGCGTTGACGCATCTCCTCGGCAATGCGCCGCGCCGGCTCGGCATCCTGCGAGGCGTAGCTCAGAAACACGGCGCGCGACGGTTCCGTCACGTTGACACCACCCTGATCTCAATGGCCCGCACCGCCGAGGTCTCGCGCGCTCCGCGTGTCGGGTGTTCTGCGTCGCCTATGCGGCCGTTCGGCTGCTTGAACTTGCTGCAAGAGCCAATCTCGCGTGGCTGCAGCCTGACTCGCCAGCCATTCGCGAAAGCGCTTTACTTGCGGCCGCAGCAGCGCGTCGGGTCGAATATGAGCTTGAAAGGCATGATCTGTCCAATGTCCGGTCGACACGGGAAACGGCAGGCTGAGCGTGCCGTCGTCGATGTAAGGGCCGAGCAGCGCCAACCCGCAGATTGTCAGGCCCGCATTCGCACGCACTGCCTCGAGCGCAGGCTTGATGCGCTGGAAACGGATTCCACGGTTGGGTTCCGTGCGCTTCAGCCGCTGCGTCTTGATCCAGTCGGCCCAGTCGGGCGCGCTCGGATCCTCCTTGTAGAAATCGAGGTGCAGTAGCGGGAATCCCTCGAGGCGCTCGCGGAGAGCAACGTTCGAGATGCGGCGCGTGTTCTCGGGGGAGCTTATCGGCAGCACAAAGTCTCGAAACAAGAGGTCATCGCGCGCACTGCGCTGCGGACCGAAGCTGATCTCGCAATCGACCTGACCGATGCGCAGCGGCGCATCACCTTCGCCGTTGATGCAGAAAAGAACGTGCGGATGCTCGGCTCTGAAGCGCTCCAGGCGAGGCTTGAGCCACAGGTCGGCGAAGTCGGAGGTGGCCGCGATGTGAATCTCGTCTCCGCGCTGCAGGTTCAACAGGGTGGCGACCGTGTCCAGCTCCTGAAATGCAGCTCGCAGGTGCTCCAGCGCACCCGAAAGCTCCGTGGTGGGCCGCAGGCCCGATCGACCGCGTACCACCAGATCCATGCCGAGATAATCCTCGAGTGCCTTGATCCGCTGCCCGACGGCCGCGGGCGTTATCCAGAGCGCGCCTGCGGCAGCTTGCAGCGACCCCAGCCGCAGCGCCAGCTCGAGTGCCTGCAGGGACCTGAGGTGCGAAAGAGCCATGGGCGATAAACTAAAGTTTTTCTTTAGCGCTTGCAAGAATTCTTAGCTTTAAGATGGCCCGCAAGAAGCAGAGAATTGGGCCAAAGAGGGAGAAAGACCATGGCGCACCTGCGCAGATTCCTGATCGAGCGCGATATCCCCGGAGTCGGGGGGATGTCGATCGTGGAGCTGTGCGGCGCGGCGCGTGCCTCCAATCGAGCGATCGAACAGATCGGCGACGGCATTCAGTGGCAGCACAGCTACGTGGCCGGCGACCAGACCTTCTGCATCTATCTCGCCGCAAGCGAGGACCTCATCCGAAAACATGCGGAGCTCAGTGGGATCCCCATCACGCGGATCGTCGAGATTCCTCAGATCATCGATCCGCTGACCGCAAACAACTGACGGCGCAAACGGGAGATCGCGATGAGAAAACTGCTGACCGCGCTCTACAGCATTCTGGTTTATGTGCTCTTCCTGGCCGTGTTCCTCTACGCCATCGGCTTCATCGAAAATGTCCTGGTGCCCAAGTCGATCGACACGGGACCCAGCAGTGATATCGCCCGCTCATTGCTGATCGATGCGGCGCTCCTGGTGTTGTTCGCGCTTCAGCACAGCATCATGGCGCGCCCGGGGTTCAAGCGGGTCTGGACGCGCATCGTGCCCGAGGAGATCGAGCGCAGTACCTTTGTACTGTTTGCCAGCCTGGCGCTCGCCTTGGTCTGCTGGCAGTGGCGCCCGCTGCTGCAGACGGTCTGGTCCGTCGACGACCCGATCGGCTCCACAGCGCTCCTCGTCGTGTCGTGGATCGGCTGGGCGCTGCTGCTCTTGAGCACCTTCCTCATCAGTCACTTTCATCTATTCGGTTTGAGCCAGGGGCTCGCCCGGCTGCTTGGGCGCGCGCCTGCGGAGCCGGCGTTCGTGACGCCCTTTCTGTATCGGTGGCTGCGCCATCCCATCTACGCCGGCTTCATTCTGGCTTTCTGGGCGGCGCCGCACATGACGCTGGGTCACCTGTTCTTTGCCATCGCCACCACGGGTTACATCTTTGTGGGCATCTGGTTCGAGGAGCGCGACCTCATCGCGTACTTCGGCGACCGTTATCGGCAATACCGGAGCAGCGTCGGCATGCTGTTTCCGAAGCTCCGAATCGCCTCGCCGCGCAAGGGCATCGCGCGCTGAGATCGACAGGAGGAGATAGGCCGCCATGCCCGCGCTGCAAAGCTATCGCCACAGGTCGCAACCGCGATTCAAGAGTATTTCGAGATCGGCGCCTTCCTCGATGCGGGGTTTTCCCAGCAGGCGGAGTTGGACCTCGAATCATTGCAGCGCGCCGCCGGCCGCCGGCTCGCGCACGCCGAGCGGCGCCGGTTTCTCGACGTACAGCACGGGGCTCTGCGCTGGACCTTCCTGGGTTCGGCCATGGTGAACAGGAATTTTCTCGCCGTGCTCGCCGCTGTCAGCGGCGAGGCGGCCGTGCGCGTGCGGCAGGCGGCGCAGTCGTTCACTGTGCACTGAGCCGTCGCCTCGGCGCCGGCATGACGCCGGCCGGGTGACCGAAGGCCGCTGCGCTAACTGATCAGCCCGGCTTCAGCAGCATCGCCGCCGGGTGCACCACGTAGGCCAGGATCGCGATGAGGATGAGGTAAGCGAGCAGGATGAACGTCCAGCCCATGTTGTGGCGGATGACATCGCCCTCCTTGCGCACGAACTTGCTGGTCGACACGCCGACGCTCGCCGTCTGCGGCGCGACCGGCTTGCCGATCTCCGCGCCGACGGAATTCAGCGAGGGCAGAAGGAGCGGCGGCATGCCCAGCTGCGCTCCGACCAGCGCCTGGAACTTGCCGAACATGGCGTTGGTCGAGGTGTTCGAGCCCGACAGCGCCACGCCTATGAAGCCGAGTATCGGCGCCACGATGATGAAGGCCGTGCCGAAGCTCGCGAAGCCCTTGGCGAGCGAGGCCGCCATCCCCGAGTAATTGAACACGTACGCCAGCCCGAAGATGAACACCCCGACCAGGCACGCGCCCCACATCTGGTGAAAGCTGCGCCGGAAGATCTCGGCGATCTGCGCACCCTTGAGCTTGCCCATGCCGAGCAGCAGCACCAGCACGATGATCCAGGAGGCGAGGATCGCCGTGCCGCCGACCCAGGGGGCGAAGTTGAATGTCGCACTCACGTTGCCTTTGGCCGGGCAGCTCGCGGCGAGCGCCGAGCAGCCGACGGCCTGCACCTTGAACCAGCTCACCTTGGGCAGATGGGACCAGGGGCCGGTCCAGGCGGCGACCACGATCAGGAGCACGGCGAACGGCATCCACGCCTGCGCCACCTCGGCGGGCTTGAGCGCCTCGCCCTGCGTCTGCTGCAGGGCCGCCGCATCGAGCGGCACGCCGCCGTAGCCGAGCACGGTCTTCGGCTTCCATACCTTGAGGAGGATCAAGAGCGCGATGAAGCACACGATCGAGCCGGTCACGTCGGGCAGATACGGCCCGAGGTACATCGCGACCGGGTACTGGCCTGCGATGTAAGCGAGCGAGCCCACCACCGCCAGCGGCCAGCCGCCCTTCATGCCCTCCTTGCCCGACACCAGGTAGAGGAGCACCCACGGCGGCAGCAGCGCCAGCACCGCGACGATCGTGCCGATCGACCCGGACAGCTGCAGCAGCGGATAGCCGGTCACGGCGGCGAGCGCGATCACCGGGGCGCCGAGCGCGCCATAGGACACCGGCGCGTTGTTGGCGATCGCCGCCACCCGGATGGCATTGAGGTCGGAGATGCCGATCGAGATCAGGATCGGCGCCACCACCGCCCACGGATAGCCGAAGCCGACCAGCCCCTCGAGCAGGGCGCCGAACGCCCAGGCGAACAGCATGGTCTGCACACGGACATCCATCGTGCCCTGCGAGATCAGCCAGCGGCGGAAGCGATCGAACAGTCCACTCACCCCGAGCGTGTTGAACAGCACCATGCCCCAGAAGGTGATCCAGTCGACGTTCCACACGCCGGTCGCGGCGCCGTACACATAGGCGTGGCCGCCGCTGTCGAGCGGCATGCGCCACACCCACAGCGCCAGCACGAACGTGATGATCGAGCCCACCAGCACCGCGAACCAGGCGGGCCAGCGGAATACGGCCAGCAGGATCAGCAGCGAGACCACCGGGATGAGCGCCACCAGGCAGGTGAGCGTCAGATTGTTGAGCGGGTCTATCAGTTGCGTGAACATGATCTCTCCCCGGATGCGCGGCGCGACGCGGCGTGGGGCGGGTGGCGTCGCGGCGTGCTGGTTTTTCTGCTTGGCCGATTGCCCCCGGTGGTGCGGGACCGGCGCGTCCCGCGCAGGTGGAGGCCGAAACGTAGCACGGGTCCTGACTTCAACTCAATAGTGCGCGGAACTCCGCTGGATCATCCGCGCCGCTCAACCTCTGCCGGCATCGGCAGGCCGACCTTGCGGCAGAACGCGGTGAGGCGGGGATCATCCTTGTAGCGCATGATGAAGGGGTCGCTGAGCAGGGCGACGATGCCTGAGTCTCGCTTGCTCAGGGCGCGCTCGAGCCACTCGAACATTTTGTCCGGGTCCTTGCGCAGCGCATAGATTTCGGCAATCTCATACGGTTGCTCATCCGCGTATTTGTCGATCAAGAGCTGCAGAGCGGTCGCCGCGGCGGTGCGGTCACCGCTGATCTGGCGTGCCAGGGCCAGCGCGAAGTCCTTGGGACTGCCCGCTGGCTCCTGCTGCGCGGCCGAGAGTGCCGCCTCGGCATCGCCGCGCTGGATTGCGATCTTCGCCAGTGTCACGTGATACTCCCCCGCGTTCGGCTGTAATTCGATCGCCTTGCGCACCGCCGCTTCCGCCTCGTCGAGACGGCCGAGTCCCAAGAAGTACGAGGCCAGCGCGTCGTACCAGTTGGCGTGCAGTGGATCCGTTGCCAGTGCCTGCCGGGCAAGCTCGATCGCCTCACTCAACTGCCCCGAGCCCGCCAGCTCGTCTGCAAGATAGAGCTTTGCTCGGCCGTAGTCCGGCGCCAGCTCCAGCGCACGACGGGACTCAGCCTGTGCCGCGCGCGGGTCGAAATCCGCCACGAGCAACCACCACGCGCGCGCCAGATGCGCGGCCGCAAGATCCGGCGCCAGGGCGAGGGCTTTGTCGGCCGCGGCGCGTGCCGTCGCATAGGCTTCCTGCGCGGGAGCGCCGCCGAGCCAATTTTGACCGAGGCCCATCCACGCCCATGAAAGCTCACTCCATGCCGGCGCATAGTGCGGATCGAGCTGCGTCGCGGTCGTGAACAGCTCGATCGCTTTGCGCCCGTCGGCCTCTGTGTTGTGCACGACGTAAAACCTGCCCTCCAGCAGCGCGTTGTAGGCCTCGAGGCTCCCGCTCGGCGGGCGATCACTCGCAGCCGCGGTCCTTTCGTGCTCCAGCAGCCGAGTCTTGAGCGCGCCCGCCACGGCACTCGTGATGTCGTCCTGGAGCGCAAACAGATCCTTGTAAGGCCTGTCATACCGCTCCGACCACTGGGTGCTGCCATCTGAGGTATCGATGAGCTCGGCGCTCACCCGCACCATATCCCCCGCCCGGCGAACGCTCCCCTCGACCAGATGGGCAACCCCTAGCTTGGCACCGATGCTGCGGCTGTCCTCCTTCGTATCGCGGAACTGGAACGACGACGTCCGGCCGATCACTCTGAGTCCATGGAGCTTCGACAGCGCAGTGATCAGATCCTCGGATAAGCCATCGGAGAAGTATTGCTGGCTCGCATCGCCGCTCTCGTTTGCGAGCGGCAGCACTGCTATGGACTGCGATACCCCGCCCGGCGCCGCGTGCCTCGGTAGCACCCAGCGGTCGAAGCCGAAGTAGCCGAGCGCAATGATCGCCGCTGCCGCCACGGCCAGCGCCGTCGCCCTTGCCCACACAACGAGCGTGGAACCGACAGCGGGTGAGGCTGCAGCCTCGATCGGGGTCGTATCGACTCTCGTCGCCGGAGCGGCTTCTTCCGGAGCGGCTTCTTGTGGCGCTGCCAGCTCGGCGTCTGGCGTGGGTCCCAGCGGCACTAAAGAGGCGCACACCACTGCAGGGGCAGGCGATGCGCTTGCCGCGGCTGCAGGCACTGGGTCAGAGGGCTCCGGTTCGAGCGCTGCGAGGAAGCGGTAGCCGCGTCGCGGCAGCGTCTCGATGTAACGCGGAGTCTCCGCCACATCTCCAAGTGCGGTGCGCAGCTTGCGGATCGCCGTGTTGAGGCCGGTATCGAAGTCCACCACGCCCTTGGGCCACAGCAGCGCGATCAGCTGCTCGCGCGTGACGACGCTCCCGGGGTGCGCGATGAGCTCCTGCAGCACCCGGGCCGGCTGCTCCTGGAGGCGCACCCGGGCGCCCTCGCGCTCGAGATCCCCTGATTCCGGGTCGAACACCCACCCATCGAAGCGAAGTTTCCTGCTGCTCACGCGAGATCAGCGTCCGGTCGCCCGTCATCGGCAAGGCGCAGATTCTAACTCCCGGCCGGCTCGCTGCGTCGAGAGCCGGGAATCTGCGACGCAGGTCCCCGATTCCCCGCGCTTTCGTCCATCGAGCACGTCCAGAGTCGCCCCCCGCGGCGATGCTGCCCCATTGATCACCGCAGTGGATGCCGGACAGATAACTCTCGGAACGTTCGAAGGCCAGTCATACAACTACATGCAGTTCCGCACGGCCGCGGGCGGGCTCGAGATCGGAACGATAGCGATCGATCAGGCTGGGGAGCTGTCGAGCTCGGGCTATAACCTCTGGCTGACCAGCGCCAACGACGGCGGACAGAGCCCGAATGTCGAGAGCGGCACCCCCGCACTCGGCAGCGCCACGCTTGTGGTATCCTCCGATGGCGCGGTGACCATCACCGACGCCAATGGCACGACGCTCGCCTCGGGCGCGCTCACCGCGGTGGCGGATACGTCTTATCTGTACGGAACCGCGGGTGAGCTGGCAGATCCGTGCTATGGGTTGTTCACCTTTCGCTCCAGCTCCGGCAACGTGCAGCAGGATGTGTTCGTGACATTCCTGGGCAAGTCCGCGGTGTTCTCCAGCTTCAGCGCCGTCCAGCCCTCCGTCCCCGGCGAGACCTACGACTACTTCTACGGAGTCGGGCTCGTGCAGGCGCAGTAGCCGGTCGGTGACGCTCATGAACGTCACGCGGCAATCGTCGCGGCGTCGAGAGTCGAGCGCGGCGCTTCGTCCCCGCATGCGCGCGGCGGCGGCGATCGTCGCGCTCGCGGCGCTCGTGGCGCTCGCGGCGATGCCGCTGAGCGTTGCCGCGGCCGGGAACGTGCAGGACGAGTACGCCCGGATCGCCGACTGGCGTGCCAGGCGCCTGGCATCGCTCACCGGCGAAACGGGCTGGTTGACGCCCATCGCCTTGTACTGGCTCAAGGACGGCGCGAACAGCTTCGGCCGGGCGCCGGACCGGGCGTTCTCTTTGGATGATGCCGCCCTGGCGCCCGACACGGGTGCCTTCGTCTTGACGCGCGGCCGCGTTCGATATGTCGCGCACGCCTCGAAGGCGCTCACCTATCTCGGCAAGCCGGTCACGAGCCTCGAGCTGGCATCCGACGCCGGTGAAAAGCCCACCGAGCTCGTCGCAGGCTCACTGCATTTCATGCTGATCGAACGGGCCGGCCATCTGGGCATTCGCGTGCGCGACAGCGTCAGCCCGAATCGATTGCAGTTCAAGGGTCTTGAGTATTTTCCGGTGCGGCCCGACTGGCATATCCGGGCGCACTTCGAGCCCTATGTGCCCGAGCACCGCATCCCGATCGTCAATATTCTGGGCATGACGGAGGAGATGACCTCGCCGGGCGCCATCGTATTCGAGCGCGAGGGGCGCTCCTGGCGCCTGGATGCGATTCGCGAGGCGCCCGGGGATCGGCAGTTGTTCGTGATGTTTTCCGATGCGACCAGCGGCAAAGAGACCTATGGCGCCGGCCGTTTCCTGTACGTCGGATTGCCCACGGCGGATCGCATCGAGGTCGACTTCAACGAAGCGTTCAATCCGCCCTGCGCCTTCACCGACTTCGCCACCTGCCCGCTGCCGCCGCCGCAGAATCGGCTCGCCTTGAGAATCGATGCGGGCGAGCTCAAATACCAGCGCGCGCACGAGACTGCATCGCCGGCGGGCGACGGCGGCCGCAGCACCCGTAAAATTGCACGGTCACGGCCCTGAGCTATAATATATTCTCCGTATATTGATCTGCGCATATTGACTCGCGCGGGTCGATGACCGGACGAGTCGTCGATCAGCCCTCTCCAAAAGCACCAGGAAGCGACGCTGACATGGGCGAGCCCTTACCAGACGCCGGACGCTATACCTTCGGCGATGAGGCCGCCAACGAGACCGATGCCTATCGGGCATACCAGGCCATCCGCCATCGGATCCTCAGGTGCCGGCTGGCGCCCGGTTCGGTCGTCAACGAGCGCACGTTGATGGAGGAGATCTCGATCGGCCGCACGCCGATTCGCGAGGCGCTGCTGCGGCTCTCGGCGGAAGGATTGGTGGTCTATTCGGCGCAGAGCATACACGTGGCGCCGATCAGCTTCGAAAGCCTCAGCGCGCTCTATACCGCCCGGCTCAACGCGGAGCGGCTTGCGTGGCGCTTGTGGATACGGGCGGCGACGCCGGAGCGAATCGAGACGCTTGCGTCGGCATTCGACACGGCGACCGAGCTCGCCAAGAAGGGCGATGACGAGGCGTTCGTAGAGCTCGATTTTCGCTTTCACAATCAGGTGTACAAGGAGTGTGGCAACCCGTTCCTGTCGAGGCATCTGCATAACCTCAACGGTCTGAGCTTTCGCGTTTGGTTTCTGTCGCACCCGCATCAGACCAAACAGCATCTGCTCACCGTGCGCAGCCACGATCCCATCATCAAGGCGGTGCGCAAGCGCAACGCCGCCGCCATCGACCGCGCCGTCACCGAGCACATCTGCAGCGCCTACGACACGGTCATCGAGCGGCTCAAGGGGGATGGCGTCCTGCTTGCCCGCTCGCTCGGTGTCCGGGAGCTGAGTTGACCATTCCGGCGGGCGTGACCCGGTGGGGCTTTCCGACCAGCGTATGGTTCGGCGCCGGTGTCAGCGCGGAGCTGGCCAATGCGGTCGCTGCGCTGGGCGCAAAGCGGCCGCTGCTGGTGACCGACCGCGGCCTGGCCGGATCGCCGATGGTGGCGGATGCGCTTTCGCGGCTCGATCGGGCGGACCTGGCGCCGCGGTTGTTTTGCGACGTGAAGCCGAACCCGACGGCATCGAACGTCGAGGCGGGGATTCGCGCGCTCGAGGCCGGTCATCATGACCTGGTCATCGCCTGGGGCGGGGGGAGCGGCATGGACGCGGCCAAGGCGATCGCCCTGATGGCGGGCCAGCACGCGCCCATGTGGGATTTCGAAGACGTCGGCGAGAACTGGAAGCGCGTCGACAGCGAGGCGATGCTCCCCGTCATTGCGGTGCCGACCACGGCCGGTACCGGCTCCGAGCTCGGCCGCTCGTCCGTCATCACCGATGAGCAGGGCGGTCGCAAGGTGATCATCTTTCATCCGAAGATGCTGCCCGACCTCGTGCTGATGGATCCCGGGCTGACCGTCGGGCTGCCGCGCCATTTGACTGCGGCCACGGGCATGGATGCCCTGACGCATGCGCTCGAGGCGTACTGCGCGCCGAGTTTTCACCCGATGGCGGAAGGCTTGGCGCTGCAGGCGCTCACCATGATCAAGGAGCATTTGCCGCGCGCTTGCGCGAACGGTGCCGACATCGACGCCCGCGCCCAGATGATGGTCGCCTCCGGCATGGCCTGCGTCGCCCTGCAGAAGGGGCTGGGCGCCGTTCATGCCTTGGCGCATCCCCTGGGCGCCTTGTACGACGCGCATCACGGGTTGCTCAATGCCGTGTTGCTGCCCTACGTGCTGCGATTCAACATGCCGGTGCTCGCGCCGAAACTCACGCGCCTGGCGGGGATCCTCGATCTGCGCTCGCGCACACCGGCGGCGGTGCTCGACTGGGTGCTTGCTCTGCGCCGCGAGATCGGCATCCCCGACCACTTGCGCGCGATCGGCATCGACTCCTCCCGCAGTGCCGAGGTCGCGGCGCTCGCCGAGCGCGATCCTTGCGCCGGCGGGAATCCCATCCCGCTGACGCAGCCGATCCTGGCGAGCATCTTCGACTCTGCGGTGGCGGGTAGTCTTTAGCTCTGGCGCCGGCGGATGCTCCCGGGCGCTCCGCGCCAGCGCCTCGAACCTGACCTCGATCCCGAGCTATGCGGGCCGCCCGCCGGTGCGCGCGGGTCATCGGCGTCCACAGTGAGGCCGGGTGTTCGATCTATTGCCTCGGCGGCTGCTGAATCACGACAGTGGGCGGCGGACTCGAGCTCACCGCCCAAACCAGTGAGACGACCCACCCGACGAACGTCCAGCCGAGGAAGAAGTTGAGCAGGAAGATCGCGCCCTTGTTGTGCCGATCGCGAGCGGCGGCGACTATCGTCGGCAAGAAATAAAGCGCCGCGCAGATGAGCAAGAAAGTGGTCATGGGCCCCCTCGAAATGATCTACCGGAGGATGATACTCCCGCTCGCTGCCGTCACGTAGCGGTCGCGTGGATTGCTGCTTATGAAACCAGCGTCAGCCGCGAGGCGATCGGCGCCTGCCTTCGCCGCGAGAAGGCCGAAGCTGCGACGCTACGACCTACGAGGGCGTCAACTGCGCCAGGGAGATGTCCTCGGCGCGCGCGGGAATCTCCAGGGCATTGCCCCGCCGCCTCGCCCGGCGCTCACCGCGCCGCATCTCACGGCGCACCCCGTGGGCATAGAGGGCGCAATCGCGTATCTGAATGGTGTGGCGCGCCGTCTTCAGATACCCGGCCCGAGCGCGGCGATAGTCCTTCAGAGTGCGGCGGCGCACCTCGGCCTGCGGTGGCAGCGCGTACTCGCCGCTCAACAGGGCCGCCACCCACTTCGACTGCACTTCGGCGATCGGCATGATGGCGCACAGGGGCTGAACCAGCCCGATGAAAAAGAGATTCGTCATGTCCGGATGCACGACGCGCTCGAACAGCGGCAGCTCGTTGTCCTGGACGTCGAGCAGCTCGGGATTGAAGAACGGGAATCTGATGTCGTATCCGGTGCAGTAGATGATGACGTCGGCCGGCAGCTCCGTACCGTCCACCAATCGAACCCGGTCGCCTTTCAATTCGGCGATGTTCGCGACCGGCTTGACGTCGCCCGAACCGAGCCGTATGGCGATCTCGCTGGAGATCGTCGGATGTACCGCTCCGTACGGATAATCCGGCGCCGGCAGTCCGTATCGCTCCGGACGGCCGACCGCGGCGCGGATGGCGCGCAGCCGGCGCCAGCGCTGATACCAGCCGGGCGTCGCGCGATGGATGAACGAGGGGTCCTGACTCGGGTGCAGATCGTCCTCGTCGAGCGTCTTGCCGCCGAAATACTTGGGAATGAAGTAATAACCGCGCCGCACCGACAAGTGCACGCTGCGCGCGGCGCCGGCGTGGCTCAGCTCGCAGGCGAGGTCGAGCGCGCTGTTGCCCATGCCGACGATGAGCACGTTCTTGTCGATGCAATCGACCGGGTCGGCGGGATCGACATAATGATGAGAGTGGATCTCCTGGCCGTCGAAGTGACCGGGAAACCGGGGGGCGGGCCAGCGCGCCGCCCAGTGATGGCCGTTGGCGACGCACAGCGCGTCGTAATGGCGGACCTCGCCGCGATTCAGTGTCACTTGCCACACGCCGTCCGCCCGCCGCACGCACCCGGTCACTTCGGTCTCGAAGCGGATCCGCGGGCGCAGCTCGAAGCGCTCGACGTAGTCGTCGAAATACTGCGCGATCAGCGGGTGGTGCGGAAAGTCCGGATAGTGCGCCGGCATCGGGAAATCCGCGAACGCCATCTTCGCTTTCGAGGTATTGATGTGCAGCGAGCGGTAGGCGGACGACATGCCGTTGCGGTTCTTGAACACCCAGTTGCCGCCGACCCGGTCGCTCTTCTCGAAGCAATCGAACGGAATGTCCTTGTCGGCAAAGGCCTTGCAGGCAGCGATGCCGCTCGAGCCGGCGCCGATGATGCACACCTTGGGTAAACGCGACATCGGTCTGCAACCTCGGCCCGCGCCAGTTGAAGTTCATCCCCATGCGGACATTACCTTCGTCGAGATATATTGGCAATATATTTACGCGGCTTTACTTGAAGTCGATATATGGCCAATATACCGATGCCTTTGAATCGTTCTGGGGACGGCCGTGACCACGATCTTGGATGGGCGCTCGATCCGGTGCGCCGCATGGCTCCTGTTCGGCGCGATGTGCTGCTCGGCGCCTGCCGTGGCGGGCGAGCTCGATCTGCTCACCTGGGAGGGCTACGCGGATCCGAGCTTCACCAAGCCGTTCGAGCAGCAGACCGGCTGCCGGGTGAGCGCCACCTACGTGGGCAGCAACGATGAGATCGTCGCCAAGGTCATGAGCCGGGGAGGGGACTACGATCTGATCTCGCCCTCCAATGACACCACCATGCGCCTGATCGATGCCGGTGTGGTCGAGCCGCTCGATGCCGCAAAAGTGCCCGCGATGAAGCAGTTCTTTCCGATCTTCCAATCCCCGCCCTGGCTCACCAAGAACGCGCGGCTGTACGGCGTGCCCTTCGGCTGGGGGATCGTGCGCACGATCGTGCGTGCCGACGCCGTCGCCGAGACCCCGCACAGCCTCGCTTTCCTGTGGGATCCGCGCTTCAAGGGCCGGATCTCCATCTGGGACGACGTTCAAGAGATCTACATGACCGCGCATCTGCTCGGCTTCCCCAACGTCTACACGCTCAGCGATGGGCAGCTGGCGCAGATCAAGGCCAAGCTGATCGCGCTCAAGCCGAACATCCGCAAGTACTGGGGGACCACCGGGGAGATGGGCACGCTGATGGCCACCGGCGAGGTCGTCGGGGGCAACGCCTGGGAGCCGACGATCACCCGTTTGCGAAAAGCCGGCATGAAGATCCTCGAGGTCGACCCGAAGGAGGGACGCAACGGCTGGTCGGACAGCTGGATGATCCTCAAGGGCGCGAGCGCCAACCCCTGCGTGTACCAATGGCTGAATTGGACCTCTTCCGCCAAGGCGCAATCGCTCGGCTATGCGGTGGTCGGCTACGGCTTCTCCAACGCGAAGATGGCGGGTGAGCTGGACGACGCCAACAAGGCCCTCTACCACGAGTTGAAGCTCGATGATCCGAATATCCTGAAGGGAATCGACTGGTGGCAATCGGCGCCGCGCCGGGGCCGATACCTGGAAGTGTGGAACCAGGTCAAAGCCGATTAGCGCCTCGGCCGCTGCATGAACCCCGTACTCGAGCTCAGGCACCTCTCGAAGTCCTTCGGCCAGTTCGAGGCCGTGAGGGACGTGAGCCTGTCGGTCGCGGAGGGCGAATTTCTGACGCTGCTGGGTGCGAGCGGCAGCGGCAAGACGACCACCTTGCGCCTGATCGCGGGCCTGGAGATGCCGACCTCGGGAACGATTCATTTCGCCGGTGCCGACATCACCGACGTGCCGCCCACGCACCGCGACATGCGGTTGGTCTTCCAGGACTTCGCCTTGTTTCCGAACCTCTCGGTGTACGACAACGTCGCCTTCGGATTGCGGCTCAAGATCTCGCGCGCGCGCTTTCCGCGCGGCGAGATCGATCAGCGCGTCAAGCGCTATGTGGAGCTCGTGCATCTGGGCGATCAGCTTCACAAGATGCCGCACCAGCTGTCCGGCGGCCAGAAACAGCGGGTCGCGCTCGCTCGGGCGCTCGTCACCGAGCCGCGGGTGGTGCTGTTCGATGAGCCTCTGGGCTCGCTCGATGCCAGCCTGCGCAAGGCCATGCAGGTCGAGATCAAGCGCATGCACCGCGACCTCGGCCGCACGTTCATCTACGTGACGCATGACCAGGACGAGGCGATGACGATGAGCGACAAGGTGGCCGTGATGCAGCACTCGCAGCTCCTGCAGCTTGCGACCCCGGAGGAGATATACCGGCATCCGAGCAGCGCCGCGGTGGCGCGCTTCATCGGCGCCGCGAACATCCTCGACGGCGAGGTGGAGACGGCCTCGGCGGGCGAGTCGCTGATTCGCTTGCAGGGCGGCGGCGCGCTGCGGGCGGCGACGCCGCCCGGCGGCCTCGGCGCCGGCGCCCGCGTTCAGGTGATGATGCGTGCCGAGCATTTCGTGTTCGACCGTGCCGATGCCGGGCCTGATATCAACTGGCTGTCGGGGCGGGTGATGGAGCGGCTGTTTCTCGGACGCTCGATGGAATACCAGGTGAGGATCGGACACTCGCAGGAGACCATCAGCCTTCTCGACCAGAGGCAGCAAAGCGTACCGGTGGCGCGCGACGGCGCGCTCGAGTTCGGTATTCATCCGGGCGATGTCCGGGTCCTGGCCGAATAGCCCGGCTCGCCCCGTGGATAGCCTGTCCCGCTCTTCTTCGACCCGCCTCTGGCCGAGCCATCGCCGGAGCCGCCGCCGCCAGATGTGGTTCTGGCTCGCTCCGCCCCTCGCATGGTTCGGCGTGTTCATGATCCTGCCCTATTGCCTGCTCCTTTATTACAGCGCCGGCAGCGTCGATTACATGACCTTCAAGCCCGGGATGTCGGCTGCCAATTTCATCCGCCTGGTCACGACCGAGCCGTACCTCGGGGTGCTGCTCAAGTCGGCCAAGCTCGGTGCGATCGCGGCGCTGGGCTCGGCGATATTGGCGTATCCGCTCGCCTTTTGTCTGGCCTTTCATACCCGCTCGGAGCGGCGGAAATTTCAGATCTATCTGCTGGTGATCGTACCGTGGTGGGCCTCCTACCTGGTCAAGGCGTATGCCTGGAAGACCATCCTCGGAACCGAGGGCATCATCAACCAGGCGCTGCTGGCCCTGCGCATCATCGATCACCCCATCACATCCTTGATCTACAACCAGACCAGCGTCGCGCTGGTCCTCATTTATATCTTCACCCCGTTCGCCGTGCTGTCCATCTACGCGTCCCTGGAGCGCATCCCGGCCTCCTTGATCGAGGCGGCGACGAATCTCGGCGCCTCGAGCTGGGAGACCTTCTACCGCATCATTTGGCCGCTGAGCATCCCGGGTGTGATCGCCGGCGCCATCATTACCTTTTCGCTCTCTTTCGGCGACTTCGTCGCCCCGGCACTGGTCGGCGGCGCCGATGCGGTGATGATTTCCAATATCGTGATCAACCTCCTGGGGGTGGCGTTCGATTGGCCGATGGCGGCGGCCATCGGTATCGTGGTGATCGCCCTGGGCCTCTCGCTCATTTCCCTGTCGAGCCATCTCGAGGAGAAGGGCGCGGTGAGGCTGTGAATCGGCATCGCTCGGATGCGTGAGGTCGGCAGCCGCAAGCTGATGTGGCTCACGGGCTGGTCGGTGATGGCCTTCCTGTATGCGCCCATCATCGTCATGGCGGCGTTTTCGTTCAACGACAGCGATTTCATCGGCTTGCCGTTTCGCGGCTTCACGCTGCACTGGTATCGAGCCGTGCTGCAAGACCAGCAGGTGCTGCGCTCGATCTGGAACAGTGTGTACGTCGCGATCGGCGCGGTGGCGCTCAGTCTCGCGTTCGGCCTGCCCGCGGCCATTGCGCTCGACCGCTACCAGTTCCCGGGGAAGACGCTCTTTCGCCGCATCGTGCTGCTGCCCATCGTGCTGCCCGGGGTCATCACCGGCGTCTCGCTGCTGCTGTTCTACGTGCAGCTGGGCTTTCGCCTGTCGTTGAACACCATCATCCTGGGCCAGGGCACCGCGCTCATGTGCGTGACGATCACCGAGGTGTTCGCGCGCCTGAATCAGATCGGCCGCAGCCGCGAGGAGGCGGCGCTCGATCTCGGCGCGACCCCGTTCGAGGTATTTCGTCACGTCACGTTGCCGGCAATCCGCTCCGCGCTGATCGGCGCCATGCTCATCTCGTTCTCCATCTCCTTCGATGAGATCGCGGTGACGTATCTGTTGACGGGCCGCCAGAACACCCTGCCGATGACGCTCTGGTCCATGCTCCGGCGCAGCGTGACGCCGGAGGTCAATGCCATCTCGGCGCTGATCGTCGCCGCATCGATCATCTTGATCACGGCCGGCATGAGGTTCGCCCGCCGCGATACCACCCACGGAGCAAGGTAACCATGGACATCGAACACATCAAAGAGGTCATCGCCGCGAACCAGCTGCGCACCATCATCATGATCGGCACGGACAACTGCGGTGTGAATCGCGGCAAGCGCGTCACGGTGCCGTATTTTTTGAAGGTGGCCGAGTCGGGCATCAACTTCTCGTCCTACATCCTGTACACCACCGTGATGGACGAGGTGTTGCCGGGACTGTTCGACACCGGCATTCCCGATGTGCGCGGTGCGCCGGACCTGTCGACGTTCCGCCTCGCGCCCTGGGAGCCGGCGACCGGGGTCGTCATCATGGACTGGACCAAGACGGATGGCTCGCCGCATCCCCTGTGCGCGCGCACGGAGCTGAAACGCCAGGTGGCGCGCCTCGCCCGGCTCGGGCTGACGGAGCTGATGAGCCTGGAGCTCGAGTTCTATTTGCTGCCCTATTCGGTGCACGACATTCGCGCCGGCAAGTGGTCCGGTCACGCGCCGGCCGCCAAGGACATCCATTGCTACTCGCTGTACGAGGGCAGTTTCTTCGAGCCGGTCATGTCCGATGTGCGCGACAGCTTTCCCGATGAGGTCGAGGGTTGCAGTCCCGAATGGGGGCAGGGCCAGATCGAGATCAATCTGCACCGCAGCGGTGCGCTCGCGATGTGCGATACCGCGGTGCTGTTCAAGACCGCCGTGAAGCAGCTCGCCATCAAGCACGGCTACACCGCGACTTTCATGGCCAAATGGCACGAGGACCACTCGGGGTCGTCGGGCCATATTCATCAGAGCCTGCACAAGGCCGAGACGCAGACCCCGGCGTTCTACGACCCATCGCGCGCCCATCGGCTGAGCGCGCTCGGCGAGTCTTATATCGCCGGTCAGCTCGAGGTGCTGCGCCCCTCGGCGCTGTTCTTCGCGCCGGTCACCAACTCGTACAAGCGATTCCAGCCCGAAAGCTTTGCCGGCCTGCTCGCGACCTGGGGCGTGGACAACCGTACGGCCAGTCTGCGCGTGATCAACAGCTCACCCGGCGCCATGCGCGTCGAAAACCGGGTCGGCGGTGCCGACCTCAATCCCTACGTCGCGTTTGCCGCGAGCATCGGGGCGGGCCTGCGCGGCGTCGAACGCAGCCTCGAGCTGCCGCCGCCGGCGGAGGGAAACAGTTACCACCGGCAGGACGTCGATTCGCTGCCGCGCACGCTCGAGGAAGCGATGAGCGCGGCGCGCGACAGCGCGGCGATTCGGGACGTGCTGTCGCCGGCGATCATCGATAACCTGCTGCGTGTCGCCTCCTTCGAGGCGCAGACCGTACGCACCAAGGTCACCGACGTGGAGCGGCGCCGCTATCTTGAAATGGCGTGACCCGGCGCGGGTCACGCCAGACGCATCTGGTCACCGCACTCGTAAGGAACCGCCTCGGGGCGAGGCATGCGCCGTTCGATCTGCACCTCTCGTGGGCAATTTGGAAATTTGGGCGGGCGATCGGCGCGTACGCTTTCCGGCGACGTTAGGGGCAACACGGCTTGAGCGGCGGCTCACGAGGAACGATGAAAATGAAAAGTGGGCGGTGCGCTGGCGCGGACCCTGTTTCCTTCAGCCGCTCGACCGCGCTGTGCCGATGGTCTCGGCCGATGACGTCGGTCGCACCGCAGCGGCGCTACTGCAGGAGCGCTCTTCCGCGCCCAGGGCATGAAGAATCCCGCCCCCCGCATACAAATGATCGAGGGATTCAACGCCGGCTGGATCGACTTCGTCGACCGCGGCGCACACGCCCGCAAGGGTTCCACCGGCATCGACCAGGCCATTGCCGCCCTCATCCAGGGGCAGCGCACCTGAGCCCTCGCAGCGCCGCCCGATCATCGTCACAGCTCCGGTTCCGATGCCGGCGGCTGGCGATGCGCAAGCCGGCCGCGGGACGGCGGCTCGACGGCTGATAGCGCCCCGTCGGGCGGGCGATTCTCCACCAGCGGGGCGCTCGCCAGCACCCGTGCGAGGCTCGCGTTCGAATCGGTGATCGCCACCGGTATGCCTCGAGGATCGCCGGCCAGCTGCAGCACGAGGTCCCAGCGCACCTGCTCGTTGCGCGCCTGCAGCTCCTTCTGCATGCCCGGGCCCATCGCTTGCTCGAGAAGCTTGCGCGTGCCCGTTTGCCAGTTGCGCTGATCGCCCGCCAGCGGACCGAACGCCTCCATGTACAGATCGCCCCGGTGCCAGCCGAACACGAACGGCTGATTCACCACTCGGACCGGCGTGCCGATGGTCACCAGGTTGTACAGCTGCAGAATGTCCTCGGGATACAGGTGCATGCACCCATGGCTCACCCGCATGCCCACCCCCACCGGCTTGTTGGTGCCGTGGATCGCATACTCGGGCCAGCCCAGGTAGAGCGCCCGCGTCCCCATGGGGTCGTTCGGACCCGGCCGGATCTCGGTCGGCAGCGGATCCCCTTCCTCGCTGTGCTCCTTGAGGATGTCCGCCGGCGGCCGCCACACCGGGTTCACCACCTTGCGCACGACGGTCGTCACGCCCGACGGCGTCTTCCAGTTCACCCGGCCGATGCCGATCGGGTAGGTGTAGACGATCTGCTGGCCAGTCGGGCTGCGCGGTGCGTAGTAATAGAGCCGCATCTCCGCGATGTTCACCACGATCCCCACGTGCGGCGCGTCCGGCAGTATGAACTGCGTCGGAACCACCACCCGGCGTCCCGCGCCCGGCACCCACATGTCCACGCCCGGATTGGCCCGCTGCATCTCGTTGTAGCCGATACTGAAGCGGCGCGCGATGTCCACCAGGCTGTCTTGCTCGGTGGTCTGGATGATTTGCACCCCGCCCACCACCTGATCGTTGAGCTTCGGGTCGACCGCGAATCGGTACGCCTCGGCGGGCGGCGCCGCCTCGACTGCCGGCGCTGCCTCCGGTGCGGCGGGGCCGGCGGCTGCTGCCGAAGGTGCCGGCGGCGCAGGCCCCGCGGACGGTGCATCGCCCGCCTGAGAAGGCGCCTCGCTCGGCGGCGTCTGCGGTGCTGCGGCAGGATCAGGTTCACTCGCGGGCGGCGAAGGCGCCTCCGCGGGTGCGGATGGCGCCTCCGCGGGCGGGGATGGCGCATCCGCGGGCGGGGATGGCGCCTCCGCGGGTGCGGATGGCGCCTCCGCGGGCGGCGAAGGTGCGGTGCCGGGCGGACTGGACGCCGGCGCAGATGCGCCCACCGCCGGTGCCGGCTCGGCCGTGTCGGCAGGCGCTGCCAGCGCAAAGAGCAGCGACCCGCACGCGATCACAGAGCCGATGAAAAGATTGCCCGCCGCACGCGAGCGGCATCTACCGGATGTCATGACGGCGCATTGTAGATGGGTCGACCTTTCGCCGCTTGTACGCGGTTGATTAAGAAATGCTAACTCGTGACGATCGGCCCAGTTTCGCGCATTCGGTCCCCATGCGGGGAACCTGGGACCGTCGACTCAGGAACGTCCGCGCAAACGTCTTCGATCGGCCTGCAAATCCCGATCTCTGCGCCGACACCGCCCCGATGATCGTCGCATCGACGATCGTTCCGGTCGAGGTGCTGAGGCCGGTGTTGCAGTCCCCGGCCCTCGAGATCCGCCGATTCTGGGTCGAGTCCCCCACCCATCGAGGCGAGATCTCCCGCTGCTCAGGTCGGATCCAGCGTCCGGTCAGAGTCAAGTCAGGAATAGATCAGCATCGGTCCATGGAGCGGTGGCGGCCAATCGACGACGCTGGATCCCGCAACGAACTCCCGCTCTTTGCGCCCGGCATCGGGTCGAGCGGGTCCTGAAACGGCCACGTCCAAGGAGACCGCCATGTATCGCTTCACGACCACGATGACGATGTTCGCACTGGTTCTTGGTTTTCAGTCGCTCCACCCGGCATTCGCGCAGGACCTCCCTTCTCGAGCCGTCCGCTTCGCCGATCTCGATGTCTCGCGCAGCCCGGGCGCTCAGGTGCTGTACCAGCGGCTGCAAGCTGCGGCGCAAGAGGTTTGCGCTGCGCTCGAGGACCGCGATCTGGCAAGGCACATGAAATACGAGGCGTGCGTGCATCACGCCATCAGCGCTGCGGTGGCAAAGGTCGACCGGCCCGCCCTCACTGCCTACTACGAAGCGCGCACGGGGGGCGGGCACGACTCGACGGTTCGGATCGCGCAGAATCCGCTGCGGTGAGGCCTCGGTTATCGGTCAGGGCGGCTGCCGGCGAGCCGCCCTGACCGATGTTCATCGCGCCGCCGCGAAGGCCCATCCTCGGCGGCGCCCGTCCGCCGATTTGACCTAATCTGGGCCTCCTCGAGGTCACTTGGCGCTCCGGCTCATCCAGATCCTCAAGATCCACGCCGCAGCGCCGCTAAGAACTAAGGACGCCTATCGACGCCAAGGTGAGTGAAAATGCTCGGGCAACTCAAGAGCAAGCTGAAAGCGTCCTTGAATTTTCCGAGTCCGCCTGCCATCGCCCAGCAGATCATCGCCCTGGCGCGCGACCCCGACACGGATATCTCCCAGATCGCCGCAACCATCAGCCGGGACCCGGCCCTGGCCGCCAAGCTCCTGCGGGTCGCCAATTCCGCCCTGTATTCCCAGCAGCGCAAGAGCACGAACCTGCGTCAGGCGCTGATCGTGCTCGGATTGCAGGGCGCAACCACGCTGGCGCTCGGCTTCTCCCTCGTCGGCGCCTACAAGGGATTGAAGAGCAACGCCGTCGATTACGACCACTACTGGCGCCGCGCCATCCTCAGCGCCTCGGCGGCCCGGTGCTTCGGCGCGCTGCACAATGCCAGCGCGGCGGACGACATTTTCCTCGCAGCGCTGCTGCAGGACATCGCCATCCTCGGGATCGATCGCGCCGAGCCGGATTTCTATCGCGAGCTGCCCGGGGACGCCTCTCACCGCGCGTTCTCGGAGCACGAAGCGGGCCGCCTTGGGACCGACCACGCCGAGCTCGGCGCCTGGCTCCTCGAGTACTGGAAGCTCCCCGGAGCGCTGTGCCGCGCGGTGGCGTGGAGTCACGAGCCCCCGGCCGCACATCGCTCCACTCCCACGGGGATGGCCGCGTGCTGTGTGGCGCTCGGCAGCGAATGCGTGGAGGTGTTGCTCGCGCCGCCCCCGGCGGCAGCCGATTTTGCCGCATTGACCGAGCGCGCGGCGCAATGGCTGGGGATCGATGCGCCGGCCGTGGCGGAGGTCATGGGTCAAATCGTCGCCGAGATACCCGAGATCGAGCGCCTGTTCGATACCACCTTGCTCAAGGCCGACGCCGCGAGCGTGATCCTCGCGCAGGCACGCGATCTTCTGATTCTGCGCAACCTGCAGTCGCTCGGGCAGGTGAGCAATCTGCGTGCGACGAACCTGAGCCTTGAAGCACGCACGGCGCAGCTCGAGGATGAGCAGCGGCGTGACCGCCTCACCGGACTTTACAACCGCGGCTACCTGGACCTGCTGTTGCGGCGCGAATTTCAGGCGGCGGCGAGCGGCAACTGGCCGTTGAGCGTGGTCTACGTCGCGCTCCAGCGCTTCGAGGAGATCAACGAAGCTCATGGCCGCGAGGCCGGCGATGCGGTGCTCCTGAGCACGGCCAGGACGATCACGGCGGTGGCGCGGGACACCGATTATGTCGCGCGCTACGGCGGCACGGAGTTCGTGATCGTGCTGCCGGGCCTCGCATCGCGCGGCGCCGGGATCTTCTGCGAGCGCCTGACCGCGCGCCTGCACGGCACCTCGCATGCGATCGGCGGCACCCAGCGCACCGTGACGGCTTCGGTGGGGCTCGCCACTCATGCTCCGGAGAAGCCGTTCGAGCGCGCCTCGCACCTCATCAATGCCGCGGAGCGCTGCGCATCCCGCGCCGGAAGATCCGGCCGCGATCGGCCGGGGCGGCACATGTCGGGTCGCCCGGTGTCTGCGGCCAAGACCTGACGGCTCAATCGACGATCGCGACTCGGCAGTCGCTCGACGCGCGGCTCCAGGGACGTTCGCACCGGGCGACGACTCCATTGATCGGTTGAGTTCCGAAGTGAGTGCTGGCGCGCGACCCCGTGGCGAACGTCAAGGTGAAGTTCGAGTACTCGACGAAGGCCTGGGTGCCCGCCACGCTCGGGCTCTGCGCTCCGCCGAGGATGCAGATCGTCACCGGCGAGGGGTTGCCGAACGGCGGGTTGCCCCCGTTTCCAGTGACGTAGGCGGTCCCGGTGACCACGAACCCGCCGGAGACCGGCGGCTTGAATGTCGGGCACTGCGTCTGCCAGTTGATCGGGTCCGTCGGGTCGTCATGGATCACGCCGTCCGTCACGCTGATGTGGTGCGTGTGTGGAGCGAGCTTCGTGGGATCGTGGTTGGGATCCGTGTTTGCGAAGTCGGCCGTCTCCATGGTCATCTGCGCCGAGAAAGTCGCGCCGGCTCGCTCCCCGCCGAGCTGCAGCGACCATTTGCCATGCATCTCGTACGGACCTCCAGCCACGCCCGGACCGCCCGGCACGCTCGGCGCGGGTGGCGTGTAGTCATTGAGCAGGCCGCTGAAGCTCGCCGGCAGCCGCGAGGGGTCCGCGGCGTGCGCGCGCGGCGCTCCCGCGGTACCGATTGCCAGCAGGGCCAGCGTCATCGATCCCGCGATCGCGCCGGCGCGCGCCGTCCATGTCAACCCTATGCTTTTCATGGTAAATCTCCAGGTTCGTTGGTCTGCGCCCACGGCTCCGAGTCCTTGCACCATCGCCGGGCACCGCGCACAGCTATGCGATAGAGCTGCGCCGCCGTCAAAGGGCGGGAGACTGAATGCCGTGCGATGCGGCCGAATGCCGCGCTTTACCTGGCTCGGGGCCGGCCGGCTTACAATGAGGCGGGCGCGGACGCGCTGCGCTCTCAGGTCTTCCAACGCGCAAGGCAGCAACGATGGACTCCCAGGATGACGCTCGCGCCGAGGGTGCGCGTCCGCAGCCGAAGGCCGCGGAGAGGCGGCTGGACTCCTGGAAGAAGATCGCGGCGCACTTCAATCGTGACGTCACCACGGTGCAGCGCTGGGAGCGTCGCGAGAGCATGCCCGTTCATCGGCACGTCCATGACAAGCAGGGTTCGGTGTACGCGTTCCGCTCCGAGCTCGATGCCTGGTGGGAAAGTCGGCGCGGCAAGCTCCCCGACTCGGGCGATGCCGCACCGGAACCCGGACAGAGCCCGCCATCCGAGCACTCCTCGCCCGGGCACTCGCCGCCCGGTTTACTGAGAGTGCCGCCGGTGTCCGCAGTGGCGGGCCCCGAGGGTCGGGCAAGCGGCTTCATGCGCATGATCCAGCGGCCCTGGCCCGCAGCCATCGCAGCGGTGTTGCTGCTTCTCTGGGCGGCGCTCAGATTTGGCCATCCAGCCGGGGAGAGCTGGCGCAACCCGCTCGCGAGCGCCACCGTCACCCGGCTCACCGATTGGCCGGGCATCGAGCAGGCCGCCGAAATATCACGGGACGGCCGATGGGCGTCCTTTCTCGCCGACCGCGACGGCCACATGGATGCGTGGCTGACCCGGATCGGCAGCGGGAGCTACCGCAATCTGACCCGTGGCGAGCACAGCGAGCTGGTCAATCCCTCGATCCGCACTCTTGGCTTCTCGGCCGACGGCTCGCTGGTCACCGTCTGGACGCGCAGCTCCGACGGATCGCACTCCGAAGATATCAAGCTGATGGCCGCCCCGGCGGCGGGGGGCGAGCTGCGTGACTTTCTCCGT
>Ga0335075_10002678_pt1 | contig 28478 bp, 26 predicted proteins | sample Lox_Sample_24_FD_206723 | JGI IMG/M metagenome (GOLD analysis project Ga0335075, IMG submission 206723) | Soil microbial communities from Loxahatchee National Wildlife Refuge, Florida, United States - Lox_Sample_2.4 | ecosystem: Environmental > Terrestrial > Soil > Wetlands | place: USA...
CGATGGCTTTCTGAACCATGCCCGTCACGGGCGGACATCCGCGAACTGTCCTCCTGGCAAGCAATCCTCATCGACAGCAGCACCCGCACTTCGTCCGGGCCAGCTGCCACGGAGACGTAGTCGGAGACCCGCTGCAGCACCAGGCGCCGCAATGCCTCCGCCTCCCCGCCCGGCCGCGAGGGGCCGCGCGGTGCGCGACGGAGCAGCCGGCCGTCGCCGCGGACCTCGCAGAACGCCCGGGTGCCCGTCACCCAGAGCCGTACCCGTGCGGTGCACGGCCCGCGGGCGGTAGCGCAGGCCGCGGCCTCATTGACCGCGAGCACGAAGTCGGCGAGCCGGGCCGACCCGATGCCCATGCGCGCGCCGAACACCTGCGTCAGCCGGCGCACCTCCGGAACGTCGCCCCACCGGAATGCGCGCTCCACCATCCGGCGCGGGTCGCCAAGTGGCGCCTGCCCTTCGCCGGGCCCCCCTCGCATCCGGGTATTCATGAGCACTCAGCCGTCCTCGAATGGTGCCGTGGGCCCTGGCGGCTGACCGCTGACGCTGGTCACGATCGTGGCCGCCAGATCCCTCAGCTTGACATTGGTGTTCTGCGAGGCGCTGCGCAGCATCGCGAACGCCTTGTCCTGCGGGCACCGCTCCCTGGCCATGATCACGCCGAGCGCCTGGTCGATGACCGCCCTGGACACGATCGACGATCTGAGCTGGTCGTTCTGGTCGACGCAGGACGCCATCCGCAGCGACAGGGTGAGCGCGCCCGAGGCGTGCCTGGCGAACTTCTCCGCCCGGAGGGTTTCCTCCGGGCCGAACGCCCTTGGCCGGCGCGCGTACAGGACAAGCACGCCCGACGGCTCGCCCTCGGCGATCAGCGGCAGCGCGCAGCAGGAGCGGATGCCGAGCGATGCCGCCTGCCGGGAGAAGCGCGGCCACCGGTCATCGGTCGCCGTGTCATGCACGCGCACCGGCCGGGCATGCCGCATGGCGTGCATGACAGGCCCGGTCCCGGCCTGACGCTGTACGCTGTCCGCCTCGGACGCGAGCGGGTCGCTGCACGCCGTGACCGGCGCGGCGCGGCCACGCTGCCGCACCGCCATCCCGCAGGACATACCGTCGCTGACAGTTCGCGCCGCGAGCACGGCCAGTTCGTGCAGGAACTGTTCGACACTTTCGGTATTCAGCAGGGCGCTTTGAAGCCCTGCCAGATCTCCTTGCACTTCGCTTGACACATCTCTTCCTCTACCCATGAGGGTGCGATGAAACGGACATCAGGCAAGGTCAGCGCCCCAAGCTCGGCCGCCGCGGCGGCGATGGCGTCGCGTGACGTCCTGCTCGGGCAGCAACGAGGCGCTCATCGTGCCTCCGGTCCCGGCTCAGTCGCTGCCCGTCGCTTCCGCGTTCACGCCACCCGGCCGAAGGGTTATCCCGTCCCCCCTGGGTAGCCGCCGGGGAAACGTCTGAGGTTGGAGGCAGGAATGTCAGCAACGGTGCTCTGGATCATGTGCGCGGTCATCGTGGTAGCGCTGGCCGCCTTCGTGGGCGCGGTCTTGCTCGCTAGCCGTAGGCCGGCGTTCCGGCACCCGCACGTCGAACCCCGGCGCGGCAGCGTGCAGGGCGGGACGCACGTCGGCGGCGGCCGGTCCGTCGCCCCCCACCGGGACGCGGAGGTCACCCCGGCCGAGGACCCCGACGAACCCACGGTGCCGGTTCGCAGGCCCCGCGGCACCAGCCCCATGGACCTGTGACGTCGCAGACGCGAAGGTTGCCCTAACCGCAACGACAGTGCGGGGCGCCCCGGTTTCCTGGGCGCCCCGCCGTAGGGTTACGAGGGGCCGCCGCCCCCGTAGCCGGGGTGCAGGGGGTCGTTCCCCCGCGGGCAGTACGGTTAGATGTTCGCCTCGGCCCGGCTGACGGCCGCGAGCGCGGAGTCGCCGTCGGCGGAGATCGCCAGGTCGCCCATGGACACGATGCCGACGACCTGCCCGTCGTTGATGACAGGCAGCCGCCGCACCGCGTTCTCCCGCATGAGCAGCGCGGCCTGGGCGACGTCCGCGTCGGCGGCCACGCCGATCAGATCGCCGCTGCACAGCGGTCCGACCGGGGACCCGGGTCCCTCGCCCGCGGCCAGCCCGCGGATCACCAGGTCCCTGTCGGTCACCAGGCCGGCGAGCGCCCCGTCGTTGACGACCAGGACCGCGCCGACCCGGCTGTCGCGCATGATCCGCGCCGTCTCGCCGATGGTCTGGTTGTAGTAGACGCCAACGGGGGCGGGAGTCATGACGTCACGGACCTTGCCGGGGATCATCCCCCCAGCAGCTGACTGCGCCGGGATCATGCCAGAGGTTGTCTCCTCGTCGGCACCAGGGGACACGATGTCGGTGTCGTTCTTCTCCATGATTTCCCTCCTGTTCGCCCTTCCCCTCCCCCGCTACCGGCCAGCGCCGCCGGTAAACCAGGGCCGCGGCAGAGGGGAAGCGCGGCAGGAGAAGCGCGCACGCGCAGGAGGTCCGGTGAATGAAAGCGCTTAGCGCGGGTAGCCGGGAGCCATGACTATCTCAGCCATCATCGCGTGGCTGATCACCGGCCTGGTGATCGGCGGGCTCGCGCACTTGCTTGTGCCGGGCCGTCAGCGCATCGGTATCCTGCTCACCCTGCTGTTCGGAATCGTGGGCGCGCTGATCGGCGGCTTCGTCACCGCCGCGATCATCGGCGCGGGTCACTTCATCATCACCTTCATCGTGTCCCTGATCGTGGCCGCACTGCTGATCGCCGCGGTCACCCACCCGGCCGGCCGCCGCTACGTATACGGCAACCGCCGCCGCGGCCTGCTCCGCTAGTCCACCGCTAGTCCCCCACCGGGGAATGTGCTGAATCAGCGACGCCCGGGATGGCGGTGTCCTGGCTGACCAGGCCCTACCCAGGGTGCAGTAGTCCAATCCCGGTCTAATTCAGCGGGCCCCGAGACAACATGGCGAGTTTCCCGCGCATCCCCCCGCGGGAGGCTCGCCATGTTTCCGTCCGCGACCACCCTCTCCGCCCGACCGGGGACGGGCAGGACAAGGTGGGCTGCACGGTGGAAGCCCGTCCTGGAGGCATTCACCATCATCTTCGGCGACCGCTTCCAGTCCGCCGGAACCGAACCGCCGGAAACGCCGTTGGCGAGGTAGTCCCATACGTTTCCCTGACAAATGACGTCGGCCCGCCCGGGGTGACCGGACGGGCCGACGCTACGAGCAGCGGTGCGTACCGCTTCTAATCTGACTGGGTTACGAAGCGGGCTTGAGGTGGAGCAGGACGTACTCGTCGGTGCCGGAGCCGGGGCCGTTGTTGGCGCCCGACGGCTGGCAGGACTCGTACGGGTTGGACTGCGTGGGCCAGCCGGTGTAGTGCACCGCGGTGTACTCGCACCACTCAGCGGAGGCCGTCGTCGGGATGACCGGCAGCTGGGTCGCGACGTACTCCTCGATCGGTGCGAGGTCCGTGGTCTGCTGGGCGATGGTCTCGTCACCGTTGAGCTTGTTGAGGTCAGCGGTGATGGTCGGGTCGTTCAGCTTCTCGTAGTTGCCGTTGCCCGTGCCGATCAGGGACGGGTTGAGCCAGCCGTTGTACAGGTTGAACGGGGAGATACCGCCGCTGCCCCAGCGGAGCAGGAGCGAGAAGTCGCCGTTCGCCGCGTCCGCGTCGTACGCGGCCGGGGTGGTGTTGTTGAAGGTGGCCTTGATGCCGGCCTTGTTCAGCTCGCTGACGGCGAGTTCCACGTCGTTCGCGTAGTCGCTGTAGGCGCCCGGCGTGGTGATCGAGACGTCGACTTCCTTGCCGCCCAGCGAGAAGAAGCCGGCGCTGTCCTTCGTGTAGCCGGCCTTCTGCAGGATGGACGCGGCCTGCGCCGGGTCACCAGTGGGCGAGAGGTTGTCGTTCTTCAGCGACGGGGCAAGCCAGGCGGAGAACGCCGGCTGGGTGATGCCCGAGGCGTTGAGGACCGGGGCCTCCAGGCCGGACTCGCCCTGCGTGTCGATCGCCTGACGGTCGAGGGCCACGTCGATCGCCTGGCGGACGGCCAGCTGGTTGGTCGGGAACTGGCTCAGGTTCGGGTACAGCGCGTTGGAGGAGTCCGCACCCTCGTACGCGTAGTTGGCCGGGTTCTTCTGGATGAAGTCGGCCTGCAGGTTCGGGATGTAGTTGCCGGTCCAGTCGATCTGCCCGCCGAACAGGGCGTTCTGCGCCGAGGCGTTCGTGGTGTAAACGGGGAAGTAGACCTTCGGAACCGGCACGGTGCCGCCCCAGTAGTTGGGGTTGGCGGTCATCGTGAAGCCCTCGTTGGTGTAGTTCGAGAGCGTGTACGGGCCGGTGCCGATCGGGGTGGGGTCGGCGTAGGTGGCCGGGTCGCTGATGCTTGACCAGACCGACTGCGGGATGATCGCCTGGCCGCCGATGTTCTCCAGGTTCATGTACTGCGGCGTCGCGTAGGTCAGCTGCACGGTGTCGCTGGTCGGCTGCGTGATGCTGGTGGGCGAGGTGCCGCCGAGGTTGATGTCGTCGGACCCGCTGGCGTGCGACGTCACGTACTTGAACGTGAAGGCGACGTCCGCGGCGGTGAACGGCGTGCCGTTGCTCCACTTCACGCCCTGGCGGATCGTGAAGGTGATCGTCTTGCCGCCGTTGGACCACGCGTAATTGGTGGCCAGCCAGTCGTAGGGCTTCACCGACGGGTTCGCCAGGTCGAACATGAGCAGCGGCTCGTAGACGAGGCCGTCTGCGCCCATGCCGTTGATCGGCGCGCTTCCGTCGAACGGGTTGAAGTTGTCCGTGATGCTGGTTTCCGGTGAGGACTCCATCACCAGGGCCGGCTCGTTGGAGGTGCTGGCGCTGGAGGTGGACGAGGCGGTTGAACCGCTGCTCGCGCTCGTGGAGGAACTTGTGGAGGAGGAGCAGGCCGCCAGGCCCGCCGCAAGGAGCGTGACGGCACTCACTGCCACGACTCTCTTGCCAGAGATTCTCTTGACTGTCAACTTCGACCTTTCCTCTCGGGTGTTGCGATTTCGAGAAGGAGTTTGTGTTACTTGGGGGAGACGGCGCTGTCCGCCAGCGGCGGAGCGGCGACGTCCAGGCGCCAGCACGCCGCCGCCCTGACGGGCGTCAGCAGCTGGAGAGCGGGGTTCTCCTGCTTGCACTTGTCAATGGCAAGCGGGCACCGGTTGCTGAACGGGCAGCCGGCGGCGGCCGGGCCGACGTTGCCGGCCCGGGCCGCACCGCCGCCGGCCGCGTACCCGGACTTGAGCTCAGAGCCCAGATTGTCCGGGTCGGGGGCGGAGGCGATGAGGAGCTGGGTGTAGGGGTGGGCGGGACGCTGGGTGACGTCCTCGGCCGGCCCCCGCTCGACGATCTGCCCGCCGTACATCACCAGCACCTCGTCCGCGAAGTAGCGCGCGGACGCGATGTCGTGGGTGATGTACAGCAGCGCCAGGGAGAGCCTGGTGCGCAGGTCATCGAGGAGGTTGAGCATCTCCAGGCGGATGGAGACGTCGAGCATCGACACCGGCTCGTCGGCGAGCAGCACGGTCGGCTCCGCCGCGAGGGCACGGGCGAAGGAGACCCGCTGCCGCTGTCCGCCAGACAGCTCGTGCGGGTACTTCACCACGAACTGCGCGGCCGGGGTGAGCCTGACCTGCTCAAGCAGGGCGGTCACGGTGCCCCGCACGTCCTTGTTACCCGGCTGGTGGAGCCGGACCGGGCGGGTCAGGTGGTAGCCGACGTCGTGCACCGGGTTAAGCGAGCCGAACGGGTCCTGGAAGACGTACTGGACCTGGCTCTTGTACTTCCTGAAGGCGCGGCCGCCGCGGATGTCGATCGGCTGCCCGTCGAGCTTGATCACTCCGCCGGTCGGACGCTCCTGGCCGGCCAGCAGCTTGGCCACGGTCGACTTGCCCGAGCCGCTCTCCCCCACGAGCGCGACGACGGCGCCCTTGTAGAGGCCGAACGAGACGTTCCGTACGGCCTGCAGGGTCTTGCCGCGGCCGAGCTTGAATACCTTGTCCAGGCTGACCGCCTCAAGCGCAAGCGGCCCGCGGACCGCGGCGACCGACTGGACGACGGCCGGCTCGCCTGCCTGCTCGGCGTCCGCGTTGACCGCGGGCGCGGCAGCCCCGTCGCCCGCGGCGGCGTCGGCGCCCGGCAGGCCGCTCGCCGGGACGCCGTTGATCAGCGGTTCGGTCATGACGCCACCTCTTCCTGGCTGGCTTCCTTGGTGACCTCCGGCGTCACGATCGGGCAGGCCGTCAGGTGGGCCGCCTGGGCCGGCGTTCCCGCCACCGGGGCGAGCGACATGTCGACCGCCGAGCAGGCGCCGGTCGCGTAACGGCAGCGCGGGATGAACGGGCAGCCGGGCGTGATGTCCCGCAGGTCCGGTGGCACGCCGGGGATGCCGGTAAGTTCCCGCTTCGCGCCGTGCAGCGCCGGGAACGAGTTGAGCAGGCCCCTGGTGTAGGGGTGGGCCGGCTCGCGCATGAGCTCCTGCGAGCTCCCGGTCTCCATCAGCCGCCCGGCGTACATGACCGCGATCCGGTCGGCGAGCTCAAGCAGGAGCGACAGGTCATGGGTGATGAACAGGACCGAGAAGCCGAGCCGGTCCTTGAGCTCCACGATCTGCGACAAGATGTCCCGCTGCACCACGACGTCGAGCGCGGTGGTCGGCTCGTCCATGATCACGACCTCGGGGTCGGCCGCCAGGGCCATGGCGATCATCACCCGCTGCCGCATGCCGCCCGACAGCTCGTGCGGGTAGGCACGAAGCCGGTCACGCGGAATGCCGACCAGGTCGAGCAGGGTCGCGGCCTTGTCCCTGGCCTCGTGCCGCGGCAGCTTCAGGTGCGCTTGGATCGCGTCGAGGAGCTGGTCCTGGACCCGGAGCACCGGGTTGAGCGCGTTCATCGCGGACTGGAACACGATGGCGGTCTCCCGCCACCGGATCCGGTGCAGTTCCCGCTGGCTCATCGACAGGATGTCGACGGGCTCTCCGCCATGGGTGATCCGCCGGCCGCTGTAGCGCACGCTGCCGCTGGTGATCAGGGCCGGCGGGCGGAGCAGCCGCATCGCGCCGTAGGCGAGCGTCGACTTGCCCGAGCCGCTTTCCCCGCACAGGCCGACCACCTCGCCGGCGTTGAGCGAGAGGCTGACGTGCTCGACTGCGTGGACGTCGCCGCTGTCCGACCGGTACGCGACCGACAGGTCGGAGATCTCAAGGATCGGCGCCATTACAGCTCACCCCCGGCTGAGGTTCCCTCGAGCAGCGAACGGCGCGAGAAGGAGTGCAGGAACGATCCGAGGGGACCGCGTTGTGCCTGGAGCTGCGCGAGCACCGGGGTGGGGTCGGTCGGCCAGATCTTGTGCCCGGCGACCTTCGCCGTGCCGCGGGTCGCGCGCAGCCGGGGGCTGCCGAGCTCGTCGATGCCGCTGTTGAGCAGCACCAGGGAGGTGCCGATGAGCGCCACCGCGAGGCCCGCTGGCACGAACCACCACCACGCGCCGGCCAGCAGAGCGCTGTCGGTCTGCGCCCAGAAGAGAATCGTGCCAAGCGACCAGGAGTTGACGTTGGTCAGGCCGACGAAGGCCAGCGCCACCGAGGCACCGATCGCGTACAGCACGGTGTTGACGAAGCTGGCGGCGATCAGCGACACCTCATTCGGGATGATCTCGAACAGGATGATCCGCCAGGTCTTCTCGCCGGTCTCCCTGGACGCGGCGATGAAGTCCCGGCCCCGGATCGTCAGCGTCTGTGCCCGGATCACCCGCGCGCCCCACGGCCAGCCGAGGAGGGACAGCACGACGATGGTCGGGGTCTGGCCCTGCTGCGACAGGTAGCCGAGCAGCACGATCAGCAGCGGCAGGGCCGGAATCACGAGGAACACGTTGGTAATCAGGGAGAGCACGTCGTCCCAGATTCCGCCGAGGAACGCGGACGTGACCCCGATGAGCACGGACACCACCGTGACGATCACGCCCACCAGCAGGGCCAGCTCAAGCGTCAGCCGGATGCCGGTCAGCACCTGGGACAGGATGTCCTGCCCGGTCTGCGTGGTGCCGAACCAGTGCTGCACGGACGGTGCGGCCATCGTCAGGGGCGTCTGAGCACCCGGGTCGTACGGCTGGACCTGCGGTCCGATGATCGCGGCAAGCACGAAGAAGCCGAACAGCCCCACGCCGATCTTGGCCTTCAGCGGCAGGTTCCGCCAGATGTTCGCGGCGCCTGCGAAAACACTGCTTTTCATCACGCCGCCTCCCGGGCACGGGCCCGCGGATCGAAGAAGACGATGATCAGGTCGACGACCAGGTTGGCGACGAGCACCGCGAAGGTGATGACCAGGAAGATCGCCTGCATCAGCGGGAAGTCCTTGTTCTGCACCGCCTCAAGCAGCAGGTAGCCGATGCCCGGGTAGGAGAAGACGATCTCCATGATCAGGGCACCGGAGACCACGAAGCCGAGCGCCAGGCCGAACCCCTGCAGCTGCGGCAGCAGCGCGTTGCGGGCCGCGTAGGTGAAGATGACCCTGCGCCTGGACAGCCCCTTGGCCTGCCCGGCGATCACGTAGTCCTCGCTGATCGTCGTGATCATGACGTTGCGCATCTGCAGCATCCAGCCGGCCACCGTGGTCAGCACGATGGTAAAGGCCGGAAGGAGCGAGTGCTCGATGGCGTTGGAGAGGAACGCCCAGGTCCAGCCCGGCGACGTCACTTCCCCGTTGAAGCCCTGGCCAGACGGCAGCCAGTGGTGCTGGATGGCGAAGAAGTCGACGAGTACGAGCGCGATGAAGAAGTACGGCGCGGCCTGGAAGAACATCAGCACCGGCAGCGAGCGGTCGAGCGCGCCACCGTGCCGCCATCCGGCCAGGATGCCGAGCCCGGTGCCGATCACAAAGGCGATCACCGTCGCGGTGCCGACCAGGATCAGCGTCCACGGGATCGCCTGGTCCAGGATCTGATTGACGGGCGTGGGGAACTCGTTGAGGTCCACCCCGAAGTTGAAGTGGAAGACATCGCTCCAGTAGTGCAGGTACTGCGACCAGAGCGAGCCCGTCCCGATGGCGCCGCCGATCATCTGCTCAAGCGCCTTGTAGGCGGCCGGTGTCAGGTCGGGGTACTTGGACAAGATGATCTCGGCCGGGTTACCCGGTACCGCGCGCGGGATGAAGAAGTTGAGTGTTATCGCCACCCACGCCGCTACCAGGTAGAAGGCCAAGCGGCGCAACAGGAATGACATGCCTTCCACCTACCTTTCTTTTTGAGAACCGTTGGGCGTCACTGTCGCCGCCGGGCATGCGGACGCCGGCGGTTCGAGTGTGGAAACGGGGCGGCGGGTCACCGTACCAGACGGGCAGCCGCAGCTCGACCGGATGACGAGCTCGGTCGGCAGCAGCTCGGTCTTCGGCCGCAGTGCCGGGCTGGCGATCCGCTCGAGCAGCCGGTCGCAGGCACGCTCACCGACCTTGCGCATCGGCTGGTGCACGGTGGTGAGCGCCACATCGGTGAGGCTGGCGGGGAAGATGTCATCGAAGCCGACCACGGCCACATCCTCGGGAACCCGGATGCCGCGGGCAGCGAGCGTGCGCAGTACGCCGATGGCCATCTGGTCGTTCGCGCAGACGATCGCGTCGGGCAGCGCCGCCCCGTCCGTCCCGGCGAGCAGCCGCTCGGCGGCCTCCTCGCCGCTGCGCACCGAGAACCGGCCGCCGTACGAGCCGGTCAGCACCGTGCCCGGACAGGCGGCGAGGACCGCCTGCATGGCGAGCCGCCGTGCCTTGGCGTCCGGCGCTGTCGCAGGGCCGTCCACGTGGAAAAGCCGGCGCTTGCCGTGCTCGTCGACCAGATGGGTCACCAGGGCGTGGGCACCAGAGAAGTTGTCCGCGGAAACGACGTCGACGCCGCGCTGTGCGGTGTCGCCGGCGACGACCACGACGGGCAGCCGCTTGGCCAGGCGGCCCACGAACTGCGCGGGCAGTGCCCCCTCGCCGATCATCAGGCCGTCCACCTTCCCCGACAGCCCGAGCAGCCGGGCCGGCGCGGGACCATCCTCCGGCCGCGTGGTGCCGCTGTCGTCCTCGCGCAGGAAGGTGACGAGCAGCGACCACGACATCTCTCTGATCCGCGCCTCGACGCCGCGCATCACCTCGTCGTAGAACGTGAGGCTCATCAACTCGATGTCGTTCTGTTCCGGCTTGAGCCCTGTGTGCTCCACGCAGACCAGGCCGATGATGTCCTTGCGGCTTCTGGCCAGTGACTGTGCGGCGCCGTCGGGAACGTAGCCGAGCTCGTCGATCGCCGCCAGCACCCGGGCGCGCGTGGTTTCGCGCACCGGCTCCGGCCCGTGCAGGACCCGGGAGACGGTGGCGATGGACACCCCCGCCTTGCGGGCGACGTCATAGAGCGTAACCAAGTCGTAACCTGTCCAACATGTAAGCGTTTACAAACGGCGATGTAAGCGCTTACGCTAAACCCCGCAAAGGGTGACGTCAAGGAGGAATGATGACCAATGTCACGCCGCAAGGCGAGGCACTCGCCTTCCCCGCGGGGTTCACGTGGGGTGCGGCAACGGCCGCCTACCAGATCGAGGGCGCCACGGACGCCGACGGGCGAGGGGTTTCGGTCTGGGACACGTTCAGCCGTGTGCCGGGCAAGGTGCGCGGCGGGGACACCGGGGAAATCGCCTGCGACTCCTATCACCGCTACCCGGAGGACGCCGACCTGCTCAAGTCCCTTGGCCTGTCCAGCTACCGGTTCTCGATCTCCTGGCCGCGGATCTTCCCCGAGGGCGCGGGAGCGGTGAACCAGGCCGGGCTCGACCACTACAAGGCGCTGCTCGACGCCCTGGCGGAGCGCGGGATCTCCGGCGCGGCCACGCTGTTCCACTGGGACCTCCCGCAGGCGCTTCAGGACCAGGGCGGCTGGGCTTCGCGGGACATCGCCCTGCGCTTCGCGGAGTACGCCGCCGTCGTCGGCGAGGCGCTCGGCGACCGGGTCGACCGCTGGATCACGCTGAACGAGCCGCTGGTAGTCAGCCATCTCGGATACCGGGTCGGCGTCCACGCGCCGGGGCTCGAGGACGAGGCCGCCGCCGCGGCGGCCACCCACCACCTGCTGCTCGGCCACGGTCTGGCCACCGCCGCGCTGCGGGCCGCCGTCCCCGGCGCCGCGGTGGGCATCACGCTCAACCTGACGCCGGTGCTCGTCGCCCCCAACGCCAACGGCTCCACGGAACTTCTCGAGCGGGCCCGGGTGGTCGCGGACGCCATGAACAACGGCGTCTTCCTCGAGCCGCTGCTCTACGGCCGCTACCCGGAACACGCGCCGGCCGCCATCCTGCCGCCCGCCGAGATCATCCGCGATGGCGACATGGCCGCCATCTCCGCCCCGATCGACTTCCTCGGGGTCAACTACTACCGGCCGCAGCACCTGCGTCCCGGCGACCCGGCGAACCTGCGGGCCCGCGAGTACCAGCCGCTGCCGGGCACCGAGGACGGCGTAGTCGAGTACTACCCGGACGGCCTCGAGATGACGAACATGGAGTGGCTCATCGACCCGGACGGACTGTACGAACTGCTGATCCGGCTGTCCAGGGAAGCGCCGGGGCTGGCGCTCTACATCACGGAGAACGGGCGCGCCGCGGAGGACTACCTCGATCCCGCCGGGAACATCAACGACCTCGAGCGGGTCAAGTTCCTGCACCAGCACCTAGAGGCCTGCGCGCGGGCGGTCAGGGACGGGGTGAACCTGGCCGGGTACTACGTCTGGTCGCTGCTCGACAACTTCGAGTGGGCCTACGGCTACCAGAAGCGGTTCGGCATCGTCTACGTCGACTTCCCCACCGGACGTCGCATCCCGAAGGCAAGCTCAGCCTTTTACTCACAGGTCGCCAGGGAGAACGCGGTGCCGGCACTGCCGGCGAAATGGCCGGTGTGAGCACTCTTCAGGAGCCGAGGATCCTGGCGAGGGCCCTGGCCACCTCGTCCGCCAGGTCCGAGTCTTCGCCGCGCGGCGCGGGAACCGCCGGATCGGCGTCAGCGTCCCTGGTCAGGCGGCAGTCCAGGCATTCCACCTGGTCGAGCCGCCTGACCAGGCGCATGCTCGCACAGCGCGGGCAGCGGGCGAGATCGGCGAGCGCGGCCTGGTAGCAGCCAGGGCAGACAAGAACCTGGTGCTCGGCGATCAGGCCCTGGCGCCACGGGCTCGGCTTGCCCGGCTCAGGGTCCACCTGGCGTGTGCCGCAGCGATAACACGGCACCGCATGCCCTCCCGTTCACAGCTCAAGCATGTCCGATCCCCACGGACCCCGCCCCCAGACGCGACAAACCGTTACCGTCCGCCCCCCGAAGAGTCACCTCAACGTTAAACGCCACGGTCAGCCTTGCCTAGGACCACTGGCGCGACCGGTCGCACCAACCGGCCGGAGAAATCTTTAGCGGAGGGCCTGGCGTCAGCCGCCGTCGGCCGGCCGCACAGCTTTTTTGGCACGGACAGGGGACCGGAGAGTACGGCGGACGGGGAGATTTCCTCGCGCACTTCCGCAGGACGATGCGCGAGAAATCTCCGCTCCGCCGCCCGCCCCGCTCTCACGCCAGCGCGGCGAGGGCCTTCTGGTAGTCGGCGATGTCGCGGGCCTGCGGGATCGGGTTGACCACGGACCAGCGGACGATGCCGTTCTTGTCGATGACGAACGTGCCGCGGACCGCCAGGCCCCTGTCCTCGTCGAAGACGCCGTACCGCTTGGCCACCGCGCCGTGCGGCCAGAAGTCCGCGAGCAGCGAGAACTGGAAGTGCTCCTGGTCCGCCCAGGCACGGTGGGTGAAGAACGAGTCAACCGACACCGTGAGCAGTTCCACGTCGTCCCGGGTGACCTCGGGGAAGTCCTCACGGAGCGCGCACAGCTCGCCGCTGCAGACCGGGCTGAACGCTAGCGGGTAGAACACCAGCACCACGTTCTTGGAGCCGCGGAAGCTGGACAGCTTCACCGGGGTCCCGTGCTGGTCGGGAAGCTCGAAGTCCGGGGCCTCGTCCCCGATACCAACTGCCATGCCTGAATCCCTTCGACGGATGGTCGGCGCGGGAACCGCGCGTCCAGGGGGTCATCCCTAGAGAAGCCTATCGCGCGCCCGACGACGTGCCGAGAAGGCATCTGGGGTCGCCCCCGGCACGAAGAGTCGTGGACGGGCCGGAGGAACCGGCAACCGTTCTTCTTGATGGTCTTGAGGACCTTGATCACTGGCAGCGCACCGGTGACCGCGCGCCCGAGGTGACCGCCGCTTCCGGCGATCGGGCGCGCAGCCCGGGGTGCGGGGGCCATCCCCCGGGGGATACCTGCTAGCGGCGCGCCTTCGGTGCCACAAGACGCGAGCCCGACCAGTCCCTGGCGGCACTCACGCTGGACGTCTGGGCAAGGCCAGCGGTAGGGGCGGCTTCTCCGATGTCGCTTGGCTCGACGTGGCCGGGCCTGCCCGCCTTCGGCGTGAGCAGCCAGATGTAGCCGCCATCGGCCAGTGGGGTGAGGGCGTCGACAAGCGCGTCCACAAGGTCGCCGTCCTCCTCCCGCCACCACATCAGGACAACGTCGACGACGTCTTCGTAGTCCTCGTCGACGAGCTCGACGCCCTCGACTGCCGTGATCGCCTGACGCAGTTGCTCGTCGCTATCGGTGTCGTAGCCGAGTTCCTGGACTACCTGGCCCGGTTTGATGCCGAGCCGCTCGGCCTGGCCGCGTTGATCCTGCGCCTGGCGCGCGGTCGCGCTCACTGACGTTCCTCCCGAATCCTTCCCCGCGTCCCCGGCCGCCTTCCTGGGCGTCAGTGGCCGCGTCAGTACTTCTTGTTGGGACAGTTCACACTGGGTCGGCCCCGTGCGCAAGTGGCAATCTGCCCTGCGCTGAAAACCGCTCCCTTTTGTTGACCTTCCACCAGGCGCGGATCGCCGTGCTGAGGCGAGGCGCTGGTACGTACGGTAACCGGTATGGCAGGTTTTCGCGACCTCGGGCCGCTCATCCCGGGCTAATCGCCTGTTAACCGCCGGCTCAGCCGACAGCGGCCGGGATGCGTGACTCACGTCACGGGGTGCTAGCAGTTACCGTTTGGTAGAGATGAAAATCAGGCCAAGACGTACGACGATGGGTCTGAAAAGCTCAGTCGAACTACCCGCGGCAAACAGCCGCCGTATGCGGAAGGCGAGGCTACCGGCGTGGCTTCCGGACGTCAGCGTTACTCGATCATCAGCGACGGGCTGCCCACGCAGCTGCCGGACATCGACCCGGATGAAACGCGAGAGTGGGTTGATTCATTCGACTCCGTCACGCGCACCCGCGGCCGCGGGCGGGCCCGCTATCTCATGCTGCGCCTCCTCGAGCGCGCGCGCGAGCAGCAGGTCGGCGTGCCCGGCCTCCGTTCGACCGACTACATCAACACCATTCCGCCGGAGCGGGAACCCTGGTTCCCCGGCGACGAGTACGTCGAGCGGCGCATTCGTGCCTATATCAGGTGGAACGCCGCGATCATGGTGTCCCGGGCGAACCGTCCCGGCGGCCCGGGCGTTGGCGGACATATCGCTACATATGCCTCCGCGGCTTCTTTGTACGAGGTGGGGTTCAACCATTTCTTCCGCGGCAAGGATCACGGGGAATCCGGCGACCAGGTCTTCATCCAGGGACACGCCGCGCCTGGCATCTACGCGCGCGCGTTCCTCGAAGGCCGGCTGACCGAGACTCAGCTCGACGGGTTCCGCCAGGAGCACTCGCACCGCGGCGGTGGCCTTCCGTCCTACCCGCACCCGCGGCTCATGCCCTACTTCTGGGAGTTCCCGACCGTCTCCATGGGCCTTGGCCCGCTGAACGCTATCTACCAGGCGCGGTTCAACCGCTACCTGCTCGCGCGCGAACTGCACGACACGTCGCGCTCGCACGTGTGGGCGTTCCTCGGCGACGGTGAGATGGACGAGCCCGAGGCGCTCGGCGCGATCGGGCTGGCGGCGCGCGAGGAGCTTGACAACCTCACCTTCGTCATCAACTGCAACCTGCAGCGGCTCGACGGGCCGGTGCGCGGCAACGGCAAGATCATCCAGGAGCTCGAGTCGTTCTTCCGCGGCGCGGGCTGGAACGTGATCAAGGTCATCTGGGGCCGGGACTGGGACCCGATCCTCGCGCTGGACACCGACGGCGTGCTCGTCAACAAGATGAACACCACGCCGGACGGGCAGTTCCAGACCTACAGCGTGGAGTCGGGCGCGTACATCCGCGAGCACTTCTTCGGCTCCGACCCGCGGCTGCGCAAGATGGTGGAGCACCTGTCCGACGACCAGATCCGCGGCCTGTCCCGCGGCGGCCACGACTACCGCAAGGTGTACGCGGCGTTCAAGGCGGCCCGCGAGCACGTCGGCCAGCCGACCGTGATCCTCACCCACACGATCAAGGGCTGGACGCTGGGGAAGGACTTCGAGGCCCGCAACGCCACCCACCAGATGAAGAAGCTCACCAAGGACGAGCTGAAGGAGTTCCGCGACCGGCTCTACCTGCCGATCTCGGACGAGGCGCTGGAAGCGGACCTGCCGCCGTACTACCACCCGGGCCCGGACTCCGACGAGATCACGTACATGAAGGAGCGGCGGGCGGCGCTCGGCGGGGCGCTCCCCCGCCGCGTAGTGCGGGCCAAGCCGCTGCCGCAGCCGCCGGCATCGGTGTTCGAGGAGTACCGCCGGGGGTCGGGCAAGCAGTCGGTCGCCACCACCATGGCCTTCGTCCGCATCCTGAAGGACCTCATGAAAGACCCGATGATCGGCGAGCGGTTCGTGCCGATCATCCCGGACGAGGCCCGCACGTTCGGCATGGACTCGCTGTTCCCGACCGCGAAGATCTACTCGCCGTTCGGCCAGACCTACGAGGCCGTGGACCGCAACCTCATGCTGTCCTACAAGGAGTCCGAGCGCGGCCAGCTGCTGCACGAAGGCATCTCCGAGGCCGGGGCCATGGGATCGGTGATCGCGGCCGGCAGCTCGTACGCCACGCACGGGACGCACATGATCCCGGTGTACGTGTTCTACTCGATGTTCGGCTGGCAGCGGACCGGTGACCAGATGTGGGCGCTCGGCGACCAGATGGGGCGTGGCTTCCTGCTCGGCGCCACCGCCGGGCGGACCACGCTGACCGGCGAGGGGCTGCAGCACAACGACGGGCACTCGCAGCTGCTCGCGTCCGTCTCCGAGGCGTGCGTCTCCTACGACCCGGCGTGGGCCTACGAGATCGCGGTGATCACGAAGGACGCGCTGCGGCGGATGTACGACGCCACGCCCGAGCACCCCGACGGCGAGGACATCTTCTACTACCTCACCGTCTACAACGAGCCGTACCCGCAGCCGCCGGCCCCTGCAGCCGACGGACTTGAGGAGGGCATCCTGCGCGGCATGTACCGGTACGCGACGGTAACGCCGCCGGGTGCCGGCACGCCGCGGGCGCAGATCCTCGCCTCCGGCGTCGCGATGCCGTGGGCGCTGAACGCGCAGCGGCTGCTGGCCGAGGACTGGGGCGTGGCGGCGGACGTGTGGTCGGTCACCTCGTGGACCGAACTGCGCAGGGACGCGCTCGCCTGCGAGTCGCACAACCTGCTGAACCCGGCCGATTCCACGCGGGTACCGTACGTGACCTCCGCCCTGTCCGACGCGCACGGGCCGGTGGTCGCGGTCTCCGACTGGATGCGCGCGGTGCCCGACCAGATCGCCCGCTGGGTTCCCGCGCCGTCGTACACGTCGCTCGGCACCGACGGATTCGGCTTCTCCGACACGCGGCCGGCCGCCCGCCGGTTCTTCCACGTGGACGCGGAGTCGATCGTGCTCGCGGTGCTGTCCCAGCTCGCGAAGACCGGCGAGGTGCAGCCGTCGCTGCCGGCCCAGGCGATCGCCAAGTACAAGCTCGACCTGCCCGTATCGGAGGCGCTCGGCTAAGCGGAGAGCACACCGAACGGCCGGACACGCCCGGTATTTCACGAAATGCCGGGCGTGTCCGGGCGTCTCCCTGCTGACAACTACTTCCCGTGCTAGTGCGATTGCCGTGCTCGTGCGGGCCCGTGCTCATGCGGGCCCGTGCTCCTGCTGGCGCCGCCCGCCGGCGACCCCGCGCCGCCTCTTGTCCGCCCGGTTGCCGCCTCAGCGCGCGCACCTGGTGGCGAGGCATGGCACGCTGGGGAGATGCAAGGGAAACGGCGGCCGGCGGAACCCGGCACCGACGGCGGAAGACGGGGCGGCGGTGCCGCCGTGACCGCGCGGGTGCATCCGGAGACGGTCACCCGGATCGAGCGGTCGCTCGGCGCGCTCGGTACCGCCGCGATCGCGGCGATGGACGAGCGGCTGCCGTGGTTCAGGAAGATGACCGCGGAAAACCGCTCGTGGCTCGGCCTTGTCGCGCAGGCCGGCATCGCGTCCTTCGCCGACTGGATCAAGCACCCGGAACGGGCGCGGCCTGCCGCTACCGAGGTGTTCGGCACCGCACCGCGGGAACTGGCGCGGGCCGTGCGGCTGCAGCATGCCGTCGAGATGGTCCGGGTGATCATCGACGTCGTCGAGGGGCAGGTCGATACCCTGGCCGCGCCCGGCGCGGAGGCCGAACTCAGGGAGGCCGTGCTCGTTTACGCGCGCGAGATCGCGTTCAGCGCCGCCCAGGTGTACGCGCGGACGGCCGAGGCGCGCGGCGCGTGGGACGCCCGGCTCGAGGCCCTGGTCGTCGACTCGCTGGTGCGCGGCGAGGGGTACGAGTCGCTGAACTCGTGGGCGTCCGCGCTGAACTGGTCCTCCTCTCCCGTATCGGTGATCGTCGGGACGATCGACGGCGACGACGCGGAGCCGGTCATCGACGAACTGCGAGCCGCGGCCCGCCGGGCGCGGCTCGACCTGCTGGCCGGCGTCCAGGGCGGCAGGCTGATCGTCGTGCTCGGCGGCACCGACGACCCGATGGCCGCCGCGGAGAAGCTCTCCGGCCTTTTCGGCGCCGGTCCCCTCGTTGTCGGCCCGGCCGTGCGGGACCTGCGCTCGGCCCATTCCTCGGCCAGGGCGGCCCTCGCGGGGCTGCGCGTGGCACCCGCCTGGCCGGACGCGCCGCGCCCGGTCGGCTCGGACGAGCTGCTGCCAGAGCGCGCACTGGACGGCGACGCCGACGCGGTGCGGGTCCTCGTGACGCAGGCATACCAGCCGCTGCTTGCCGGGGGAGCCGCGCTGCTTGACACGCTGACCGCCTACCTGGAGCAGGGATCGTCGCTCGAGGCCACCGCCCGGATGCTCTTCGTGCACCCCAACACGGTCCGCTACCGCCTCCGCCGGGTAACCGAACTCACCGGCTACACCCCCGCCGAGGGCCGCGACGGCTTCACCCTGTGGACCGCCATCATCCTCGGTCGCCTCGCCGCCCGCCGCGGATAATCCCCCCGGCCATGACGGCCTCCCTCCGCCTTCGGCCCTGGCGAGCTGGCTCAGGGCTCCAGTGCGCTGCGGCCGGTCCGGCCCCGGTGACGGGGTGGTGACTCCAGGGTGAACCGTGCTTGGAGGGTCTCTACAATGTTTCGGCAGGTAAGTTCGTTACGTTCAATATCGGTGTGGCGGGTCTCTACAGGGCAAGGTAAATAACGTGCTCATTCTCACCGCGCCCGGGCAGGGCGCGCAGTCCCCCGGCTTCCTGTCCCCGTGGCTTGAGATACCTGGGCTGGCCGAGCAGCTAGACGCGTGGTCCGAACTGGCGGGCCGCGACCTGGTCAGGCTGGGCACGTCCGGCAGCGCGGAAGAGATCACCGACACCTCCGTCGCCCAGCCGCTGCTTGTCGCCGCGGCGCTCGCGGTCGCCGGGCTCGTCGGGTCCGCGGACGCGGCCGCGGGGCACAGCGTGGGCGAACTCGCGGCCGGGGCGATCGCCGGAGTGCTGTCCGCCGAGGACGCCGTCAGGCTGACCAGGGTGCGGGGCGAGGCGATGGCCGCGTCATGCGGAGCGGTTCCCACCGGCATGACCGCGGTGCTCGGCGGCGACGAGTCCGACGTGCTCGCCGCCATCGCGAGCGCCGGGCTGACCCCGGCCAACATCAACACGACCGGTCAGATCGTGGCGGGCGGCACGCTCGAGCAGCTCGCGGAGTTCGCGGCGAACCCGCCCGCGGGGGCACGGCTGCGGCCGCTGCGCGTGGCGGGTGCGTTCCACACCGAGCACATGGCACCCGCGGTCGATGCCCTCGCCGCGGCGGCCGCGGACACCACGGTCAACGACCCGGTGATCACCCTGCTGTCCAACCGCGACGGTGCGGCGGTCGCCTCGGGGAAGGACTGGATGGACCGGGTCGTCAACCAGGTCGCCAACCCCGTCCGCTGGGACCTGTGCATGGCGACGATGCGCGCTGCCGGGGTAACCGCGATGATCGAACTGCTGCCCGGCGGGACGCTGACCGGGATCGCCAAGCGGGCGCTGCCAGGCATCGAACTGCTTGCCATCAAGACACCCGACCAGTTGGACACCGCCCGGGCGCTGGTCGCGGCGCACGCCGCGGCACGGGGCCACGTCGAGCCGAGGGAGCAGGCATGAGTGAGCTGACCGGAGCGAAGATCCTCGGGTTCGGCGGGTACCAGCCGGACAAGGTGGTGACGAACGACGATCTCGCGAAGATCGTGGAAACCAACGACGAGTGGATCAGGTCCCGGGTGGGAATCCAGTCACGCCGGATCGCCGGGGACGACGAGACCGTCGCCGACATGGCCGAAGCCGCGGGGGCCAAGGCGCTCGCCGCTTCGGGACTCGAGCCCTCGGAAGTCGACCTGGTCATCGTCGCCACCTGCTCGACGGAAGTCCCGCTGCCCAACGCGGCGGCGACGGTGGCTCACCGGCTCGGCATCGAGGCGCCCGGTGCCTTCGACCTCAACGCGGCCTGCGCCGGGTTCTGCTACGCGCTCGGCTCCGCCGCGGACTCGGTGCGCGCAGGCTCCGCCCAGAACGTGCTCGTGATCGGCGCGGAGAAGATGAGCGCGTGGGTGGACTGGACCGACAGGTCGACCTGCATCATCTTCGCGGACGGCGCCGGAGCGGCCGTTGTGGGCCGGACCGAGCCCGGCGAGCCGGCCGGCGTCGGTCCGGTGGTCTGGGGCTCGGCAGGCGACCTGGCGCAGAAGATCACCATCAAGGGCGGGCGGAACGGGGCGCTGACCCAGGACGGCCAGGCGGTGTTCCGCTGGGCGACCACGGCCATGGCCCCGGTAGCGCTTGAGGCATGCCGCCGGGCCGGGGTGACACCCGCGGACATCTCGGCGTTCGTCCCGCACCAGGCCAACCTGCGGATCATCGAGGCGATCGCCAAGAGGCTCGGCATCCCCCGGGACCGCGTCGCCGACGACATCATCAGCGCCGGGAACACATCGTCGGCGTCGATTCCCCTGGCACTGTCGCGGATGGCGGAGCAGGGGCGGCTCCAGCCGGGCACGCCCGCGCTGCTGATCGGGTTCGGCGCCGGCCTATCCTACGCCTCGCAAGTGATCACGGTACCCTAGCCGCGCCCGCTGTAGACAAAACACCAACCAGCAGAAGGAGAAACAGTGACTGACCAGGAGATTCTCTCCGGACTCGCGGAGATCATCGAGGAGATCGCCGGGACCCCCGCGGACGAGGTGACCCCGGAGGCCAACTTCGTCGACGACCTCGACATCGACTCGCTGTCGATGGTCGAGATCGCCGTCGCAGCGCAGGACAAGTTCGGCGTCGAGATCCCGGATGAGCAGCTCAAGGACCTGAAGACGGTCCAGGACGTCGTCAACTTCGTATCCAAGAACTCCTAGCAAGTCAGTAGCCAACCGGTTGCGCCGGCGCACCAGCGGGGCGTACGGGGCTCCTCCCGGGAGGAGCAGCGTCATTCGGCCGAAGGAGTCACCCCGAAGCTTTGGTCGGCACGGGCGGGCCTGATCCATCGCGGCTTTTGCGATCGGGCCCGGCCGTGCCGACATCGGGAGGCACGGGGGGCGGTCCCCCCGGGAGATAACAGCGGAGGTTGCAGTGGGCAACAACGATCAAGTTAGCGTCGTCGTCACTGGGCTCGGCGCTACCACGCCGCTCGGCGGTGATCTCGCGTCGACCTGGTCGGCGATGCTCGCGGGCACCAGCGGCGTGCGCCGGCTCACCGAGCCCTGGGTCGAGGACCTGCCGGTCAAGATCGCCGCGCCCGCGGCGTCCGATCCTGTCGCGATCGTCGGCAAGCCGCAGGCGCGCAAGATGGACCGGTACGAGCAACTGGCAACCGTCGCGGCGCGCGAGGCCTGGGCCGACGCCGGATCTCCCGAGGTCGACCCGTACCGGCTCGGTGTCGCCGTCACAAGCGGCATCGGCGGCATCGGCTCCACGCTCACCGCATACGACACGCTCAGGGAAAAGGGCTGGAGCCGCATCTCGCCATTCACCGTCCCGATGCTGATGCCGAACGGCGCCGCCGGCTGGCTCAGCATCGAGTTCGGCGCCAAGGCAGGGGCGCACGCGCTGGTCAGCGCCTGCGCGTCCGGTGCCGAGGCGATCGGCTACGGCATCGACATGATCAGGCACGGCCGCGCCGACATAGTGATGGCCGGCGGCGCCGAGGCCGCGATCATGGCACTGAACGTCGGCGCGTTCGCCGTGATGCGCGCCATGTCCACCCGCAACGACGAGCCGGAGCGCGCATCGCGCCCGTTCGACAAGGGACGGGACGGTTTCGTGCTCGGCGAGGGCGCGGGTGTCGTCATCCTGGAGTCACTTGAGCACGCGCTGGCGCGCAAGGCAAAGATTTACGCGGTCGCCGCCGGCGCCGGGTACTCTTCCGACGCCCACCACATCTCGCTTGGCGCGCCGGACGGCGAGGGCGTCACGTTCGCGATCAATGCCGCGATCCGCGACGCCGGGATATCCCCGGCTCAGGTGGTGCACGTGAACGCGCACGCCACCTCCACGCCCGGCGGTGACCCGCTGGAGGCCAAGGCCATCCAGACGGCGTTCGGTGCCGACGCGGCCGGTGTCGTCGTGTCCGCCACCAAGTCGATGACCGGGCACCTGCTCGGCGGCGCCGGCGCGATAGAGTCCGTGGCGGCGATCATGGCGCTCGTGGACCGGACCGCCCCGCCCACCATCAACCTGGACGACCCCGACGACGACCTGGGCATCGACGTCGCCACCAAGCCGCGCTCGCTGGCGCCACGGGTCGCCGGGGCACCCATGGCCGTGCTCAACAACGCGTTCGGCTTCGGCGGCCACAACGTGACCCTCGCCTTCACCGAGTACGTCCCCGCCGCCGGCGAGGACGCGTAGCTCCTCCCTGACGGCTTCGTGCGTGCTGGCGCGGGATCTCGCTTACAGCGGCCTGCCGTCGCCGGCGGAGGAGGACGGGCCGGTGGGCGGCTCGTCGCCGGGCGGGGCGGAATCCGGCTCGGCCGTCGTCTCGGGTGCGGCGGTCGCGCGGGACTCGGTGATGAGTTCCTCGAGACGGGGGCCGTGCAGGCGGCGGAAGGTGCGGTGCGCCCGTGCCCGGTCGAGGATCGCCACCTCGAGGTTGGCCGCGGTCAGTTCGGGCTGAGACCCGTTCTGCGTGCCGCCCTGCCCGGCCGCTGTCGCCGGGGCGGTCAGGGCGGCCAGCGCGGCCCCCAGCGCCTCGGTGAGGGACATGTCGTCGGAGAACCTCTCCTTGAGCACGGACGACACCTGGTCCGCCTGGCCGCCGAAGGCGACGAAGCCGGGCTCGTCCGACACCGAGCCGTCCCACGAGATGCGGTAGATCTGGTCGCCGTCGGCGCGGTGGCCGACCTCGGCGACGACGATCTCCACCTCGTAGGGCTTGCCGGTGGGCTCACTGGCGTTCGCGCCGAGCGCCTGGGCGTACCAGTTCGCCAGGCCGCGCGCCGTGACGTCACCGCGATCGAACTGGTAGCCGGTCAGGTCCGCGTACGTCACGCCCGCCTTGCGCAGCGCCTCGTACTCGTTGTACCGGCCGACCGCGGCGAACGCGATGCGGTCGTAGATCTCGCTGATCTTGTGCAGCACGCTTGAGATGTTGGGGGTCACCATCAGGATGCCGCCCGCGTACTGCAAGGCCACCGAGCTCCGGCTGCGGGCCACGCCCTTGCGCGCGTAGTCGCCCTTGTCGCGCATCGTCTGCTCGGGCGATATGTAGAACGGCATTGACACCGGCGGCGCTTCCTTTACTGGTCAGGGTCAAGGTCTAAGGTCAGAGACACAAAGTCATCCAGAGGAACGGTTGCGGGCTGAGCGCGGCCGCCTAGTTCGCTGCGCGCAGCGGGGCGTACGGGCCGTCGGGCAAGCGCATCCGCTCGTCCACAACCTGCTGCGCGTAGTCGGCCGACTCGGTGTCGGACAGCCGGCGGAAGCCGTCGTCGGTGATCGCGGCGACCACCGGGAAGATCCGCCGGGTCATGTCGGGCCCGCCGGTGGCGGAGTCGTCGTCGGCCGCGTCGTACAGCGCCTGCACGCAGGCGAGGATGGCATCGGTGACCGGCATGTCATCGGTGTAGAACTTCTTGAGCGCGGACTTGGCGAAGATGGAGCCCGAGCCGATCGAGTGGAAGCGGTACTCCTCGTACGGGCCGCCCGCCACGTCGTAGCTGAAGATCCGGCCCACACCGGAATCCTCGTCGTAGCCGGCGAACAGCGGGATGGCCGCCAGGCCCTGCATCGCGGCCATCAGGTTGTCGCGGATCATCCTGCCGAGGCGGTTGGCCTTGCCCTCGAGGGAGAGCGTGCGGCCCTCCATCTTCTCGTAGTGCTCGAGCTCGACGCCGAACAGGCGGATGAACTCGAGTCCCACGCTGGCCACGCCCGCCATGGCGATCGCCGAGTACTCGTCGGCGCGGAACACTTTCTCTACGTCCCGCTTGGAGATCATGTTTCCCGCGGTCGCGCGCCGGTCGCCGGCCATCACCACGCCGCGCTCGCACACCACCGCGACGATCGTCGTCGCGTGCGGCAGGTTCTTGATCACGTCGCCGGTCACATCGGAGCCGCCGGCCAGCGGGCCGAAGTCCCGCGCCGGCAGCAGGCTAGGGTCATATGAGGAGAGGAAGTGCGTGAATGACGGAATCCTGGCCGCTAGAAACGCCGCCTGATCCCGTCCAGTACCGTTGGAAAACCCTCCCACGCCGCCGCCTCCCTGCTGATTTCGTTGTCCTTGAGCAGACACTACCGCCCGGTCGGCTCGCTATTGAACTCGCCGGTAGCCCCGGTTTTTTCGCCCAACGCGAACCCTGAGGGGGTTCGAGGGGTATCCCCCGGAAGGGCGCCGCGGGGCCCCGATACGGCTACTGGCCGCCCTTCTGGACGTACGAGCGGACGAACTCCTCTGCGTTCTCCTCAAGCACCTCGTCAATCTCGTCGAGGATCGAGTCCACGTCGTCAGAGAGCTTCTCGTGCCGTTCCCTGACCTCTTCGGTCGCGGTGGCCTGGTCGTCTTCGGTCTCCTCGGTGCGCCGCGTCGTCTGACGCTGGCCCCCGGTGTCCTTCGATGTTGCCATCTGCGGTTCCTCCGTCCCTTAGAGGCTCGTGCCCCTCGACAGCTCCAACGTTATCCTCGCCCGCCGCGGTTCCGTCCAATCCTTTTGACGGGCGGTTTGCTCCAAAGTCGCTATCCCTGGCTGGTCAGCGCCGCCACGAGGTCGGCGGCGGTCTTGCAGCGGTCAAGGAGATCCCCGACGTGCGCCTTGGTGCCGCGGAGCGGCTCGAGCGTGGGCACGCGTTGCAGCGACTCGCGCCCCGGGATGTCGAAGATCACCGAGTCCCAGGACGCGGCGGCCACCGAGTCCGCGTACTGCCGCAGGCACCGGCCGCGGAAGTACGCCCTGGTGTCCTCGGGCGGGTTGTCGATCGCCCAGCCGATCGCCTTCTCGTCGGTCATCCGCGCCATGCGGCCGCGCTGGACCAGGCGGTTGTAGAGCCCCTTGTCCTGCCGCACGTCGGAGTACTGCAGGTCGAAGAGCTGAAGCTTGGGCGCGTCCCAGCCAAGGCCGTCCCGGCGCCGGTACCCCTCGAGCAGCTCGAGCTTGGCTACCCAGTCAAGCTCGCGGGACAGCTGCATGGCGTCATCGGCCAGCCGGGTGAGCACGGACTCCCAGCGGTCGAGCACGTCGATGGTCATCGCGTCAGCGTCCGCCCCGTACTTGTCCTCGACGTACTTGCGGGCGAGCTCCAGGTACTCGGTCTGCAGCTGGACCGCGGTCATCTTCCGCCCGTCCCGCAGCGTCACCAGGTGCTTCAGCGACGGGTCGTGGGATACCGCACGCAGGTCGGCGACCGGGGCCTCCAGGGACAGGTCGGAGGAGAAGAACTTGTCCTCGATCATCGCGAGCACCACCGCGGTCGTGCCCATCTTCAGGTACTGGGCCACCTCGCTCAGGTTCGCGTCGCCGAGGATCACGTGCAGCCGCCGGTACTTCTCCGGGTCGGCGTGCGGCTCGTCGCGGGTGTTGATAATCGGCCGCTTGAGCGTCGTCTCAAGGCCGACCTCGACCTCGAAGTAGTCGGCCCGCTGGCTGATCTGGAACCCGGTGCCCCGGCCGTCCGCGCCGATGCCGACCCGCCCCGCGCCGCAGATCACCTGGCGGGTGACGAAGAACGGGGTCAGGTTCTTGACGATGTCGGCGAACGGCGTCGACCGGCGCATCAGGTAGTTCTCGTGGGTGCCGTAGGAGGCGCCCTTGTTGTCCGTGTTGTTCTTGTAAAGCTGGATCGGGTGCGAGCCTGGCACGGTGGCCGCCTTGGCCGCCGCCTCCGCCATGATCCGCTCGCCCGCCTTGTCCCAGATCACCACCGACAGCGGATTGGTGCACTCGGGCGCCGAGTACTCCGGGTGCGCGTGGTCGACATAGAGCCTGGCGCCGTTGGTCAGGATGACGTTGGCGAGTCCCAGGTCCTCGTCGGTGAGCTGAGTGGAATCCGCCGCCTCCCGCGCGAGGTCGAACCCGCGGGCGTCGCGCAGCGGGTTCTCCTCCTCGAAGTCCCACCGGGCGCGGCGCGCGCGCGCGGCCGTGGCCGCCTGGTAGGCGTTGACGATCTGCGATGAGGTCACCATCGCGTTGGCACCCGGCTGGCCCGGTACGGAGATGCCGTACTCGGTCTCGGTGCTCATGACCCGCAGCACACTCATAGTTGTTCAGAGTAGTCCGGGAGAGCGACTTTTCGATTCGTGTGAACGCTCCTCATGGATATCTGACAGCAACCCCGCAGCCTCGGGAGACTCCCCGCAGCTCCGGTCCGTGCGGGCGAGCCTGATACCACCGCGGTTTTTGCGGTCAGGCCCGCGAGCACGGACATCGGGCAGGTAAGGGGGACGGGGACGTGGGGGTGTCCCCCGCAAAATACTGCGGGCGACGGGAAGGCACCCGAAGGGTGCCGACCACGCCACACCACCCGGTCCCCCCGGGTGCTAGAGGTACTGGCCGGTGTTGGCGACCGTGTCGATGGAACGGCCTGCCTCGGTGCCCTGCTTGCCCGAGACCAGGGTCCTGATGTAGACGATGCGCTCGCCCTTCTTGCCGGAGATGCGCGCCCAGTCGTCGGGGTTGGTGGTGTTGGGCAGGTCCTCGTTCTCGCTGAACTCGTCGACGCAGGCGGCGAGCAGGTGCGCGACGCGGATGCCCTTCTGCCCGGTCTCGAGGAACTGCTTGATCGCCATCTGCTTGGCGCGGGCGACGATGTTCTCGATCATGGCGCCGGAGTTGAAGTCCTTGAAGTACAGGACTTCCTTGTCGCCGTTGGCGTAGGTGACCTCGAGGAAGCGGTTCTCCTCCGACTCGGAGTACATCCGCTCCACGGTCCGCTGGATCATCTCGTCCACCGTCGCCGTCACCGAGCCACCGTGCTCGGTCAGGTCGTCGGGGTGCAGCGGCAGGTCCTTCGTCACGTACTTGGAGAAGATGTCCCTGGCCGCCTCGGCGTCCGGCCGCTCGATCTTGATCTTGACGTCCAGGCGGCCTGGCCGCAGGATCGCCGGGTCGATCATGTCCTCGCGGTTGGAGGCGCCGATGACGATGACGTTCTCCAGGCCCTCAACGCCGTCTATCTCCGACAGCAGCTGCGGGACGATCGTGTTCTCCACGTCGGAGGAGACGCCGGATCCGCGGGTGCGGAAGATCGAGTCCATCTCGTCGAAGAACACGATCACCGGCATGCCCTCTGAGGCCTTCTCGCGGGCCCGCTGGAAGACCAGCCGGATGTGCCGCTCGGTCTCGCCGACGTACTTGTTGAGCAGCTCGGGACCCTTGATGTTGAGGAAGAAGGACTTGCCCTCGGCCGGCTGCTCGCCGTCAACGGCAGCCGCGGCCTTGGCCTGGACCTGCTTGGCCAGGGAGTTCGCCACCGCCTTGGCGATAAGCGTCTTGCCGCACCCGGGCGGGCCGTAGAGCAGTACGCCCTTCGGCGGGCGGAGCTGGTGCTCGCGGAACAGGTCCGCGTGCAGGTAGGGCAGCTCGATCGCGTCGCGGATCTGCTCGATCTGCGTGGTGAGGCCGCCGATGTCGGTGTAGGCGATGTCCGGGACCTCTTCCAGGATGAGCTCTTCGACCTCAGCCTTCGGAATGCGCTCGTACACGTAGCCGGAACGCGGCTCGAGGAGCAGCGAGTCGCCTGCCCGCAGCACCTGGTCGAGCAGCGGGGACGCGAGCCGTACGATGCGCTCCTCGTCCGCGTGCGAGATGACCAGGGCACGCTCGCCGTCGGCGAGCAGTTCCTTGAGCATCACGACCTCGCCCACGGTCTCGTAGCCCTGGGCTATGACGATGTTCAGCGCCTCGTTGAGCACGACCTCCTGGCCGGGCCGCAGCTCCTCGAGCTCGACGTTGGGGCTGACGTTCACCCGCATCTTGCGACCGCCGGTGAACACGTCCGCGGTGCTGTCATCCCGCGCGGCCAGGAAGATGCCGAAACCGGACGGCGGCTGTGCCAGCCGGTCGACCTCTTCCTTCAGCGCGACGATCTGGTCTCTTGCCTCGCGCAGCGTTGACGCCAGGCGCTCGTTCTGTGACGTCACCGATGTCAGTGACGCCTCTGTCTCGCGGAGCCGTTCCTCTAGAAGACGGACCTGACGCGGTGAATCGGCCAGGCGCCTACGCAACACTGCGATCTCCTCATCGAGGAAGGAGATCTGTGCGGTAAGGCTGCTCACCTCATCCTCGTGCCGCGACCGTCCACTCTCGTCTCTAGCTGCCACGGCCCTCACCTCCTCCCGGGGAGTACTGAAACTAACTAGACCCTACCTACCTGACGCGATTCTCTAACATCCCAGCGCGTATTCGATTGCTCACTACTACCGCCCCCGTCTGCGAAACCGCAGGCCAAGGCACGATATTCCCAAAGAGTTATATTTCCGTCACGTAGCGTGTTTGTTTGCTTGAACGTCAGGCCGCCGTCATCTGTGGGGTCTTGTCTGGTTTAAGCAAGCCCAGAACCGGATAGAGGGAGGCCCGCCTCACTCGGCCAT
>Ga0335075_10002679_pt1 | contig 28463 bp, 20 predicted proteins | sample Lox_Sample_24_FD_206723 | JGI IMG/M metagenome (GOLD analysis project Ga0335075, IMG submission 206723) | Soil microbial communities from Loxahatchee National Wildlife Refuge, Florida, United States - Lox_Sample_2.4 | ecosystem: Environmental > Terrestrial > Soil > Wetlands | place: USA...
CCAATAGGCCATGACCCACGTTTCCGCTATGGAGCGCGCATCGCCCAGGAAAGGAGGAACGGATGATCAAGCAGCCGAAGAAATACGAAGAGATGACCGATCCGCAGGCGCGTCCGCGCTACACCGGGATCGCTACCTTCTTCCGCGTTCCGCACACCGATTCTCTGTGCGACGTCGATATCGGCCTGATCGGCGTGCCCTTCGACGGTGGCGTGACCAACCGCACCGGGACCAGGCACGGCCCTCGTGCCGTTCGCGAGCAATCTTCCTTGCTGCGGCGGATCAACGCCGCCACCGGTGTGCGGCCGTTCGAGATGGCGCGCGTGCGCGACCTCGGCGACTGTTGGATCGAGCAGCCCTATGAGCTGGAGGGCGCTCTGGCCGAAATCGCCGAGTTCTACCGCGGCGTCGTCGGCACCGGCGTGGTGCCGCTGTCGGTCGGCGGCGACCACGCGATCACCCTGCCGATCCTGCGTGCCGTGGCGGCGCACAGGCCGGTCGGGATGATCCATATCGACGCGCATTGCGACACCGGCAACGATTATCTCGGATCGCGCTTCCACCACGGCGCGCCGTTCCGCCGCGCCACCGAGGAAGGATTGCTGGACCCGAAGCGCGTCATCCAGATCGGCATCCGCGGCACGACCAACGATCCTGACATGTGGGGCTTCAGCCTGCGCAGCGGCATGCGCGTACTGCCGATGGAGGAGTTCGACGACAAGGGTTGGCGCTTCGCCGCCGAGGAGGCAAAGCGTGTGGCGGCCGGCGGGCCGGTGTATCTGTCTTACGACATCGACAGCCTCGATCCGTCTCAGGCGCCCGGAACCGGCACACCGGAAGCCGGCGGGATCACTGCTCTGGAGGCGATGCGCCTGCTGCGTGAGCTGCGCGGCATCGACTTCGTCGGCGGAGATCTGGTGGAGGTGTCGCCGCCCTTCGATGTCGGCGGCATTACCTCGTTCAACGGCGCGTCACTGCTGTTCGAGATGCTGTGCCTGATAGCGGAAGCCAGGGGGCGCCGGAGTTAGTTATAGCCGCGCCGAAAGAAATGACCCAGGGCTGACGACGCTCCACTCACGTTATGACGAGCACCCCAACGCCACCGCCGTCCACCCCAACGTCGTGGCCGGCGTTATGCCGGCCATCTCGCGCCCACTGCGGCACCTTCGCGCGAACCGGCAGGAGATGGCCGGTACAAGGCCGACCATGACGGGCTGGGGCCGAGGCACGACGGCTAGGCGGGCCCCGTTGAGCGCACTCTGGCTGCTCGGCATCGACCTGCGCCTTACCGTTCTCGCGGTGCCACCGGTCCTGCCGCTCATCCACGCCGAACTGCATCTGGACGAGAAGATGGTGGCCGCTCTCACTGGCCTGCCGGTGCTGCTGTTCGGCCTTGCTGCGGTGCCGGGCTCATTCCTGATCGCGCGCGCTGGGGCAACGCGCGCCGCACTTGTCGGCGTCCTGCTTGTCGGTACCACTTCGTGTCTGCGCGGCGTTGGGCCCTCGATCCCCATGCTCTACTCTATGACGCTGCTGATGGGTGCTGGGGTCGCGGTCATGCAGCCGGCGCTGCCCACGCTCGTCGGCCAATGGTTCCCCGCGCGCGTTGCGCTCGCCACCGCCGTGTATGCCAACGGCCTGCTCATCGGCGAGATGCTTTCGGCGAGCCTTACCATCCCGCTGGTGCTGCCGCTGGTCGATGGAAGCTGGGCCAGGAGTTTCGTCGTCTGGGGCTTGCTTGTGCTCGCGAGCGCGCTGCCGGTGATCGTGTTCGCGTCACATGGCGATCGCGGCGCGGCGCGAGCTGCCGCCCGATGGTGGCCGGACTGGCGCGATCGCCGCATCTGGCAGCTTGGCCTGGTCCAGGGCGGCGCCGGAGCACTTTATTTCGGCTGCAATGCGTTTTTGCCCGACTACCTGCACGCAATCGGCCAGCCGAGCCTGATCGCCGCCGGCCTCACCGCCCTCAACGCGAGCCAGCTTCCTGCTTCGTTCTTCGTCATGCTGTTCGGACGGCACATCGCCGGCCGCCGCATGCCCTTCGTTGTCGCCGGCGTGCTCGGGCTCGCAAGCCTTGCTGGCCTTCTCGTACCTACCGCGGCATCGATCATTGCGGCTGCGGCATTCGCCGGCTTTGCCTCGGCTTTTCTGCTGATCGTCACACTCGCCCTGCCCCCGCTGCTCGCCCCGCGCGACGAAGTGCACCTGCTCGCCGCGGGCATGCTCACCTTGGGCTACACGATGACCTTCATCGTTCCCTACCTCGGCGGCACAGTCTGGGATGCAACCGGGTGGAGCGAGACTGCGCTGCTGCCAGGCGCGATCGGCATGTTGATCGTCATCGCCTTGGCGGGAACGCTCAAGTTCGATTCAACACCTTTCCCGTTCTCCGGGAGAGGCCTGCCCCGGACTTGATCCGGGGTCGCCGCGTACTGGAGGTCACGGTCAAGGTCACACGGAGTTACACCGAGGCCCGACGGAGTTTCACGGAAATTCTCATTCGAGACGGGTCAGCTCCAACCGCCGGTGCGAAGCGTATAAATTTACCTCTGTGCAACTCCGTCGGGCCTCGGTGTAACTCCGTGTGACCTTGACCGTGACCTCCGTTCATTTCTCCTCGAGAGTACTTAATGCACTGTCCTCACGAGCGCCGACAGCGTCTGGGTTACCGTTTGCTGGATCGAAAGCTCCACGAACGGGTTCTTGTCGAGCTGCGGGATCGTCTGATCGCCGGCAACATAGGTCTGATAGCGCGTGATGATGTCCCGAGCCTCCGCAACCAATTGCGTGCGGCGGGTGGGGTCCGCCTCCTTGGCCGCCTCGTCCAGTTTCGCCGCCAGGCTTTCGTCGAGCGAAGTCAGCACCGGTGCGACCTTCGAGCCGTAGAGCCGGTCAAGCTCGCCGGCGATGCCGTCCTGCTGATATGTCGCGACGATCTGGCTTCGCAGCTTCTCGATCTCGCTCTCTACTCGCTTGCGCGTGGCGAGCCAGATGTCACGCGACTTGGTATAGGCTTCGGTATTGGTCGTCGCCTGGCCGCCGTTCGCGCCGCCCTGCCCGTTCGCTGTCCCCTGCCCGTTCGCCGCGCCGTCCAGCGCCTCGCGCAGCTTGTCGATCGCCGTGGCAGCGGCTCCCAGGTTGTTGCCGTTCAGCCCAGCGTTTGCCTGGCTCGCCAGACGGGCCAAGTCCCCTTTGAGGGCTGGGTCCTGCAGTCCCTGCACCCGCACGATGAGCCCGGCGAGTTCGCGCTTCAGGGCAGCAGCATCGTAGCCCGGAGCTGTTCCCTGTGCCTCGTCGGCTTCATCGACATCCGTGTCGTCCGGATCCGCGAGGTCCTCCACCTCTTTCCCGTCGAGCATCAGGATGACGTGCTGGAACGGCTGCGGCTTGAATTTCTTCAGCATCCGTTCGCCCTTCTTCTTCAGGCCGGGAAGCTGCCGCCCCTCCAGGTTCAGCCGGAGCGTCATTGGCTTCTCTTCGTCGGGCACGGCGGTGCCGAAGGTAAAGGCGTGCAGGCCGGTCTCCTTGGCCACCATGCTGGCAAGCGCCTTGGGGGACTTGCTCTTGTGCAGCGCCAGGCGATGATCCTCGGCCTTCTTGCCCAGCACGAGGCCGAAATTCATCTCGCCGCCGCTGCGCAGGCGCTTCAGCCCTTTGGTCAGGTACGCCTGGTACACCTCAGGGTCGGAGAACATGCCGTCATCGTCTTCCTGGGCATGCACCTCGATCCAGGCCTGCTCAGCGCCGAAGAGTTTGTCGAATTTCTTCAACGCATCCACGGTGAACCCCATTTCGGGATTCTTCTTGTCCTTCGATGCCTCTGCGACCACTGCATCGACCGCGGTTTCGACCGCGCCGAGGGCGTCCCCAGCAAATGTGGCTGCGTCATCCGAGCCGCTGGACTCCAGCTTCTTCTTAGCGTTCTCGTAGGCCTTGAGGGCTATTTCCAGCTTGGTGGCGCTCTTCAGCCCCTTCGGCTGGCTGCCAACCCACCATTTCGCGGAAAGCTCCGGCTGCTCACCTTTTTTCACGATTGTACCTCCTGTGTCGTTGTTGGTTGCAATCCGCGGCCGGCTGGCGCCGCACATTCGGCTCTGCGACCAATCCCGGTCCCGCAACCGGGCAAGCGCGCTGAGATCACGCCTGTAGCACGATCGCCCGCCCTCCTGCCAGCTTGAACGGAACGGCTTGGGGTCGTCACGGCGCTATGCGCCGTTCCGGATGGGCTGGTATCATCCGGCGCCCGGCGGGAGGACCAGCATGGAATATGAAGTCAATTTCGGTCGTCTTGGCCGCGCACAGCGGGCACCGGCACCGGTCCAGAAATTCCGCCTTGCGGTGCTTGGCGACTTTTCGGGCCGTGCCAATGCCGGCCGGATGGAGATCGGCGATGCGCTCGCCGCGCGCAAGCCGGTCAAGGTTGACGTGGACAACCTCGACGACGTGATCGGCCGCCTGGCCCCTTCGCTCATGCTGCCGCTCGCCGAAGACGAAGGCGCGGTAGCCGTGAAGGTCGGAGCGATCGACGATTTCCACCCCGACCAGCTCGCTGACAACCTGGAACTGTTCGAGCAACTGCGCGATCTGCGCCGCAACCTTGGCAACCGCGCCGGTTTCGACCGCGCGGCCAAGGAGGTTTTGTCCTGGGGCGGAGAGGCGCCGTTGCCACCGCCCCCACGCCGTGCCCGCGGCAGCGACGTGGCCGCCGCGCGGCTCTCGGACTTCGCCCGCCTCGTCGGCCGCCCGGTTGTCAAACCGGCTGCCGAGGGCTCAGTCGACGACCTCATGCGCCGGCTCATCGGCCCCTTCATCCAGCCGGCCCGCGATGCACGACAGGACGCGTTGATCGCACGCGTCGATGAGGCACTGTCGGCGGCGATGCGCCGGGTGCTGCACCATCCGGACTTCCAAACCGCTGAAGCGATCTGGCGCGGCGTCGAGTTCCTGGTGCGCCGCATCGAGACCGGCGCCCGCATGGAGATCGTCCTTTACGACGTCTCCGCCGAGGAGCTGGCAGCGGACCTCGCCGCCAACGACGCGCTGGAAGCGACTGGCCTATACAGCATGATCGTTGAGCAGCCGGTACTAGATGCGCACCAGGGACCGCTGTCGGTGGTGATCGGGCTCTACGGCTTCGAGCTGGCACCGCCGCATGCCGACCTGCTCGGCCGCATCGCGCAGATCGCCGCCGCCGCCCGCGCCCCGTTCATCGCCGGCATCGCACCGGATGCGCTGAAAATTCCGTTCCACGATCAGCATCCGATGATCAAGGACGCCTTCTCGGCGCTGTTTTCGCTGCGGGAAGCAGCCTATCTCGGGCTTGCCACCCCAGGCTTCCTGTTGCGCATGCCGTACGGGAAGAAGACCGATCCGATCGACGCCTTCGGCTTCGAGGAGTTCACCCGCCAAGGCGGGCTGGGCGCGATGCTGTGGGCCCACCCGGCGCTGATCCCCGGGCTGCTGCTGGCCGAGACGTTCGCCCAGCAGGGCGCGAAGATGAAGCTCGGCAGCGTTATGGGCGTGGGGGACATCCCCTATTACGTTTACGTCGATCCCGATGGCGAACAGATCGCCTTGCCGTGCACCGAGCGGCTCTACACCGAGCGTCAGGCGGTGGGCATCGGGCAGTACCGGGTGATGCCCCTGCTGTCGATCCGCGGCCGGCCCGAGCTGCGGCTGGGCGGGTTCACCTCGGTTGCCGGCAGTCCGCTCGCCGGCTTCTGGGCGCCGGTGGAGATCAAGCCGAAGCCGGCCGCCGCACCGGCGGCTCCGCCCCCACCCGTACCGGAGCCGGTCGTGGCGGCGCCGGAGCCTGAGGCGGTGCCTGAGACAGAAGTGACGGCGGACGAACCGACGGCACAAGCCGACCCGCCGGAGGACTTGGACAAGCTGCTCGCCAGCCTGGACACGGATGCACCGCAAGAGCCGGCGGCGGAAGCCGAGCCACCTGAGCCGGAGGCCGAAGGTGCCGCGCCCGAGGACGACCTCGACAAGCTGCTCGCCAGCCTGAACGCAGAGCCCACGCCGCCCGCCGCCGATGAAACCGAACCGGATCTCGACGCGCTGCTGGCTTCGCTGAAATAGGAAGGCCGCGCATCGCGAGGGAGCATTCCCGTTCACGGCCACGCCGCGAAGGAAGATCGGCAGGCGGCGCGCGGCCGCGGCGGGCTCGGAAGAGCGTCCCTCTACGTAGTAATCCGTTCGCGAATTGTGGCGCGAATCAAGCGCCGCTCCCCAACGAGGCGGAAGTGGTCAGGGCGTTAGCTGCCGAACCAGAAGGAGCCTGTACTCGCGAGGAGAAGTGAACGGAGGTCACGGTCAAGGTCACACGGAGTTACACCGAGGCCCGACGGAGTTTCACGGAAATGCTCGTTGGGGACGGATTAGCCAACTGCTGGCGCGAAGTGCATAAATTTACCTCTGTGAAACTCCGTCGGGCCTCGGTGTAACTCCGTGTGACCTTGACCGTGACCTCCAGTACGCTCCGCTCGCGATTTAGCGCCTCCTGCGCTAGCCCGGCTGGGCACGATGGCGCTCACGGATCGCGTCACTGCCACCGCGGGCGAACTGTTTCCCCAATTCGCTCACTATAGCGACGTCGCCTTGACCCGGCCGACCATCGTCACCCGCATCGTCCGAGACGTGCCGAAGGAACTCAGGGCCGTTGTCGGCAAGCACCCGCTCACCTTGGTTCGCTTGATCACTCGCCGCGTTCCAGCTTGCTCACGCGAGCCTCCAGGTCGAGCCAGCGCCGACCAGAGGTGAGCGAGTCACCGACCAGGAACCCCTTCGTGTTCGTGAAGTCCCGTTCCAAGGCTTCGAGCCGGTTCAGGATACGCTCCTCGCCGTTGTTCAGGCGCGCCATGAGGCGACCCTCCATCGCCTCCAGATAGCGCCGCATCTCTTCGTCCATGTAGCTTCCTTTTCGGGTCTGCTGATTGTGGGCGGCGTTGCCGCCGGCATCCGGCTCATCTTACTCCATCTGAGCGAGGGTTGGCACCGCCCGGATTACTGGGCGTGGTGGAGACCGGCTCGACTGCCCGCCCCAGAAGCTTTGGTTTTCCGCGGATTCCGGGGCTATCTGGCAAGAGCGGCAAAACGCCGGCCAACCAGATGTGCCGCCCTTGCCAGACCTTATTCGCTGTCGCGGTCAGCGCCGGTTTTGATCGTCGCGGAACAGGCGGATTCGGTTGCTTCTCGGGCACGCTCAAATACTTGGCGCGTGATGCCCCGGTAGAGCAGCGTGGAAACCTGCAGCGCCTCGAACACCAGCGCAAAGCCCGCCCGCGCTACGTTGGAATCTCCTGATCCATCCCGCCGGGGCTGTGCGAACCGGTCACGCAGCCAGGCAAACGACCATGTCTGCGGTGGCTGCTCCAGAAGGTCCCACACCGCAGAGCGGTAGGGTTCGGGCAGTTGCCCGGGATTCAACAGCGGCAGACGCAAAGGATCCGGCCTGCTGATGTTTGCGGTGATGATCTCGTGCATGAAGATCATGAACGCCAGGAACAGGTTGTGCGGCCAGGCGCAATCGTGGCCGGCCATGCTGATGGCGCCGTAGTCGATCACAGTGGCATGACCATCCGCTGCGATCAGGACGTTCCACGCCCGCAGGTCGTCGTGAAAGAGGCCCACGGCCTGCAGTGCGGCCAACTGCTCCAGGACATCGAGCAAAATCGTTTTGGCATCGTATGGCTTGCCGGACCCGATGTGGTGACTCAGCAATTCGCCAGGCAGGCACTCGCGCACCAACCACGCCTCGTGCTCGTCGCGCCCATGCGCCAGTAGCCGGGGAGCGGGAAAGCACGGTGGCGGGGCGCGAAGGAAAGCGACCTCATTGTCATGCTCGCGGACGTTCGCTTCCAAGCAGCCAGCGAGCGTCAGGTCGAAGACCTTGGCGACCAGACCGTTGCCAAAGTAGTAGCGCCGTGTTCCACGGCTGGCGCGGCCGGCAAGCGCGTGCGATTCCGCCTGCCATGTATCGAAAGCCGCGGCTGTGCCGCCGAGGAACCAGTACCGGTTGCTGGCGACATACAGCGGTCGGGCGATCGCGGACAGATGCGTGGCACTTCGGGCAAGCTCATGGACAAAGGCGAACCCTTCCAGCAACTGGCACGGGTCTTGCGGCTGCGAGCGGGACCACTCCACAGGTTCATGCGCCAACGCCATCTCGAAGACGCCGGCAACCGTCTTTTCGGCGAGGGCCGACAGCATGTTCGTGACAGCCTTGGCGCCGGTGCGATGAACCGTGTGGTGGAACACACTCAAGCCAAGAACAAGGTCGTATTGCTCGTGTGCCAGGCGCGCGATCACCTGTTCGATCAAGCCGAGTTTGAAGCGAACATTCAGGTGGGAATGCGAGGCCGCCAAGGCATTGCAGACCGCAATGTTGGCAGGTTGAAAGTCGATGCCGAGCACGGTCGCGCCCAACTCGGCCAGCCGGAAGCTGAAGAATCCCTGGGCACAGCCCAGGTCAAGTACGCGCGGCGGGCGTCCCAACATGGACTCCAGCAGGCGATGGATGCGCGAGATGTGAAACCACCGGTCTTCGCAACCGCGGTGCACGCCTGTCGCAAATTCAGGATGTCCGAAGATCGGCTGATAGATTTCCGAAAGTGCGCCAACCAGACCGATGAGCGCGTCGTCTCCTGTGGGGAGCACCCGGGCCAAATCCTTCTCGTCACGCCTGGCGTGGTTCGTGCCGGCCAGAGGGTTGGCGTTCCCTTGCGCGATCGCGTCAGATGCAAGAGTTCACTTCGTGTGTTATGACAGCCATTCTTGAACGGCCGGTAAACCAGGGTCCGAAGGGATGTCATACGCGCAGGATATTCGCCGTGACGTACGAGGATATGCGACTTCCTGCTGAAGGACGGCCTGCGGCCATTCGCCATCTAAGAATTTAATCTCGCCGACCTCTGTCCCCCTTGGCGGCCTCGGTGTCGATTCCAACCCGACGCCTGACCTACCGGGTAGCTGCACCGTGATATATTATTACGCACGCACAATAACATCGACCCGTTGGCTCTCCTGCGACATGCCCGGAACGTCGCTGACATTGCGGCGGACGCGCTCGATCCGCTCGCGCGGAATGCCGTTCTCCGCCAGCCTGTCCTCGATCAACTGCGCCCGCAGCCGTGACAGATCGGCGACCGCCTGGGGTCCCGCCGGATCGAGGTACTCAGCCAGGACCACCGGCGCCTGTGGGTTCTCCCTGGCCCACGAGGCCGCGGCGTTGATCACGATCAGCGCATCCTGGTCGAGCATCGCCGACCACTGCGCGAAGAATACGGCATAATCCGGCGTCCGCCGCCGGATGCGCTCGACGATGTTGGGATGGATTTGCCATGGCATGCCGTCGGTACGGGGCGCCGGTTCGCCGCAATTCTGCACCCATAGGTGGTGCACGTCAGACGGCTGTTCGCACTGAACGAGTTCGATGCTAATGTCCTTGGCGAGGGTGTTGGCTAGCAGGTCCTGAAGATGCCCCTCCCCGCCCACCAGCCAGACCCGACCATTGAATTCGGCCAGAGTAATGTCTGCCATGCAAGCCCCCGAACGAACCACTGAGCGCACAGACCGTGCCGCCCTCCGGCCGAGCACCGGCGGTCGCTCATGCCCTTGACCCTGACGCTTGCCGGCGGCTCGGGCGGTCGCGATGCGCGGACCCTCAGCCGAGGGACTCTATCAATCGGCCGCGCTCCCGGCAACGACTGGGTCCTGCCGGATCCCGAGCGCCAGCTTTCGAAGACCCACTGCGTGATCGCGGCGGCCGGCGGCCATTACCTGTTGACCGACCTCAGCACCAACGGGGTATTCGTCAACGGCTCCGCCGAGCGAGTGCCGCGCAACAGCGAAGTCGAGCTCACCGACGGCGACGAGATCCGGCTCGGCGAGTACGTGATCATGGTGGCCGAGACAGCGGCTTCGGCAGCCGATCCTCCCCTTGCCGGATATGTACCGCCGGTGCCGGGCGGCTTGGCGCACGACGACCCGTTCGGCGGCGTCGGCAACCTGACGCCCGACCCGCTCGGCAGCGACCCGCTGGACGATGCGTTCGGCGGTGCGGCCCGGCCCGGATTCGTGCATCCGATCGCGGCACCGCCGCCGGCGCTGCGTCCCGAAGACCCGTTCGACCTCGCCGATGAGGCCAAGCGCGCGCCGCGCATCGATCCGGACGACGACCTGTTCCGTGGCATCACACCCGCCGAGTCTTGGCAAGGGCCGTCGCAGCCCGACAACGCGGACGCGCCGGTGCACGTCTTCGCCGCCCCGCAGCCGATCGCGACAACGAATTTCGACGAGCTCGACATCGATGCGCTGCTCGGCGACGAACCGCCCGGCCAACCGGTCGCCGCCGTACAGCCGGCGGTGCCTAATCCCCCTCCCGTTGCGGGAGGGGTTAGCGGAGCGGGCGCGGCGGCAGTGCCGGCACCAACCCCGGCCGCGGCGCCGATGCCGGTGCCAACCGCTGCCGGACCCGGACCTCTCCCAGCCACCGATGCCAGCCGATTACTCGCCGCCTTCCTGGAAGGTGCCGGCGTAACCGGCATCAGCCTCGGCACCGATCCCGAGGCCGCGCTGCGTGCCGCCGGCGAAGTGTTCCGTACGATGGTGGAAGGGCTGCGCCAGGTGCTGATCTCGCGGGCCGCCGTAAAGAACGAGTTCCGCGTGGAACAGACAATGTTGCGCGCCCGTGACAACAACGCCCTTAAATTCTCGGTCACAACCGAAGACGCCGTCGCCGCGCTGCTGCAACCGGGCAGGCCCGGTTACATGCCGCCGCTGCAGGCCGCACAGGAAGCGTTCGACGATGTCCGCTCCCACGAGATGGCGGTGATGGCCGGGGTGCAGACCGCGCTGGTCAGCCTGCTCAAGCGCTTCGAGCCGTCAGCGCTCGAGCGGCGGCTGCAACCGGGCGCGCTCGACATCCTGCCGGCCGCCCGCAAGGCGCGCACCTGGGAACTGTTCTGCGACACCTACAAGGAGATTGCGCGCGAGGCCGAGGATGACTTCCAATCGGTGTTCGGGCGGGAATTCGCCCGCGCCTATGCCGCGCAGGTGCGCAAGCTGTGACCAGCCGCCGCAGTCCCTAGCCGATGCAACAAAAGCTTCCCCCTGCGTGCCGATGGGGGCACATTTAAGCTGATACAACAACGGGGGACCGTCGGAATGGCGAGATGGGTTTACCGGGCGGCGGCACTCGCGCTGCTCGCCGGGATTACAGGCTGTTCGTCCCCACCGCCGCCACCGCCGACCGTCGTCAATCTTACGGTTTCGGCCAGCCCGGGCGTGAATCCGACCGCCGCAGGGCAAGCCGCCCCGATCGTTGTCCGTGTGTATCAGCTCGGCTCCACCACCGGCTTCGAGCAAGCGGAATTTTTCCAGCTTTTCAATCAGGACCAGGCCTTCCTGAAGACCGATCTGATCAAACGTGACGATTTCCTGCTCACCCCCGGCCAGACCAAGACCGCCACGCTTACGCCGACCGATCAGGTAAAGGCACTCGGCGTACTCGCGGCCTACCGCGATTTCCAGCACGCCACCTGGCGAGCGACCGTCCCCATCCCGCCGCACCAAACCACCAGCGTCACCGTCACTGCCGGCCCCGACGCCGTTATGGTCAAGGCGGAACAAGTCAAGACCGGCTCCTGACGATGGGCTGGGACAACAAGGTTGTTTGGACCGAGGGGCTGTTCCTCCAGCCCCAGCACCTCCAGCAGCAGGAGCGTTACTTCGAGCGCCTGGTGCGCACCAGCACGGCCGGTCTGCGCCCCTTCGCCTACGGCCTGACGCAGCTCGAGTTGGACACCGATTTGCTGACGCTGGGCACGTTCGCCGTCCGCACCATCGCAGGCATCCTGCCGGACGGCACCCCGTTCAGCGCCCCAGGCGACGTCGATCACCCGCGGCCGCTCGATCTGCCGGAAACCGCACGCAACAGCATCGTCTATCTCATTCTGCCGGTCCGCCAGCCCGGCGCCGTGGAATCAGCGCCGCGAGAGCTGGTGGAAACCGTCGCACGGTTCGCCCTCGACGAGCATGAAGCAGTCGATACCAACGCCGGCTATCAGAGCACCGCCATGGTGCCCATCGGCAAGCTGCGCCTGCGCTACGCCCTGGAAGGCGACGCCCGGGAGGGCCACGCCGCCATAGGTCTCGCGCGCGTGGCCGAGGTACGCGCGGACAAGAGCGTCCAGCTCGACGACGCCTACATCCCGCCGCTGCTGCTCACCAGCGCCTCGCCTGCACTCGCGGGATTCGTCACACAGCTCCAGGGGCTGCTGCACCATCGCGCCGAGGCGCTGGCCGGACGCGTATCGGAGACCGCGACCCGCGGCGCCGCCGAAATCGCCGACTACCTCATGCTGCAACTCTGCAACCGCTACGAGCCGTTGCTGACGCATCTGGCCGCCACGGTGGGCCAGATGCATCCGGAAGCCTTCTACCGCGTCTGCGTCAGCCTTGCCGGCGAGCTCGCCACCTTCACCGACTCGCGCAAGCGCCCGCCTGCCTTCCCGCCGTACCGGCACGACGACCTGCAGGCGACGTTCCGCCCGGTGATCGCGGCGCTGCGGCAGTCGTTGTCCGCGGTGCTGGAACAGAATGCGGTGCCGATCCCGTTGCAGGAGCGGAAGTTCGGCATCCGCGTCGGCCCCATCGCCGATCGCACGCTGGTGGCGAGCGCGACCTGGGTGCTGGCGGTGAAAGCACAGATGCCGGCCGAGGCGCTTCGGCGCAACTTCCCCAACCTGGTCAAGATCGGCCCGGTCGAGCAGATCCGCGAGTTGATCAACGTCGCCCTGCCCGGGGTCGCGGTGCGCGCGCTGCCGGTCGCGCCGCGGCAACTGCCCTACTACGCCGGCACCAGTTATTTCGAGCTCGACCGCAGCAGCCCGTATTGGGCAGCACTCGCCCGTTCGGGCGGGATTGCGATCCACGTCACAGGTGAGGTGCCCGGCCTTGAGTTAGAATGCTGGGCGATCAGGGGGTGAGCGGCCGATGAGCGACGATCCGTTTGCCGAGCCGACCGACAGCGAAGCGACCATCATCCGGCCACGGCCGGGCGGGCGCGTCGGGACGGCCGCAACGCTGCCGCCTGTTGCCGCTGCCCGGCCGCCGGGCGCGGCCGTCGTGCCGGCGGTCGGCGCCAACAACCTGCTGGCCGCGGCGGCGCCGCTGCTCGCAGTGGCGATCCGCATCGGCTCCGAGCGCACCCGCGCCCCGAACGCCGAGCAACTTCGCCGTGCCATGGTCGAGGCGGTGCGCGAGTTTGAGAAACGCGCCCTCGCCACCGGGTTGGACACCCGCAGCCTGCGCGCTGCCCGTTATGCGCTGTGCGCCACCATCGACGACCTTGTGCTCAGCACCCCATGGGGCAGCACCAGCACGTGGGTGGCGCAGAGCCTGACCAGCATCTTCCACAACGAGGTCTCCGGCGGCGAGCGCTTCTTCGAGATCCTGCAGCAAATGGAACAGGATCTCGGCCGGCATAGCGAAGTGGTCGAGCTGATGTATCTCTGTGCATCGCTCGGCTTCGAGGGGCGCTATCGGGTCATGCCGCGCGGCATCGCCGCGCTCACCGAGCTGCGCGATTCGGTCTACCGCACGATCCGCCAGCGGCGCGGTGATTTCGAGCGTGACCTGTCGCCGCACTGGCGTGGCATGGAGACCGGCTACAAGCCGCTGATCCAGCGCGTCCCACTCTGGGCGGTGGCCGCCGGCACGCTGGGCCTCGCCTGCCTGATCTATGTCGGCTTCAACTTCTCCCTGGCCGGAACCTCCGACCTGGCATTCACCGAGCTGACCGCGCTGCCGCCGCACGGCGCGATCACCGTGCCGCGCACCGCCGTGGCGCCCGTGCCGCCGCCGCAGCCGCAGGTGGTCGCCGTCGCCAACTCGGCGGCGCCCAACCTGCACAAGTTCCTGGCGCCCGAGATCAAGGCCGGGCTGGTCGAAGTGTTCGAAGACCCGCAATCGATAACCGTGCGGCTGACCAACCGCTCGATGTTCGCCTCGGGTTCCGCGACGCTGAACCCCAGCTACCTGCCGCTGTTGCAGCGTATCGGCACAGCCCTGCAGGATGAAAAGGGCGACGTGCTGATCAACGGCTATACCGACAATCAGCCGATCCACACCGTGCAGTTCCCGTCCAACTGGCAGCTCTCGCAGGCACGCGCCGATGCGGTGGCGAATGTCATAGAGTCTCGGCTGACCGACCCCAAACGCGTGCGCGCGGCGGGCAAGGGTGACGCGGATCCGCTGGAGTCGAATGCCACGCCGGCCGGGCGCGAACGCAACCGCCGAACCGAGATCCTGCTGATGAAAACGTCGAGCCTGCCATGATCGGTCTGTCCATGCGCGTCGTGAGCAGCCGCTGGGTGCGGACGTTCCTCGGCGCGCTCCTGCTCGCGGTCATCGTCTGGTTCTTCGGGCCCCTGCTCGGGGTAGGCGCGCTCCACCCGTTCAGCAGCGCGCTGGCGCGGATCATCACCATTGCGCTGATCTTGGTCGGCTGGCTGATCGAGAACCTGATCCACGAGTTGCGGGCCAAGAAGAAGGACAAGGAGCTGGCCGAGGGCGTCGCAGCGGCGCCGCCCGATCCCGCCGCCACCGCCTCGGCCGAGGAAGTGGCGCTGCTGTCGGAACGCCTGACCGAGGCGCTGCACGCCCTCAAGCGCGCCAAGGTGGGCGGCCGCTCCGGCCGGCACCTCTATCAGCTTCCGTGGTACATATTCATCGGGCCGCCCGGTGCCGGAAAGACCACCGCGCTGGTGAACTGCGGCCTGAGCTTCCCGCTCGCCGACACGCACGGACCGCAGGCGGTGCGCGGCGTCGGTGGCACCCGCAACTGCGACTGGTGGTTCACCGACCAGGCGGTGCTGATCGACACCGCCGGCCGCTATACCACGCAGGATTCCAATGCGGCGGTGGATGCCGGCGCCTGGAGCGGCTTCCTCAAGCTGCTCAAGAAGTATCGCACGCGCCAGCCGCTCAACGGCGTACTGGTGGCGATCAGCCTCTCTGATCTGGCGACGTTGGCGGAGACCGAGCGGTTCGCGCATGCACGCGCCATCCGCAAGCGCGTGCGCGAACTGGCCGACGAGCTTGGTGTGCGGGTGCCGGTCTATGTGCTGTTCACCAAGGCGGACCTGATCGCCGGGTTTGTCGAGTTCTTCGACAACCTGGGCAAGGACGAGCGCGAGCAGGTCTGGGGCATGACCTTCCCGCTCGACGCCGGCAAGAGCGAGGGCGGCGCGGTTGCGGATTTTGCTCCGGAGTTCGACCAGCTCCTGGCGCGGCTGAACGACCGCATGCTGGAGCGCGTACATCAAGAGCCCGACGTGCAGCGCCGCCGGCTCATCTACGGCTTCCCGCAGCAGATCGCCTCGCTGCGCGGCATCGCCAACGAGTTCCTGACCGAGGCGTTTCGTCCGAGCCGACTGGAAGCGCGACCGCTGCTGCGCGGGGTTTATTTCACCAGCGGCACGCAAGACGGCACGCCCATCGACCGGCTGCTGGGGGCGATGGCGGGACAATTCGGGCTCGCCCGCCAAGCGGTGACGGCGTTCAGCGGTGCCGGCCGCAGCTATTTCCTGGCCCGGCTGATCCGCGAGGTGGTGTTCGGCGAGGCCAGCCTCGTGAGCCTCGACCCCAAGGTCGAACGACGCCATCGCTGGACCTATATCGGTGCCTGGTCGGCCTGCGCTTTGGTTTTGTTGATTCTGACCGGGATCTGGACCGTAAGCTGGTTGGGCAACCGCGCCATGATCGCCCAGGAGCACAGTGAAGCGGGCCGGTTCCAGGCGCAGTACGCCGAACTGTTGAAGCGTGGGCCGAAAGACGCTAATCTTAAAGCCATCCTGCCGCCGCTCGACACCTTGCGCAGCATGCGCGGCGGCTACAACGACCGGCCCAAGGCGATCCCGATCGCGATGACCTTCGGCCTTTACCAAGGCGAGAAGATCACTGCCGCCGCGATCGATGCGTATACACGGGCGTTGGACGGCCTTTTGCTGCCGCGCATGCTGGCGAGTCTGGAAGAACAGATGCGGGCCCACATGAATGAGCCCGATTTTCTATATGAAGCACTGAAGGTCTATCTGATCCTGGGACGCCAGGGACCGCTGGATCGCGACCTTGTCGAGCAGTGGTTTGATGCCGACCTCGCCGCAACCTATCCCGGCGACGACAATGCCGACACGCGGCAGTCGCTCGAACAGCACCTCCAGGCGATGCTAGAATACCCCCTGGCGAAGGTGGCGCTGGATGGCCCGCTGGTCGCCCAGGTGCGCGGCGTCCTCACCAGCGAGCCGCTCGCCCAATATCTCTACAACCGGATGCTGCGCAGCTCCGTCGTGCAGTCGCTGCCCGACTGGACGGTCGCCGACAACGCCGGGCCGGCCGGCGGCCGCGTGTTCGAGTTGCGCGACGGCAAGCCGCTCAACACCGGCGTGCCAGGAATTTTCACTTGGGACGGGTATCACACCGTCTTCCTCACCGTGCTGCCGCGCGTGACCAAGGACGCGTCGGAGGACGCCTGGGTGCTCGGGCGCCAGGAGCGGGGCGGAGTGGTCGGGTCGGTTGCCGGAATGAACCAGCTCAACCGGGATATCACCGGCCTCTATCTGGATGACTACACAAGGCGCTGGGACGCGTTGCTCGCCGACATCGCGCTCAAGCCGTTCACGACGCTGTCACAGGGAGCGGACGAGCTTTATCTGCTGTCGGCGCCCGATTCCCCGCTGCGCGATCTGCTGACCGCCGTGGATCAGGAAACCCAGCTCAGCCGCCAGGCGGGCAACGCCCAAGCCGCGGCAAAGGCAACGCAGGTCGGCAAGCGGCTCGGCGGGTTCGCCACCTACCTGACCAAGGCTGGCATGAGCTTCGAACAGGAGCAGATCGCCGGCGTGCTGGGGGCGGCCTTCGGAATGGGGCCAGGCGGCAGGCCGGTGGATCCGGCAACGCGCGTCGACGAGCACTTCAAGGGCCTGCATGAATTCGTCAGCGGCAAGAACACCGATTCCCCGCATCTCGAGGATGTCGTCGCCAAAATCCAGCAAATCTACCAGGGCATGAGCCAGGCGGCGAACTCGCCAAATCAGGGGGCGGCGCTGCTGGGAATGATCAGCGGCGGCGGCGCAGCCGGTGGCGGCGGTGGCGCGGCCGGGGCGGCAAGCCAGCTGCAGCAGATCGCCCAGAGCGTGCCGAAGTCGGTTGGCGCGATGCTGCAGACCGTCTCGCAATCCAGCTCGCAGGTTACCGCGAGTGGCGCCAGTTCCGAGTTGATGGACGCCTGGCGCTCGAAGGTCGTGCCGCTGTGCCAGGCGGCGTTCAACCGCTATCCGTTCATTCTCGGCAGCTCCGAGGATGTGCCGCTCGACGACTTCACGCATCTGCTTGGCCCGGGCGGGTTGATGGACCAGTTCTTCGATCAATACCTGAAGCCTTTCGTCAATATCACCGGCACGCCATGGAAGTGGCAGTCGCCCGACCACACCAAGCTCGGGCTCTCGCCTGACGCGCTGTCCGAGTTCGAACGTGCCGCGGACATTCGCGACGCGCTCTTTTCCAACGGCGGCTCCCAGATCCAGGTGAAGTTCCAGCTCGTGCCGGTTTCGCTCGACCCTGGCCTGGCCCAGGTCACCGTGGAGATCGGCGGGCAGGCGATGACATATGCGCACGGCCCGGTCCAGCCGATGATGATGCAATGGCCCGGCACCGGCGGGAACACTCAGACGCGGCTGACCATGACACCGGCCAACGGCGGACAGGCGACCATCGTCGAGAACGACGATGCATGGTCCCTGCTGCGCCTGCTCGATGCGGCGAAGGTCAGTTCGAGCGGACAACCCGACCATTTCCGGATCACGTTCACCAGCCCCGCCGGCAACGCGGTGTTCGAACTGAACGCGAGCAGCGTGCGCAATCCGTTCAACATGTCGGCGCTGCGTGCGTTCCGCTGTCCGGCCAATCTATGATCAGCGCAGTGTCCACCTCTCCCGCCCCGCGGGAGAGGTCGGTTCGCGGAGCGAACCGGGTGAGGGTTCTATCTGGCGACTGCACCCTCACCCGCCGCGCTGCGCGCGGCGACCTCTCCCGCAGAGCGGGAGAGGTGAACTGAGGCCAGCGCAACTCCGAGGCGACGCATGTCCGGTTCGACCAGTTCGACCACCTACATCAATGTCACGGTAACGCCGGACCCAGGCTTCAAGCTGGTGTTCGACTCGATGACCGCGACCGAGGCGCTGGGCCGTCCCTTCCTGTACGAGCTCCAGATGTCCAGCATCAAGGCGCAGGGCGAGCTGATGTCGCTGCTCGGCAGCTCGGTCACGGTCTCGATCACGTTGCCCGACAAGAGCAAGCGTTATTTCAACGGCATCGTCGCTCGTCTTTCCTATGCCGGCCTGCGCGGCGGCGCCTTCAGTTACCGCATCGAGCTGCGGCCATGGATCTGGTTGCTGTCGCGCACGCAGGACTGTCAGATCTTCCAGAACATGTCCGCATTCGCGATCATCACTCAGATCTTCCAGAAGGCCGGGTTCGCCGACTTCGAGGACAAACGCCAGAACCAGGCCGGCAGCACGGTGCTGGAGTTCTGCGTGCAATACCGGGAGACCGCCTTCGATTTCGTTACCCGGCTGATGGAGGAGTGGGGCCTCTATTACTTCTTCCAGCACGCAGACGGCAAGCACACCCTGGTGATTTGTGACGATCCCAACTCCCACGCCTCGATTGGAGCGGCGATTCCGTTCCAGCCGGACCAGACGGAGCTGCGGGCGGTCGAGGATCACATCTGGCAGTGGTCGTCCGAACTGATGGTCATGCCGGGCAAGTTCACCTACCGTGACTACAACTTCACCACGCCGACGGCCGATCTGGAGACTCGCTCAATACTGAGTGGCTCGCATCCCCATGGCACCCTGGAGGTGTACGATTATCCCGGACCGTACGACACCGCCGCGAACGGCGACAAGCTGGCCAAGGTCCGCATGCAGGACCTGAATTCCCGCCGGCAGATCCTGTATGGCACCAGCAACAGCCGGCGTCTTTACACCGGCTGCAAATTCACCTTGTCCAAATTCTATCAGGATTCGGAGAATATCGAATACACCCTGATCGGGGCAAACTACACACTGTCGATGGCGGAAGGCTCCGCCACCACGGCAGGCGCGATGCGCGATACCTTCCGCTGCAACTTCCAGGCGATCAAGGGCACCACGAATTTCCAACTCAATCGGCAGACGCCGCGGCCGATGATTCGCGGACCGCAGACCGCCAAAGTGGTCGGCGCATCCGGAGACGAGATCACCACCGACCAGTATGGCCGCATCAAAGTCAAATTCTACTGGGACCGCAGCACCACGCAGGACGAAAACAGCTCGTGCTGGATCAGGGTGGCACAGGTCTGGGCCGCGGCGCAATGGGGCGCCATCTTCATCCCGCGCGTCGGGCAGGAGGTCGTGGTCGAGTTCCTCGAAGGCAACCCGGACCGGCCGATCATAACCGGCTGCGTCTATAACGCCAACAACATGGTTCCTTATGGGCTGCCGGACAACAAGACACGATCGACGATCAAGACCAATTCCTCCACCGGCGGCGGCGGCTTTAACGAGATCCGCTTCGAGGACAAGGCGGGCTCCGAGGAAGTGTTCTTCCAGGCCCAGAAGGACTACAACAAGATCGTCAAGAACAACGAGACCGTGACGATCACCAATGACTCCACCACGACCGTGCAGCAAGGCAACCGCTCGATCACGGTGTCCACGAAAAACAACTCGCTGACGGTCTCGCAAGGCGACAATTCGGTCACGGTGTCGAAAGGCAATGACAGCCTGACGGTGTCCACCGGCAATCATTCGATCACGGTCAGCTCCGGTTCCAGCACCGTCAGCGCCGCGCAGTCGATCACGCTGAAGGTCGGCTCGAACAGCATCACCATCAGCACCACCGGCATCACCATCAACGGCGGTACGATCTCGGCAACCGCGTCGGAGTCGATGTCGCTGAACGGCGGCAGCAACATGACACTGAACGCCGGTGAGATCGCCATCAACTGAGCGGGCACGGCATGGCAGACATCGATTTCACCGCGCTGCTCGAACGCGAGGTCGCTCCCCAACAGACACGGGTGGCGGCGAATGTTTCAGCCGCGCTGGAAACCCTTGCCGAGCAGGCGCTCGCGCACCGATCGCTGCTGTCGGCCGACCCGCGCCGCACCCTAGAGGCGATCATCGCGGCGATCGACAACAAGATCGCCGAGCAGGTGAACCTGATCCTGCACAACCACGAGTTCCAGCAGGCCGAAGCGACCTGGCGCGGTCTGCATTTCCTGGTCATCACGGCCGATGCGGGCCCGCTATTGAAGGTCAAGGTGCTCGACATCTCCAAGCGAGAGCTGATCCGCACCCTGCGCAAGTTCCGCGGCACCGCCTGGGATCAGAGCCCGATCTTCAAGAAGGTCTATGAGGAAGAATTTGGCCAGTTCGGCGGCCACCCCTACGGCGTGCTGATCGGCGACTACTATATGGATCACAGCCCGCAGGACACGCATCTCCTCGACGATATGGCGATGATCGCGGCGGCGGCGCACGCGCCCTTCATTGCCGGCGCATCGCCGACGGTCATGCAAATGGACTCGTGGGCGGAGCTGGCCAACCCGCGCGATCTCACGCGGATCTTCCGCACTCCGGAATATGCCCCGTGGCGGTCGCTGCGGGCCAGCGAGGACGCTCGCTATCTAGGTCTCTGCCTGCCCCGTGTGCTGGCGCGCCTGCCCTATGGCGTCGACACCGAACCGCTCGACGCCTTCGACTTCGAGGAAGACGTGGACGGACCCGACGCCAGCCGTTTCCTGTGGACAAACGCTGTCTATGCCATGGCGGCGAATATCGCCCGCGCCTTCAACCTGTACGGATGGTGCGTGCGCATCCGCGGCATCGAGACCGGCGGTGCGGTCGAGGACTTGCCGGTATACCGCTTCCCGACCGCCGACGGCGACACCGATCTGCGCTGTTCGACCGAGGTCGCGCTGAGCGAGCGGCGGGAAGCGGAGCTGGCGATGAACGGGTTCATCCCGCTGGTGCACCGCAAGAACGCCGATTTTCCAGCTTTCATCGGCGCGCAGTCGTTGCAGCAACTGCAGGAATATGACGATCCGGCGGCCACGGTAAATGCCAACCTCGCCGCCCGCCTGCCCTATCTGCTCGCCACCTGCCGGTTCGCGCACTACCTGAAATGCATGGTGCGCGACAAGGTGGGGACCTCCCTCGACCGCGTGCAGATCCAGCACTGGCTCCAGTCGTGGCTGCGCCACTACATTGACGGCTCGCCCGACACTTCGAGCGAGGAATGGAAGGCCGCCCATCCGCTGGAAGAGGCCAGGGTGACGGTGGAGACGAAGGATGGCGAGCCCGGCAAGTACGAGGCGAAATTCTATCTGCGCCCGCACTACCAGCTCGAAGGCGTGACGGCGGCGATCCGCCTGGTTTCGCGCCTCGCATCGCAGTAGACCTGCGCGACAGGAGGGGAGTATGGCCGACAAAGAATCGAACGATGTGCTGATGACCTTCATCGACAACAGCGGAAGAGGCGTGGCCGCTGAATGCACCAGCGTTTGGGACCATGACGACACTGATATGATGAAGGACTTCCAGGACGGCAGGCTCTTCGAGGTCGATGATTTCGACTTCGGTGTCAGCCTGGGCGACTCTGAGAGTGGCGGCGGATCGGAAGGCGGTGGCTCGTCTGCGGCGGCCGACCTTGGCGGCAACAGCCTGCACGCACCGCCCGGTGCTCCGACGACCCAGAACACCGAGAAGAAAAAGTCTGCCGGCAGCAGCAAGAGGTTCGCGAAATACATCGAAGGCGGCGACATCGAATTCAAGCCGGAAGTCAAGGAAATTACCATCACCAAGCAGGTGGATATCTCCTCGATTCGGTTTCTCCAGTCCTGTCTCACCTACGGAAAATTTCAGAAGGCCGTGCTGGTCAAGCGCAAGTTCACCGGCGGGGTCAGCTTCCACGAAGCCTTCCTGCGGCTCGAGTTCAAGGAACCGCTGATCACCGGCATCGACTGGGACGAGGGTGATATCGTCAAGGAGAAGATCAAATTCATCTGCCGAGGGATCACCGTTGCCTACCGGCCGCAGAACCAGGACGGCACGCTCGGGGATGCGCGCTCGGCAAGCTGGAACCCACCCCGCAAGCTGGCCGCGAAGTGACCTCACGGCTCTCCCGCTCTGCGGGAGAGGTCGGTTCGCGAAGCGAACCGGGTGAAGGTGCCGCTCGCCGCGCTCTGCGCGACGATCTCTGCCAGCTTAGGCTTTGCTCATCCGTCTCTCGCAGTCAGACGCCAACAAACGTTCAGGCTGCAGTCTGGTTCCAAGTCCAGGCCCAGCCATCGGATAGACGAAACCCTCGCGGATATCGGGCAGCTCGGTCACCACGTCGCGATACCAGCCGGTGGTGAACGCGCGGACGATTTCCTGCACCAGCGCATTGGGACAATTGAGCGACAAATGCACCGATGCGGTCAGCACCACCGGACCGGTGCAGTCGTGCGGCGCCACCGGCCGGCCCCACGCTTCGGCGAGCGTCGCGATCTTCTTTCCCTCGCCGATGCCGCCGCACCACGAAAGGTCCAGCATCACCACGTCCACCGCGTCGGCCTGCAGGAACTCGCGGAAGGCCCGGCGGGTCGCGACTGTCTCGCTCGCGCAGATCGGAACGTCGGTGCGGCTGCGCAGGTTCGCCAGCAGGTCGGCATTGACCATCTTGATCGGGTCCTCCGCCCAGAATAGCTGGAATGGCGCGAGTGCCCGCAACACCTGCTCGGCCGCCGGCGGAGTCCACAGCGAGTGCAGCTCCGCCATGATGTCCATCTTTCCGCCCACCGCGTCCCGTATCTTGCGAAACGGTACAAGCGCGTGGTCGAGATCGGTTGCAGAGATCGAGCGGCCTTCGGTCTCCTCCGCTGCAAAGTCGAACGGCCATATCTTCATCGCCGTGATTCCCTGCTCCAACAGGGAATACGCGAGCTCGTCCGCCCGGTGCAGGAACGCATCCAGGTCTTCGTACGGCCCATCGGCGTTGGCCGGATTCAGCCCCCAATTGTCCGTCTTCTGGCCGACCGCGGCGCGAACATAGCGGTAGCCCGCGCAGGTGTTGTAGATGCGGACCTTCTCGTGCGACAGCCCGCCTAGGCATTGATGCAGCGGTTGTCCGACAGCCTGGCCGAACAGGTCCCAGAGTGCGATGTCCACTGCCGAGGCAGCCCGCATCTCCACCCCAGTCCCCGAAAAGCCGAGATACTGATTCTGCAATGTCCGCGCATGACGGTCGGTTTGCAACGCGGGTTTCCCAAGCAGAAGCGGTGCCACGGTTTCGTGGATCTGAGCCTCGACCGCGCGGGGACCGAAGAAGGTTTCACCCAAGCCGACCAGCCCCTCGTCCGTATGGATATGGAGCCAGAGCAGATTGGGGAACTCGCCGAGGCGGATTGTCTCGAGGCCTGTGATCTTCATTGCGTTTTCTTCCGACATGCACGGGATTGCGTAGGGCGGAAAAGCGCAGCGCATTCCGCCGTCGTCCGATGGCTTGCTTGGCGGAATGCGCTTCGCTTTTCCGCCCTACAAGTCCCACGGTCCATCCAGCGCACGGCGCGCTGCCTCCACGGCGTGCATAAGTCGATTGCGCGCACGTCGTGCTGAAATCGCCGCGAACCGAGCCTCATCAGAACCCGCCGGAGCAGCGGCGAGTTCACGCAGCGCAACCAGCGCGGGCCAGGGCGGCTGCGGCAGCGCCGGATCATGCGCGAATCGGCCACCAATCCCGGTATGCAGCGGCACAAGGATACGCGAAACCTCCATCAGGGCCCCATTCGCCTTCGCCGGCGGCAGCGTTCGCACCGCCGTCGCCGCTTCCCCCACCGCACGCACGGCATCGATCACCGGCGCAAGCGACAGCCGGTCACGAATCTGCCGCGCCAACCCCTGCAATTCGTCCGACAAGCGCCCAGCCCAGGCGGCGTAATCCAGCGGCAGCACCGGATCGGTCAGCAGCCGCCACAGGACATGCACGAACACCCGCGTGTCGCGCACCAGATTGGCCTCGTCGATCTTGTCGAGCGTGTCCTCCGGCGTATGCCACCACCACCCCAGTTTATTGCGCAGCTTTACCGGACCCGGTGCCTGCTCGCTGAGGCTGCCGAGCATCGACGGCAAACCGATACCCCAGAACGACTGGTCCGACGAACGATCCATCGGCCGGCCGACATAATCGGCACCAGCCTCGGTACGCACCGCCTCGGCGGCGAGTGATGCAAGCTCCGCCATCGCCGCCGCATTGCTCAGCACGGTGGCACCGATCGCGCCGGTGGAATCGATATTGACATGCGCCACACAGCGCCGCTCCAGCTCCACCCAATGCTCGTCGGCGTACCACGCGGAACCTGAATACCGCCCGTGCGAATGCCCCGACCAGAAGCACAGCCGCAACCCTCGTTGCCACCGATCGCGATGCAGCGCGCAGAGTCGCGCGACCTCCAGCATGGTGGCATTGGCGCCGCCATTGTCCATCACGCCGAAATACCAGGTGTCGTGATGGCCGGAGAACAACACGAACGGCCCATCCGCTGCGGCCCCCGGCGCATCCAGCTCGGCGACAAGGATTGGCGTCTGCCGCCAGCCGGTATCGACCTCGGCATGCAGGGTCACGCGCGGCCGCTCACCGCGCGCCAGCCTGTCGCGCAAGGCCGCACCATCCGCCTGCGCAATCGTCACCACGACGGTGCGCGGCAGTGCAGCCAGCGTCTCCTGCGATGGGCTGCCCCAGACCGGCGAGACGCACATCTCGTGGATGTGCTCGTGCGGGCTGATATGAAGCTGCCCCGCCGCGCCGGCGCGCGAGGCACGATGTGCGACGCCCGGGCTGGCGATGCCTTCCACCAGCACGATGCGGCCCCGCACGTCGTGGCTATCGAAATCCGCCTCGGTGCCGTCGCCGACATAGACCAGTTCGGCCGTCAGCCCGTCGGGCGGTGATGACACCGAGAAGCTGTGCGTGATGCAGCGCGGCGTGGCGCCGTCGATCACCACGCGTGCGCGGCCGGGCAGGCTGATATAAGCATCGTGCAGTACGACCGAGGTGCGATAACCATAGCCGTCGAGCTCGCTCTGCATGGTACGCAGGCTCCGCATCTCGTCGGGCGTGCCGGACAGCTTGGTCCAGCGTGCGAACTCGCGCATATGATGCATCAGCCGCGCCCCGTCCACCGCGTCGCACAGACTGCGGAGCGAAACGTCGATCATCTTCTTGCCTCCCGCAAAACCGGAAGCACACGTCACGATGATGGCGCCGGCCTCGTCAAGTCGGCTTGGCGTTTTGCACTGCCTCTTCCAGCTCCTGGAAAGTTGGCATGTGCTCGTTGGGCACCATCTTGCGGCCCGATTCTATGCTGACCTGCGGCGCATTGCCGTGCAGATGCGTCACCAGCACCGCGCGGATCACCTCGTAGTATTTCGCCTCCTCCTCGACGACAGTGCGGAGCCGCGACGCGAGCGGCCCGGCCATGCCGTACGCCAGCAGAACGCCCAGGAAGGTGCCGCACAACGCGCCGCCGATCATGGCACCCAGCACGGCCGGCGGCTGGTCGATATGCGACATGGTCTTGATCACGCCGAGCACTGCGGCAACGATGCCGAGCGCCGGCAGCCCATCCGCCATCGTCTGCAGGGCGTTGGCGCCATGCAGCTCCTCGGCGAGCGTCTTCTTAAGCTCGCGCGCCATCACGTCCTCGATCTGGTTCGGGTCGTCGGCGTTCATGCCGACCATCCGCAGGTAGTCGCAGATGATCGAGCGGGCGAATTCGTTGCCGAGGACGGCCGGAAAGCGCTGGAAGATGGCGCTGTCCTCGGGCTTCTCGATATGCGGCTCGAGCGCCATGGTGCCCTTGCTGCTGGCCAGCCGCATCAGCGTGTAGAGCAGGCTGAGCAGATCGACGTAGTCGGACTTGGCAAAGGCCGAACCGCTGATCGCCTTCTTCAGGCCGCCCAGGGTGTGGCGGATGTAATGGACGCTGTTGGCCATGGTGAAGGCGCCGATGGCGGCACCGCCGATGGTCAGCAGTTCGAACGGCAGCGCCTCGGCCAGCGCGCCGATGCTGCCGCCTGAGATGGCGTAGCTGCCGAACACGCAGACCAGCAGGAAGACGAAGCCGCCGATCGTCAGCATGGCTACTGCGTCATCGCCCCGTCACCCGGTGATCAGGGTCCGGCTGGCCCACCCGCCTGCACCGCGCCGGTTTGCGGCGGCAACGGCTTCGGACCGGGGGTCGAGGTCGTGCCGCGCAGCACCACGATGGCAATTCGCCGGTTGGCTGCCGCCAGCGGATCGCCTGGCAACAGCAGATCGTGATCGGCATGGCCGGCAACGTCGCGCAGCCGCTGCTCCGGCAGGCCGGCCGCGACGAGCAGGCGTCGCGCGGCGTTGGCCCGCTCGGTGGACAGCTCCCAGTTGGTCATTGTCTTGCCCGGGTACGGCGCCGCATCGGTGTGGCCGGAGATCGAGATCTGCTCGGGCAGCCGCAGGAGCACCGGCGTGATCTTGGCGATCAGCATCTTCGCTGCGTCGTTCGGTGCCGCCGAGCCCAGCGCGAACATCGACTGGTTCTGCGTATCGAGAAGCTGGATTCTGAGCCCCTCCGGCGTGATGTCGATCGCCAGATGGTCGGCGAGGCCGGCCAGCGCGGGATCGTTGCCGATCGCCTCGCGGATCTGCTTCGCCGCCGCGTCGAACGCGCGTTTTTCCTGCTCGGCCCGCTGTGCCGCATCGGCGGCCCCGCCGGCCAGACTTGCCTCGACCGGCTTTGCCTCGACCGACGTTGCCGCCTCGGCCCGGCGCGGCCGCGGCACGGCCGATGCCGGTCCACCGGGGTCGGGGCGCGGTTGCGCCGGCGGTGGCTGATCCTGCTGGTCCGAGTGTTGATCCGTGCCTCGCGGCGGCGTCGCGCCGGGCGTGTTGGCATCGTCCTCCACATTGTCGAGCACCGGCCGTGAGCCGGGGGTGATCTGCACGGCGCCGCGGTCGGAGAGCATCGCACCCTTGTCGAAGGCAGTGTGCCCGCCGAACGGCTGACCGGTGCCCGAGGAGTTGTGGCTCAGCAGGTTGGTCGGGCTGAAATAGTCCGCCAGCCCTTTGCGCTGGTCCTCGGTCGTCGCGTTCATCAGCCACATCAGCAGGAAGAACGCCATCATCGCGGTGACGAAATCGGCGTAGGCGACTTTCCATGCGCCGCCATGCGACGCAGGGTGGTCCGCCGCCTCCTCCCGCCGGATCACCGGGCCGCCGCCTTTCCGGTTGCCTCGCGCCTTGTCTGCTTTCGCCCGCATCGGTCGTCCGAGCCGTTCCCAGGATGTGCTCACAGTGGGCCAGTCGGATTAACCACGGGCTAACCGCTGGGCAGGGCGATCGACGGGCTTGGCAGCCTCGCTCAGTTGCAACAATATTGCGCCATCCACCCACCGACGGAACGCATGAGAGCGCCGCCTGCCGAGACGCCGATGCTCGACGCCATCGACCGCCGCATCCTGATGGAGCTGCAGGCGAACGGCCGCATCACCAACGTGGAGCTGGCACGCCGCGCCGGCATCTCGGCGCCGCCTTGCCTACGGCGGGTCCGACGGCTGGAGCAGGCGGGCGTGATCCGCGGCTACCACGGCGACCCCGACCCGCAGAAGCTGGGTTGGCAGATCACCCTGTTCGCGGTGGTCGGGCTGGACAGCCAGAAGGAGACGGTGCTGGCGGATTTCGAGCAGCTTGTCGCAAGCTGGCCCGAGGTGCGGGAGTGCCACATGATCCGCGGTGGGGGGGATTTCCTGCTGAAGCTCGTGGCCCGCGACACTGCCCACGAGAACCAGCTCACGCAGCGCCTGACCGGCTCGCCGACGGTCACCAAGGTGCAGACGTTGCAGACGATCCGCACCAGCCGATCGCTGGCGGGTGTGCCGCTGTGATCTCATCACCGTCTCGCTTCGGGTCATGAAATGATGGCTTGATGCGTGCCAGGAGCAACCTCCGGATTGCGCCTCTGAGTGGGACATGCTAGGACGCGCAACCGGAGGGTTGCTCATGACTCCAGACCGCATCGAAAAATCCGTCCTGCTCCGGGCCCCGCTTGCGCAGGTGTGGCACGCCGTCTCGGACGCTGGCCAATTCGGAACCTGGTTCGGCGTTGCCTTCGACGGGTCGTTCCTCGCCGGTACGCGCCTGACCGGCAGGATCGTGCCCACCGCGGTCGATCCCGAGATCGCCGAGCTGCAAAAACCCCACGAGGGGAAGGCATTCGAGTTCTTCGTCGAAGCGATCGAGCCGATGCGGCGGATCTCGTTCCGCTGGCATCCCTATGCCGTTGCGCCGAACGTCGATTACGCAGCCGAGCCCACCACGCTCATCATGCTCGAATTGGC
>Ga0335075_10002680_pt1 | contig 28460 bp, 27 predicted proteins | sample Lox_Sample_24_FD_206723 | JGI IMG/M metagenome (GOLD analysis project Ga0335075, IMG submission 206723) | Soil microbial communities from Loxahatchee National Wildlife Refuge, Florida, United States - Lox_Sample_2.4 | ecosystem: Environmental > Terrestrial > Soil > Wetlands | place: USA...
TCCTCGCCTGCGAGTTCCGAAGATTCTGTTTCTGCTACGGGAGGAGAAAGACCAATATCATTGCTGAACAAACGATTATTATCGTCACGACAACACAGAAAGTCGCCTTCAGGGTCAGCATATGCATTTCCAAATGAATATTCTATTCCGACTCTGCCAATTCCAGCAAGTCCATCTATCCATACAGACCTCAAACCACCAGAATCACCTCCTCGCTTTCGTAGACGAGAAGCAACTGTCGATGGGACACCAACTAAATCTCCACGCGAGCAAACCCCTCGAGAACCCAGTGTCCGATTCTCACTTCCTCCCGAGGACGATACGGACGAAGACTTGGAAACAGCAAATCGACAACATTATCCACTAACTTCCACCCCATTATCTTCGAGAACACGACAGCTCCTAGAGGACCAAGCCGACTCGTTCGATTCCGCAAAATCGTACATTGAAGCGTACTCACAATCCCCCAATCGCTTCAGACGACAACAGACTCCGACTCCCATACACGACACACCCTCAAAATTACTACGTATACTCTCTCGCGCAACATCAACCCCTGCCTCAACAATTCTACCTCCTTCTCTAGATTCCTCCATATTTCAAACTCCTGCTGATACAACACAGCAGTCACTGAGTTTAAGCGATGCAGAAAAAACACTGGATTCAATTATTGAAAGTGCGGAGGATGCAAGTATTCGAATACGAAAAGTTTTGGACAAAAGCAGACAAGAAAGGGAAAATCGACAAAGTGTATCCCCTGGGAGAAGTGAGGATGAGGATGAGCAAGGAAGAGAGGTGAGTGTTTGGGGTGAGAAAAGCTTTTTCAGAAGGATGGCCAGAAGGGCACCTGGTGGATGGGCATTTACTCCGCAACCAAAGTATAGGACAAGTACGATTCAAGAGGACACCCCTGTGAAGGAGGAGAAAGTTAGAAATGTATAATCTGAATTCGAACATTGAAACTAATTATCAGACCTCTGGAACAAAGTGGTGGAATATATGGCCAGGAAGACGGAAACAATCGGATCGAGAAACTGTTGCAAAGAAGGAAGTCAAGAAAGAGGACACACCACCTTCTCCAATTCCGATTCCCAAGACAGAGACAATATCAAGATCAAATTTGAAAGACATTCCTTTAGAGATTGTCCCTGCGCCTTCGTCACAACCAAAAGATGTTCCTTTATCGGCGTTATCAGAGAAACGTCTGCGGTTAGCACGATCTCTCCAACTACTACAATCCGACATCCGTCTCGCACGCGAAGGAATCGAGACCCTTGAAAACCGTCTCGAAAGAATCTCACTAGCCTCATCAGCACGACAAATCGATTCCGACCGTCGTGTCACACTCCGTCGAGAACGAGGTGAACCTCCTCCACTGATCCCTCCTCCATTATCACAGCCCGTTACCTCAGAATTGCCGAGAGGAGGCACCTATTTATGGCTTCCCTTTCAAAAGGGTTGGATAATTTGGATACTGTGGGTATTGTTAGTTGTACAGGGATGGGTGATTTGGACGTTTACTAGCAAGAGTATTGAAAGTAGATGGGAACCTTATTCTTTTGGAGATTGGGGAAGAGATGTGAAATGGCCGACATAAAACGCAATGTACACTAGAGAGACTGGAGTTTTTGGAATGTACGATAATGTATTTATTTGTGAATCATACGGACTGAGTTGTTTCAAGAGAGAAAGCTCTTGACATTGCCAATCTGAAGGGGAACACGTTGGACCTGAATTCGGGGGAAAGCCTGGGGGAAATGTTCAGCATGGCAAGACAGCGGATAGCCGCAAGAGGCAAACGATTGAGCGGCTCCCAAGTTGTAGCGAAATGGGTGACGTGGGAAGGCAACAGCGGCACGGATGTATGTTCCCTCTGGAAATCTGAGAATTTGAAATGATCGTTCAATCGCATTGTCAAGATCAGCCACGTTCCTCAGCCGGTTTTTTGAAATTTTCAGCAATGAGAATTTTCCGTTTACGCTTCAAGTTGTTTCAAATTGCAATTAAAAGTAATCATAATCCAGTTTCAGTTTCAGTTCCAGTTCCAGTTCCAGTTCCAGTTCCAGTTCCAGTTCCAGTTTCAGTTCCAGGGGGTGTGTAACATACTGCAGCAGCTGCCTTCCTCGGAGCTCCGGCGCACCTCTGAAATCGTCGTCAAGTCTGGGCTATCAATTTTGTTCAATTTGCACATCCGGTGGTGTGGTATTGTTTCCCAAGATGTCCGTTCTAGACACACAACGCACACCCCGTCCCTGCCAATCGGTGGTTCGGGCGCCTTACCTTGCAGCTTCCCTCCCTCCCCCACTCCATTTTTTATTAAACTTTAAAAATCGATGGCACGCTCACTTGTTGCTACTCCGTGGCGTGGAATTGCTTCAATGGGAAATCTCGGCTAACTTTTAAGTTTGACGAATTTAAGAGCTTTGCGCTTGGTTCTCTGCATACGGGCTTGCATACTCGCTCGTAAAATCCCCAATTCGGTAGCGATCGCGCAAATAAACTGACCCGCTGAGTGGCCAGAAGTTTGTGTCAAATTACTGGCTACCAGTGAATTTATCGGTCGTACCAGAGATCCAAAAAGCGCCGTTTTCTTTATCAAGTTAAGGGGAAATCCGTCACGTTGCGGGGAGGCTGAGATTCGGACTTTGGCCGGTGATACGGCATATAGTTCCAATGTGACAGGATGACTTCACTTTGATTATTACGCAATCGGTGGCTCGGAAACCGAGTTCCTAAACTTTAAATCCAATTTAAGAAAGCGAACGGATGAATCAGATGATTGTCGTTTTGAATGTTCTGCGTAAAATTGCTCTTAAATCTCAGAGGATGATCTTCGCGAACGCCGTGGATTGGATGTGCTGCATCTTAAATTAATTTCAATGGCCATTTCATCTCTCTATCTGCCCTCCAATTGATCGAGTTGATAGTCAACAACATCGAATCGCACCAAGTCCATCCCAAATCGCAGCAGTTGCGTCGTAATTAGAAAAGCCTTGACACACACGGGCCGCTCTTGTGCATAATAGATCGACAGTGGGCTTTTGGCCAATTCGACAAGGTTTTGAGGAAGCAATTACCCCGCGAATTGCCAATTGGATTTGCTCTTTTTATCTCGCTCCGGCAGTTTCGCTTTCCCTTTTTGGAGCCGCATCGGTCTGCAGTTTGACCGGCATCCACATGCGCTGCATTAACCGCCACGATCGCTTCGGTTAAGACGGCTCTGTCGGTGGCGAACAGTGTGATTTGACACCTGCTGCAACATGGCATAATTTATTGCGGGACCCGTAAACCAGATTAACTGGGATATGAGCCCAGTATACAGATTACAGCATATTTACGAACTCTAACTTGGAAAGATGTAAAATTGAGGGAACTGAACTATCAACTCCTTCTTTAATTTCGCCGTAAAATCCAAGAAAGCCCATTATGAGAGTGCTTCCACTTCTTATCCGCCAGATGCTAAATCAGGGCTCATGCAAGCCACCTCAGAGTCTCGTTTCAGAGAGATGCAATCAACTAAGCCGCTGACAATGCTTGTCCACTGTTCTGGATAAAGTCGACCCACTGACCAGAAAAGTCTGTCCTCTATTTCTATTGTTGAATAAAAATATCGACTCCGACACGCTCTCGGCGGCCGAAACTTCACGCTAGACAGAGTCCGCGGCTTGGGCGGCGGATTTCCACAGCCTCCTACAATTGCAACCTTCTTTCAAGCTATCTTTCAGTTGGGGCTGTCGTATTCGGGGATTTATCGTATTAGTCCACCAACACTGATGATATATACCATCCCAAACTTACTGTACAATACTATCACATGCTGCCCATGCCAGATTGGCGACTGCACCCCGCGTTCATTCAAATGCGGAAACCTGCCTCTGTAATTGCTGCTGCAACGGACCTTAAGTTTCTTGTAATTTCACTCTTCTTGCGGGATGATACGTGTGAAAATGAAGCCAACCGGAGTCTACCGCAGAGAACGCCACGCTCAGGATGAGGTCAAGCAGCAGGCAATATTCGAAAGTTTTTCATCGAAATTTTATTTTACCTTTGGGGAGGCACTGGGATTTCGGAAATTAGATGGCTGTCAACTGCTCTACACATGGCTTGCGAGGCTTGCATGGGGATCAATTAGTGGCGATCATTGGGGAAAATGCCACCCTCCCCCTCCCTGAGAAAAAGAGCAACAACGACAACGATTCTCGGCTATAATGACATAGAGGCATACAAAACAAGGCGGACGGGAGCTGACCGTCGGGTAGCTAGCTAGCGAATCCGCTGTCGCAGCCCAGACTACACAGCCCGCTTCCACATGCAAAACAGAATTGCGAATTCCGCGAGATTTTTAACCTTTTTGAGTTTCTGCCAGCTGATCCTCGAGGGCATTGGCCATTGCTCGCGGGGGATTCAAACTGCGGATCCCCCCATTACCAACATTCCAATGCGCCTCATGATGATTTGCAGTAGATCTTGCATGGTTTCTCTCTTTACCAGGAAATAAGACTTGATGATGATGATCTTTCCGTGAATCTTTTGAAACGTAAAACTCATTTGAAACTTTATACCTTTTTCAATCGATGAACAAATTACGTTAATTCGCGGATCTGGAACTCCTCGGCGCGGACAATTTCCGACCGACCGCTTACAATATGGGCTGCAGCCTATGTCACTTCGGCTCTTTCCTTCGTAGGTTCGGGATAATTCTCGACTTGTCGCGGGGAAATTGTCCTAGACCTGAATTCGCGTAATCGGCAGTCGTGGGCCCGCCACTGTATCAGGCGCGTTGAGACGAATTCGGCTGGTCTGTTCTTCTGTGATCCCTGCTCGCTTCTCTTACTCAATTGTGCATAAATGGAATCCAATGTTCCTAGTTTTCCTTTTTTTTCTTTTTTTGCTTTTTTCCAAACGGGCGGCGCGGACCGCTTTACGACGTGTTTGGTTGGTGGATCACCCCCGGAGGGGCGTTCCACAAAATGGTAGGCGAGAGCATAGCATACTATATATCATCTTTTTTCTTTTTGCAGCTAATGCACGATTAGACGATAGCGAAAGTTAATGACGCTTCTCCGCCATTTTTCATAAAGGGCAATCAATCAATTCAATCAATTCATTCAAATTCGAAATATATGGTTCTGGGCTGGGTCATTGCATCGAATGGGATCTATTAATATAAAATAAGTAAAAAATGCTTTCCAAAGGGATATCTAAGACTGCTGATCAGGCGACCATAGCATGCTGTAATGGCGCATAGTGACAAAACGTAACGGAGACCAGAACGCGATCATCCTTCGTCCTCCTCCAATCCATCTTCATTATGTCCCAGCGCCCACCCACCGCAAATCCGACCTACCGCGTTCCTCCAGCCGCTGTACGTAACGACACGGCTCTGACTTGTCCTGGCTGAAAAATAATAAGAAAGCATCTCAGTTAATAGCGAGGCACACGCGGTCGCCATTTGCGGCCAGTTGGATCTGCTCGACCTTCATACGAGTCCGACCATTATGTAGTCTACGATTCATGAGACTGAGGAAATAGTTAGCACGAAAAAAGTTTATATACTACGAGGTAGCACAGTATCTCCGTTCTTCAAATCTTGGATCCATTACACCCCCTCGCAGCATTCATCATCCGGTTTCATTTTTATTGCCAGATTAAACTTTTTTTTTATTTTCATTTCTCTGGCCTTGTTCTCCGGCACGCTTCGCATTTCAGTAAACTGCATTTACTTTGCATATTTAGAGTTGTGCGCACGGACGTAGAGACGCAGGCCGTTCTGATCTAAGCGCATTAATTGTTTCGGGGGCGCGGCACACCGTCATCAATCATCTCAACATTCATATATCATAAAGAGCATCCTTCGCATTCCCAGCATTCCAGTCGCCTCCCTCGATTCTCCCACACCTCCTTGCCCTGAGATCGATCCACCTGCGTCCGGAATCTCTGAAACCAATTGGTAGTTACCCCTCACGTCGCGTCATCCTCTTCCATGAGTGGCGGTCGCGCAAACATCTTTTTACCCAACCTTTTTTTCTATTCTTTTCCATAAATTCGCTTTACCTATAATTGCAAGCTGACGCGCAAAAGTTCGCAGACCCTTTAAACCCCGACCTCCTGCTCCACCTCCTCCATCACCTCCTCCTCTGACCTCCTGCACAGCATTCCATTCCATTAGTTCTTTCTTTTGGCCATAACGATGCATCACCTATCCTTGGATACCTCCACCGACTACCTTGCCACTCCTCCATCAAGTGCTCGAGAAGGTGCTCCTCCGTTGAGAAAACACCATTCGACACCATCATGGGGAGTTCAAACACCCACTCCTCAGTTCTACTATACAACAGTCGATATGTATCGCGAGTTTTCAAACTGCACAGACAGTTCATATCCCATCACCCCAGCATCAGATGAAGAGTATCGTGCGCAGTATGTTGTCGACTCTCCTCCCCATTCAGCATCTTCTTCTCCTCAGTCCTCTGGGACTATTACACCGGAGATGCTTCGCACTGTTTCTGGCGCGATGCCACCCAGTCCACTAGCGACACCGCCAGATGTCATAGCGCAAGGTTTATCACAGACTTGCGCTTTTCCAGGATGTGCATTTATCGCCACCGACATTGAGAGCATGCGAAGACATACAGTCATGTTCCACACCAACACCCAACAAACTCCCAAGCAAGTTCCCCCTCCTTCTCTTGTCATGGACGACAACGGTGTAGCATCGGTGAGTTTCATCAAACGGGAATCTCCATCTTCTGCATACCTGCAAGAAACTGCATTCGACGAAGAGGACGACATAGTCGAGGGATACCAGCCTTTCGACGTAACAGGGACACCAACTCCTCAACTTTACTCCGTCAATTCTCCTTATGGAATGACACGTTCCAACACAATGCCTTCCTCTACACCCACTCGCACACCTACCGTCCCCCGCTTCTATCACCCATACTCAACATCTGGACCTATGACGCCGGTGTCATACTCGCGACAGCTCCGCAATCAGCATCAGCATCAACAGCATTCGCATTCTCTTTCAGACCCATCCATGGCAGCTTCATTAGCGTTACTGCCCAGTCAAGCTCAACAATACATGTCTCCTCCTACCCCTCCTTCCCGAGGCGCAACTCCTCTTTCCCGCTCCCTTTCTCGGTCAACTCGTTCGTCACCTAACTTACCTTTGGTTGTTTCGGCATTAGACAAGTCTCATGTCTGTGAGATTTGTCAGAAACGATTCAAGAGATTGGAACATCTTCGACGACATAACAAGACGCATACTGGAGAGAGAGGCTTCCGTTGTGAAGTCGTCGGATGTGGAAAATGGTTCTCTAGAAGTGACAACCTAATGGCTCATAAGAGGTACTTTGTAACATACATTCCTGCTAACATGATAGAACGCATGGAAAACGTGGTGGACGAAACATTTATGTTCCCGAGATGGCTATGCACTTCTCCGTTTAGAGATATCATTGTATGAGGTAGGTGGTAAAGTCGATGGACGGATTTTGGGTGGGTGATGTGTATACAAGTATCTATTATTTGTTAGTTTAGTTCAAATTTTGGAATATCGGACAGTGCCGCTCAAAGGCAAATTGGGTTATTTTGGATTTCGCAAAGGGTATTTTTAGGGGATTCTGCATTTATGTGGATTAAAGGATGATAAATTGTATAACTTGTCTGTCGTATGTAGGAACACAGTATAACATAGTGGTCATTACGGGAATTGGGTTCATCGACTAACTTTATCGTCAGATGAAGACCTTGAATTCAACCTTGTCAGATACGCAATCTAAGTCGAGATCGAAATCGCACCGCCCCTCTCCGGTTTGGTGATCTTCAAAGGAACGAGCCCAACGACACACAGACCATCGCCGCAATCAGAGCCCCATCTTCGTATCTTCACTCCGCAGAAATGGAAATGGAAGAAGATGATATCAATCCCCCTCCAGTTCCCTCACGACCTTCAAAAGGATCGATAAAAGTGACTGCGCCAACGTCTCCGTCAGTCGAAGCAATTCCGGTGATTCCTCCCAGGCCAAGCCGCAGTCGTTCAAAGTCTCCATGTACTTACTCTCTTCCTCTATTGTCTGATTATAGCTCCTCCGAATCCCGTTTATGAAGAAATATCGTCCATACGAGTAATACCCCCGCGACCGGGACGCAATCAATCGCTCGAATCCAATGATATCCCTGTAGTCCCATCACGACCTACAAAACGACCTGAGCGAACACAAGTTCCAACAGTCGAAGTAGAAGACTCTTCGGAGCCTCCTGTAATTCCTCACCGCCCATCTCGCACTGTTCCCACCGACCGCCAAGAAACTCCAGTTCAAGACACATTGGGGGACGACTATCTAATTGATGGGGTGGAAAAACGAGTCCCATTGCTCCCAGTAACAACCGACGAGCAAATAACCGGGGAAGACTTGACACCAAGCTTACATGAGCTCCTTTCAGAAGACCAAGAGGAACAATATGAACCTCCTGAACAACCTGCTTCTCAGAACGAGATGGAGGAACCTCCTGCAATTCCTTCTCGACCTACTCGACGATCTGCTTCGATTCATGAAGATGTTGAGGTGCCTGTCGTACCTAGACGACCTTCTCGAAAACTTTCTACGGATAGTCAACAAACCCCATCTCCCGAAGAACCTATTATTCCACCTCGTCCAGTTCGCACAGCCAGCATTAAATCAGAGAAGAGTTTTGATGAAGCTGTTTCTCCCTTAACAATGTCTGGAAACATGCAATCTATTCCAGCGATTCAACAAGATGTTCCCGAACAAGTGGAACCTATTATCCCTCCGCGACCAAGACGCTCAAGTATCAAAAGTATCCCGGAACCTCAGGAGGCAGAAGAAATTGACAAACCTCCAGCCGAACCAGTTATTCCACCTCGACCTCAGCGCAAGTCAAGTATCAAGAGTGCTACTTCTCATGAGACAATTAGTCCAGAAATCGTTCCTATAATTCCACACCGACCAAGTCGAAAAAGTAGTGTCAAATCGTTCCAAAGTCACCATTCGATCGAGGAAGAATCTGTCGAATTGGAGAAAACGCCTAGTGCAGTTTCAAGTATCAAGTCTGCCAAGTCTATTGAGCCTCTACCTGAGAAAGAAGAACCTATTTCTACGTCACCTGAATTGGCGGCAGAACCTACTACTCAAGAAATTCCAGTAATACTTGAACCTTCCAAGACAGAAAGCAAAGAAGTTGAATCTACACCTATCGATGAACCGAAAGAAACTGCACCACCAATCGAAGAAATTCCAACTTCTCCCCATCAACATCCTATACTTCCTGTTCGACCAACGAAACAAGAACCCATAATCTCACCACCACACCAAGCCGATCCAGAACCAACTCCAATCATCCCAACACGTCCTCAAAAACCAACAGAACAAGAACACCGTCTCGCAGGAATCGCAGCCCTAACAACCTCAACACCACTAATCCCACCTCGTCCCAAACCAAAATCAAAATCAGATACTCCAAGGCCGCAAATAATCACTGAACCCACCGAACGCCGTGCATCCTCCATTTCTCCACGCCCACAAGACGCCTCTACAGAAATGCAAAGTGACCTCCCAGTTAAAAAACCTGCTCCTACGATTCCAGCGCGTCCACAACACAAACTCGCTTCAAAATTCGAAGCAGCAGCACGTGAAAAAGAGAAACCTGCAATTCCACCACGACCAGCTGTTAAACCGGTATTAGCTGGTGGGGGAAATAGTAAATTTGCTGGATTACGGGCTCAATTTGCAAAGGATTTGAATGAACGGTTGGCAAAACCTGCCCCTGCGTTACCTGCTAGGAAGGAGGAAGTGCATTCTATGCAGAGTGGCGAGGTGAAGGAGAAGAGTGGGAATGGTGATGTTGTGGAGGAGGGTAGTTCAGCAGGGAGTACAGAGAAAGGTGGAGGCGAGGGGAAGGTGAATGAGATGAGGAAGGGACGAGCGAGAGGACCTCAACGGAGACCGCCTACAGTGAAACCTATTGTTCCTGATGGATGGGGAGTATCTATTATTTCGACTGTTTTTGAGCAGCGTCACGTTGAAGAGAAGGAAAAGCAGAAATTGCCAGAAGTACAGGAGGAGAAAGTGGAGAGAGATGTTCAAACTGGCGAGAAGGTAATTGAAAGTCCGGAGGGAGTTAAGACTGTTTATGTTGAAGGAGCTATCGACTCTACGGGACAGACATTTACTCATGTTGTTGCGCATGACGTTGAGCCAGAGGTGGATGTTGCTACGGAGAAGGGAGAAGAGCTTCCTCCACCTGGTCAATCTGCACCGCCTCCTGAGATTATGACAGAGGACGGGGGAGTCAGAGATGCACGCGAGGAGGGAGCTAGTGTCACTCCAAAAGAGGAGACAGGAGAAGAGTTAAAGGAGATAGGGTCTGCACCAGTGGTTGAAGGAGAATCGCATGATGAGAGTATTTCTAACGATGTTGAGGAAGCGATTGGGGAAGTAGTGTGAGTGATCGGAATTGTCTTGATTACCAGTAGTAACATTAGCATTGCATGTCATAATCCCATACGTAACCAACGCTTGTCTCATGAACAGATCCACAACACATTGATTGCGGCGCTTCGCAAAAGAGTCCCTCGAAAAGAAGCCGGAAATGGGGCGCAATTTCCGCATAGAATTAATGGACGTGTCGAAAAAAGTTTCGATACGTAGACGCCGATCGAACGACATTGCGGTCTGAGCGCCTGGCGCGTTATTTTGCGGAAATTCAGGTGATCTTGCGCAACAATGAGGGTAATGTGCTAAACATTTCGGAGCAAGGCAGTATCCGGCAGAGCCAAACAAACAAGTCTTGATTGAGGGGTGAGAAAGGTTTCGGGGAAGTACAGTACAATTTCCGCAAAGTTGGAACTCTATTACTCTAATAAGGGCTTGTGCACTGCCAAAAGGGCGTCTAAATTTGCGAACATCCATCCCACCTACGCAGAAACATCCCACTGCCGTGAAAAGTATTTTGGGCGCGATGATCCAGAACTGTGCGACAGAATGGGCAAGATGGGTCTAATTTTTGCGCTTTGTCCTTCTCTCCCGCGTGAGATTGTATCGGAGATTGCTGAGCACCGAAATCGACAGACGCACACACCTCTTCTTAGACAGAAAGCGGACAAATCTGTGAGCCGATGTGAAAGGAATTAAGAACGCACAGACACTGCTGCATCATCGGTTACAGAATGGAAATCCGCAGTATGGTCTTTTGATTGGCGAAGGATGATGGATTGGATTTCCGGCGAGATTTAAGGGGACAGTCAGGAACAACTCCCTGCAGAAACACACAGTACCGTGGGCGAAGAGTTTGATTCGCGGACGGAGCCATTAGTTGTCCGGTGTGCATTGCATGTATATTTGTATTTGGCTGGGGTAGAGCGGATAATAATTTGACTTCACACCGCACATCGCACATACAATACACACTAATGATACTGACCGCACCAAGACATCATCAAGCAGCACCATGTCGCAACTAATATATAAACCCCAATGCGAACCCACTTCACAACACAACTCACTCCACTGAGCACACACCATGGACATCTCCCATCACTCGAGAAAACGCTCCCTTCCACGGCTCGAAGATGAATTTCTGCGCTGGGACTCTCCTGACAAACGTCTCAGGCGAGAAATCATCGAGCTCAGCTCCGATAGCGACGACGACCTCAAAATACTCCACGTCTCCCATACGAAGGACGGAAAGGAGAACAAGAAAGATGCCATTACCTTCGAGGAAGAACTTGAATGTGTTGTATGCGGTACTACATCCTCGCCCTTCCGTCCGTTGATCGTTCACTGACGATAATAGCGACGTTGATCATTGTCCCGTATGTATGCTCACCTTGTGGTCATGGCGCTTGTGGTCCATGTAGTATGTTCCTTCTACCTTCTACAATATTGATTCTAGTTATGACATGGCTAGAGACCTCTGATACGTGTCCTGAATGTCGTACAAGGTTATCCCCCGCAGAACCGGTACTCCGTGACTTCATGCTCGAACGGATCCTCGAAAAATACGCCAAAGCAACTCTTTCTCCATCCCAAATCCAAGAACGCGAGAAACAAGTAACGTACTTGCCCATCCACCTCGTTTCCTCACCCCCATACTAATTGCAGTGTCTTCCATGCGTCTCAAAAAGAGAAGCAACAACCAAAATCTGAATCATCTCTAACTTCCTTCCAATCCTGGCCCCAAAGAGCTTATTCACTCGCGATTGGCATTCCACTGGAACAACGGTCCATCAACCTCCACTGGCTTCTCACCGACGGCTCATGGATCGACAGCGACCTTCCCGGCTGGGAACGCATGAACGACACCGCCAGAAGCGCATATCGCCAATGGAAGGAAGACGCTTCAACATATCTAGACTTCCGTGCGGAAGAAACGAGGATTAGAATGCCACCGACTCCTCCTATCCGCGTTAATAGACGAATTCATACCCGTCCACCTCCTCTTCGTCGACAGACTATGAATCCTGGTCGTTTTGAACCACCCCGACCCACTGGCTATCCTCCTGTTTCTGGAAATCACCCTGCGATTATACCTTCCCAGAATCAAGCCTCTCAAACTATTCATCAGCCTCAGGATATCGTTTTCGGACATGAGATACCGGCTACCTTTCAAGACGCTCCGCCTCCGATTAGAGTAGACCCCTTCCAACACAACGATCCTATGCCTCTCCACCATCCCGTAACACAGCCATTTCCAAACATGTATCTCCACCAACAACCGCAGCAAATACCACAACCACCACAAATGCCGCAACACCAACAACCGCAGCAAATACCACAACCACCACAAATGCCGCAACACCAACAACCGCAGCAAATACCACAACCACCACAAATGCCGCAACACCAACAACAGCAGCAACACCAACACCAACAACAGCAGCAACACCAACACCAACAACAGCAGCAAATACCACAACCACCACAAATGCCGCAACACCAACAACAGCAGCAACAGCAACAGCAGCAACAGCAACAGCAGCAACAGCAACAGCAGCAGCAGCAAGCCATCGATTTTGATCAATACTGGGCACAATTCCTCGACCCACTCCCTCCGTTTCCGGATCCATTCAATAACACCTATTTCTATCATCACTAACCACCCTCTGAAACAGTCTTGTCGCATTACAGCGTTGCTTCATTTATAACAACGGAGTTTTATGTCAGGGGAAAGTATAGTTTGGGGGCCTTCCTATGAGCATAATATTGATATCTTTTGAGTGAATGAAATTGGATATGGATAAGGATACTGAAAGTGGATTCGTAGCATATTTATTGAGTAACTTGATCTTGATAAGGGGGGTAGTAAGTAATACTTTTTTCTCAATTCCTTATTTGACATACATCATCAACGCTCCAGACATGCAAACACCTCCTCCTCCAAATACATTATTGCCGTTTCTACATCGCTCCACAACATTCTCGGTCCAAGTTGGAGATAAAAGAAATCATTTTTGAGGATTAAGAGTAATTAAGTCTGAAAATATCGTTGAGAACAAAGAATGAGTCGCCATCTTGAACAAGATGGAATACTTGACTAAACCTCTGAGGATTCGTTTCTTCATCAATCTACACGTTAGCACTGCACCCTCCAAAGCAAACAGGGACACGGGCAAAAGAGGGACACGGGTAAAGAGGGTAGGTACCAAAAGTTCTCCTGTGACCATGACGATAGCTCCATTCCCAAGACCATTCGGTTGAGCATCCAACGTACTAACTCTATGCGCGACTCGCTGAAAAGGAAGACTCTACCATCAATAACCCACACAACAAACACAACAACGGCAAAAGGGTCATACCACTAACTTCTCCGTGATGCTTTCAGCACCAGTGAATTGCGCTGATTCAAAAGAGAGAAGACTTTGTGGACGCTGTTTCCAATCAGTTTGCATTCAAAAAGGGGGAAGGGGTGATACGTAGAGATTTACTAGACTTGCTCTGTTGTTGTCGAATGTAGTATAATAAAAATCACTGAACTGTTTTGCAAGAGCATCGATATCCATGATTTGAAAGGTACTTTCGAGGAAATGGAGCTGACAGGTGTGTAGAGGTTATCGAACAAGGGATTGACGTTGATTGTTTGGTTCAATTGTGGTGTTGATCTCCCGAGCTTCAGTCGGCGAGATTTAAAACTTTCTTCACGAGCCAAAACCAATGACTCATGCGATGATACTATGAAGGCCACGTAACAATGAACCTTGTTCTAGACTATAATACGTACTGTATGATGAAGTATTGTCATGGATGAAAAGACGTTCACATCGTATCCAGAAACTCGTCAGTTCGACTCATTTCGCAAATCCTTCATCAAAAATACCCCTGAAACCACGCGCGTCGACTTCCATGGCACCGTCAAAATCCACGGCACAAATATCTCAATAATCTTCACTCCTTCGCAATTCTGGCAACTTCATTCCCGGAATCGCATCCTCTCGTCCAAATCCGACCACTATTCAGTCTACGATACCTTCTCGAAAGTCCCATTACATCTGCTCCTAACGCAAATCCTCGCCATCTCTCCTCAAAAAGACTGGAACGAGATCGTCATAGTAGGAGAATGGGCAGGACAGGGGATTAACAAAGGAGTAGGAGTCTGTTCGCTGGACAAATTCTATACCATATTCAACATTCGAATAGACAAGAAATGGCAAGACATGCGTCTCTTCAAAACAGTCTCGTTACCAGACCACCGAATCTACAATGTCTACTCATTTCCCACTTTCCAAGTCACCGTTGATTTTTCCGATCTTGCGGATGTGGAAAGGGTAGATAAGTATATGTCATCACTTGTGGAGGAAGTTGACAGAAAGTGTCCTGTGGCACATGCATTAGGAGTGGATGGACCCGGAGAAGGAATTGTATTCACTTATTATCCACCAGAACCTTGTGAACGATTACGCAATTTCAAAGTAAAAGGACGTACTCATCAGATTGTACAAAGAGATAAACTGGACAACATTCCTCCTGGAAAGATGAATGCTATCAACGCATTTGTAGAGTACTCTATTACTGAAGAAAGATTGGATCAGGGAATTGCGTATTTGGAAGAGATGCATATTGAGATTGTGCCGAAGAGTACCGGGAAGTATATTGGATGGGTTGTAAGGGATGTGTTGAAGGAGGAGAAGGATACTTTGGAAGAATTGGGATTGAATGAGAAGGATGTGAAGACTGCGTTGACGGATTCAGCTAGAGAAGGCTGGAAAGTGAGATTAAAGACTGCGCAGAGGACGGATTTGTACGCATAAGTGAGATCCCTGGCGTTCTTTGTTTGCAATTAGGATCGGTAATGCTTACATCTGGAATAATAGTTTATAATATACCTTGCATTAAAGAGAGTGAACAAAAGACTATAACCAAAGAAGAGAAACAAAACCAAACTTGAAAAGAGGGTAACTAAAGAAAACGGAATCCACAACTCAAAAAGAACTAGAAAGAGATAAACTGAAATCCACAAATCAAACAAAACACGCAAGAATAAAGAGAAACTGAATATCGTGTAAACGAATGACTTGTCATCTCAACTCCAGACTACACCCACTCCTTATAAATCCTCATATAAATGACCTTGACAAGTTGCACAAGCAACAAATAAGACACCAAGATAGCGACCAAGAACGCATAAAAGAGTGGATGAGGTCGTTGCATGGAAAGCGCCCTTGCAATGGGTGGAATATACGGAATCACAGTTCCAATAATTGCAATAATAGCGAGTGCCGAACCCAATACTTTCGAAGGTCTAGATTGAATCAGGGGAACATGTTGAGTACGTAAAGCCACAACAACAAGGACTTGTGTTAAGAGTCTAGATGTATCAATTCAAAGTTGACAGGTGGGAATACCCTTCAGCAAACCATTGAGTTTGGAATAATTGGACTTGCTCAAGATTGTCTGTGGTTTGTATACCGTAATAGTACCTTTTATTAGCAAACATATGGACGGGGGGGATACCATCCGATGAGAAAAGTGCAAATGTCAAAGATGGAAGAAGTAGGTCCTAGCCAAATCATAAATCTGACAATACTCCACACTTTCCATTTCCTCGGCAAAGCAGTCATCTCCTTATCGACATTATCCCATGGAATCGCCGCCTGACTAATATCGTACAACAAATTCTGCAAGAGCAATTGCAATGGTGCCATCGGAACAAAAGGTAACCAAGAAGCCGCCACAGTAACCGAGAAAATATTGCCAAAATTCGAAGAAGCAGCCATCTTGATATACTTCATGGTATTCGCATGAGTTACACGACCGTACAAAACTCCATTGACAACATGTGCAAGAGACTTTTGCAAAAGAATGATGTTCGCAGCATGTTTAGCAATAGAAGTTCCAGTGTCGACAGAAATACCTACATCTGCGGAACGAAGGGCAGGCGCATCATTAATCCCGTCTCCGAGGAATCCTACAGAATGGCCATTACGGATGAGCGCACGGACAATTTCTTGTTTCTGGAGGGGTTTGAGTTTTGCGAAAACGATACAAGTTTCGACTTTGTCGTGGAATGTAGTTTCATCCAATTCGGCTAATTCGGGACCAGAGATGACATGTCCATCGACGCTACCGTCTAATAATCCGATTTTGCAGGCGACAGTTCTTGCTGCAGCGACATTATCGCCTGTGAGGATTTTGACAGCGACACCATACGCACGTAAATCTGCAATAGCTTCAGATGCATCTTCCTTTGGTGGATCGAGAAATGTAAGAAATCCTTCAAAAGTAAGTCCATTTTCATCCTCCATTCCAATCTCAGGCGCCTTGTCCAAGGAAATGCACTTGGAAGCAACCGCCACAACTCTCATTCCCTGTTCATTGAGAAGTGTGTGGAGTTTTTCCAATTCATAATGCTCATGAATTCCCAAATCCGCTTCCACTCCATTTCTCCTGAGATAAATACACTTCCTAAGTGTCTCCTCTGGAGCACCCTTGGTAATCATCCTTGCCACCTTTTCCTCATCATAAACCACGACACTAAGCAACCGACGTTCAAAATCAAATGGTAATTCCGCAATCTTAGCATGTCCAGCTACCAACTCCTCACGTTGTTCCTCCGACATCTTGGAATTTCCATATGTCAATATAGCAGCATCAATTGCATTCCTTAAACCTTCTTGGAAAAATGCATTCAGATAGGCAAATTGTAGTGTCCTTTGACTGGTTTGGTTGCCGCAATCAACTGTATTTTCCAATGTGATATCATCTTTTGTCAATGTTCCTGTTTTGTCGGAACAGAGAACATCGATAGCACCCATTGTTTGGACAGAATCCAATCTCTTGACGATGACTTTGAGTTTTGCCAATTTCAGAGCTGCATGACACAAGTTTGCGTTGATAATCATGGGAAGCATTTCGGGAGTGATTCCTACTGCGACAGAGATACAGAATAGTGCAGCGGAATTCCAATCTTTTGAAACGAGGCCGGAAATGACCAGGACGATGGGAACCATGATGAGCATAAATGTGATGAGCATGTACGAAACGTGTTTAACTCCTCGTTCGAATTCATTGGTTTCTTGTTTCTGGTTGAGACTTTGCGAGAGAGAGCCGATGTAGGTGACTGTACATTAGTCTTATCGTCAGTAGGAAGATACTATCTCCAGTTGCAATGATCAAAGCAGTTGCAGCACCACTGGTAACAGTTGTCCCCGCAAAACAAATATTTGGACATTCGAGGATGGATTCAGGTGCATACGTAGCGTCCACAAACTGTTTGAGAACAGGAGACGTCTCACCCGTCAAAGTCGATTGACTGACATACAATCCAGTAGTATCGATGAGGACGAGATCAGCCGGGATAATATCACCGCCACTCAACTTGATAATATCTCCCGGCACCAAATCTGCCTTTGGAATTTCGACAACTTCATTATTTCGCACGACATGAACGTTATCATGAACCAATGTAATGAGTCCATTCATAGCAACATTATTCTTGAGTTCCTGCCAAAACCTCAATCCGACCGAAATGGAGATCATAATAATGAGAATGACAAAGGTAGCAAGTTCTTGTGTGGCAATTGAAATGATTGCAAGAATGAGAAGAAGGATGTTGAACGGATTAGGAAGACATTTCAGTAGAATTGTCCACCAACGGGGAGATTTCGAAGCAGAAAGGACATTAGGCCCATATTGAGCGAGACGTTCGCTGACTTGATCGTCTGTGAGACCAGTTGTAGTGGAATTGAATTTGAGGAGGACATTGTGGATGGAGAGGTTTGCTGTTTCGGCGAGAAGAGCTGCTGATTTAGCTTCAACGGCTTTCAATTGAGCGAGACGACGTTGACGACGACGTTCAAAGTATTTCCCGATGGGAGAGGCATTAGCTGCCTTTTCAATAGAGGCGAAAACACGATCATGGAAGGGAGCTACAATGGTTAACACAATTGAGATGGGACGTACGTCGTTTTTGAGGGAGTTGGAGGGTAGCGGCTTCAAGAGTGGTCGAATCGACTTGGGTAATCTCTTCGACTGCCAACTTGGGAGAGGAAGGAACTTTGGAGGAGTACATTGTGGAGGGAAAAACAGAAAAAGTCGGAACTGTCCAGTTTTGCGAATTAGATATGATAACGAGTTGAAATCTTTTCGGGAGAGTGTTTGGTATGCTATCCCAACTCTACCTAGGTCCTAGGGAGGTTGGAGCTCGATGCAAGAATAAAATGGGACCATTCGCGTGAAGAGGAACGCCAACTCGAGAGAAAGTGAAGTATAGGGTAGTGTATCGACTGACGGCTTCAGCTTGGTAGACGATTGCAGTAGAGACGACAATGGGGAAGACGACAATACTTATAGAAGTTTGTAAGAACGCAGCAGTACTAGCGGTAGGAACTAGTAGTATGTACTGGCAGTATCGGAAGAGATATGCCTTTGTTAGATAGATTGGGTGGGCTGGTCGGAAGAAGCAAGTGAGACTTATATATGCAGATACTGCTTCCAGACACACTTCTTTCTTATTTCGTTCCTGTAAATTAATTTTTTTTCTGTTGCGGCCCCGCTCCGAATCAAGCCAACCAAGCCATCCCCATCCAATCGGGCCAGTCACAGGGCTGCACTTCTGGGCCGCCGTCTGTGTGTCACCGAAGGGTGTCACCCCACGCAAAGCCGCTTAGGGCAAGTGACTCAGACCAAGGGCACATGTGCCTTGCTCTGGGAACAATACTCACCCGAACCATAAAGGCGTTTTCCCATTTATTTGCACGTGCTCGCCGACACACAGGAATGCTGCAGTTCAGATGCATTGCATAACCTCTGTCACACTGAACCTAATCATCTATGCCTCGTTCACTACACCATAAATCGCACTAGTACTTTGTCAAAAACGGAAGTCCATCGATTCGGACAGTGGGACTCAATCGCATATTCTAATTACAGCCACTTACCAAATCGGTTGGACCGCGGCATTCCACATTACCCCAGATTTTATGCATGCTTGCTTTACATAAATATCGCTCAATCTGATCTTCAGTTGAGAGAGATTTGGAGCGAAGAGCGTATTCTTTGAGTCGACTAGCTCGGAGAACAGATTGGGATGTCTGTTTTCTAACAGTGCTCAATGGCTGACCAAGTTGTGCATGTGGTGGAGGGAAGAAAGCATAATTGTCGGACGGTCAGATGTCCGATGTTCTTCAATCCAAGCGTGCCATACGTCTCATATACGCCCATTGACAACAAACGGCGGGAGCGCTAAGTCCTGAGTAAAGGATATCTTTGGCTGCAAAGTGATATTTGCTAGGAAAAGGGGCATTCCGCCTTGCTACCACTGCCTATTACGCTTAGCAGAAGCGATCTGGCCAACGGGGGCTTTGCGTACGGACCGCAGCGTTCTCACCAATACTACTTAATATCCTAATTAATGGTGCGACCATGACATTGGAATCACTGCTAACAGCAGAGTTTGCTGAAGTTCAAGCGGTTCTCTAAGAAGGAAGGCCAACAGACCAGCGAGCCGTCAACATCGACGTCAACTCCAGAAAACGTTCCGTTATCTGGCAGACCACTCGGATTACGAGTCCTACATGAGCCTCAACAAAATGTGCATATAGTCAACCTCATTCTCGTTCACGGACTAGGCGGTTCATCACTCGATACATGGACAGAACCTCGCTCCAAGACCTTCTGGCCAGACCTTCTCCATGACGATAAACGCTTTCCAAACCTTCGCATTTCAACGTTCGGCTACATTGCAGATTGGCAGAACATTTTCGCTCGCAAAAATGCGCTTGGTATTGAAGGAATTGCAAGACAACTTCTCGATGCGCTCTACATTGATGCTGAGGAGAACGGTCATGTATGTACTTCGCAAATTCCAAGCTGATCTGTGTAGCGGCCTACAATCTTCGTGGTGCATAGCATGGGCGGCTTGATCGTAAAGAATGTATTCCACTTTCCTGAGACGTATCTGAACAGCACAGGTACTTATTTATGCGCATTTCGATGCGTCATACAAAAAGATTTTCGAAAATCTGAGGGCATTTATCTTCCTCGGAACACCTCATCGAGGGGCCGACAACGCCATCTTACTGAGCAAATTACTTTCCCTGTCTTTCTCCGGGAAAACATTCGTTAATCAGCTCAAACCAGGTTGTCACTTTATCAAGACAATCAACGAGCAATTCCTTCACCTTACACCGTCTCTCGAACTCGTTTCCTATTGGGAACAAGCAGGAATCTTCGGATTAGGGGTTTTGCTCTTCTTATGCAAGGCTAAAAGTAGGTTATTGTTACCGAGGACTCTGCTAGGCTTGGTTTACTAGGAGAAAAAGTTGTTCCCCTGAACGGAGACCATCTGGGAATTCCTAAATTCACATCAGTCACGGATGAAAAGTACATCTCAGTTTCCGGGCACATTTCAATAATCAATAAGAAATTGATGGTGCCCGTACAAAAGTAGCACTAACAAACTGTTACATATTGATAATAGAGATTCAATTGTACATGACATCCCTCCGAAACGTCCTGCAAGATATGAAGTGCTTCCGGAGATGGTTCAGAAGAATGAGCACTTCTTCGGACGAAAAGAAATTCTCGAGGAATTGTGTTTCAAGTTATCTGACAATTCCCCCAAACAACATAATCATCGAGTTGCTCTCTTCGGAATGGGAGGTGTCGGTAAAACTCAAATCGCAATAGAATATGTCATTACCCACGAAAATACTTATTCCCATGTATTTTGGATCTCCGCAAGCAAAGATTCAGATCTCATGTCTGGATTCGGACAGATTGCTCAGGAAATCGGATATCAGTTTTCAGAAGAGTCTGACCGTGAAATGTTGCGGAAGGAGGTGCTTATGTGGTTCAAGAAGGAAACGGGATGGTTGTTGGTGCTCGACAACTTGGACGACATTACTATTGTCAAACCTTATCTTCCCGACACCAGCAGTCTAGGACATGTATTGATAACAACACGAAATCCAAATGTCACGAGTATTCCTGCTCAACCCTTGAAAGTCGATGTTTTCCCGACCGACGAGGCTAGCGAACTCCTGCTACTCCGGGCCGATCTTAACGACAATCCATCTGACAAAGTCAAAGCAGAAGCTGTCAAGATCGTTACCGAACTCGGTTTTCTGGCGTTGGCCATTGAACAAGCAGCAGCCTATATACGAGTCAAATTAAAAGACATATTCAAATATTTGGACCTGTACCATAAACGTCGAAAGACACTGCTCGAAGAACGACCGAACAAAAATTGGGACTATCCGAAAGAAGTCGCAACCACTTGGTCAGTAGCGTTCGAAACGGTCTCGAATAACCCAGATGCAAAACTATTACTCAATTTATTCGCTTTCCTCAATCCGGATGGGATTCTCGTGGAGTTTCTGGAGGCAGCAATTGCATCTGACGTCGCGGAACTGGAACAGCTCAAGAGAACGATCACAAATACCATCAAATTTGTTGACGCTTTAGCCGAATTAGAGCAATTCTCGTTGATATCTCGGAGCAGGGACGGAGGGGCTATTTCCATTCACCGTCTCGTACAGGCTGTACTCCAAGACAACCTGAATGCCGAGGAGCTATCGTCCTGCAGAACAATGGTGGTTGCCTTGATTTCCAATGTATTTCCTTGGTTCGACGAAGTCAATCGTCAACAATGCAGACATTTCCAAAATCAGATTGTGGCCCCCCTCTCATGGTTAATTCAACTGGACACGGATCATAATCTCGATTTCGCACATCTCCTGCTACGTGTAGCATGGTTTCTGTGGCACGATGGCAAATTCGCTGATGCCGAAATTTTTCAGATGCATGCTTGCCAGGCATTACCTGTTGACACTGACCCCTCCATTGAATCTTTCGCGGCAGCTACCACTCTCGCAGTCGTTTATCATTCGAATGGTCGACTGGCAGAGGCAGCTGTGTTGCTTGAGAAGGTGTTGGAGGAGGAGCAAAAAGCATTAAACGCTGACCATCCGACAAAACTCGCGACGATAACCCATCTGGCAATGACTTATCGCGACCTTGGCAAGATGAAGAAGGCTGCTTCTCTGCTTGAGGAAGTAGCCGAACTTCAACGGAGGATAGCGGGGAATGATAACGAGAATACATTGGCAATACTGAACAACCTCGCAATTACGTATCGTGACGCGGGCGAGATGGTCAAAGCTGCTTCTCTGTTTGAGAATGTGCTGGAGGCTGAAACGAGAATACTGGGAAACAGACATTCTGATACACTTATAACAATAAACAATCTCGCGATAACATACCGTGACCTTGGTGAGATGGAAAAGGCCGTTGGCCTGCTTGAGAACGTGTCGGAGGTTAACAAGGAGATACTGGGGCCAGAACACCCGAAAACATTGACGGTGGTGGGGAATCTTGCGTTACTATATGTGGATCTTGGTGCCAGGGAGGAGGCAGCTGCTCTACTTGAGGGGGTGTTAGAGGTTCAATTGAGAATATTCCCAGAAGAACACCCACGTACATTGCGGACAATGAACAATCTGGCAGCGGCATGTTTTCATCTTGGCGAGATACCGAAGGCAATTGCTTTGTATGAGGAGGCACTGGACATTCATAAAAGGAAATTTGGGGAGAGTCACCCGAAGACAGTGTTAATGACGACGAATCTGGCGTACATACGTCAGACTCTCGGTGAGACAACAGAACAGCAGGAAGTGTCACGTTTGCAGAAATAGCAAATATATTTACTTCTCCCGAGCTACCACTGTCGATCCCATCTGACGTCGGAATGAATTTTGGTGACCATTTTTCAGTGCTTGAATGCCGAAAGTAAAGAAAGGGCACTTATGTACTTCTTGCAGATCGAATCAAAGAGTCATGAGAACATATTGATATTAGAAAACCGGGCTATAATAGATGACATTTCTCTTTCCCCAACTAGTAAAGTAATAACAACCAGCTAAACAATACCTTGCGCACAACCAAAATGATCATAGACTGCCCTCATTTCATCACATCACCTCGCCAACCTTCACGGTAATCACCACTTCAGTAGATACCTTCGCCCGACATCATCCACACTTCATTCCCAAGCAGCAAACAAGACAAAAAGAAGACAATTTCTAATTCGGTACCTTGCATTCCCCAGATTCCTTGTAAACGAGATACCGCATATTTCACAGTCGTGACTTATACGATCATCTGAGCAACTCCTTGACCACCCAATGTTGACGAAGAAGTAAACTCTTGACCCCTGAGAGCAGCGAAAGAATAACAAGCGCCAGTGAGGAAAAGAACGACGGCAGCAGCAATCAAAGACGACGCTCCAAAGATGATACTACAGAATTGTACAGCAGATAAGGCAATGTACATTCCAGCTCGAGGCCAATTCTCGTTGAATCTTCTGACAAAGGTATCGAATTTTTCAGAGGTAGGACAAATACGCAGCAACAGCGGGATTTCGACAAAAATGAGAACGACGCCAGTAACTCTACATCCAACGTTAACAAAATTCATCAACAACACGGTTGCGAGAGGGAAAATACAAGCAGATGATTGAGAAAATGATGAGAAGCGAAGCATGGAAGATGTTTGCAATTCCTAAGGCAATGCAAACTGTCATCAGTATGCGAATACAAAGGGATGAGGATCAGTACGGATGATGGACAATACGCCTAGCCATTGAGCGTAGATACTGAAATTTCGCGAGCGGAATTCGTCGGCGAAGCCCACTGTTGCGAATTAGTGACAGTATCGCGGAATGGAAAGGGGAGGCTGCATACTCTTTTCAGGTCGACTAGAGTGACGATATGGAGAACAAGAAGAGATTTGGAGGGTTCAAAGAGGGAGAAATGAAAGAAAGATTGACCGGATTCTGGTTTCTTCCTGATTCTTTGTTGCTTCAATAGCCAGTCTTCCTCTTAATAGTGTTGAGCTTGGCTTTTTAGCTTGGCTCGGCTTGAAATATTTTTTGTGTGTCTCAGTTTTCTAAGGGCACTCTAAAGGAGCAAAGGAGACGTGTTCAAAATTATGCTGACACACCAGTTGGGTTTGATACGCTTAACCAGTTGGCGGGCCAATCCTTCAGATGCCGGATTTCTCAAGAACGAGTTTGGAAAGCCATGGTTCGTCCAAGAGAATCTCTTTCTTCACGATACTTCAACCTAATTATTACCAGTACTAGGTACGAGATACATATGCCGCTAGACCTGATACTAAATTGGATACCAGCGGCTACCTATTTCAATCTTCTTTTTCACAACCTTTGAAATCATCTATGTTTTACCTTTGCCCTTCGAATCGTCCTTAGGGTCCTCAGAAAGTAATCTCTCCGCTTCTTCAAGATCCTTAGTCTTCTTTCTCCTGAATGTCTGTCGTAGTTTTGTCATCGATTGACTACTCGCTCTCGGCAAACTAAATCTTCCACTTCGATTCGAAGGACTGCGTGACAGACTGGATGGACGTTCTGATGCGGTGGCTACATCTGAGCCCGATGTTGATGGACGTGTTGACGGAGCGGTCTCGGGTTCCACAGAGTCACCAGTGACCTCTTCTCGAGTAAGTTCTTCATCATCCTTAACCGCCTCTTCCTCCGTAATTGGTTCTTCATCAAGAGTTTCGGGTTCCTCCTCGTCTTTGATGATCTCTTGAGTAGACACAGGTGGAATCTCCTCAGTCACTTCTTTGGGTGCTTCTGCTGATTCTGATGGTCCCGCAGTAGGTGCACTTGTAGTACTCTCCAAACCCGTAATCTCAACAGCAGTCTCACCCTCCTCAGAATCATCCGTAACAACAGCACTCTCACCACCTTCCCCCTTTTCCGCCAAAGTTCGTCTCTGCGCTTTTTTCTCCGCCTTAATCTGTTTCTGCCACATGTGCCAATAAACACCACCTTCTCCTCTCTCCGCAAGAGAAATCAACTCCTCATGAGTCCCCGCTTCCACAATTTCACCACCCTGCACACACAAAATCAAATCCGCAGAGGTAATTGTACTCAAACGATGCGCAATCACAATTGTAGTTCGATCTTTAGAAAGTTCGTTTAATGCAGCTTGGATTTCTCGTTCTGTGGAAGTGTCGAGTGCAGAAGTGGCTTCGTCGAGAAGAATTATTTTGGGATTTTTGAGGATTGTGCGGGCTATTGCGACGCGTTGACGTTCGCCGCCTGAGAGACGGAGACCACGTTCGCCAACGCGGGAGTTGTAACCATCAGGGAATTCAATAATGCGATCGTGAATTTGAGCGGCTTTTGCAGCTTCATGGACCTCTACGTAATCAGTCAGGACAAAGATTGGAGTGACCTTCTTCAGTCGCATCAGGTTTAGCATATTTGATGTTGAACATAATGGTATCGTTGAAGAGAACAGTGTCCTGGAAAGTCAGATAAAAGGTGCGAAAGTCCAAACCTGAGGAACAATTCCTATATTCTTCCTCAACGATTTCAATTTGACATCTCTCAAATCCTGTCCATCAATCTCAATGCTCCCCTCATTAACATCATAAAACCTAAACAAGAGTCTAAAAATGGTACTCTTCCCACCACCACTCTCACCAACAAGAGCGACTGTCTTCCCTGCCGGAGCCACAAAAGTCAATCCCTTCAGCGCCTCTTTCCTAACATCATACGAAAACCGTACATTATTAAACTTGATTTCGCCATGATTGACAACGAGATCAGTAGCATTGGGTTTGTCTGTGACAGTGGGTTCTTGAGTGAAAAGTTCGAGCATTCGTTCTGCGTCGACAAGAGTAGACTGGATGGAACGATAGTACATTCCTAAAAAGTTGAGAGGGGCTTGGAGTTGAGCCATGTATGTCAACAACGTGACGAAATTACCGACTGTTGACTGGCCTGTGGAAACTCGGTAAGCGGATAATAAGCATGAAGCGAGTAATCCCAAGATGAAAATGAACCCTTGAGTGATATTCATAAGATTCAAGGTGGCTTGCATTAGTAACACTCATGAAGAAAAGTACCTAGAGTTTTCTTCTCGGCGGCTTGGTAGGTTTTGACAGCTTCGCGATATCTACCAAATTCATAATCTTCTGCATTGAAATACTGCAGTGAGATGAGATCTGAGAAGGATGTGTACCTTTACTGTCTCGTAATTGGTTATACTATCGTTTTTAATAGCGAATTCTTCACGACTTTTAGCGACCATATCTCTCCTCAACTCAGTCCTCCAATCCGTTATTTTGATGGTGGCGAAGATATAAAGGGTCATAACAGCAAGTACAATCAACGCAAAATAAGCATCAAAGTAGACAACAAAGTAAATGCAAGCCTACGCCAACCGTCAGATCTGACTCAAACAAGCACTTGTAAGCAGGGGAGGAGGAGAATACCAATCCTAGATCGACGATGACAGGGAAGATCTGAAAGAGGACTTGTTCAAGGAAAGTGTTGATTGCAGATCCTTTGCTAAGAGCACTCAGAACTTCTCCTGTCTTCTTGGAGATGTGAAAGTCGAGGGATAGTGAGTGGACATGTTCGAATGCTTTTGTGGATAATTCGCGGTAGGAGTACTGTCCTATTGGTATCCAGGCGTAAGACCGTAAAGCTCCAACAAGTCCCATGTTTCCTTGCAAGAAACGAAGGAACACATAAAATAATAAAGATGCCCATGGCATTTTAGCTACCGTCAGTTGAAGGTACACTGTAGAACGTACGAGGTTGACCACTCTCTCCGGTCAATTCATCCGTGACAATTCCCAGTTGTCTCGGAATCAATACATTGACAGCTCTTCCAATCATCAACAATACTACATTAGCCTTCTCCCAAAGGTGACATACGAAAACAGAAGACCATAACTCCTTGTAAATATCGATCTGTGGAAGGCCATAGATGAGGAAAGAAAACCTGGAAAGACCGGATATAAGTTACCCAACCTCCCTTTGGAGGCGGGTTACTTCCGAATCCACCACCGCGTCCACCATGATGATGTGCACCTGCATCAAAAGTCCCGTAATGAGCACCTCCATTCGCTTTCAATGGCTCTGTCGCTTCTGCTTCAGCGTCTGGCAGACTAATTGGTCTAATTCTCAGGATTTCGGAAATAATTGCCAAACTCAGAAACAGAAAGAGACGGAAAGACAAAATTGAGACGAGGATGTAGTCGTAAGTTGTTTGTGGGAGGGGAGGAGCGCTGAAACTAAGGACCAAAAGAGCGGCAGTGACAATCGCAGAAAGAAGGTATGTGCCTAGGAATGGCCAGTCGTGTTTTCCATGCGGAGGAGCGGGGAGGGAGACTAATCTGATTATGATGATTCCATAGGTGAAGAGGGAGGAGAGAATGTACAACTACGATTAGAAAAGTGACAAGGCATGAGATACCACAAAGTCATCATTACTCCACCAACCTCGATCGATAATCGCTCGAGCAATGACGGCAACTCCATCGGCAACCTACGCTATCAGACAATTTCCTCGCAACAAGTGCATACAAAAGTTAAAATGACAAAGAGAAAGAGCCATTTTAGGATACCGGACTGCGGAAGCTGTCTTGTTCTAGAAGAGGGCGCACCACTTGGACCGGTCGCAGATTCTGATCCAGATTGCGAGGTTGGCACAACCGAAGTAAAGATGAAATAAAGAAGTACTGCAGCTGGAGCAACATAATGAATGACTGCAACAGAAACATTCTCTGCATCAAGCAAACCAAAGAGATGGAATTCCATCTTGTACTGTTGTTGTAATCGCCTCTGGGTGTTCGAGGTCGATGGAGGTATTTGTCAAATCGATTAATCAATTTGATTTCGCCGTATTTAGGTTGAGTTGAGCCTTGAAAGTTGAAGCACGCAAGCGAGGCAGACGCGGCCCGACCGAGCGTCAAATCAAATTCGCTCACAAGCAAAATCGCTTTTTGGCATAAATCTGGAATTCTGACTGGAAGTCCCGAGTTTCTGGAATTTCACGTGCTCAGTCACCCGTGACTCAGAAACCTCGATTTATCTGAAAGTCCCCCAACCAAAGAGTCAAGACAACGTGGACACGGCACAACGCCATCCAAAGACGGGAAAACCTCCTGCTTTCCTCCTCCTTT